>Ga0302314_10019694_pt1 | contig 11193 bp, 9 predicted proteins | sample III_Palsa_N2_3_FD_200533 | JGI IMG/M metagenome (GOLD analysis project Ga0302314, IMG submission 200533) | Peat permafrost microbial communities from Stordalen Mire near Abisko, Sweden - III_Palsa_N2_3 | ecosystem: Environmental > Terrestrial > Soil > Palsa > Peat permafrost | place: Sweden... | reverse complement strand
GGTCTCACTGGCGTCCAATACGTGTCATGCCGCAAAGGGGTTACATGGCGCCGGTCGGGGCGCACGCGATTTCTTGTGGAGACGGCCGGGCGGCCGGTAACCTCCGCGGCGCTCGCTGCGAACTCCCAATCATCGAGGCGCACGGCGTCGTGCCCGGCAGGCGCCGGACGAGGAGATCATGATGAAACCCAACACCGTCCCTCCCGCGCTCGCCGCCGCGCTGGCCCTCGCCTTGACCGCCGGCGCCGGCGCTCGCGCCGCCGGCCCCCTCACGGTGGTGGAGCTGTTCACCAGCCAGGGCTGCTCCTCCTGCCCGCCCGCCAACGAGAACGTCCGCGCCCTCGGCGACCGGGCGGACCTCCTGACCCTCAGCTTCGGGGTCACCTACTGGGACCAGCTCGGCTGGAAGGACACCTTCGCCCAGCCGAAGTTCACCGCCCGCCAGATCGACTACGCCAGAAGCCTCGGCCACGCCGGCCCCTTCACGCCGCAGGTGGTGATCGACGGCAAGGCCGATGTGGTGGGCGCGCGCAAGGGCGAGATCGAGGCGCTGGCGGCCCGCCAGACCGTGGTCGGCGGCCCGGCGCTTAAGGTCGAGACCGGCGCGGTCAGCCTTAGCGCAGGTCCAGCGCCCGCAAGGCCCGCCGATGTCTGGCTGGTCCGCTACGATCCCCGTATCGTTCAGGTGCCGATCAAGGCCGGGGAGAACGACGGGCGCACCCTGCCGCACAGGAACGTGGTGCGCGACCTGGCCCGCCTCGGCGCCTGGACAGGCTCGCCGGAGCGGTTCTCCATTCCGGCGGCGAGCGGCGGCCTCGCCACCGCCATCCTGGTTCAGACGCAGGGCGCAGGGCCGATCCTCGCCGCCGCGCGGGGCTGACACCCGCCCAACCGACCTTGCGACCCCAGCTTCCCCGACCCTGACGCCGCTGGCGCAGGGATAGCGAAGACGCGCCCCGCGGCAAGGGACGCGTGCGTTTCCACCCACCCTGAAAGGACCACCACCATGACCCTCCGAACCGCCCTCCTCGCCCTCGCCGCCGCCTCGCTCGTCGGCGCCGCCTCCACCGCCGCCTTCGCCCAGACCAACGCCATGAAGCCCGACGCCATGAAGCCAGACGCCATGGCCGCCGGCTCCATGAAGCCCGACGCGATGAAGGGGGACGCGATGAAGGGGGGCGCCATGAAGCCCGGCAAGACGGCCATGCACAAGAAGGCCAAGACCGCCGGCTCCATGAAACCCGACGCCATGAAGCCCGACGCGATGAAGCCCGACGCCATGAAGGGCGATGCGATGGCTCCCCACTAACCTTCGCCTTCCCTAACGTCGGACCTGCGTCGTCCATCAGGGCGGCGCAGGCTCGCGAACGGACCCCCTCGACGGCGCGCGCATATGCTGTAGCTTCCCGGCCAAACAGGATCGGGAAACAGCCATGAGACGCCACGCCTTCAAGACCGCCGCCCGCCTCGCCGCGCCGCTGATCGCGCCCCTGCTCCTGGCGTCCGCAGCCCTGCCCGCCCTGGCCCAGATTCCCTCGGAGAACATCCGCGGCAAGGTCACCTCCCTGGTCGGCGACAAGCTCACCGTCGCCACCCGCGAGGGCAAGACCGCCATCGTCACCCTCGACAAGATGTGGGGCGTGGCGGTGATGCGTCCGGTGGACATGAGCGCCATCAAGGCCGGCAGCTTCATCGGCACCACCGAGATCGAGAAACCGGGCGGCGGCGGCCAGTCGCTGGAGGTGCACGTCTTCCCGCCCGGCGTGAAGATCGGCGAGGGCCACTATCCGTGGGACCTGAAGCCCGGCTCCAACATGACCAACGGCACGGTCCATGCGGTGACCGCCGCCGGCAAGGGCCGCGAGCTCGACGTGGAGTATCCCACGGGGGTGCGCCACATCACCGTTCCGGCCACCGTGCCCGTGGTGATGATCGGCGCCGGCGACCGCAGCTTGATCAAGCCCGGCGTCGCCCTCTTCATCCACCCCACCAAGGCCCCGGACGGCGGCTGGATCGCCGACCGCATACTGATCGGCGAAAAGGGCGAAGCCCCGCCGATGTAGGCAGGCAGACGCGCCAAAACCCTCCACGCGCGCCGTCGCGCTGGAGCTATGCGGGGAGTGTGGCGGAGCGCCGGGCTCTATGCCCGGAGGACCGTGGGGTGGATAGGCGCCGATTGACGTTTCGGCGCAGGGACCGGCGCTCCGCGTGGTGCGTTCCGACCTTCCTTCGAAGGCTCCTCAGTCGCCGGAAGTGGGCCGTTCTCGGGCATCCAACCAGACCAACCAGGGGCGGGCAGGCCTGCACGACCGGCGCAGACAAGATAGGCGGAATACATCCCTCCGCCCTCGGCCCCCCCCGTACGGGATCGACAGGCGCGGCCCCGCTCGACCACACCCCGCCGCGCCAGGCTCTCTTGCGGAGAACCGAAGACGGCTTGCGCCATCCCCTGGGCCGGATCCAAGGCCCTCCGCGCGCGACGAGGTCATTGCAGAGTATGCACCCGTTTTCAAAGGCGGGGATAAGGGCGGGGACAGATCGTCTTCCCCTCCCCGGCGAAGCGGGGGAGATCGCGCCGTGACGGAGGGGGCGCACCCCAGGCGCAACGGAGGAAGATCGCCTTTTCCGCAGCGCCCGGCTTGCCCCCTCCACCCCTTCGGGGCCCCCCTCCCCCGCTTCGCAGGAGAGGAGAAGGCGGCGAATAGGGCGCCGGATAACCTAGCATGATCCCTCACCCGCTCATCCCCGCAGACCCAGGTTTCAGCCGTTCAGCCCCTCGTATAGATCATGCCAGCCGGGGTTCATCTGCTCGATCAGTTCGATCTTCCAGAGCCGGTTCCATGTCTTCATCCGCCGCTCGCGCTGGAACGCGGTCTCGCGCAGGTCATGCGCCTCGTACCAGACCAGCCGGGTCACGCCGTATGTGTCGGTGAAGCCCGGCCGAATCTTCTCCTTATGCTCCCAAACCCGCCGCACCAGATCGTCGGTCGAGCCGATGTAGAGCGTCCCGTTCCGCTGGCTGGCGAGGATATAGACGTAGAAGCTCACAAAGACCGCCGCGGCTCTCATAAAGATTGCTCAATCTAAACGCGCTTACCAACGAAACACACCCCTCTCATCCCCGCTGACGCGGGGACCCAGATTTGATGAGAGCGGCTTTGCTTTCAGGGTTCTCGCTATGAGGCGGTGTGTGATCGAGACGCGATGGGATGGTTTAAGCCTGGGTCCCCGCGTCCGCGGGGATGAGCGGAGTTGGGATGCGTTCGCGGCGCGCGAAGCGCGTCCTTGACAGCCCCGGCCTAGCCTCGCCGTATCGTTCCGCCATGGGATTCAAGGGGAACTGGAACTACGGTCTTTAATGAATTCAAAGCCCTATGCCCTGAACGATGGGAATACCGTCGTCGCCAGCGGCCATTCATGACTGAAACGATGTTAGATTAGCGGGTCCGCCCAACAGTAATTTTAATGCTGGGCCAAGCATAGCGCCGAAGGCATGGCGTTCATCAGAAAAACTTCGACTGATCACGCCTCGAACTACTGTTCCGTCTGCACCGAAAATTGGACCCCACTCATTTTTCCTGGAATTTTGGCTCGGAAGTCAAAGCACGGGCCCGGAACCATAACATTGTGATCGATCTGATTTCGAGGACAGTTCTCTGCTACCCTTCCAGTAGAAACATAAAGCTTTGAAGGCCTTTTTCCGAGCGACATCTGGTTGTCTCGGTGTGCTAGAGGGATGTCTTCCATTTCGGCGTAGCCAAATGCGAAAGCGGTCTCACCAATCGAGAAAGGATTGAGCGATAGATTCAAAGGTTGATGTATTGGGCTGCCCGGCATTTCCTGGATCTTACAAATCGCTATATCGGTTGCCGGTTCAAATCGATCCTTCTCGTGTAGGAGTGGGCTTTCAACCCATTTTCCCCACAAGCGATATTCTTGAAAAGGAAAGAATTTCTCGCCACCGCCGAGCGCGGGATTATTCGGAATTAAAACTCCAAAATTGAAACCATTGTCCGTGACCAATCCTAACGGTAATCTCGTCAGTCCATAATCTCGTTGATAAGGGTCGATAATTACGTGTGCAGCTGTGATCAGGTAGCCTGAGCAGCTAACGACCGATGCGGTCCCAATGCATCACATGAAGGGGTCGCCTTCGTTCCATGCAACCACTGGAACAATGCTCTGCCTTAATAAGAAGCTCGTCGGTCCAAAGGAGTTTTCGAAACCAAAACCCGGAGTTGGATTCTCCATATCGTCTTCAAATGTGAAGTAGTCAGCTTCCGAACCGGGCACAGGATTCAATGTAATGCCCTTTAAGGCTGCGACACCCCATCGACCCTGCTGAAGCTCCCAATGCGATTTTAGAACGCCGACATTCACTCCTCACTCCGCCGGCACGTAAATCTCCCCGCCCCCCGCCTTGAAGCGGTCGCTCATCTCCGCCATCCCCTGCTCCGCCTCGTTCGGGCTCCTCGCCGCCGCATAATCGCGCACTTCCTGCGAAATCTTCATGCTGCAGAACTTGGGGCCGCACATGGAGCAGAAGTGGGCGGTCTTCATGGCTTCCTTGGGCAGGGTGGCGTCGTGGAACTTGCGGGCGGTTTCCGGGTCGATGCCGAGGTTGAACTGGTCTTCCCAGCGGAACTCGAACCGGGCGCGGGATAAGGCGTCGTCCCACGCGCGGGCGGCCGGGTGGCCCTTGGCGAGGTCGGCGGCGTGGGCGGCGATCTTGTAGGCGATCACGCCGTCCTTCACGTCCTGCTTGTCGGGCAGGCCCAGGTGCTCCTTGGGCGTGACGTAGCAGAGCATGGCGGTGCCGAACCAGCCAATCATGGCCGCGCCGATGGCCGAGGTGATGTGGTCGTAGCCGGGGGCGATGTCGGTGGTCAAAGGCCCGAGCGTATAGAAGGGGGCCTCGCCGCAGACCTTCAGCTGCTTATCCATATTGGCCTTGATCTTGTGCATGGGCACGTGGCCCGGCCCTTCGATCATGGTCTGCACGCCGTGCTTCCAGGCCACTTTCGTCAGCTCGCCCAGGGTGTCGAGCTCGGCGAATTGCGCGGCGTCATTGGCGTCGGCGATGGAGCCGGGGCGGAGGCCATCGCCCAGGGAGAACGACACGTCATAGGCGCGCAGGATCTGGCAGATGTCTTCGAAGTGGGTGTAGAGGAAGTTCTCCTTGTGGTGCGCCAGGCACCACTTGGCCATGATCGCCCCGCCGCGGCTGACGATGCCGGTCACGCGCTTGGCGGTGAGGTGGATGTAGGCCAGCCGCACCCCGGCGTGGATGGTGAAGTAATCCACCCCCTGCTCGCACTGCTCGATCAGGGTGTCACGATAGACCTCCCAGTTCAGGTCCTCGGCCACGCCGTCCACCTTCTCCAGGGCCTGATAGATGGGCACGGTGCCGATGGGCACGGGGCTGTTGCGGACGATCCACTCGCGGATGTTGTGGATGTTGCGGCCAGTGGAGAGGTCCATCACATTGTCGGCGCCCCAGCGGATGGCGAAGGCCATCTTCTCGACCTCCTCGGCCACGGTGGAGGCTACGGCGGAATTGCCGATGTTGGCGTTGATCTTGACCAGGAAGTTGCGCCCGATCGCCATCGGCTCCAGCTCGCCGTGGTTGATGTTGGCGGGGATGATGGCGCGGCCGCGGGCCACCTCGCTCATCACGAACTCCGGGGTGACGAACTCGGGGATCTCGGCGCCGAAGTCCTCGCCGTCGCGGACGGGGTTGAGGATGGTTTCGCGGCGCAGGTTCTCACGGATGGCCACGAACTCCATCTCCGGGGTGATGATCCCGCGGCGGGCGTAGTCGAGCTGGGTGACGCACTCGGTGCCGCCGGCGATCAGCGACTTCGCGCGCATCACCGGGCGCTTGGTGGGGAATTCGGGCACCAGGTAGTCGGCGGCGACGTTGCCGTTGTCTTCCGGCTTGGTGGCGCGGGGATGGGTGACGATCTCCACGTCGCCGCGGGCCATGACCCAGGCGTCGCGGGGGCGGGGCAGGCCCTTTTCGATGTCGATGGAGGCGTTGGGGTCGGTGTAGGGACCGGAGGGATCATAGATGGTCAGCGGCGGTTCCTTGGCGCTGGGGTGGACCACCACTTCGCGGAAGGGGACGCGCAGGTCCGGGAACAGCACCCCCGGCACATAGATCTTGTGGCTGCCGGGAATGGCCCCGTTGAGCAGCTCGCCCGTGGGGATGGGGGTCAGTTTTGACGTGGGAGCGTTCATGGCGGTCGCCTCTATGCGAGGACCACGACGGCTATGGGCGCGGGCGGCGCCCGGGGTGTTTGGCGCGGCGTCCCTCTCCCTTCGCCGGCATGACCCGGATCAGGTTCGGCGGGTTCCCGCTATCAGCGGTGTCTCAGCCCCTGTCAGGGGCTCCCCGGAGAACGGACGGACGATAGGCCGATGGGCGGGACGGGGCAAGGCGGCTTTCTCCCGCCCCGTGAAACAGGGAAGAGAAGAGGTGGCTGGCGTCTCGGCCGGAGCGGGCTTATCTCCGTGCCAATCATAAGGGAGACGCGCCATGCAGAAACGTCCACTCGGCAAGTCGGGCATCGAGGTCGCGCCGGTGATGTTCGGCGGCAATGTGTTCGGCTGGACCATCGACGAGGCGACGTCGTTCCGCATCCTGGACGCCTTCACCGACGCCGGCTTCAACGCCATCGACACCGCCGACGTCTATTCCGCCTGGGTTCCGGGGCACACGGGCGGGGAGTCCGAGACCGTGCTCGGCGCCTGGCTCAAGAAGAGCGGCAAGCGGTCTGAGGTGGTGGTGGCCACCAAGCTCGGCATGCTGCCCCCCAACAACGGCCTTTCGAAAGTGCAGATCGAGGCGGCGGTGGAGGCGTCGCTGAAGCGGCTGCAGACCGACTACATCGATCTCTATCAGGCGCACAAGGACGACGAGGCCACCCCGCTGGACGAGACGCTGGAAGCCTTCGAGGCGTTGAAGACCGCTGGCAAGGTGCGGGCGCTGGGCGCCTCCAACTACGAGGCGCCGCGACTGAAGGCGGCGCTGGAGGCAGGCGAGGCTCACGGCCACGCGCGCTACGAGACGCTGCAGCCCCTCTACAATCTGATGGAGCGCGGGTTCGAGACCGAGCTGCAGCCGCTCTGCGTCGCACAGGACGTGGGGGTGATCCCCTATTCCTCCCTCGCGTCGGGCTTCCTGTCGGGCAAGTACCGCTCCGAGGACGACCTCGGCAAGAGCCCCCGCGGGCGCGGCGTGAAGAAGTACCTGAACGAAAAGGGCTTCGCGGTGCTGAAGGCGCTTGACGAGATCGCCGAGGCCCACGCCGCCACGCCCTCCGAGGTGGCCATCGCCTGGATGATCGCCCAGCCCTCGATCAGCGCCGCCATCGCCAGCGCCACCACGCTCGAGCAGCTGAACGCCCTGATCAAGGCCGCCGACCTGACCCTGACCAAGAGCGAGCTTGCATCGCTCGATCAAGCCAGCACTTGAAACTGAGCCGTAATCCAGTGGTAATGGCGCGGGCGTAACCGCGCCCCGGATATGTTGTGGAACTCCTGCCTATGATCGACCGTCGCGTCCTGTCCCTTCTCGTCGCCGGCGTCGCGGCGGGTCTCTACGGCTGTGCGAGCGACGGCGGGGGCGCTGGCGGCGGGCGCGGCGGCCGGGTGCCCGAAGCCGTGCCGGTGATGCTGTTCATCAGCCCGATGGGCGAGCCCTTCCGCGCTAAGCCGCCGGAACCCTATCCCGTGGACGCCTGGTTCAAGGGCGCGGACACCAACGGGGACGGCAAGCTCGACCTCGCCGAATTCAAGGCGGACGCGGATCGCTTCTTCCGCCTGCTCGACGTCAACAAGGATGGGGTGATCGACCACCGGGAGGTGTTCTACTACGAGCACCGGATCGTGCCGGAGATCCTCGGGCAGGCCTACGGCGCGCTCCGAAACCGGGGCGTCGTTCACGCTGCGGGCGTCGTTTACGAAGCGGCCGCGCCTTCGGGTTGGCAACCGTCATACCTGCAGTTGGCGCAATACGGCGGCGGCGGCATGGGCGGCGCCGGCGGCATGGGCGGCCCCCCGGTCACGGATGGCGGGAGCGCCAGCAAGGCGCCTACAGACGGCGGCAGGCTCGGCGATCATGACGCTCCGCTGGTGGGCGCGGCGGCCTATGGCCTGCTCGCCGACCCCGAACCCGTGCAGGGCTCCGACATCCGCCTGACCGGCAATATCACCCTGGCCGACTTCGAAAAGCGGGCGGAACAGCGCTTCAACCTGCTAGACAATGAGCACAAGGGATACCTGACCCTGGACAGTCTGCCCGAGACCGAAGCGCAGTCTTCCATGCCCAAGCACCGGGGCGGCGGCGGCCATCATGGGCCGCACGGACCGCACGGCGCGGCCTGACCGCCGCGCCTGCTCCTATCTGACTCGGGCCAGCAGGAAGCCGTCCCAGCCCTTGTCGCCCACGGTCTGAAGGGCGGTGGCGTCGACGTGCGGCTCGTCCGCGATCAGTTCGGCCAGACGGCGCACGCCGACCACATTGGCGTCCTGACCGTCCGTGGCGAGCACGGCGCCCCGGCGCACGACGTTGTCGACGATGATCAGCCCGCCCGGCCGGCTCATCCTCAAGGCCCACTGGAAATAGTCGGGGTTGGACGGCTTGTCCGCGTCGATGAAGACGAAGTCGAACGGGCTAGCGCCCTCAGCCTCCAGCCTGGGCAAGCTGTCAACGGCCCGCCCGGTCCGCACCTCGGCGATACCCGCGAATCCGGCTGAGGCCAGGTTGGCGCGCGCCACCTCGGCGTGCTTGGGGTCGAGCTCCAGGGAGATGAGCCGGCCGTCCACAGGCAGGGCCCGCGCCAGCCAGATCGTCGAATAGCCGCCGAGCGTCCCGACCTCCAGGATCCGCCGCGCGCCTATGCTTTGCGCCAGCAGCATCAGGAGTTTGCCCTGGTTGGCGGCCACCGCGATCTGTGGCAGCCCCGCGGCGTCGCTGGCGGCCAGGGCCTGCTCCAGCACGGGATCTGACGGCGAGAGCAGCCCGTTGAAATAGGCGTCGATCGCGGTCCATTCGATCTGGCTCATCGGTCTCTCCTTCAGAGGCTCGCCGCCCAGGGGCGACGATATGGTCGAGCTTTGAGGCCCGCCGCCCTTGCTCCCGGCGTCCGCCTTCCCTAGAAGCTGCGGCGCGCGCCGGGGGAAGCGGACCCCGCCATGAGGCCCCTCCTATGAAACTTCTGGCCGGCAACTCCAACAAGACCCTCGCGGCCGCCATCGGCGATTATCTCGACGCCCCGCTGACCAAGGCGCAGGTGCGCCGCTTCGCCGATAACGAGGTGTTCGCCACCATCGACGAGAATGTCCGCGGCGAGGACGTGTTCGTGATCCAGTCGACCTCCTATCCGGCCAACGACAACCTAATGGAGCTGCTGATCGTCATCGACGCCCTGAAGCGGGCCTCGGCCAAGCGGATCACGGCGGTGATGCCCTACTTCGGCTATGCCCGGCAGGACCGCAAGACCGGCGGGCGGACGCCTATCTCGGCCAAGCTCGTCGCCAATCTGATCACCCGCGCGGGCGCAGACCGGGTGCTGACGCTGGACCTGCACGCCGGCCAGATCCAGGGCTTCTTCGACATCCCCACGGACAATCTGCTGCCCTCCCTGCTGCTCGCCTCCGACATCCGCGCCCAGTACAAGGTGTCCAACGACCTGATCATCGTCTCGCCCGACGTCGGCGGCGTGGTGCGGGCGCGGGCCCTGGCCAAGCGGCTGGATATCGACCTGGCCATCGTCGACAAGCGCCGCTCCGGTCCGGGCGAGAGCGAGGTGATGAACATCATCGGCGAGGTCGAAGGCCGCCGCTGCATCCTCTACGACGACATCGTCGATTCCGCCGGCACCCTCTGCAACGCCGCCAAGGCGCTGGCCGACCAGGGCGCCACGCAGGTCTCCGCCTACATCAGCCACGGGGTGCTCTCCGGCCCGGCGGTGGAGCGGATCAACAGCTCGGTGCTCACCGAAGTGGTCATCACCGACTCGATCGAGGCGCCCGAGCGCGTCTCCGGCTGCAGCAAGATCCGCCAGATCTCTGTGGCCCCGCTGATCGGTGAGGCGATCCGCCGTATCGCCAACGAGGAATCCGTCTCTAAGCTGTTCGACTGACGGCAGGGCCGCCGGCAAGCTTGGGCGAGAATTCCCTCGCCAATTGTCTCGATGGGTTTGCCAGAACAACAGGTGGTTAACTATAGACCGCCACATTGTTCTTCGTCGGGGCGGGCAAGCTTGACTGTATTCGAACTCTGGATTGGCGTCTGATGACCATGGCTTCCTTGCTGAAAATGAACGGTGCGCGCGGCGCCCTCGCTTTTGCGATCGCTGGCTGCATCGCCCTCACGCTGGCGGGTTGCGCCACCGAGCCGCTGAAGCCCGCTGTGATCCCGCCCCACGCCGAGGCGCCGCCGCCGGTGGCCCTGTCCGGCAAGGTGGTCGAGGCGGCCAGCGAATATCACATGTACGTCCAGCGGGCGTCTCAGATCCGGCCCTCCTTCACCACCGGCCCGCAAATCGAGGAATCCCTCACCACCGGCGAGGGCTATGAGGCCCAGCAGCTGTCGCGCGGCATCATAGCCTACGGCGCGCTCGTGGCGCTGCAGGACCCGAGCTTCGTCGCCAGCGTCCGCACCTACGCCGTCGATCCAGACGGGCGCCGTTCCCTCGCCGCCAAGCTGGTGTCCGATCCGTCCTACGCCGCAGCCCTGCCCAACGCCCCGAGCGCGGCGGGCCTGATCATCTCCACCCTCACCAGCGACAGCGCGAAGATGCGGGGCGCGGGCGAGATGGTGAAGCAGTTCGCCTACGACGTTCAGCATCAGGCCTGGTCGAAGAAGGACATCACCGATCCCGTCGGTCGTCTCGCCTACGCCAAGCAGCTCTCCAATGCGCCGATGACGCCGGTGCCCGCCGACGTCGATCAGCTGATGGGCGCCGTCAGCGGCCCCGACTCCAGGGTGGCGTCCCGCGCCATGCTGGTCTCCGGCCAGGCGTCCGGTCCGCCCTACACCGCCGTGGTCACCCGCGCCCTGGCCGTGGCGGCGCTGGCGGCCCTCGGAGAGGGCGGCGACGAGAACGACGCCCAGGTCGAGTCGGTGCTCAACGAATCCAGCGGCGGCTTTTGTCTCAATATGTCCAAGCTCAACCTCTACCAGTG
>Ga0302314_10019693_pt1 | contig 11195 bp, 10 predicted proteins | sample III_Palsa_N2_3_FD_200533 | JGI IMG/M metagenome (GOLD analysis project Ga0302314, IMG submission 200533) | Peat permafrost microbial communities from Stordalen Mire near Abisko, Sweden - III_Palsa_N2_3 | ecosystem: Environmental > Terrestrial > Soil > Palsa > Peat permafrost | place: Sweden... | reverse complement strand
AGGAGCCGGCGGTGGCGGTGAACCAGTAGATCGAGACGTCAGCCAGGATCTGGTCGAGGGTGATTGTGGAGCGGGGATCGGCCCACTCGGTGAACTTCTCGGCGATCCAGGCGAGCAGTCCGGCCGGCGAGTCGGTCAGGGCGTAGGAAATCGTCTGCGGCCTGGTGGCGTGCAACGCCTGGTAGGCGGGCTGGCGCGTCTGAAGCTGCCTGATCTTGGCGAGACGGGCCTGGTCGCTGGGGGACAGCGAGGGCTCGCCGGCGCCGGGCGGCGGGGTGACCAGATAGGTGAGGTGCACCCCGACGACGTGCGCGGGCGCGACGGCTCCCAGGGCGCGGGAGATGCCGGAGCCCCAGTCGCCGCCGTGTGCTCCGTAGCGCTGGTAACCGAGCCGCTTCATCAGGACGGCCCAGGCGCGGGCGACCCGGTGGATGTCCCAGCCCTTCGACTGTGTGGGGCCGGAGAAGCCGAAGCCGGGAATGGACGGGATGACCAGGTGGAAGTCGGCCGACAGGGGCCCGATCACGTCGAGGAACTCCAGGACCGAACCGGGCCAGCCGTGCGTGAGGACCAGTGGCAGCGCGTCGGGGCTGGCCGACCTGACGTGCAGGAAGTGGACGTTCTGGCCGTCGATCTCGGTGGTGTACTGCGGGTACCGGTTGGCGGGCACGGCCCTGACGAGGCGAACGCACCCGGGCGGCTACGGGCACTGCCCAGCCGCCTGCTCAACCTGGCCGCCGGCTACGCGCAGCGGCAGGTGGGAGAGAGGCTGGCGACCCTGGACTCGCGCAAGTGGCACTACGCCACCCTCGCGGCACTGGAGGAGTTCGGCCCGGACAGCCAGTCGGGACTCAGCGACCGAACCGGCATCTACCGCAGCGACCTGGTGGCGACCATCAACGAGCTCACCGCGCGGGGGTTCGTCGTGCGAGCCCCCGACCCGGCCGACCGCCGCCGCAACGCCATCACCCTCACCGACGAGGGCCGCCGCCACCTGGAACACCTCGACATGCTGATAGCGGACGCGCAGGCAGAGTTTCTCGCCCCGCTGTCAGAAGTCGACCGGGCGGAGCTCACCCGCATCCTCCAGCTCATCGTCGGGCATCACTCAAGGCTCTGAGAGGCTGGCGGGGACTACGACCGCGGCCACCCGTAGCGAACCCGGTAGCTGGTTAGAATCCAAAGTGGTCATCAGATTTGCGACGGAATTGGCTATTTATCGCAGTCCACTTCACGGATAGTGTCCCTTGGCATGAGCCCCGGACCAGCCGGGGCCTACCGGCAGAGGAGGAAAAGCGTGAAGCCAATCGACGCCGTGGTACTCAAGGGATCCCTGGTCCGGCTGGAGCCGCTGAACGCCGGCCATGTTCCCGGCCTGATGCCGACCGCAGAGGAAGACCGTTCCGCCTACGCCTGGACCGCCGTCCCCCGGGCCGGGGAGATGGCGGCCTACGTCGCGGCGGCGCTGGCCAGGGACGGGCTGACGCCTTTCGCGCAGGTCAGGGTGAGCGATGAGGCGCCGGTAGGCTGCACCGCCTTCTGGGACCCGCATGCCTGGCCGGGCCGCGAGGACCTGTGCGCCATCGAGATCGGCTGGACGTGGCTGGCCGCGTCGGCGCAGCGGACCGGGATCAACGCCGAGGCGAAGCTGCTCCTGCTCCAGCACGCGTTCGACGAACTGGGCGTGGTTCGGGTGGACTGGAAGACCGACGCGCGCAACCAACGATCCCGGCGGGCGATCGAAGGGCTCGGCGCCCGGTTCGAGGGCGTGCTGCGGAACTGGTCGCCGTCACACGTCCCCGGCGAGGAAGGCAGGCTCCGCGACAGCGCCATGTTCTCGGTGACCGACGCCGAGTGGCCCGCTATGAAGTCCGCGCTGTCCGCCCGGATCGCGAACGGCGGCACGACCCGTCATGTTGCTGGGTGAGCAAGATCGTTTTACGTCACCAGGGGCGGTCGGGGCCGAGGGCAAGGAGTGGGCGGATCGCGCGATCAGCCGAGCGAAGATCCGGCTCGGGCACGTGGTATGCCTCCGCGGCGGCGGCGAAGGTGCCCCGGCCGCCGGCCCGGTAGTCGATGAGCCTGTCCACGGCGGCCGCTACGGCCAGCGGCGACCGGCCGGCCAGCAGGCGTTGGCGGAAGTCGCCTATCCGCTCCCACGCCGCAACGGACCGCGCTGTTACCGCGAGCCCATGCCACAGCGGCCCGGTGGTGAACAGTGCCCTGCCGACGAGGTCAAGGCTTGCTGCGCGCGGCACCCGGCCCCGAGTCCACGACTCATCCCAGTGGTCCCAGTGCCAGAATGCATGCCACAGCTCTCCGCTGGTGTCGACCGGACACGGGAGCACCTCGGCGATCCGCCCGGAGCGGTGGCTAAGGAAGTAGGTGTGCGTGGACTCGTCCATGCCGGTCAAGATGCCAGAGACGAGGTCGGCGCTGGCACCGAGCTGATACCTTCCGGCGGTGTAGCTGTATGGTGGCACGTCCGGTGCCAGCCCGGCGGCCTGAGTTAGCCCCGACGGGCCGAACACTCGGTACAGCGCTGCCGCCGGGGAGCCGGGCTCAAGCAGTCGGCTTGCGTTCTCGCTGAGGCCGCCCGCCACGGCGGTCCACAGTTCCGCGGCGATCTGCTCCGGTGGCCTGCGTGTCTCTCGCTGCCTAGCGCGCGGCGGCACGACCGGCTCGCGCGGGGGCGATGCCGTGGCGGTCCTAGCCTTCGGTGGCACCTTGGGCGTCGGCGGAGGCTGAGAGGCGGTCGCCTTCTCCTTTGTGGGTGCGGTCGCCGCGCTGGGCTGCGCTGCCTTGGCGCCGGCGCCGGGCTTGGCCGACGGCGCCGCAACGGACTCGACGCGCGGCGGCAGGCAGGTCTCGCAACCGAGTTTCTGCTTGCCGGCCACCAGCGGTGCCACACCGCCGCACGACGGACAGCGGACCGGTGCGAAGGCCCCGGCCGACAGCAGCCAGTCGAAGGTCATCGGGTACCTGCGGTCTCCCCGCCGTACGTCCGTCGGCAGCCGCAGCGCGGGTACCTCGATCACGTGGAGCCGGTAGGGCCTGATCACATGGCTGGCCGCGTACTTTTCCGCGATCTCCGCTACCCGCCTGGCTTCTTCCTCCCGCGTGCCACGAAGCCGCTCCTCAAGCACCGCACGCCGGTCAGCGGGTGCGGTGGCCAGCCGCCGCTCGATTGCGGCGATCGCGTCCGCGTAGTAGGCCACAGCCCGCGCCCGCTCCGCCTGATAAGTCCCGTCCACCTCCACGGCCAGCGTCTCGCGGCGGGCCAACGCCGCCGCGTCGATCAGACGGTGCGCCTCGGCGATTGCGGGCAGCAACTGGCCCGGATCTGACGGCACCCGGCCGGAGTCGGTCGCAGCCCGCGCCAGCCGATCGGCGATCCCCGCGGGCAGCAGCCGTCGGGATGGCATGTCCACCCAGCGCTCCGCCTCCTCCTGGAACCGGTCCTCCGCCGACAGTTCGAACGTGACGAGCGCGCCAACCCGCAGAACGTGATGCCGGACGGCCGTCACCGCCTCGGTCAGATCGATTCTCCCGTGATCGATCGGAACGGCATCACGAACGGCGGCGAGCAGCACCTCGGGACTCGGTGGCATCGAGGTTGGCCCGGCCAGGAGGACATATCCGGGATCCCCAGTAGCCAGGGTTCGTTCGGCCGCGTCGGACAGGACCGGATGACCAAGGGCAAGCAGCGTGACTCCCTCGTCCCGAGCGATATCCGGATCCCCGGTGACCCGCAGCTCTTCCGGGAGCCGGTAGCGGTCGCTGAGCGCGGGCGGCAGCACCACGTAGCTGGCTTCGTCGGCCGGCTCGTACAGGCCGCCCTCGGCGGCCACGTGCCTGAGCCAGAAGTCAAGGGCGGGATCAGTCACCGGCGTCTCCCACGAGGTCATCGACGGACTGGCGGGTGGCCAGGTAGTCGGTGCGTGCGCGAGCCAGGTCGTCGCCGATGGCTGCCATCCGCTCGGCGAACTCGTTGTCGTCCCCGGACGAGACGAACGCGTCGAAGACCGTCGACTCGAAGTCGAAGTCGTCGTCCGCCCGGCCGAGGATCATGTCGAGCTCGCCGACCACCAGCTCGAACAGGTTGATCTTCGCCTCGAGCACGCGCAGCATCTGCTCCTCGATCGTGCCCCTGGCGACCAGGTTGGTGAGCAGCACGTCGTGTTCCTGGCCGACCCGGTGCAGGCGGCCGAGCCGCTGCTCGATCTGCATCGGGTTCCAGGGCAGGTCTATGTTGACCATGACGTGGCAGAACTGGAGGTTGCGCCCCTCGCCCGCCGACTCGGTGGACAGCAGGACATCGACCTCGTCCCTGAAGGCTGCGATCGCCCGTTCCTTCTCCGCGCGCGGCAGGCTGCCGTGGTACACCGCCGCATTGATGCCCGCGGCCGCGACGCGCTGAGCAAGCTCATCGAGCGTGTGCCGGAAGGCGGTGAAGACGAGAACCTTCTCGGCGGGCCGAGCATCCGAGGCTGCGTGGCGGCGAAGCTGGTCGAGCAGGACCGCAGCCTTCGGCCAGTCGGGCAGGGCCTCGGCGTGTGCCGCCAGGTCGTCCCAGCCGGCCTTGCGCAGGGCGGGAACGGCGGCGGCCGGGCTGGACCCGGCGAGCCGCGCGACGGACCGCAGGGTGAGCTTCCGCGCCGGGGCGGCCTCGCGGCCCTCCTTCCGTATGCGGTCGCCGAGGTCTGCATACCAGTCGCGCTCGGCGGGCGACGGGTCGATCAGCCTTGTCTCGGCCAGGCGCTGCGGGAGCAGCACGCTGACCTCGCTGCGCCGGTGCCTGATCATCACGTCGGCCGTCCGCTTGCGGAGCGCCGAGACGTTCTTGGGCGCGAGCGCCTGCACCGTGGTGCCGCCGGTCCTGCCGCTAACGCTCGTGGTGCCGCCATGCGCGGCCCGGAACTGGGCGGCGGTGCCGAGCAGGCCGGGAGAGACCAGGCTGATCATCTCGTACAGATCCTGGAGGCGGTTCTCCACCGGCGTCGCGGTGAGCAGCAGCAGGTGCCGGGACCGCAGCTCGCGGACCAGTTTCCCCGACGCGCTGCGCGGCGTGCGGACTCGGTGTGCCTCGTCAACGATGAGCAGGTCCCACTGGTCGCTGGTGAGCTGACTCTTCAGCGGGTCACGACGCGCGGCTGCCAGCGACGCGACGAGGACGGGCCGGTCGAGAGTCGATCCGTGGTCGGCTGGCTGGCGTGCGGCGGCGGTCAGGGTCGGCACGGCAAACTTGCGCTCAAGCTCCTCCCGCCACTGGGCCACCAGGCCCGCCGGGGTGATCACCAGCGTCCGGTCGGCGAGCCCGCGCAGCCGCAACTCGGCCAGGACCAGCCCTGCCTCGATGGTCTTGCCGAGCCCGACCTCATCGGCGAGGATCGCCCGCCCGTGCATCCTCCGCAACGCCACCCGGGCTGCTTGCACCTGATAGTCAAACGGCTCGAACCGCAGCGCGGCTAGCGACAGGAACGTCTCGAATCCGGGCCTGCTCCATACGTTGACCGCGTCATCGACCAGCGCGGACACCTCATGGCGCACCAGCGGCCTGTCCCGCAGCAACGCGAGCAGCGGTGCGTACAGGGCAAGCAGCATGTCGTTCGCCGGCGGTTCACCCATGGCCTGTCCCCTTCAGCGCTTGCCAGCCGGAATGGCGTTTTCATGGTGTCACACCCAACCGACATTCCGTGGTGAGTTCAGTCGGCTGGGTCGGCTGGTCGGCGATACAAGAAACGGCCCTGGCGACCGCAATCGGACGATTCATGAAAAGTGACTATCTGGCCGTAGGATCGCTCCTCATGGCCAGCTCCACGGAGCTCAAAGCGCTTGAAGTCATCATCGACTCCGCTGAGCGCGGCGAGCCGATCTCCAGTTATGCCGAGCTCGCATCCGCCGTTGGGCTCTCTGGCAGGTCGCGGGTGAGCGCGCTGATCGCCAGCCTGGAATCGGAGGGGCTAATCGAGGTCCGGCGGACGGCGAAGGGGCGAGTCAAGACCCCGAGCATCCGGCCGGCCGGAATGCGGCGGAGCCGTTCGGTACCGGTGCTAGGCCGGATCTCGGCCGGACGGCCCATCCTGGCCAGCGGGGATGACGTTACGGAGTTCCTGTCACTGCCTGCCGACCGCGCACGTGGTGCCGAGGTCTACGTGCTTGAGGTCAAGGGCGAGTCGATGACCGGGGACGGGATCCTCGACGGCGACCATGTCGTCGTCGCCACCGACCCCCGGCCGGCACCTGGCGCCATCGCGGTCGTCCTCATCGGCGAGGAAGCGACCGTGAAACACATCTACTACGAGGGCGCCTCGATCCGGCTGAAGTCCTCGAGCCCTGATTTCCCCGACCAGGTCTACGGCCAGAGCGATTTCCCCGTCGTCCAGGGACGGGTCATCGGGGTTCTGCGCTGGCTCGCGAACTGACGGCTGAATGCGGAAGGGCAACCGGACGGGTCGCCGCAGCGGGCCGGCTCTCGCACTGGAGGTCGCTCCGGGGCCGGGGTTGACGCTGGTACCAGCCAGCGTTCCGGCAGGTTCGGTAGGGGTGAATTGACGCCCAATAGCGCCGGCCGCGGCGGTAATTTGGCTTTATGCCAGGTGCACACGCTCCAACTGTCCATCAGTTGAAGATCGGCCTTGTGGGAGCAGCGCCGCCGCTGTGGCGGAGGCTCCAGCTGCCGTCGGCGGCGAGCCTGGGGTTTCTGCACGACGTTATCCAGGAGGCGTTCGGCTGGGAGGGCTTTCACCTGCATCGCTTCCAGGACGAGCGCGGCCGCGAGTGGGGTGATCGCGCCTTCCCCGACGGCGGTTACGGGGCGGCGACCTTCGCTGACGAGGAGGAGGCCGGCCTCGGCCAGGTGCTGCGGGCCGAGGGGGCCGTGCTGTGGTACGTCTACGACTTCGGCGACGACTGGCGCCACCGGATCGAAGTCGAGAAGATCCTGCCCCTCGATCCCGACGTGACGTACCCGAGGTGCACGGGCGGCCGACGCGCCGCGCCCCCGGCGGAGGACATCGGGGGGATCTGGGGGCTTGAAGAGATCGCCTACCTGGTCACCCATCCGGAGGCAGAGCCGCCAGAGCATTTCGAGGATCTCGTCTCCGACCTGCGCGACAGGGGCTACGACCCGGGCGCGTTCGATCCCGCGGAACTGACCCGCAGGCTGTCCGGCCGCAACGTGCGGACCGCAACTGGGGCCGCCAAGGCGGTCAAGGCCGCCAAGGCCGAAACTGGAACGCGACGCAGGGTCCAGCGGCGGTCGGTCGGCGGCGGCGGCGTCACCGCGGAAGCTCCCGCCGAGGCGGAGGTGTTTCCGGTCATCACGCTGCCGCCGCACGCGGACCTGGCGGCCCAGGCACGCCGGGTGCCGCTCATCGATGATGCCCTGCGCCTCGCCGAATGGTGTGCTCCGGGCAGGCAGGTGACGGCCAGGGGCGTGCTCAAGCCCGCCGTGGCTCGGGAGGCCGTCGAGGAACTCCGGCTATGGCAGCGCGATGATACGCTCACCGACCCGTCCGCCAGGGCGAATGCCCTGGCCGGCCTGCGCAGCACGGGGGAACTCCCCGTCCTTGACGTCCCCTGGCGGTTCGCCTCGGGGAACGGGCTCATCGCCATCCGCTCCGGCCAGGCCTTCCCCGGGCCGGAACTGCCCGAGCCCGGCGATGCCGACCAGCTCCTGTCCTGCTGGCAGGAGGCGCTTGCGGCGGAAGTGGGCGCGCTGGACAGCATGGGCGCGCGCGTCCTGCCTGGCATGCTCAGCATGCTCGCCGAGTCCTTCGCCAGCGTTGTCTTTCCCGTGCTCAAGCTCCTGTACCGGCTGCCCGGCGAGGAGTGGCTCGACACCGGCGGACTCCTGACATCGCTAGGCTCGGGTGCCGGGCAGCCTGACACCTCGATCCTGGACGTCTTCGTCCTCGAGAGCACGGCCCGGCTGCTGACGATCCTCTCCGACGTCGGCGCCGCCGACGTGGACTGGGGGGCCATCCCGTGGCGCGCGGATCAAACCGCCACCGTCATGCTCCTCGGCGATAGCTCGTTCGCGATGCCAAGCTACCGGATGCGGTTGACGCCGCTTGGCCGGTACGGCATCAGGAACGTCCTGGTGAGCGAGGGCCACACGGCTCGCGTCGCCGGAGAACTGGCCGCCGCGGACGCCACGGCGCTGCTCGACGCGCTGCCGTCCTACGACCCCGCCGCCTCCGGCGCCGAACTCACCGGATGGCTGGCCTGCCGCGACAAGGCAACCGCGGTCACCCAGCTGCTCGATGCCATCCAGGGAACCGACCCCGACCTCGCGGGACGCCGCGTCAGCGCGATCAGCGCCCTGACCATGGCCAAGCCAGGCGACGCCCGGGAAATTCTGCGCGACGCGGCCGCGAGCGGGCCCGACGGGCGCCGTCACGTCGCGGCCGGCGTGCTGGCCAACCTGGGCGAAGAATCGCCGTTCTACCGGGAGACGGGCCAGCAATGGCTGCTCATCGACCTGCTCACCGTGTTGCGGGTCGGCGACCTGCGGGAGAGCCTGTCCCCTGACCTGCTTGAAGCCATCGGGGCGCACGCCGACGACTTGTGGCGCAGCGACCACCCGGCGGCGGCCGACACCATGGAAGCGACGGCGGCCGCGCTACGGGACAGCGACAAGACGCTGGCGAAGCGGCTGCGGCGCAGCGCGCACAAGGCGCGCGGCCGCAGTCGGACCGCTTAGGCGGAGGCGACGGTTGTTACTCGAGATCGGGAGCGCTGCCGACTAAAGGCGCGTCGGGTCATGGTCGGCAGACGCGTTCCACGAGGTCCTGCCATGCCTGCCCGATCCGCTGCTCGAGTTCGTCGACGGCGTCGGTGAGTTCGTCGGAGGACAGGTAGAGCAATATAGTCCGTTTATTGCCGTGCCGCGCGGCAACACACGGCGGTAGCCGAGTCAATCGACGGGATTGGATGGTGGAGACATGCCTCTCACCGGGGAATACGAGCCGAGCGCGTTCGACTTCGCCCGCGACCAGGTAGACCGCTACGAGCGCTCCGGCGGTACCGAGGGCACAGAGAATCCTGGGGGCGGGCCCGTGATCGTGCTGACATCGGTGGGTGCCAAGACCGGGAAGCTGCGCAAGTCGCCGCTGATGCGCGTCGAGCACGACGGCGAGTACGCCGTGGTCGCGTCGCTGGGCGGCGCGCCCAAGAACCCCGTCTGGTACTACAACCTGACCGCGAACCCGCACGTAGAACTTCAGGACGGCCCGGTCAAGAAGGACTACCAGGCCAGGGAGGTCCACGGCGAGGAGTACGCGGCCTGGTTCGAGCGGGCCGTCGCGGCCTGGCCGGACTACGCCGATTACCAGAAGAAGACCACAAGGACGATGCCCATCTTCGTCCTCACGCCCCTCGACGCGTAGCAATCGGCGCCGTAAGCCCGGGCGCTGGGCGTGCTTGACCTGCTGGCAGCTGGCATCGGCCGACGTGGACCGGTGGGCGTAGGGCCTCAGATGGCGCGGCGTGTCATGCTGAAACCAGGATGCTTCAGCGGAGGGGTGCCTGGTGCCTGCTAGCCAAGACGACGACGATGCAGTGCCGCTGTGCGGATCAGATGACCTTGCGGTAGTGGTGAGCTGGGAACATGACGGCGCTGCCTTGGAGGGACAGGTGATCGCCGAGAACGTCAGCGGCCGGGCGTGCCGACTCGCGTACAAGCCGGAAGTGACGCCGTTGCAGCCGGACGGGACCCCGCTGCCGGTCGAGACGATTGTCACCTTTGAACTGCATATACCCCCGTATGTGGTCCTTGAGCCGGGCCAGCGTGCCGCCTCCCGCGTGCACTGGGGCTCATGGTGCGGACAGCAGGCGTCGGACCGGGCGCGGGTGAACTGGTCCGGAGGCTCGACGGTAGCGACGGTGCATGGGCCGACTCAGCCGGAATGTTCCCCGGCCAAGCCCGACAATTTGACCTCATCCTGGTTCCGTCTCATGACGTGACTCGGCGAGGCTACGGTGCATCCTGGCTCTCGGGCCCCCCAGACTGCCGGTATCGGTCACCCGATACCGGCAGCGACTCGCAGAGCATTCCTGACGTTCGCAGCGCGCGATACCCCTGCCCGGGAATCGCGATCAAGGCCGAGATAATAAGGACTATGCCGAACAGGCTCAGCGTCTGGGCGGCCCGATTCCGCAGTTCCTGAGACTTCGCGATGGACGCGATTTTGATCGAGACCGCCACGAACAACAGCCCGGTCAGTGTGGCGGCGGCGGCGCCACAGATCTCGGCGAACGTGTCCCAGTCTTTCAAGCGGATCCCTTCATCTGCCCGGCAGGATCATGAACGCACGGGCTCTTGCCGCGAGGATACGACTCTGGCACGTTCCCAGGCGGAAAGTGACGGCTCGAAGCCTCCAGCGCGAGTCACCGAGATCAAATAGGCGTCACTTCGCGGACGCCTCCGACGGTTCAGCACCTACGGACGCGGAGCCCCCGTTAGCCTGAGATCACCGACACATCGTTGGCGGAACCGATGCTGTAGACGTCACCGGTGCGCGGGCTGATCGCGCCCTCGGATATCGTGACGCCATCCGTGATGAACACGTGGCCGGTGACCGTGTTGGTCTGGCCGCTGATCACCCACAGGGCACCGGCGCTGTCGTTGACGAGGCCGCCGTTGGTCACGCCTTCGGCGTAGACGTTGCCGGTCTTCGGACTGACCGCGACTTCCTCCGTGCCAACGTTGCCGTCGGGGAAACCGATGCTGGTGGTTACCCCGTTGGTCTTTCCGCTGATCACCGACACGGTGGAGGAGAGGTCGTTGGCGACGTAGACGGTGCCGGTCTTCGGACTGATCGCGATCCCGCCAGGGCCGTCGAAACCTCCCACCTGATCGGGCTGATCATGACCTTGACCTTTGCCTGACCGGGCCTTCGGCAGGGAAACCTACTTCGAACTGCAGGCGTGCGGCGATGCCGTCGAGCAGCATCCGGAACCGTGTCGGTGCTGGGCGAGGCACCGCGCGACGACCCGGCGTTCTGGCGCGCGATCACGTTCGTCGCCGACCAGCCGACCTGGTACCCGGGCCTGACGGTTCGGGAGCACCTGGAGCTCATCCGACTCACCCACGAACCGGTGCGCGGCTGGTGCCTGCCGGCCGATGAGCTCATCGAGGTTTTCGGCCTGTCCGCGCGGGCCGACGCGAGCCCGCTCGACATGTCATCCGG
>Ga0302314_10019691_pt1 | contig 11196 bp, 11 predicted proteins | sample III_Palsa_N2_3_FD_200533 | JGI IMG/M metagenome (GOLD analysis project Ga0302314, IMG submission 200533) | Peat permafrost microbial communities from Stordalen Mire near Abisko, Sweden - III_Palsa_N2_3 | ecosystem: Environmental > Terrestrial > Soil > Palsa > Peat permafrost | place: Sweden... | reverse complement strand
GGCGGCGCTGAACGGAGCAGTCACGCTCGCCAAGCGCGAGCACGCGGCCGTCGGCAAGACCCAGGATCTGTACCTCGACGTGGCGGGCGCGGGACAGGTAGCGCTCAAGCAGGATCTCGGGCGAGCCGAAGAACCGCTCGGCACGGGTCCGCGCGGTGTCGAACGCCTTGCGCAGCTCGTCTGTGTCGTAGGCGGCGCTCATCCCGATTCCGCCGCCGCCCGCGGCGGCCTTCACCATGACCGGGTAGCCGATCCGCTCCGCCTCGGCGATCGCGGCATCCGCGTCGGCGACGGGCGCCGAGGATCCGGGCGCGACGGGGACTCCCGCCTCGGCCATCAGGTTGCGGGCCCGGATCTTGTCGCCCATCCGCTCGATGGCATCGGGGGAGGGACCGACCCAGGTCAGGCCGGCCGCGCCCACCGCGGTCGCGAACCTGGCCGACTCGGCGAGGAAGCCGTACCCGGGATGCACGGCGGCGGCGCCTGTCCTGCGGGCCGCGTCGAGCAGCAACGCGGCGTCCAGGTAGCTCTGCGCGGGCGCGGACGGCCCCAGGTGCACGGCCTCATCCGCCTCGCCGACGTAGGGCAGGCTCTCGTCCGCGTCGGAGTAGACGGCGATGGACCTGATGCCCATCCGGCGGGCGGTGCGGATGATCCTGCGGGCAATCTCGCCCCTGTTGGCGATCAGAACGGAGTCGAACACCCGAGTAGCCTACGGGACCACCAGCTTGCTGAGGGCCTCGACCACGCGGGGGTCGTACTCGGACCCGGTGTCGAGTCGCAGCCGTTCAACGGCCTCGGCCGCCCGGCTCGGGTCCTCCGAGCTGCCCACCAGATCGTCGTAGGCGTTGGCCGCGCGGATGATGCGGCTTGACAGCGGCGGCGGCTGGGTCTTGTCGGCGGGACGGCACGGATCGGACTGCCGGCGCACGATGTCGGCCACGGAATCGAGCACCCGCGCCTGGCCGATTACCTCGGCACCGTACTCGGCGATGCGCCGCTGCTCCTCGCGGGTGACAAGCACGGTGGCGCCGCCGGGCACCGGGTCGCGGAGCGACAGCTGGCCGATGTCGTGCATGAGCGCGGCGTACTCGAGCTCGAGAAGCGCGGCCTCCGGCATACCGAGCTCACGCCCGATGGCCACCGCGAGCCGGCTCACCCGCGCCGAGTGCCCGGTCTCCACATACCCGCCGATCTCGGTGACCCGGGCGAGCGCGCGGACTGTCTGCAGATAGGTGGCCCTGATCCCGGCATACCTGCGCAGCGCCACCTGGGTGACGAGCAGCGGCGCGGCGAAGACCGCGACCGCCGCGAGCCCCATGACCTCCGCCGCGAACGCGATGAGCAGTGCGGAGGCGCCGGTCGCGGCGCCGATCGCCATCTGGACGCGCAGCTCGTCGCCGAGCGCGACGGTGAACCTGGTCCGCAGCGCTTCGGTCCTGATGAGGGCGCTGATGACCGCTTCGACAAGCAAGGCGAAGACGACGAGCGCCAGCATGACCGGCAGCTCCGACCACCACCTGCTGCCGATCAGCGAGGCGTTGGCAAGCGGCCGGAACGCGATGGCCACGCACGCCACCGCGACCAGCCGCGCGGACATCGCGGAGATCGGCGTCGGGCGGCCCACCGCCAGGTGCGGCAGCGCGCCGACGATCATGCCGATGGCGGTCACCGCCACGACCTGGTTCGCGCCGTGGGTGGCGGGAACGTCCCCGATCCGCAGCAGCACCGCGTAGGCCATCGCTCCGGCGGTAGCGATCGGTGCCGCCTCCCTGTCCCCCGGCAGGTTCAGCCGCAGCAGCTCACCGAACGCGATAAGCGCGCCGAACGCGAGCGCCGCGTGCACATTATTCGCGCCGTTGGCCGCGGTCTGGGCAACCGACCAGATCAGCAGCAGCCCAGCCAACGCGGCCAGGAGCGACTGGCCGGAGTCTAGGGCGTGCCTAGCGGTTCCGCGCGGCTGCGACCGTCGGACGACCACCACCTCACAGGCTTTCGATGGTGCGCAGCGGCGCGGCAGGGTCCGCGGCGGGATCGCCCGTGGGGCCTGGAGCGGCCGGCTGGCCACCGGCACCCGTCGCCCCGTCGGGAGCGGACCAGCCGTCCCGCTCGATCGCCGTGACAAAGGCGTCAACGAAGGCCGGGTCGAACTGCTTGCCCGCCCACTTGCGCAGCTCCGCCACCGCCTCTGGCACCGGCCGCGCGCCACGATAGGACCGGTCGGAGGTCATGGCGTCGAACGCGTCGGCCACCGAGAGCACGCGAGCGAACTCGGGGATCTCATCGCCTGCCAGGCCCATCGGGTAACCCCTGCCGTCGATCCGCTCGTGATGGTGCATGATGCCCGCGAGCGCCTCGTCGAGAAATCCGATCTCGCGGACGATGTCGATGCCGCGCATCGGATGGAGCTGTACCGCCGCGTACTCATCGTCGGTGAGCGCGCTCCGCTTCTGCAGCACCGACGTTGGCACGCCGAGTTTGCCCACGTCGTGCAGCATGCCCGCGTACCTGATGGCCGCCACCCGTTCGATGCGCATTCCGATCTCGGTGGCGATCATCACCGAGCCGCGCGACACCCGCTCGCTGTGCCCCCTTGTGTAGAAGTCCTTGGTCTCCACGGCCTGGCACAGCGCGCTCACCGTGGCCTCGTAGGCCCGTTGCTGCGCGGCGAACTGCGCCACCGCCCAGCGAGCGACGACCACGGGGATGAGCACGAGAACCGGCGCGAACGGCCCGAGAACCGACCACAGCGCGGCGATCAGCAGGCCGAACGCGCCGTAGCCAAGATCGGTCAGCAACAGCTTGAAATCGAGCCCAAGCCGCCCAGGCGCCGCCCCCGCATCCCTGGTCAGCCAGAAGACCCCCCGTACCAGGGTGAAGTTGACGGCCACGTGCACGACGGCGGCGGCGGCGAACGACCCGATGATGCCGGGGAAGGAACTCGGCCCAGGGGCGCCGACATGCCCGCCGAAAAGGAGGAACGTGCGGCCCGCGAGGTAGGCACTGAGCGTGTACATGCCGGTGTTGAACAGCCGCTGGGCAGGCGACGGGCCACGGCGCATGCCGAGCAGCGTGCAGCAGCCGACGAGCGCGGCACCGACGGGACCGCACAGCACCACGGCGGCAAGCGTCGCGATGCTGTTCGCTGACCAGGCAAGGCCACGCGAGTTAAGCAAGGTAGCGGAGGACTCACAGGCGACAAGAAGCAGGCCAAGGACTCCGACCTGGCTCCAGTCAAGTCCGCCGAACGGGCCGACGGCAACCACCGCGACGGCCGCTGCGACGACCGTGCCGATATACAGCAACGCGATGCGCGAGAGCTTGCCCACGCTCCCCCCTCGTAGCCAGCCGCAATCGACCCGAACCGCACCTATTGCCGTCGCTACCCCCAGGAGACCCCGGAAGCCCTCATAGGGACAGTCCTCCCTCACGCGAAAACACTAACGACCGCTACGGCAATGCCGTCCCTGACAGGATAACGTGGCCGCGCTCATTCGCGCAGACCTATGTTTTCGCCTCGGCGGAGACCCCCGTACCCCCCGATACGCTGGCGCCGGACCCCCAATACGCGGGCCCGATGCGAAGCAAGGATATCGGACTGCCGACTCCCGGGGGGACAGCCTTCCCGCATGGCGGGTTACTCGGCGAGTTCGATCTCCAGCTGAACCTGCCTGATTCTGACAAGCACCTTGCTGCGCAGTTCGCTCGGCGCGGGATCGCAACCGCAGTGCCTGGCCACCAGGCGCTTAACCGCTTCCTCGAGCCCGAACTCGCGCAGACACGGGCCGCACTCATCCAGGTGCTGCCTGATGTGCGCGCAGTCGTCCTCGGATACCTCGCCGTCCAGGTACCAGTAGACCCGGTCAAGTACCTCGCTGCACGGCGTCTCATGCGGCTTTCCGCAGCTCATGACCTGCCCTCCTCGGCTTGCGCCCGGACAAGGCCGCGGTCGGCGGCGTAGTCCTGGAGAAGTTCCCGAAGCTGGCGGCGGCCGCGGTGAAGTCGTGACATCACGGTACCTATCGGGGTGCCCATAATGTCGGCGATTTCCTTATATGCGAACCCCTCCACATCGGCGAGGTAGACCGCGATCCTGAACTCCTCTGGCAGCGTCTGCAGCGCCGTCTTGATATCGGAATCAGGCAGCCTTTCGAGCGCCTCGGACTCCGCCGACTTCAGCCCGCCCGAGCTGTGCGAAGCGGCCCTGGCCAGCTGCCAGTCCTCCACCTCGTCCGCGCCCGACCGCTGCGGTTCCCGCTGCCGCTTGCGATAGGTGTTGATGAAGGTATTGGTCAAGATCCTGAACAGCCAGGCTTTGAGGTTCGTGCCCTGCTGGAACTGGTGGAAGGACGCGTACGCCTTCGCGAACGTCTCCTGCACCAGATCTTCCGCGTCCGCCGGATTCCTCGTCATACGGAGGGCGGCGGAGTACAGCTGGTCCAGGTACGGCATGACATCTGCCTCAAAGCGCTCGCCGCGCTCGGCTAGTGTCTCTGGCACGGGACCCACCCCCTCTCGGTAACCGTAAGAGGATACCTTCCCGCCTTGGCGGAGAACGGACCGGAGTGACCGCGAACGGCGGGCGGCCGCAAGCGGGGCGCGAGACGCGGTCGGCGCGCGGTCCGGCTTGTGCGGCGACGGGGCGATGGCCATGGTGCAAGTAACACCACAGCTCTCGCTGCAATTCCGGTTTCAATGGATGGAACGCCCATCCCGGGGAACGGTTACATCCGTGGGGCGCCACGCCAACGGGCGCCCGGCCAGGAGTAAGCCCCGTGCGTGTAATCGCCAGCGCCGAGCAGGACACCGATCCTGCCGCGATCTACCCGCGTTTCCACGCCGCCGTGGCCCTCGCACAGCTCACCCGCTGGCTCGCTGACCTTGAACCGCGATCCGCCATCCTCGACATCTCCGGGCCACGCTCGCGCGCCGCCGAGGTTGCCGCCGTCTGCGGCCACAACGTGCTGCGCGTCATCGATCCACCGATGACGCCGACCAAGGACGAAAACACCGTGCCCACGGTGATCGCCGACGGCGCGGTCCTTCGGTTCGTCGCCGACGGCTGCGCGGACGCGGTGATCGCCGAGGACGGAACCCTGTCGATGCGGCTTGGCGCCGAGGATCTCGTCGCGGAGATCGCCCGGGTGCTCCGCCCTGGCGGGCGGGTGCTCGCGTGCGTGGACTCGCTCACCTTCGGCATGGCGCTCCTCGCGGAGCAGCACCGCTGGTCGCATCTGGTGGACATGCCGAACGCCGACGTGGTGCTCATCCCATGGCCGGACGGCGCCATCACCCGCTGCTACGGCGCTGAGCAGCTCCGCGAGCTGTTCACCGGCAGCGGCCTGGAGGTGAACTGGCTGCGACCCCGGACGGTATTCTCGCCGCGGACGGTCAGCTACCTGCTCTCCCGCGACCCGTCGAGCTTCGGCAAGCTGGTGGACGCGGAGCTACGGGCCCATTCCGACGACTCGGTGGGAGCCCAGCTCGTCACCTCCTGTGTCAAGAAACTCTGCTTACCCCCCGGTGACCCCCCCGGCATGGGGGGACCAGTCCCCCCATCGCCCCCCTGGGGTTCCCCCGGCAGAAACCGCCGGGGGAACCCGTATCGCTTACCCCGGGGCCGATCTCCCGCTTACCGCCTGCGGCGGTCGCGCTTGGCCTGGCAGGGGACGCAGCGGGCCGTCGCGGGGCGCGCCTCGATGCGAGGTTCCGGTACCGGGCTTCGGCAGTCCACACAGCGCCCGTAGCTGCCGTCGTCGATCCGGGCAAGCGCGGCGATCACCTCCGCTCGCTGCGCCACCGCGGTGTGCACCGCCGCGGCATTCCTGTCCGCTTCCGTCAGGTTCGCCCCGGCGTCGCCCGCCTCCGCCCCGCCGCCCCGGGCCAGGTGGTGTTCATCCATCAGTACCGCGACCGTCCTCTCCAGGTCGGCAAGCATTTCCTCTAGGCGCTTATGGGCAACGCTGATCTCCATCGGCGATCCTCGGGGGCTTGGAGGCAGAGGGGGTTATGCGGGCGCGAGTGGCTCTATGAGGTCTGGGCCGTTGTTCCGCACGGAGTTGACGATCGGCGCGACCCGGTGCGACGTCAGGCCGCCGGCTCCCGCCGACGTCGCGGGGATCATGGTCGCAAGCAGGTGTTCCTTCTCGTTGTTGGCCGGATCGAGCCAGTCCGCCCAGTCCTGCCGAGGTATTACCATCGGCGTCCGGTCGTGGATCTTGCCAATTTCGTCGGGCGCGTCGGTGGTGATGATCGACGCGGACCAGTACCAGGCGTTCTCATGGTCGTCGGGAAGCGCACGGTCGTGCCACAGCTCGTAGATGCCGGCGAAGGCGAGGATGCCGCCGTCCGTCCGGTAGATGTAGAACGGCTTCTTCTCCTTGCCCTCGGTCTGCCACTCGTAGTAGCCGTCGGCAGGGATGAGGCAGCGACGCTTGGCGAACGCGGCGCGGAACGCGGGCTTGACCGCGACCGTCTCGGCCCGCGCGTTGATCAGCCGGGAACCGCCCTTAGTGTCCTTGGCCCAGAACGGCACCAGGCCCCAGCGCACCAGTCGCAGTTCTCTCCCGGGGGGGCGACCCCCCGTACCCCCCGATCCCGATCCTGGCGAGCCCGATTCAGAAAGCATATCGGGCTCGCCAGGATCAGGTTGCTCGCGGTTAAGTCCAGGATCGGGTTGCTCGCGGTCAAGCACCGCGTAGATGCGCTTGGTCGGGGCCACGTTGTAGTCCGGGTCCCGGTCAGCGGCCACAGTGTCACGCTCGACGGCGAACTCCTCCAAGAGTTCGAGCCGCTTCCGCGCTGAAACGAACCGACCGCACATGCGACCTTCCCTTATGGTCCGTTAGGACCGGATTGAAGCTTTTTAACCGGAAAACACCTCGGACAAACCCATTCCCGGCCCGGCCCGCCACCGTGCGTTAGCCGATACCCTCAAGGTTATGGACTCAGGACGCTGGCGCGCCCCTGCCGCAGCCGGACCGGTACGCGCGACACTGCGGCTACCCGGCTCGAAATCAATTACCAACCGTGCGCTGTTGCTCGCGGCACTCAGCGACTCGCCGTCGGTGGTGCGCGGCGCGCTCAAGGCCCGCGACTCATCCCTCGCCATCGGCGCGCTGCGTGTCCTCGGCTGCTCTTTCGATGAGTATGGAACGGACCTCGCCGTCTCTCCCGGATCCCTTGCCGCTGGTACGTCAGTCGGCATCGACGTGGGCAACGCGGGTACGGTCATGCGATTCCTGCCCGCGGTCGCCGCGCTTTCCGCCGCGTCCGTGGCGTTCGATGGCGACCCTCGGGCGCGGGAGCGGCCGATCGGTGCGCTGCTCGCCGCGCTGCGCACCCTTGGCGTGTCGATCGACGACGACGGGCGGGGGTCGCTGCCGTTCACCATCCATGGCTCGGGAGCGGTGCGCGGCGGTCCCGTGACGCTCGACGCCTCCGGTTCTTCGCAGCTCGTCTCCGGGCTGCTGCTCGCCGCGCCACGGTTCGCCGAAGGGGTCGAGGTGCGGCACGAGGGTCCGCCGGTACCATCGCTTCCGCACATCGACATGACGGTCCGGATGCTCACGGACGCCGGCGCGGACGTGGAAGTGGGCCCGGGGGAACGCCCGGACTTCTGGCGCGTCCGGCCCGGGCGGCTCAACCTTGGCGACTTCACCGTGGAGCCCGACCTGTCTAACGCGGGACCGTTCCTCGCGGCGGCGCTTGTCACCGGCGGCACCGTGACGATCAGGGACTGGCCGGCCAACTCGCTGCAGGCCGCGGACGCGATCTTGGATGTCGTCACCCGGATGGGCGGTTCGGTCTCCTCCGGACCCCAAGGGCTGACCGTCACAGGTTCCGGTGTCATCAACGGGATCGAGGCGGACCTGCGCGACATCCCCGAGCTGTGCCTGCCGCTCACCTCGGTCGCGGCGCTCGCCTCCGGTCCCTCCGCGTTCACCGGGGTCGGGCACACCAGGGCGCAGGAAACCGACCGGCTCGCCGCGATCGCCAAGGAGATCAACGCGCTCGGCGGCGACGTGACCGAACTGCCCGACGGCCTGACCATCCGTCCCCGACCGCTGCGCGCCGAGCCAGGTCACCCGTTCGAGAGCTACGACGACCACCGCATGGTGATGGCCGGGGCCGTGCTCGGCCTTGCCATCCCCGGCATCGAGGTGCTCAACGTGGCCACGGTCGGCAAGACCTTCCCCGACTTCACGACGCTCTGGGGTACGTTGTGCAGTTGACTCCCGGGGGGCAGACTTCCCGCATGGGGGGCTCCCGCCCCCCGTCCCCCCGTCCCCCTGGCCCCCGTACCCCCCGGGGCAGGCCCGATGAAAGGCAAGGATATCGGCGGTCATCTCCCGGGGGGCGACCCCCCGTACCCCCCGGGGCAGGCCCGATGAAAGGCAAGGATATCGGGCCTGCGGCCCGGCAGGAGCCTGCGCCCTGAGCAGGCGGTCCGACCTCGACGAGGACGATGTCCGGGTCCGTGCGGGACGGAGTTCGCGGCCGCGCACCCGGCGCCGGCCGGCACACGAGTCGGCGCCCGAGGCGTTCGTCGTCAGCGTCGACCGCGGCAGGTACGGATGCGTGCTTGACGCCGGTGCCGACGCTGGCTACGACTACGGCTCAGAGTCCGATTCCATTCCCGGCCGCGGACGCCTGCTTACCGCGATGAAGGCACGCGAACTCGGCAAGGGCTCGGTCGTCGTCGGCGACCGAGTGGCGCTGGCCGGCGACACCTCGGGCACGACGGGCTCCCTGGCCCGGATCGTCCGGGTGACGGAGCGGACCAGCGTACTGCGGCGCTCCCCCGACGACACCGACCCGCTCGAACGCGTCGTCGTGGCGAACGCCGATCAGATGGTGATCGTCTGCGCGCTCGCCGACCCGGCGACCAAGACCCGATTCGTCGACCGGTGCCTGGTCGCCGCCTATGACGCGGGCCTTGATCCGCTGCTCGTGCTCACCAAGTCCGATCTGGCCGCGCCCCGCCGGATGCGAGCGTTCTACCGGCCGCTCGATATCCCCATGCTGACCACCAGGCAGCCGCTGCCCGCGCAGACGCTGAGCAGGCTGCACAAGGCGCTCGACGGCCGGCTCAGCGTGCTGATTGGCCAGTCAGGCGTCGGGAAGTCGTCGCTCGTCAACGCGATCGTGCCGGACGCGGGCCGGGCGGTGGGCCGGGTCAACGCGGTGACCGGCAAGGGGCGGCACACGTCTTCGTCGGCGATCGCGCTCCCGCTCCCCGGCGACTCCGGCTGGCTGATCGACACCCCCGGCGTCCGCGGCTTCGGCCTCGGCCACGTCACACCGGACCGGGTGGTGGAGGCCTTCGGCGACCTGGCCGAGGGAACGGCCGACTGCCCGCCGGGCTGCGACCACCTGTCAGCGGGGTGCGCCCTCGACGAGTGGGCAGCGCTCCACGACGCCACGCCTCGCCTTGAGTCCCTCCGCCGCCTGCTCCGCAGCAGGGAATCGGCCGAATGAAGCGGTAACGGATCCTTGCCCAGGGCTTCTCGTTGACTGAAAATCGATAGTGCTGAAGGTTCGACCGCCTATAGCCGGTCAAACCTTCAGCACTAGTTCGATCTTGGTGTTTTTACCTGCATAAATCAGGCAGCAGAGTTTCTTGCGGGATGATCACGGTGCCGCCGGAGCGCCAGTAGGTGCCGTCGGGGGTGCGGGACAACAGCTGCTCGTCCACGAGGTACCGGCGAAGCGCGGCGTGGTCGTCGTAGAACGACTTGAGCGCCTCGTTGACGGCGAGCTCTGGGTAGCGGCGGCCGGGCTCGAATGCCTGGACCACCAGATCGAGCAGGAGCAGCCGGGCCGCCCGCTTGGCGGGCATGGCCGTGATCCGGCCATCTCGCACGTAGGGGCGCAGCGGGCTAGGCAGGTCACCAAACGGGTTCATCATCGCGATTATGCCTTCCCGCGACGTCGGTTCGCACCCGCAACATGTTCACCGCTGGTCATCGGGACGCCGCTACCTGTACCGTTTCGCGAGTGGGAAGCTATGACGACGACCTGCGGTTCGCACATGTCCTCGCTGACGCCGCCGATGACATCACGACCAAGCGGTTCCGTGCGCTCGACCTGCGGGTCGAGACCAAGCCCGACCTGACGCCGGTCTCCGACGCCGACCGGGCCACCGAGGACTCGCTGCGCAACATTCTGCGCAGGTCGCGGCCTCGGGACGCCGTGCTCGGCGAGGAATCGGGCCAGACGGGTACCGGCCCGCGGCGCTGGGTCATCGATCCAATCGACGCCACGAAGAACTACGTCCGCGGCGTCCCTGTCTGGGCTACGCTCATCGGTCTCATGGATGGCGACCATGTCGTCGTGGGCGTGGTCACCGCGCCCGCGCTCGGACGGCGCTGGTGGGGTGTGGTGGGCGGCGGCGCGTGGACCGGCCGCAGCCTGACCAAGGCGACCAGGTGCCAAGTCTCTGGCATCACCGACCTGGCCGACGCGTCGCTCTCCTATTCGGGCATCGGCGGCTGGTCCAAGGCTGGCCTGCGCGGCGGGTTTGACTCGCTGACCCGGGCCGTCTGGCGGACTCGCGCGTTCGGCGACTTTTGGTCGCACATGCTTGTCGCCGAGGGCGCGGTGGATGTCTCCGCGGAGCCCGAGGTCTCGCTCTGGGATCTGGCGGCGCTCCAGGTGATCGTTGAGGAGGCCGGCGGGCGATTCACCAGCCTCGCCGGGGACGCTACCCCCGACGGTGGCAGCGTGGTGTGCACGAACGGCCACCTCCACGACGAGGTTCTCGCGCTGCTCGCCGAGACCCAGAAGTTATCTTCCGCAGGGCGCTGAAAAGCAGAGATATCGGGTCGCCGGAGGACCCAGGTATCCCCGGGGCGGCTGCGCAGGAAAGGCAATGATACGGAACATGCGCGCGGGCGTCCCGCGCGCTACGCTGGGAGAGATTGGGTTCCGCTGGCGATGTGGGCGCTGTTCGGCAATTCGGGGCTACAACCCGACGCCCATGGGCGACAATCATAAGTGTTTTAGATATTACCGCGGGGGCAGCGGACCTCGCGGCAGGCTGCCGGGCGGCGAGTTCCCGCTCCAACCGCCCGGCTGGTGCCCGGCTGGTTTCCCCGGCCGTCCGGGCACCGCGGCACCTGGCCCGGGCAACTCCCCCGTCCACCGGGCCGGGTGCCGCCTCGGCAGCGGCTGCCAAAATTAATTCGATTGAGG
>Ga0302314_10019687_pt1 | contig 11199 bp, 13 predicted proteins | sample III_Palsa_N2_3_FD_200533 | JGI IMG/M metagenome (GOLD analysis project Ga0302314, IMG submission 200533) | Peat permafrost microbial communities from Stordalen Mire near Abisko, Sweden - III_Palsa_N2_3 | ecosystem: Environmental > Terrestrial > Soil > Palsa > Peat permafrost | place: Sweden... | reverse complement strand
TTGTATCAATCCTTGTGCCGCAGCTTGATTTTTCGATTTCACTTGCGAAGAATGATGCGACGGGTCGACTATATCGATCCGATCGCGTTGCAGGCGATGCTAAATTCGCGCCCAGGTGTTGCGGAAAAGTTTTCAGGAGTTGGCATGGCGCTGAGAAATATGAGGGTGTGGCGCTACATCGAAGAGGTCGCGCGCATCGGATCCGTCAGGCAGGCCGCCGAGCGGCTGCACGTCACGCCGTCGGCGCTGCTGCGCCGGATTCAGGATGTCGAGCTCGATCTTGGCGCCACCATCTTCGACCGCAGCTCGTCCGGGGTTCGCCTGACCGCCGCCGGGGAAATACTGGTGCGCTGGATCCAGAACCAGAATGCCGATCTGAGGCGGGTCTATTCCCAGATCGAGGAACTGTCCGGGCTCAGGCGCGGCGAGGTTCGGATTTCGTGCAGCCAGGCGGTCGCCCGCAACTTCCTGCTGAACGAGATCACCGCGTTCCGCGCCCGCTATCCGCAGGTCGCGTTCAACATGATGGTTTCGGACCACACACGGGCGATGCAATCGCTGATGGCCTATGGCAGCGACCTGATCCTGGTGTTCCGGCCGCCCCGTTTGGCCGAACTTCAGCCGATCATGTCGATCGGGCAGGGTCTGGTCGCCATCATGTCGAGCAACCATCCGCTGGCCGCGCGGCCGGATGTCCGCATCCGCGACTGCGCCCAATATGACGTGGCCTTGCCGGATCGGAGCTTCAGCGGGCGCGAAATTATCGAGGACGTGCTGGCGACCGGCTCGGCCAAGCTGAATGTCGTGTTCGAAACCAACTCCTTCGAAGTGCTGTGCGAGTTCGTGAAGGGGACCGAGGTCATCACCTTCCAGATCGATATCGGCGCGCTGGGCTGGCGGAACGATCCCGACATCGCCATCCGGACGGTCAGCGACCTGGACGCCGCCCACGGCCCGCTCGTGCTGGGCCAACTGAAAGGGCGCGTCCTGCCGCTGGCGGCCGCGACATTCGCCGAGCAGGTTGCGCGCCGCATGGACGAAATCCGGGGTGCCTCGACCGCGAGCCCCGCGTGAGACGGGCGTAAACATTCAAGCCACGCGCACGGGCGCAAACGGCAACGCCCGATGGGCCGGGCTGGCGCTAAGATCGCGAGAACATGACAGGCAAAATCTATCCTGGACCAGTCGAGGCCCTTACCGGCCTTCTTTTCGACGGCATGACCATCATGTCCGGCGGTTTCGGCCTGTCGGGCAATCCGGAAACCCTGATTCCGGCGATCAAGGCGGCCGGCGTGAAAAACCTGACTGTGATCTCAAACAATTGCGGTGCCGACGGTTTCGGCCTGTGGATGCTGCTCGACAACGGCCAGATCCGGAAGATGATCTCGTCCTATGTCGGCGAGAACAAGCTGTTCGAACAGCTCTACCTCTCGGGCGAACTGGAGCTGGAATTGAACCCACAGGGCACGCTGGCCGAGCGCATTCGCGCCGGCGGGGCAGGTATCCCGGCCTTCTATACCAAGACCGGTGTCGGCACCGTGGTGGCTGAAGGCAAACCGGTGGAGGAATTCGACGGCGAACTCTATGTCCGCGAGCGTTGGCTCAAGGCCGATCTGGCCATCGTCAAGGCGTGGAAGGCGGACTCCGAGGGCAACCTCGTCTATCGCAAGACGGCGCGGAACTTTAACCCGGTGATGGCGACCGCCGCGACGGCCACTGTCGCCGAAGTCGAGGAAATCGTGCCGGCTGGTGCACTCGACGGTGACGCAATCCATACACCCGGCATCTATGTGAGTAGGGTCATTCAGGGCGTGGGTTACGAGAAGCGGATCGAGCGGCTGACCACGCGGCCCCGCCCGCAAGCGCAGGTCGCCTGATGGCCTGGACTCGCGAAGACATGGCCGCCCGCGCCGCCCAGGAGTTGCGGGACGGGTTTTATGTCAATCTCGGCATCGGCATTCCGACCCTGGTGGCCAATTGTATTCCCGACGGCATGCATGTGACGCTGCAAAGCGAGAACGGGATGCTGGGCATGGGCCCGTTCCCCTATGAGGGTGAACAGGACCCCGACCTGATCAATGCCGGCAAACAGACCATCACCGAACTGCCGACCTCCAGCTTCTTCTCATCCTCCGACAGTTTCGCGATGATCCGCGGCGGCCATATCGACCTGACCGTGCTGGGCGCGATGGAGGTCTCGGAAACCGGCGATATCGCCAACTGGACCATCCCCGGCAAAATGCTGAAGGGCATGGGCGGGGCGATGGACCTGGTGGCCGGGGTCAAGCGGGTGATCGTCGTCATGGAACATGCCAACAAGCACGGCCAGTCCAAGGTCCTGAAAAGCTGCATCCTGCCGCTGACCGGCAAAGGCTGCGTCGATCTGGTGATCACCGACCTGTGCGTCCTCGACGTCGACCGCAATGGTGGCGGAATGGTGCTGAAGGAACTGGTGCCCGGCGTCACGCTGGACGAGATCAAAGCCAAGACCGAGGCGGCCTTCGATCCGGGGCTGTTCGCATGAACGCGGCCTATCTCTGCGACGCGGTCCGCACGCCGATCGGCCGCTTTGGCGGGACGCTCGCCAAGATCAGGGCGGACGACCTTGCCGCGCTGCCGCTCAAGGCGCTGATGTCCCGCAATCCGGCGGTGGATTGGGGCACCGTGGACGATGTGGTGCTGGGCTGCGCCAACCAGGCGGGTGAGGATAATCGCAATGTCGCGCGGATGGCCGCCTTGCTGGCCGGCCTGCTCGACAGCGTGCCAGGTGTGACCGTCAACCGTCTCTGCGCCTCAGGACTGGAGGCAGTGGCCTATGCCGCGCGTGCGGTGATAGCAGGGCAGGCCGATCTGGTCCTGGCCGGCGGCGTCGAGAGCATGACCCGGGCCCCCTTCGTGATGGGCAAGGCCGACAGCGCCTTTTCCCGCACCGCCGTGCTGGAGGACACCACGCTCGGCTGGCGGCTGATCAACCTGGCGATGCGCAAGGCCTATGGCGTCGATTCCATGCCCGAGACCGCGGAAAACGTCGCCCGCGAGTATGAGATCGGCCGGGCCGACCAGGACGCCTTCGCCCTGCGCAGCCAGATGCGCACCAAGGCGGCGATCGACCGCGGTTTTTTCGCCGGGGAGATCGTTCCGGTGACTGTCCCTCATGGAAAAGCCGATCCGCTGATCGTCGATGCCGATGAACATCCCCGCCCCGACACGACACTCGATACGCTGGCCAAGCTGAAACCGATCGTGCGTGATGACGGCAGCATCACCGCCGGCAACGCCTCCGGCGTCAATGACGGGGCGGCGGCGCTGATCGTTGCCTCGGACGCGGCTGTAAAGTGCCATGGCCTGACGCCGCGCGCACGAATTCTGGGCTATGCCACCGCCGGCGTTGCCCCCCGCGTGATGGGGATCGGTCCCGTTCCGGCGACGCGAAAACTGATGGCGCAGACCGGACTGGCGATCGCCGATTTCGACGTTGTCGAACTCAACGAAGCCTTCGCCGCCCAGGCGCTCGCGGTGACGCGCCAACTCGGTCTCCCCGACGATACGGAGCATGTCAATCCAAATGGCGGCGCGATCGCGTTGGGGCATCCACTCGGAGCGAGTGGCGCGCGTTTGGCGTTGACGGCAATGCGGCAGCTTGAGGCGACCGGCGGCCGGCGCGCGCTGGTGACTTTGTGCATCGGCGTCGGCCAGGGCGCGGCCCTGGCGATCGAGCGGGTTTGAGGAAGATCGGATGGCTGCCCCCCTGCCCTACAATCGCGAAGACTTGGCGTCTCAGCCGCCCTCGCTGTTCCCGGCCTATGGCTCAACCGTCAAGCGCGCGCCGAGCCAGGCGCCGATCGCCATCCCGCACACGCTGACCGAGACGTCGGGCCCGACCGGCACATGGGATCGCCTGATGGGTCCGGCGGTCGCCGACCTGACCCGGCAGCATGGTGGCGAACCCATCGGGGAGCGGATCGTCGTCGCCGGCCGCGTCCTCGACGAAAACGAACGCCCGGTCGCAAACACGGTGGTCGAACTGTGGCAGGCGAACGCCGCCGGCCGCTATGTCCATGGCAAGGACCAGCACCCAGCGCCGCTCGACCCGAATTTCACCGGGGCCGGCCATGTTGTGACCGACGATCAGGGGCGCTATCGCTTCGTCACGATCAAGCCGGGCGCCTATCCGTGGAGGAACCACGCCAATGCCTGGCGGCCCGCCCATCTGCATTTCTCCCTGCTGGGCCCGGCCTTCGCCACACGGTTGGTGACGCAGATGTATTTCCCGGGCGACCCGCTGATCGCCATCGACCCGATCGCCAACGCGGTTCCGCCGGGCGCGCTCGAACGCCTGATTGCCCGTTTCGAACTCGGCGTAACCGAGCCTGAATGGGCGTTGGGTTACATCTTCGACATCGTCCTGCGCGGCCGCCGTGCCACGCCGATGGAGCCGTGACGATGCCCGGACAGACACCGTGGCAGACGGTCGGGCCGTTCTTTCATTACGGCCTGATCCGGAAGGGCGGCGCCGATCTGGTCGCCGACTGCCACGACAGACGGATCCGGGTCGTCGGCCGGGTGATCGATGGCGACGGGCAACCGGTGCCGGATGCCCTGGTCGAAATTTGGCAGGCCGACGCGGCCGGTCGCTATGCCCACCCCGACGATCCCGACCATCGCGCCGCCGATCCGAGCTTCCCGGGGTTCGGGCGCAGCGCCACTGAAGAGGATGGATCGTTCCGCTTTCTCACGATCCGCCCCGGCCGTGTCGCGGGTCCGGGCAATAGCCTGCAGGCGCCCCATATCGCTATCGGCATCATGGCGCGCGGGATGCTGAAACGCCTGACCACGCGGCTCTATTTCGGCGACGCGCCGGAAAACGTCGACGATCCGATCCTGGCGCTGGTGCCGCCGGAACGCCGGGACACGCTTATCGCCAAACGCGACGGCGACGCCTGGCGCTTGGACATTGTCTTGCAGGGCGCCGCCGAAACCGTTTTCTTCGACTGCTGACCCAGGAAGGGACCGAAGCCGTGTCCTCGATGATCCGCGACCGCGCCGCCGCTAGCGCCGAGATGCTGGCCATCTTCGGCGACGAAACGCTGGTCCGCGCGGCGCTGGCTTTCGAAGCCGCTTTGGCCCGCGCCCAGGCTGAGGAAGGATTGCTGCCGGCCGAGTACGCCGCGGCAATCGCAGAAGCCTGCGGCGGCCTGGCAATCGATGTTCCGGCGTTGGCCGAGGAGGCCGCCCATGCCGGGACATTGGCGATCCCACTCGTGAAGTTGCTTCGGGCCAAAGTGGGCGACACCGACGTGGCCCAAAGCGTCCATCTGGGCGCGACGAGCCAGGACGTCGCCGACACGGCCTTGATGCTTCAGGCGAAGGCCGGATTGGCGCCGATCGAGCGCGACCTTGACCGGATCGCGGTCGCCCTGGCGAATCTGGCCGAAACTCATGCCGAAGCGCCGATGCTGGGCCGGACGCTATTGCAAGCCGCCATGCCGATCTCGTTCGGGCTGAAGGCGGCCAATTGGCTGCTCGGCATCGATTCGGCGCTGGAGCGGCTGCGGCGGGAGAATGAGGCCGCGTTGGTTTTGCAGTTCGGCGGCGCGACCGGCTCGCTCGCCGGGCTGGACGGCAAGGCCTTTGCCGTTGCCGGGCGGGTGGCGGCCACCCTTGGATTGGCCTGCCCGCCGATGCCCTGGCATGCGCGGCGGGACGGCATTGCGGGACTGGCTGCGGCCCTGGCGATCGTCACTGGCGCGGTCGGCAAGATCGCGGGCGACATCGCGCTGATGGCCCAGAGCGAAATCGCCGAGGTGTTCGAGCCCCGGATCGCAGGACGCGGCGGGTCGTCGGCCATGGCACATAAGCGCAATCCCATTGGCTGCCAGATCGCCATCTCGGCGGCGCTGCGCATGCCCGGGCTGGCGTCATCGATCCTGGCTGCCCTGCCACAGGAGCATGAGCGCGGGCTGGGCGGCTGGCAGATCGAAGGGCCGGTCCTGGCCGACATGTTCTGCCTGGCGCACGGCGCGATCCAGGCGATGGCGACGGTGGTCGAGGGACTGGAGCTCGATACCGCCCGCATGCGGGCAAACCTGGCGGCGTCGGGCGTCGGGGTCGATATCGGCGAGTCCGCCGCGCTGGTGCGCCGCGCCCTGGATCATCACCGAAAGCCATCCTCATGTTCGTAACAACCGACGATAATATCCGCCTGAACGTGGCGATCGAGGGTCGCGACGAAGCCCCGACCTTGCTGATGATGCATTCGATCGGCTGCGACCTGACCCTGTGGGACCCGCAAGTCGAGGCCCTCGCAGAGCAGTTTCGTATCGTCCGCTTCGATGCGCGCGGCCATGGCGGCTCCGACGCGCCGAAGGGCAACTATACGCTCGTCCGACTGGCGCAGGACGCGCTGGTGGTGCTCGATGCGGTCCGGGCGGACAGCGCCTATCTGTGCGGGCTTTCGCTTGGCGGCGTGACCGCTCAGTGGCTGGCGCTGCACGCCGCCCCACGGGTCAAAGGCATGGTCATCGCCAACACCGCGGCCCGGATCGGCACCGCGGAGGCCTGGCAGGCCCGCGGCGACATGGCGGTCAACCAGGGCATGCAGGCGATAGCGCCGACGGCCATTACCCGATTCTTCTCGGAGGCTTTCCTGGCGTTGTCGCCCGAGGTCGCGGACACCTTCCGCCAACGACTGTTGACGACCGCCCCCGCAGGCTATGCCGGCTGCTGCGCGGTGTTGCGAGATACGGACTTCACCGGTGAGCTGGGTGCGATCGCCCTGCCGACGATCGTCATCGGCGGCACGCTGGACGTTCCGACGCCTTTGTCCCAGGCCGAGGAACTGGTGAAGGCCATTCCCGGCGCCAGGCTGATCGCGCTCGAGGCCGGCCATTTGTCCAATGTCGAGCAGCCGGCGGCCTTCGCCGCCGCCATCCGGCACATTCTGGAGACGCTATGATGGACGAGGCCGAACGCCACCGGCTTGGCATGGAAATCCGCCGTTCGGTACTGGGGGACGCCCATGTCGATCGGGCGGTCGCCGCGACGACGGATTTCACCGCCGAATTCCAGGATCTGATCACCCGGCTCGCCTGGGGAGAAATCTGGTCGCGGCCGGCCATCGACCACCCGACGCGGCGGCTGCTGACCATGGCGATGCTGATCGCGCTGAACCGCGGCGACGAGTTCAAGATGCATGTCCGGGCAGCGCTGGAGGATGGGATGGACATCGAACTGATCAAGGAAGTGATCCTGCAAAGCACCGTCTATTGCGGCGTGCCGGCGGCCAACACCGCCTTTCACCAGGCCGGCCAAGTGCTGGCCGACCTCAAGCCATAGCGGCGGCGGACCTATGCATCCGACCCGGATTCCCGCCTGGGCGACCGAGCGCGGGCGGGCATTGAACTATTTTCCGGCGATCGACCCGAAGGCGACGGCGCTGATCGTCGTCGACCTGCAGAACGCCTTCATGGCCGAGGGACAGCCGATGGCCAACCCGAACGCCCGCGCCATCGCCCCCAATGTGAACCGCATCGCCGCCGCATTGCGCGCCGCGGGCGGCCGCATCGTCTGGACCCGGCACACCGTCGTCGATGACGGCCCCTTCGCCCAGCCGGCCTGGCAGATATCGGCATGGGGTTCGGATACGGCCGTGAAGCAGGCGCTGACGGCGGGCGCATTCGGCCATGCCCTTCACCCCAACCTGGACGTTTCGGCCGACGATCTGGTGATCGACAAGTACCGCTACAGCGCCTTCAACAGGAAGTCGTCGGACCTGGATGCGATCCTGCAAGGCCAAGAGATCGACACGCTGATCGTCGTCGGCACGATGACCAATGTGTGCTGCGAAAGCACCGCGCGCGACGGACATATGCTGGATTACAAGGTCATCGTCGTGTCCGACGCCACCGCCGCGTCGTCCGATGAGGAACATGACGCCGCCCTGCTGAACCTGTCGGTGTTCTTCGCCCATGTCGCGGACAGCGACGAGGTTCTGCGGATCGTCGGCGCCCCATGAGCACTACTCTTCCGGTCATCGACCTGGGGCCGCTCCTGGCCGGCGAGACCGAGGGCAGGAAATCGGTCGCCGATGGGATTCGCGCCGCTTGCGTCGATAACGGATTTTTCTACATCGTCGGACATGGCGTGCCGCCCGAACTGCCGGACGGCGTATTCCGCGAATGCCGCAGGCTGTTCGGGCTTGACGAGGATGCCAAGCATGCGATTTCGGCGATATCGCCCGCCGGCCGTGGCTACGCCCGGATGCGCGGCGGATCGCGCAGCGCAAAGCAGGAATATTATCTGGGCGGCGACGGACCCAACGACACCGAACCCAATCGCTGGCCCGAGCATCTGCCGGGCTTTCGCGACACGATGGAGGCCTATCTGGCGGCGATGCACAGCCTCGCGCGGCGACTGACCGGCGCCATCGCCCTGTCGTTGGACCTGCCGGAGGATCATTTCGCCGACTTCTGCGAGCAGCCGATTGCAGCGCTGCGCCTGGTTCGCTATCCGCCGGAAGGGGCCACGGCCGGGACGCATACGGATTTCGGCGCGCTGACCCTGCTGCTGCAGGATCGGGCCGGCGGCCTGCAGGTCTTCGACCGCGCGACGAAAGGCTGGATCGATGCGCCGCCGCTTCCCGGCAGCTTCGTCGTCAATCTGGGCGACCTGTTCGAACGCTGGACCAACAAGCTCTATCGCTCGACGCCGCACCGCGTGGTGCACCCGCCCGGCATTGAGCGGTTCTCTGCGCCGTTCTTCTTCACTGGCGCGCCCGACTATCCCGTAGCCTGCCTGCCATCATGCCTGGAGCCTGGGGAGCAGCCCGCCTATCCGCCGACGACACCGGCGGCACATCTGCGCGAACGCACGCTTCAGCAAGGGTTCTAGCGTAGCCGTTAGGTCATCACCCGCGCGCGGAAATGGCATATGAGCGGAGCGCCGCCGAAATGCGATCATCCGACCGGCGATCCAGGGCATCGCCACCAACGGGATCGTTCATGGCAGACGGATCGGACATCGCTGGGCAGGTCGCCATGGTTACCGGAGCCACGCGCGGCCTGGGTCGGGAGTTGGCGCTGTCCCTGGCCGGAGCCGGCGCGGATATCGTCATTCTGGGCCGGGGCGCGGCGGATGGCGAAGCGGCCGCGCAGGCGGTCCGCGCGCTCGGCCGCAGGGCAGTTTTCTTCCTGACCGACGTCACCAGCCAGGACGCCGTGGAAGGCTCCGCGCGGCGCGCCATCGCCGAATTCCACCATATCGACATTCTGGTCTGCAATGCAGGCGTTGGCCTGCCACGGCAACCTCTCTGGCAAACCGACGCGCAAAGCTTTCACGCATGTTTCGACGTGAACGTCCTGGGCGTCATGCTGGCGATGCGCGCGGTTCTGCCGGCAATGATCGCACGGCACAGCGGCCGGATCGTGGTGATCGGGGGGTCCTACGGCCATAAGGGCGTCGCCAATTTCGCCGTCTACGCCGCGTCCAAATGGGCGCTGCGCGGCCTGGTGAAATCCGTCGCGCTCGAGGTTGGCGCCCATGGCGTCACCGCCAACCTGATCGCGCCGGGCGGGGTCGAGGGCGAGCGGTTGCGCGGGCAGTTCCAGAAATCCGCAGACGCCAACGGCGAGCCGGTCGAGGCTGTGCTGGAGCGCTTTCTCTCCGGCTCGGCGCTGCGCCGGCTGGTGACCGGCGACGATATCGCGGCATCTCTGCTGTATCTGGTCGGCGAAGGCGGACGGAATATCACCGGACAGGATATCATCGTGGATTCAGGAACGATTGTTTAAGAGGACGTGTCGATGAGTGTCGATCTCACGGAATTCGGGCGGGACACGCTGGCGCTGCATGCCGGGCGCGATCCGGACGGCAACCATGGCGTGGTCAACCCGCCGGTCTATCATTGCTCAACCGTCATCTTCCCCACGGTCGAGACCCTGTTGGAGACGCGGCGCGACCGCGCCAGCGGCGCCTATGTCGGATTTACCTATGGCCGCGAGGGCACACCGACCACCCGCGCCTTCGAGGATGCGATCACCGCGCTGGAGGGCGGCTATCGTGCCGTCGTCACCTCATGCGGGCTCGGCGCAATCGCGGCGTCGCTGATCGCCTTTCTGAAGGCCGGCGACCACCTGCTGATCGTCGACAGCCTGTACGGCCCGGCGCGGGCCTTCTGCGAGGATTTCCTGAAGAAATTCGGCGTCGAGGTGACCTATTACGAACCGTCGATCGGCGCCGGCATCGCGGCATTGTTCCGACCGAACACGCGGGTCGTCTATCTCGAATCGCCCGGCTCGCTGACCTTCGAGATGACCGATGTGCCAGCCGTCACAAAACTGTGCCGGGCGCGCGGAATTGTCACGATCATGGACAATACCTGGGGCTCGCCGATCTGCTTCCAGCCGCTGAAGCACGGCGTCGATGTGTCGATCAACGCGGCGACCAAATATATCTCAGGCCATTCCGACCTGATGCTAGGAATCGCGGTCTGCACCGAGGACGCCTTCATCCCGGTCAAGAAGACCGCATCGGGATCGGGCTATTGCGGCGGACCAGACGATGTCTACATGGCGCTGCGCGGCTTAAGGACCCTGCCGATCCGGATGAAACGGCACCAGGAGACCGCGACGCAGATCGCGCTGTGGCTGCAACAGCGGCCGGAGGTGGCGCGCGTGCTGTATCCGGCCCTGCCCGACGATCCGGGCCATGCGATCTGGAAGCGCGATTTCGACGGCGCGTCGGGCCTGTTCGGCGTCGTGCTGAACGCCTGCTCCGACCGCCAGTTCGCGGCGATGCTGGATCATATGTCGCTGTTCCGGCTGGGCTATTCCTGGGGCGGCTATGAAAGCCTGGTGGTGCCGACCTATCCGGCCGATCTGCGCTCGGCCAAGAAATGGGACGCGCCCGGACCATCGCTCCGGTTCCATGCCGGCCTGGAAGACCCCAAGGATTTGATCACCGACCTGGAACGCGGCTTCGCCCGCCTTGCCGCCGCGGCCTGAAGGAAATCCCATGACCCATGTCGACATCACCGCCGGCCCGTACAAATTCGTGGCCCGGCTGGAGGAAAAGCTCGCGCCCAAGACCTGCGCGAAATTAAAGACGCTGCTGCCATATAACGAGCGGATCATCCATGTCCGCTGGAGCGGCGAAGGCTGCTGGATTCCGCTGGGCGACCTCGATCTCGGCCTCACTTACGAG
>Ga0302314_10019684_pt1 | contig 11199 bp, 8 predicted proteins | sample III_Palsa_N2_3_FD_200533 | JGI IMG/M metagenome (GOLD analysis project Ga0302314, IMG submission 200533) | Peat permafrost microbial communities from Stordalen Mire near Abisko, Sweden - III_Palsa_N2_3 | ecosystem: Environmental > Terrestrial > Soil > Palsa > Peat permafrost | place: Sweden... | reverse complement strand
TGCCCGCGTCCGGGTGGGAAATGATGGCGAAGGTGCGGCGGCGGCGCACCTGGGTGGCGAGATCGGCGGACATGGCGGCGGGCGCGGCCCAGGACGTGGGCGGACGCGACAAAGGGAGGCTAACCCGCGATTATCGCGGTTCGTCCTCCATCGTGCCGCCTTTGCCCTTGGCCGCCGCCGGCGGCGTCACAAGATCAAGGGGCCGCGGAATCGCTCAGGTGCTCGCCGACGACCTTCAGCGCATGCTCGACCCAGGCCTCCTTCTCGCCCACTGGCGCGGCGTAGTGCAGCGCCTGGCGCGTGGCCTCGCGGCCCGCGGCGCGCCACATCACCCAGGTGGCCAGGTAGGCGGACGACATGCAGCCGCCGGCCGTGGCGATCGGGCCGCGCGCGATGAAGGGCAGGTCGGCCACGCGCACGCCGGCTTCCACCACCCAGGGCTTGGTGGTGAGGTCGGTGCAGGCGGGGGCGTCGCCCAGCATGCCCAGGCGCGCGAGCAGCAAGGTGCCGGAGCACTGCGCCCCGATCAGCTGGCGGGTCGGGTCGAGCACGATGCGGTCCATCAGCGCCGCGTTCTCGGCGATCGCCCGCGTGTAGATGCCGCTGCCGAACAGCACGGCGTCGGCATCGAGCACGAACTCCAGCGGCTGCTGCGCCGTGACCGTGACGCCGTTCATCGAGGTGACCTGCGCCGACGGGCTGGTGATCTCGGCATGCACGCCGAGCGGGCGCAGCCGGTTGATGAGCCCGAGCGCGATGAAGGAGTCGAGCTCGTTGAAGCCGTCGAACGTGACGATCGCGACGTGCATGGCGGTCCTTGTTGGTGATCTTGGAAGACGACCGGGGCCGCTGATGCCGATATCGACCGTGGCGCCGGATGACTACCTGAGCGTGCATTCCCTCGTGCAGGAACGCGCAGCTTAGGCAACGGGCAGCGATAGGCCAATGGCCACGGCGAAAGACCCCTTGGCGGAGTCAGGCGGGGTTGTCGCGCGCAGAGCGCGCGTCAGAAAGGGACGCGCGTCAGGCGTGGGCGTCGAGCAGGCTGCCGGCGCCGCCGTAGGTCTCGGGTGCGGCGGCCGCCTGGGCGGCCTTGGCAGGCGTCGCCGCGGCCTTGGCCGGGGTCGCGGCCGCGGCGGCCGGCGTGGCCTTCATCGCCGGCGCGTGCGGCGAACGAGTCGACTTCGCCGTGGAAGGCCGGGTCGATGCGGCGGTGGGGTGGGCTTGGATGCGCATGGCGGATTCCTGGAGGGTCGAACGCGATGCGGGCCGAAGAGGCATTCATCGCATCTCGATCGTAGACAGGACGCCGCCGATCAAAAGCCCGATCAGCGGCGGGGAAGCCGCCCAGTTCAGCCGCCGTGCGACCCGTTCACTGCCCCGTCTTGAACGAGGTGAACGTGCGCGTCTGCACGCGCTTGATGTCCTGCGGCAGGGAGTCGGGCACGGTCATCCGGGCCAGGTCCTCGGGCTTGAGGAACACACTCGGGTTGGCGGCGACGTCCTTTTGCACGAACTTCAATGAAGCCTTGTTCGGGTTGGCGTAGAACACCTTGTTGGTGAGCGCCGCATGCACTTCGGGGCGCAGGATGTAGTTCATGAACAGCAGCGCGTTCTGCGGATGCGGCGCGTCGGCCGGGATCGCCATCGAGTCGAAGAACAGCGTGGCGCCGGTCCTGGGCACGAACGCGACGATGTCGTTGCCGTTCTTCGCGGCGATCGCGCGGGCGCGGGCGATGTTGATGTCGCCCGAATAGCCCAGCACGACGCAGACGGAGCCGGCCACCATGTCGTTGATGTAGCCCGACGACGAGAAGCGCGAGATGTCCGGACGCACCTTCCTGAGCATCTCGCCGGCCACCGCGTAGTCAGCCGCGGTGTGGCTGTAGGCCGGCTTGCCGACGTAGCCGAGGGCGATCGGCAACACCTCGGACGGCGAGTCGAGGAAGCTGATGCCGCAGCCCTTGAGCTTGTCCGCGTACTTCGGGTCGAAGATCAGCGCCCACGGGTTCTCGGGCATCGGCAGGGACCCGAGCGCGGCCTTGACCTTGCCGGTATTGATGCCCACCGTGATGTAGCCCCACAGCCAGTCGACCAGGTACTGGTTGCCCGGGTCGACCTTGGCCATCATGCCCAGCAGCGCCGGGTCGAGATTGCCCCAGTTGGTGAGCTTGCTGCGGTCGAGCTTCTGGAACAGGCCGGCCTCGATCTGCATCTTGGCGAAGTGCGCGCTGGGCACGACGATGTCGTAGCCCGTCTTGCCCGCCACCAGCTTGCCGTGCAGGATCTCGTTGGTGTCGTAGTTGTCGTAGTTGACCTTGATGCCGGTCTCTTTCTCGAAATTCTTCAACGTGTCGTCGGCGATGTAGTCCGACCAGTTGTAGATGTTGAGCACCTTGGGTTCCGGCGCGGCGTGGACGGCCGGCGCGAGGAGGGCAGCGGCGAGGCTGGCCGCGACGGCGAGAAGACGGGGCAGGCGGGTCGACATGGGTCAATGGCTCCGAAACGAAGAGGGGCTGCGAATGGCCTTATTGCACCACGGCTTGTCGGCGCTCGGGCTGACGGGCATGTTCGGTGCAAACTACCATCGCTCGCAACGTTTCACTTCCGCCACGAGGAATCCCTGCCCATGGTCACGCCCCTGTTCGCCACTGTTCCCGCGCGCCACGCAATCTCGACGTCGTTCCTTGTTGCCGCACTGGCGGCCGCCATCGCCGCCGTGCCACTGACTGCCGGCGCCCAGGACGCGGCCGTGTCCACCGGCGTCGTGAAGTACGACCTGGACGACGTGATCATTCACCCCGTGCATGCGCTGCACGGCATGGTCAGCTCCGAAAGCTCCCTGGCGTCCGACATCGGCGTCGACGTGCTGCGGCGCGGCGGCAACGCGGTGGACGCCGCGGTGGCCGTGGGCTTCGCGCTGGCGGTGGCGATGCCCAACTCGGGCAACATCGGCGGCGGCGGCTTCATGATCCTGCACGATGGGAAGACCGGCAAGGACACCGCGATCGACTTCCGCGAGATGGCTCCCGCGAGCGCGACGCGCAACATGTACCTCGATGCCAACGGCAACGTGATCGCCAACAAGTCGCTGTTCACGCAGGCCGCCATCGGCGTGCCCGGCACCGTCGCCGGCCTCACCTACGCGCTGGAGCACTACGGCACGATGAAGCGCGCCGCGCTGGTCGCGCCTGCCGTGGCGCTGGCCGACAAGGGCTTCCCGGTGGGCGAGACGCTGTCCGGCGTGTTCGCGGCCGAGCGCGACCACCTGGGCGCGTGGGAAGGCTCGCGCAAGGTCTTTTTCCACGACGGCAAGCCGCCGCACACCGGCGACATCCTGCGCAATCCCGATCTCGCAAAGAGCCTCGCGCTGATCGGCCGCGATGGTGCGAAGGCGTTCTACGACGGCCCGATCGCCGCCGCGATCGTCGCCGAGGCAAAGGCGCACGGCGGCCTGATCACCGCGGCCGACCTGAAGAACTACAAGGTCGTCGAGCGCGAGCCGGTCAAGGGCATGTATCGCGGCTACGAGATCGTCTCGATGCCCCCGCCGAGTTCCGGCGGCGCGCACATCGTGCAGATCCTCAACATCCTGTCCAACTTCCCGTTGCATGACTGGGGCCACAACAGCGCGAAGACGATCCACGTGATGGCCGAGGCCGAGAAGCGTGCCTATGCCGACCGCTCGGAGTACCTGGGCGACCCCGACTTCGTGAAGGTGCCGTTGAAGGGCCTCACGTCGCAGGCCTACGCCAACGAGCTCGCCGCGAAGATCGATCTCGCGCGTGCGACGCCGTCGTCCGAAATCAAGCCGGGCCGCCCGCAACCGTACGAGAGCGACCAGACGACGCAGTTCACGGTGGCCGACGGCAACGGCAGCGTCGTCAGCGTCACCTACACGCTCAACACGAACTTCGGCTCGGGCATCGTCGCGTCGGGAACCGGCATCCTGCTCAACAACGAGATGGACGACTTCTCCGCGAAGCCCGGCGTGCCCAACGCCTATGGCCTGGTGGGCGGCGACGCGAATTCCGTCGGCCCGCTGAAGCGTCCGCTCAGTTCGATGTCGCCCACCATCGTGCTCAAGGACGGCAAGCCCTGGCTGGCCACCGGCTCGCCGGGCGGCGCGCGCATCATCACGACGACGCTTCAAGTGCTGGTCAACATGATCGACTTCGGCATGAACCCCGCCGAGGCCGGCTCGGCGGTGCGCTTCCACGACCAGTGGCTGCCCGACGAGTTGCGCATCGAGCGCGGCCTGAGCCCGGACACGATCGCGCTGCTGCGCGGGATGGGCCACAACGTCGTCGAGCGCCAGGCGATGGGCGACACGCAGACGATCCAGATCACGCCGACGGGGTTCTACGGCTACGCGGACCAGCGCGATCCGAACGGCGCCGCGCGCGGCTTCTGAAAACCGCTTTCTACAGGCTGGCCAGGCTGAACGCGATGGTGGTGACGCCGTTGTCGCTGGTGGCCAGCGTCGCGCCTCCGTGCATCGACGCGACGGCCTTGACGATGGCCAGGCCCAGGCCATGGCCATGCACGGCGCCGGGATCGTGCCGCGACGAATCGACGCGGTAGAACCGATCGAACAGGCGCGGCAGGTGCGGCGCCGCGATCGTCGCGCCGGGGTTGGCCACGGCGATCCAGATCGCGCCCGCGCGCTGCGTGATCGTGACGACCAGGCGCGCGCCTGCGCCCGAGTGCTCGATCGCGTTCTGCAGCAGGTTGGACAGCGCACGCCGGAACAGCGCGATGTTCATCGTCGCTTGCGCGCGCAGCTCGCCCTCGATCGCCACCGTGGTGCCGGTCTCGTCGAGCAGCGGCTCGAAGAATTCGATCGTCATCTCGATCTCGTGCGCCACGTCGGCCGCCGTCAGGCCGGTGGCCGCCTCGCCCTGGTCGGCGCGGGCCAGGAACAGCATGTCGTTGACGATGGAGCGCAGGCGCTCCAGCTCCTCCAGGTTGGACTGCAGCGTCTCTTCGAATTCCGCGGCAGTGCGCGGGCGGGACAGCGCCACCTGCGTGCCGCCGATCATGTTGGCGAGCGGCGTGCGCAGCTCGTGCGCCACGTCGGCGTTGAAGCCTTCGAGCTGCTGGTAGGCGTCCTCGAGCCGGCCGAGTGCGCCGTTGAAGGCCCCCGTGAGGTCCTCCAGCTCCACCGGCAGTTGCTGCGCCTGCAGGCGTTGCGACAGCGTCTTCGGGCGCAGCGCACGCGCCTCGGCCGACAGCCGCTGCAAGGGCCGCAGGCCGATGCGCGCGATCCACCAGCCGAGCACCATCACCATCGCCATCGCGCCCAGCGACAGCAGGGTCAGCGCGACGAGGAACGCGCGCAGCGTGTGCTCGTACGGCGCCACGTCGACGCCGACGATCAGGCGCACCGCGGGCCGATCGGCAAATGGGACGACGCGCATCGACAGCGTGCGATAGGCGCGGCCGGTGATGGGCAGCGTCAGCGTGCCGTGGCCGGCCTCGCCCTGGTTCACGCGCTCCATCTCGTCCAGGCCCTTGCCGTACTGGAAGCGCGGATCGTCGCTGAGCACCCAGAAGCGCACGCTGCCGTCGGCGGGGCTCAGTGTGTCCATCTTGGTCTGCAGGCGCGACCAGTGTTCGAGGTCGCCAAAGCGCTCGATCGAGTAGCGCATGTTCTGCAGGTTGGTGTTCAGGTCGTCGTTCTGGTGGCGGACGAGCTCGCGGTCCAGCACGCTGTACAGCGCGGTGCCGATCAGCGTGAACGTGATCAGCGCGCCGAGCGCGAACATCACGACCAGGCGCGTGGTGATCGAGCGCCTCACGCCGCCGACCCCTCGTCGACGCTGGCCTGGTCACGCGCTTCCATCACGTAGCCCATGCCGCGGATCGTGTGCAGCAGCTTGGGGGTGAAGGCGTTGTCCACCTTGGCGCGCAGCCGCTTGATCGCGACTTCGACGACGTTGGTGTTGCTGTCGAAGTTCATGTCCCACACCAGCTCGGCGATGGCCGTCTTCGACAGGATCTCGCCTTGCCGGCGCGCCAGCACCGCCAGCAGCGCGAACTCCTTGGCGCTCAGGTCGATGCGCTCGCTGCCGCGCCAGGCCTTGCGCGCGATCAGGTCGATCTGCAGGTTGGCGATCTTCAGTTGCGTCGGTTCCTGCGCGCGGCCGCGCCGCTGCAGCGCCTGCAGGCGCGCGAGCAGCTCCAGGAACGAGAACGGCTTGACGAGGTAGTCGTCGGCGCCGTCGTGCAGCCCGCGCACGCGGTCCTCGATCGAATCGCGCGCGGTGAGCATGATCACCGGCGTCTGCTTGACGGCGCGCAGCGCCCGCAACAGCGTGAAACCGTCGATGCCCGGCAGCATCGCGTCGAGCACGATCACGTCGTAGTCGTGCACCAGCGCCAGGTGCTGGCCGTCGATGCCGTTGTGCGCCACGTCGACGGCACAGCCCTGCTCGGTGAGGCCCTTCTGCAGGTACTCGGCGGTCTTGGGCTCGTCCTCGACGATCAGCAGTTTCATGGCGGACACGGACGATTCAATGCTTCTCATCCACGACCACGGGCAGGCTGCGGTCGGAGTCCGTCCCGTCGGCGTCGATCTTCTTCGCGGCCTTGCGGGCCTTGCGCGCGGCGGACCTCTTCAGGTACCAGTAATGCGTGCGGTCCAGGTAGAGGTAGACCACCGGCGTCGTGAACAGCGTCAGCATCTGCGACAGCACCAGCCCGCCCACCATCGCGAAGCCCAGCGGGCGCCGCAGCTCGGAGCCGGCGCCATGGCCCAGCATCAGCGGCAGGCCGCTGAGCAGGGCGCACATCGTCGTCATCATGATCGGACGGAAGCGCAGCAGGCAGGCGCGGTAGATCGCCTCCTCGGGTTTCATGCCCTGCTCGCGCTCCGCCGTGAGCGCGAAGTCCACCATCATGATGCCGTTCTTCTTCACGATGCCTATGAGCAGGATGATGCCGATCAGCGCGATGACGGTGAGGTCGTAGCCGCCGGCCATCAGGATCAGCAGTGCGCCCACGCCGGCCGACGGCAGCGTCGAGAGAATCGTCAGCGGGTGGATGTAGCTCTCGTACAGCAGGCCCAGCACGATGTAGACGGCGACGAGCGCCGCGGCGATCAGGTAGGGCTGGCTGCTGAGCGAATCGCGGAACGCCTGGGCGGTGCCCTGGAACGAACCCGACAGCGACTGCGGCAACCCCATGTCCGATTGCGCCTTGTTGATCGCGTCGACGGCCTGGCCGAGCGCGAAGCCCGGGTTCAGGTTGAACGAGATCGTGACGGCCGGGAACTGGCCCTGGTGGCTGATCGACAGGTAGGCGGTCTTGTTGGTATCGACCGTGACGAACGTCGACAGCGGCACCTGCTGGCCGGTGATCGGCGAGGTCAGGTACAGCTTGTTGAACAGGCTGGGATCCTGCTGCAGCTTGGGCGTGACCTCGAGCACCACGTGGTAGCTGTTGATCTGCGTGAAGTACTGGCTGACCTGGCGCTGGCCGATCGCGTCGTAGATCGTCGCGTCGATGAGCGCCGGCGAGATGCCGAAGCTCGAGGCGCGGTCGCGGTCGATCGTCAGGGTCGCGGTGGTCGCCGCGTTCTGCAGGTCGGAGGCGACGTCGGCCAGCTGCGGCAGCTGCTGGAAGCGCTGCAGCAGTTTCGGCGCCCAATCGTTGAGTTCGTCGAGATTGGAGTCGGTGATCGTGTATTGATACTGCGTGCGCGCCAGTCGGCCGCCGACGTTGATGTCCTGGCCGGATTGCATCAGCAGCGACGCGCCCTCGATCTTCGCGAGCTTCGGGCGCAGCCGCGCGATGATCTCGTCGGAGCTCAGCTTGCGGCCTTCGTCCTTCGGCTTGAGCGCGATGAAGAAGTTGCCGGTGTTGAACTGCGACGAGTTGCCGAACATCGCGACGCCGGTGACGTCCGGATCCTGGCGGATGATGTCCGCGAACTGCACCTGGCGCCGGTTCATCGACTCGAACGAGGAGTCCTGCGTCGATTGCGCGTTGCCGAAGATGAAGCCGGTGTCCTGCTGCGGGAAGAAGCCCTTCGGGATGATGATGAACAGCACGACGGTGAAGGCCAGCGTCGCGAAGAACACCATCAGCGTGAAGAACTGGTGCTTGAAGACGATGTCGAGCCCGCGCTTGTAGCCGTTGAGCATCTTGTCGAAGCCCGCCTCGAACAGCTTGTACACGCGGCCGTGGCGGGTCGCGTGTTCGTTCTTGAGGAAGCGCGAGCACAGCATCGGCGTGAGCGTCAGCGAGATGATCACCGACACGCCGATCGTGAGCGTCACCGTGACGGCGAACTCGCGGAACAAGCGGCCCACGATGCCGCCCATCAGCAGCAGCGGAATGAACACGGCCACCAGCGACACCGAGATCGAGATGATGGTGAAGCCGATCTCGCCGGCGCCCTTGAAGGCGGCGTCCATCGGGCTCATGCCTTCCTCGACATAGCGGTAGATGTTTTCCAGCATCACGATCGCGTCGTCGACGACGAAGCCCACCGCGATGGTCAGCGCCATCAGCGAGAGGTTGTCCAGGCTGTACCCCATCAGGTACATGACGCCGGCAGTGCCCATCAGCGCGAGCGGCACCGTGACGCTGGGGATCAGCGTGGCGGCGACGTTGCGCAGGAACACGAAGATCACCAGCACGACGAGGCCGATCGTCAGGAGCAGCGTGTACTCGACGTCCCGCACGGATGCGCGGATGGTCTGGGTGCGGTCGATCAGCGTGTCGACCTTGACCGTCGGCGGGATCGCCGCCTGCAGTTTCGGCAAGGCCGCCTTGATCGCGTCGACGGTCTCGATCACGTTGGCGCCCGGCTGCTTGGTGATGACCAGCAGCATGCCGCGGCCGTTGCCGACGCTGTCCGGCGCCGCGGCGCCGGAATAGGCCCAGGCGGCGACCTTGTTGTTCTCCGGCGCGTCCACGGCCACGCCGATGTCCTTCACGCGGACCGGCGCGCCGTTCTTGTAGGCGAGGATGATGTCGTTCCACGGCGCGGCCGCGAGCAACTGGTCGTTGGTGTAGACGGTGAAGGACTGCGTCGGGCCGTCGAGCGTGCCCTTGGGCGCGTCCACCGACACGTTGGCGATGACGGCGCGGATGTCCTCCAGGCTCATGCCCATCGCGGCCAGCTTGGCCGGGTCGGCCTGGATGCGCACCGAGGGCTTCTGCGCGCCGCCGATGTTGACGAGGCCGACGCCCGTGATCTGCGAGATCTGCTGGGCGAGGATGTTGTCCGCGTAGTCGTTGGTCTGGATCAGCGGCAGCGTGTCCGAGTGCACCGCGAGCAGCATGATCGGCGAGTCCGCCGGATTGACCTTGCGGAAAGTCGGCGGACTCGGCAGGTTGGCCGGCAGCTGGCCGGTGGACGCGTTGATGGCGGCCTGGACGTCCAGCGCCGCGCCGTCGATCGCGCGATTGAGGTCGAACTGCAGCGTGATCTGCGTCGAGCCGATGCCGCTGGTCGACGTCATCTGGGTCAGCCCCGCGATCAGCGAGAACTGGCGTTCGAGCGGCTGTGCGACGTTGGAGGCCATCGTCTCGGGACTGGCGCCCGGAAGGCTGGCGGAGACCTGGATGGTCGGGAAATCGACCTGCGGCAGCGGCGCGATCGGCAGCAGCGGGAACACCGCGATCCCGACCAGCAGGATCGCGAACGCCAGCAGCGTCGTGCCGATCGGCCGCTTGATGAAGCCGGATGAAACGCTCACTTCGTCGCTCCCGCGACGCCAGAGGCGCCGCCGGCCACAGGCGCCGACGCGCCATGCCCGGCCTCGACGACATGCGAGCCCGGCTTCAGCTTGTACTGGCCGTCGGTGACGACCTTCTGCCCGGCGCTCAGGCCGCTGCTGACGATGGCGACGCCGTCCTCGATCTGGACCAACGAGATCGGCTGGCTCTGCACCGTCTGGCCGTCGGCGCTGACGACGTAGGTGTAGACGCCGGTCTGGCTGCGCTGCACGGCTGCCTCGGGAATGGTCAGCGCCTTCGGATACGTGCCCAGGATCAGGCGCATGTTCACGAACTGGCCCGGCCACAGGTTGTGCAGCGGATTCGGGAAGGACGCCTTCATCTGGACGGTGCCGGTCGGGGTGTCGATCTGGTTGTTCACCAGCGTCAGCGTGCCGGTGCCGAGCAGCTCGGTGCCGGTGCGCGGGAAGGCGTGCACGACCAGCGGCTTCTTCGACGTCGAAAGCGCCCGGTTGGTGTCCTGCACGGCGTCTTCGGGCAACGTGAACAGCACCGAGATCGGGTCGATCTGGTTGATCACGACCAGGCCGGTGGTGTCGGCTGCGTGAACGATATTGCCCGGGTCGACCAGGCGAGCGCCGACGCGGCCGCTGATCGGCGCGGCGATCGTCGTGAAGCCCAGCTGTACCTGGGCGTAGTTGATCTGCGCGTCGTCGTTCTTGACCGTCGCATCGAGCTGCGCGACGAGCGCCTTCTGGGTATCGAGCTGCTGTTGCGTGGCCGCGTCCTGCGTGATCAGCGTGGTGTAGCGCTGCAGGTCGACGCGGGCGTTCACCAGCGTGGCCTGGTCCTTGGCGCGCGTCGCCTGGGCCTGCAGCAGCTGCGCCTGCAACGTGCGCGGGTCGAGCTTGGCGAGGACCTGGCCCTTCTTGACATCCTGGCCTTCGGTGAAGCCGACCGAATCGAGCTCGCCGTCGACGCGGGCCTTGACCGTCACCGAAAACGTGGGCGTCACCGTGCCGATGCCGACGCGAAAGATCGGCATGTCCTGCGCCTTGACCGGGGCCGTCTTGATCACGACCGGCGGCTCGACCGCCTTCTTCTTGTCCTTGTCGTCGGCGGCCTGGGCCGGGCGTTCGACGGACCAGAGGCCGACGCCGAGAACGGCGACGGCGATCGCGGCGAGGGCCCAGGTGGTGCGGTGGCGAGAGAAGTTCGTGGTCATGGCGTCGGTTCGGTTCATTGCGGCTGCGCGGCAGAGGCGGCGGGGGCCGCGGCGGCGAGGGGATCGGAAGCGCTCCAGCCCCCGCCTGTGGCGGAGACCAGCGAGATGCTGGCGGCCATGAGGCGGCCGCGCAGCTGCACGGCGGTGCGCTGGTTGTTGAGCAGCGTCGTCTGCGTCGTGACGACGTTGAGGTAGCTGAGGGTGCCTGCGCGGTACTGCGCGAAGGCGGACTGCTCGGCTTGCAGCGACGAGCGCACGGCCTGGTCCTGGAAGGTGGTTTCCTG
>Ga0302314_10019681_pt1 | contig 11200 bp, 6 predicted proteins | sample III_Palsa_N2_3_FD_200533 | JGI IMG/M metagenome (GOLD analysis project Ga0302314, IMG submission 200533) | Peat permafrost microbial communities from Stordalen Mire near Abisko, Sweden - III_Palsa_N2_3 | ecosystem: Environmental > Terrestrial > Soil > Palsa > Peat permafrost | place: Sweden... | reverse complement strand
CGTGCGCGGCGCGCCGCCGCCGGCGACGAAGCTCGGGTGGGCGACGTTCAAATAGTGGTTGAAGGACCAGTCGACGAAGCGCTTGGTGCCCATGGTCCGCAGCGAGGGGGCGAGGAGGCGCGGTGCCACGCGGGGCACGAGGCGCTGGACGCGGAGCATCCACCGGAAGGCGAGCGCGTGCTGGGCCGAGAAGTCGTGGTAGCGGGCGAGCGCGCGCTCGCGGCTCTGCTCACCCTCGATCACGCGGCGCAGCTCCCGGCCGCAGGCGATCCCGAAGTACAGCGCGGTGCGGATCCCCTCCGCCGTCAGCGGCAGGCAGTGGCCGGCCGAGTCGCCGACGAAGAAGACGCCGTCTTCAGTGGCGTCGCGTAGCGCATGCGGGATCCAGTTCCCCTGGTAGCGGACCCTGTCCGCGTGGAGATCGGCGGCGAGGCGCTCGGTGGGCTCGCGGACGTGATGGCGAGGATCGAATGACCCGATCCCGATACGCACCTCGCCGTCGGCGGGAAAGCTCCAGCCGTATCCGGCAGGTACGTAGGAGCGGTCGATCCATACCTCGAGGTCCTCGCCCGACCCGAAGGGATGCACCTCGAGTCCGCGTGAGAGCAGGGCGTCCGGCGGTTGGATGTTCTCTCCCACCCCCAGCACCCGCCGCCAGCCGAGCGCGTCGACGATCAGGGGTGCCTTGATGTCGCCGCGGTCGGTGTGGACCGTGTCACCGGTGCGGCCGTCAACCTTGGCGGTCTCGAACTCGAACGTTCCCATCCCGGCGAGCAGGCCGCACAGGGTCCGGTAGTCGAAGGTCGAGAAGGTCCACGGGAGGTCGTAGCGGACGGTGCTGTGCGGGGTGTGGATGACGAGCTCTCCGAAGGTCTGCTGCAACGACTCTTCGAGCGCGAGCGCGCGCAGCCACGCGGTCGGAATGCCGCAGGCGGACGTCTGGCGCTCGCCGATCTCGTAGCGGTCCACGACGAGGACGTCCGCGCCGATACCCGCGAGCTCGCGGGCGACCGCGAGGCCGGCGAAGCTCGCGCCGCAGATGAGCACGTCGCAGTCGCGCTGCAGCGGCGTGCGCTCGCGACCGCGCTTCGTGGCCCGTGTCGGCATGCCGGTGATGATAGGGCGCGGCCGAGCCGCAGAGAGCCGCGCGACGGTCGCGGTCGCGGGCGGTGCGGCCGGCCCGCGAGCGGCGATGGGGACGGGGGCGGGAACCACGAGACGGCCGAGGGGTTGTAACCTCATCGGCTCATGTCTCCTACAACCGCAATGCTATCCCTCTCCGAGCTTCCCGACGCCAAGATCGTCCCCGACTCGGACGGGCTGCTGCTCGAGATCAACGGGCAGATAGTCCCCAATTACGACGCCACCCTGCACCCCTTCCAGGAAGGCGATGTCGTCACCGGCAACGTCGTGCGTATCGACAACGACGAGGTCCTCGTCGACATCGGCTACAAGTCCGAGGGTGTCATCCCCGCGGGCGAGCTGTCGATCCGCAAGTCTGTCGACCCGCATGACGAGGTCGAGCTCGGCGAGGAGGTCGACGCGCTCGTCCTCACCAAGGAGGATCAGGACGGTCGGCTCATCCTCTCCAAGAAGCGTGCGCGGTTCGAGCGCGCGTGGCGCAAGATCGAAGCGGCGGCCGAGTCCGGCGAGCCGGTCGACGGGCGCGTGATCGAGGTAGTCAAGGGCGGCCTGATCATCGACCTCGGGGTGCGCGGCTTCCTGCCCGCCTCGCTGGTCGATATCCGGCGCGTCCCCAACCTCGACGAGTACCTCGACCAGACGATCGAGTGCAAGGTCATCGAGCTCAACCGCTCGCGCAACAACGTAGTTCTCTCGCGCCGTGCCGTGCTCGAAGAGCAGCGCAAGGAGGACCGTGAGCGCATCCTTGACCGACTCCAGCCTGGCCAGGTCGTGGAGGGCACGATCTCGAACATCGTCGACTTCGGCGCCTTCGTCGATCTGGACGGGATCGACGGCTTGATCCACATCTCCGAGCTGTCGTGGTCGCACGTGAACCACCCGAGCGAGATCCTCAACATCGGCGACGCCGTGAGCGTCAAGGTCCTCGATATCGATCGCCAACGGCAGCGAATCTCCCTCGGTCTCAAGCAGACGCAAGAGGATCCGTGGCAGCGCGTGATCGACACCTACAACATCGGCGACGAGCTCGAGGGCACGGTGACCAAGGTCGTGACCTTCGGGGCCTTCGTCGAGATCCTCGACGGCGTCGAGGGCCTGGTCCACATCTCCGAGCTCTCGCAGCAGCATGTCGAGAACCCGCGCGAGATCATCCAGCCGGGCGACGAGGTCCGCGTCAAGATCCTCGAGATCGACTCAGAGCGCAGGCGGCTGTCCCTGTCCGTCAAGCGCGTCGAGGATCAGGTGCTCCCGGTTCGGCCGATCGAGCCGCCCACCGGAGACCTCGACGACGTCCCCGAGCTGGGCCTGTCCGAGGATGTGTTTGCGGAACGGGCGGAATCGGCGGTGGATGCGGGTGGGGCGACTGTGGAAACTGGTGGCGCCGATTCCGTTGCGAGTTCGGTCGAGATGGCGGAATCGGCGGTGGACGCGGGTGGGGCCACTGTGGAATCTGCTGGCGCCGATTCCGTTGCGAGTTCGGTCGAGATGTCGGACGGGGATGCTGATCTGAGTGCCGAACTCGCGGGGGCTGCCGGGACGGCTGAGCCTGAGGCTGAGTCGGCTCCCGAGGCCGAGGCTGAGGCTCCGGTTCCCGCGGAGGCCGAGGTCGATGACGCCGCCTCTGAGGTGCTCGAAGCCTCCGATTCCCCTGCCACCGAAGAATCGGATGCCGAGCCGGACGCGGTCGATGCGCCCGCGGGAGTGAGCAGCTCCGGCCCGGGCGAGCCGGCGGCCTGAGCGCCGATCGGGTTCCGTTCGTCGCACTCACCGGCGGCCTCGGCGCCGGCAAGTCAACCGCGCTCGCTGCGCTCGGGCAGCTCGGGGCCGCCGTGCTCTCGACCGACGAGGTTGTACACGACCTCTACGGGAGCGAGGAGGTGCGAGACGCGGTGGTGGAGCGGTTCGGGGCGGAGGTGGCCCCAGGCGGCGTGGTCGATCGGCGAGCCCTTGCCGATAGGACGTTCGCGAGGGATTCGGAACGCGAGTGGCTCGAGACCCTGCTCTGGCCGCGAGTCGGGCAACGGATGACGGACTGGCGGGACGGGGTCGACCGCCAGGATCCGCGTCCGCCGGCCGCCGTGGTCGAGGTCCCGCTGCTCTTCGAGTCGGGAATGGAGGCAGCCTTCGATGCGACGATCGCCGTCGTCGCGGACGAGGAAGTGCGCACCGATCGTGCCGGCGCGCGCGGCCACGCGGCCGTCGCGGAGCGGACGGCTCGCCAGCTCAGTCAGGAGGAGAAGGCCGCGAAGGCGGAGTATGTGGTCGTCAACGACGGAACGCCGGCGGAACTGGAGAGTGCTCTGTCGGCCGTGCTTGACATGCTGAGGAGATGAGCTCGAGCTCCGCGGGCGTAACCGCTCGTCGTGCCGCGGCCCAGCGGCGGCGCACCATCGTCGCGCGCCGGCGGCGCCGGCTGCGCCGCGCCGTGCTCACGTTCGGCGCCTTCGTGGCCGCCGTCGTGGTGGTGCTGGTCGTTCTGCCGTTGTTCGAGACCGCCTACGAGCACCTCACCCTTCCGCTCGAGCACGAGGACATCATCGTCCAGCAGGCACACGAAAAAGGGCTCGATCCGGCGTTGATCGCCGCCGTGATCTACGCCGAGACGAAATTCGACGCTCGGACATCCTCGGCGGGGGCGGAAGGGCTGATGCAGATCCTGCCCGCGACGGCCGAGTTCCTCGCGCGCCGCTCCGGGGCCACGACCTTCACGGTCGCCGACCTCTCGAGCCCGCAGGTCAACATTGCCTACGGGACCTATTACCTGCGCTATCTCCTCGACAGCTACGGGGACAACGAGATGCTCGCGCTCGCCGCCTACAACGGCGGTCAGACCAATGTCGACGAGTGGATCGCGCGGGCGCGGGCGCGAGGTCACGGGCTGACGGTGAACGAGATCCCGTTCCCACAGACGCGGGCGTACGTCGAGAAGGTGATGAGCGCGCAGCGGCGCTACCGCAGAACGTATCCCGGCGAGCTCGGCTACGGCTAGACGGACATGCGGGCGTGACGGCGGCAGACGAGGCGCTCGACCCAGATCCGTCCGCGGTCGTCGCTACGCTAAGGGGTCCCAGCGATGCCAAAGTTCGAACTCGAAGCCGCCTACCGCCCGACCGCTGATCAGCCGGCCGCGATCACGTCGATAGCCGAGGGGATCGAGGCGGGCGAGCGCTTCGTGACCCTGCTCGGGGCGACGGGCACGGGCAAGACGATGACCATGGCGGGCACGATCGAGGCGGTCCAGAAGCCGGCGCTCGTGATCGCCCACAATAAGACGCTCGCCGCCCAGCTGTGCAACGAGTTTCGCGCCTACTTCCCGCGCAACGCGGTCGAGTACTTCGTCTCCTACTACGACTACTACCAGCCCGAGGCATACGTCCCGAGCAAGGACCTCTACATCGAGAAGGACTCGGCGATCAACCAGGAGATCGACCGGCTGCGCCACTCCGCCACCGCGGCCCTGTTCGCGAGACGCGACGTGATCATCGTCGCCAGCGTGTCCTCGATCTATGGCCTCGGTTCGCCCGAGGTCTACGAGACGAACCTGCAGACGCTGAGCAAGGGCGAGTACGTCGATCGCGACGAGCTCCTGCGCAAGCTCGTTTCGATCCAGTACACGCGCAACGACACCGCGCTCGCGCGCGGCACCTTCCGCGTGCGCGGCGAGACGCTCGAGATCTTCCCCGCCTACGCCGAGACGGCATACCGCGCCATCCTCTTCGGCGACGAAGTCGAGCGACTCCAGCACTTCGACCCTCTGACCGGCGAGCTCATCGAGGACGACCTCGAGCACGTCGGGATCTGGCCGGCGACCCACTACAACGTACGGGAGGGAATGATCGAGGACGCGGTCCAGCAGATCGGCGCCGAGCTGAACCAGCGCTGCGCCGAGCTGGAAGCCGAGGGGAAGCTCCTCGAGTCCCACCGGCTGCGCCAGCGCACGCAGTACGACATGGAGATGCTGCGCGAGCTCGGCTTCTGCAGCGGGATCGAGAACTACTCCAGGATCCTCGACGGGCGCCGGCCCGGCGACCGGCCCTACTGCCTGCTCGACTACTTTCCCGAGGACTTCGTGTGCTTCATCGACGAGTCCCACCAGACCGTGCCGCAGATCGGGGGGATGTCCGAGGGCGACCGCTCGCGCAAGCAGACGCTCGTCGACTACGGCTTCCGTCTCCCGTCGGCGCTGGACAACCGTCCTCAGACCTTCCAGGAGTTCCTCTCGATCACGCCGCAGATCGTGTTTGTGTCCGCGACGCCTGGCGACTACGAGCGCACGCGGGCCGAGCGCGTGGTCGAGCAGATCGTCCGGCCTACGGGGATCGTGGACCCGGACGTGGAGGTCCGCGAGACGCGCAACCAGATCGACGACCTGATGAATGAGATCCGCGGGCGCGTCGATCGCAACGAGCGCACCTTGGTTACGACGCTAACCAAGAAGATGTCGGAGGATCTGACCGACTACCTGCTCGAGACGGGCTTCCGGGTCCGCTACCTGCACTCGGAGATCGACACGCTCGAGCGGATTCAGATCATCCGCCAGCTCCGGCTCGGGGAGTTCGACGTGCTCGTCGGCGTCAACCTTCTACGCGAGGGACTCGACCTGCCCGAGGTTTCGCTGGTGGCGATCCTCGACGCCGACAAGGAGGGCTTCCTCCGCGGCGAGACGTCGCTGATCCAGACCATCGGGCGCGCGGCGAGGAACATCGAGGGGAAGGTGCTCATGTACGCCGACCGCGAGACCGCGGCGATGCGCTCGGCGATCGAGGAGACCGACCGCCGCCGCGAGATCCAGCGCGCATACAACGTGGAGCACGGGATCACGCCCGAGACCATCGTCAAGGGGATCTCCGACATCGCCGAGTTCCTGCAGTCCGAGTCCAAGGTGCCGCGCTCCCGCCGGCGGCGCCAACGCGAGAGCGACGGCATGACGGCGGCGGAGATCGAGCGCATGATCGTCGAGCTCGAGGAGGAGATGCTGGCGGCGGCCGAGGAGCTCAGGTTTGAATACGCGGCCAAGCTGCGGGATGAGATCCGCGATCTCAAGCACGCCCTCGACCGGGCCATCGCCGACGGGGGCGCGCCTGCCCGCTGAGACGCGCTTCAGGCACCAGCGTGAGGTACCCTGCCCGGGCTGCCATCTCGATATGGAGGAACGCTAGCTTGGCACTTGACCGACAGAGCATCGAGAAGAAAGACTTTCCCATCGGCCGCCGCGGCTACGACCCCGAGGCGGTGGATGTGCATCTCGCCGGCCTCGCCGATGAGGTCGACGAGCTCAAGCGATCGGCGCGCCGCCGCAGCGAGACCCTCGCCTCCGCGGCGAGCGAGCAGGTGCGGGCGATCGTCGAAGCCGCCGAGACCAGCGCCAGCGAGATCCAGCGCCAGGCCGAGGAGGACGCGCGAGACATTCGTACTGAGGCAACATCCGAGGCTCAGCGCACGCGTGACCAAGCGTCCGAGCAGGCTCGGGACTACGTGGCCAAGGTCTCCGAGTCCACCGCGGTCATGCTCCAGCGTCTGGACGCCATGGAAAGCGAGCTGGGGGCGCTGATCGAGTCCCTCCGGACGGGCTCGAACCGGCTGAATGCCGACGTCCAGCTGCTCGAGGGGAATCTCACTGACCTGACCGACGCCGCCTCGACCCGCCCGCGCTTCGAGCTCGAGCCCGAGGCCCTCGTCGAATTTCCGTCCACGCCGGACGAGCCGGCCGTCGCCGTTATCTACGAGACGACGGAAACGGTCGAGCTCGATGCCCCTCCGGGGATCGTGATGGCCGACGAACCGCCTGGGGGGGTCGTCGACCCGCTCGCGGAGGTCCTCGCGGAGCCAGAACCAGCGGACGCCGAAGGCTCTGACGACACCGAAGGGGCCCGACTGATCGCTCTGAACATGGCGCTCAACGGCACCCCGCGGGAGGAGACGGACCGCTACCTCGCCGACAACTTCCAGCTCCCGGATCGCAGTGCCCTGCTGGACGAGGTGTACGCGAGCGTCGAGTAGAAGCTTCGCCGGCGCCGTCTTCCGGCTACTCGCGTCCTGGTGGTTGCGTGGGGGCTCGGGCGGGGGGCTGGGTTCGGACGCAAGTAGCCGGGAGACGGCCCCCGGCGTCGCAGCCCTCGGCTAACGGCTCTGGGACAGCGCAGCACGCCCAAGAGCCGCATCTTGCGGGGTGCAAGGCTCTCGAACGTCTGTTCGGTCTCCTAGAATCATCTGTGTGGATCAGCTCGTTATCTCCGGTGCGCGGGAGCACAATCTGAAGGACATCACGGTGGCGATCCCGCGGGGTTCGCTGACTGTGATCACGGGCCTTTCCGGGTCGGGCAAGTCGTCGCTGGCCTTTGACACGATCTATGCCGAGGGGCAGCGACGTTATGTCGAGTCGCTGTCGGCGTATGCACGGCAGTTCCTCGGCCAGATGGACAAGCCCGATGTGGACTCGATCGAGGGTCTTTCGCCGGCGATCTCGATCGATCAAAAGACGACATCGCGCAATCCGCGCTCGACGGTCGGGACCGTGACCGAGGTCTACGACTACCTGCGGCTGCTGTGGGCACGGATCGGGCAGCCGCACTGCCACATCTGCGGCCGGCCGATCGTCGGCCAGTCGGCCGAGCAGATCATCGATCAGGTTATGGAACTGCCTGACGGAATCCGTTTCATGGTGCTCGCGCCGATCGTCCGCGGTCGCAAGGGGGAGTTTGGGAAACGACTCGAGGAGCTGCAGGCGGAGGGCTTCAGCCGGGTCAAGATCGACGGCGAGCTGCGCCGGCTCGACGAGGAGATCGTCCTGGACAAGAAGTTCAAGCACGACGTCGCAGTGGTGGTCGACCGGCTGGTGATGAAGCACGACCTGCGTAAGCGCCTGGCGGACTCGATCGAGACGGCGGTCGCCCTCGCCGACGGGCTGGTCGAGATCGAGCTGGTGCCGGCTTCGCCGGCATTGGGAGTTTCGCCTGGCGGCGAAACATCCCCGGATCAGATGTCGCGCATCCTCACCTTCTCCGAGAAGTTCGCTTGTCCGGTCCACGGGCCGAGCCTGGTCGAGCTCGAGCCGCGGGTGTTCTCCTTCAACTCGCCCCACGGCGCCTGTCCGCGATGCACCGGGCTGGGATCGCAGATGGAGATCGACCCCGAGCTCGTCGTTCCTGACCCCTCGCTGTCGATCGGGGAAGGGGCGATCGCGCCGTGGTCGGTGAGCGCGTCGAACTACTACGACCAGCTCGCACAGGCGATCGCCGAACGCTACGGCGTCGACCTCGAGACGCCATGGCGCGACCTGCCCCAGGAGTCGCGCGATTTCTTCCTGTACGGGACCAACGGAGACCGGGTCCAGGTGTCCTACCGGAACCGCTTCGGCCGGCGGCGCTCGTATCAGACGAGCTTCGAGGGGATCGTGCGCAGCCTCGAGCGCCGCTACCTGGAGACCGACTCCGAGTTCTCACGCGAGAAGATCGAAGAGTTCATGACCTTGCGGCCGTGTCCGGAGTGTCACGGGGCTCGGCTACGACCCGAATCACGTGCGGTGCTGGTGGCCGACACGCCGATCCACGAGTTCACTGCGCTTTCGGCTCGGCGCGCGCTCGACTGGATCGCCGGGCTCGAGCTCTCCGAGCATGACCGCCGGATCGTCCGGCTCGTGCTCCGGGAGATCGAAGAGCGGCTGCGGTTCCTGGAGAACGTCGGCGTCGGATATCTCTCGATCGACCGGGCGGCGGCGACGCTGTCGGGCGGGGAGGCGCAGCGGATCCGCCTGGCGACGCAGATCGGATCCTCACTCGTGGGGGTCCTGTACATCCTCGACGAGCCGTCGATCGGTCTCCATCAGCGCGACAACGAGAAGCTGATCGCGACGCTCGAGCGGATGCGCGACCTCGGTAACACGGTGATTGTGGTCGAGCACGACGAGGGGACGATGCGCGCCGCCGACCATCTCGTCGACATGGGCCCCGGAGCCGGGGAGCATGGCGGCCACGTGGTCGCCGAGGGGACGGCTGCCGAGATCGAGAAGATGCCCGAGTCGCTAACCGGGCAGTTCCTCGCCGGCACGCGAGTGATCGAGATCCCCAAGCGACGGCGCAAGCCGTCGGGCTACGTGACCATCGAAGGGGCGAGCGAGCACAACCTGAAGGACGTGAACGTCAAGGTGCCGCTCGGCGTCTTCTGCTGCGTCACCGGGGTCTCGGGATCGGGTAAGTCCACCCTCGTCAACGACATCCTCTATAAGGCGACCGCCAACCGCCTGCACCGCGCCCGCCAGCGGCCGGGAACCCACCGGCGGATCACCGGGCTCGAGCAGCTCGACAAGATCATCTCGGTCGACCAATCTCCGATCGGACGGACGCCGCGATCGAACCCGGCCACCTACATCGGGTTGTTCGACCAGATCCGCGAGCTGTTCTCGAAGACCCAGGAGGCCCGCGCGCGCGGGTACAAGCCGGGCCGATTCTCGTTCAACGTCAAGGGTGGGCGCTGCGAGGTGTGCCGCGGCGACGGCCAGATCAAGATCGAGATGCACTTCCTCCCCGACGTCTACGTGCCGTGCGAGCAGTGCCACGGCAAGCGCTACAACCGGGAGACACTCGAGGTCCGCTTCAAGGGCAAGACGATCGCCGATGTGCTCGAGATGCCGATCGAGGAGGCACTCGAGTTCTTCGCCCACATCCCCAAGATCCGCCGCCGGGTGGAGGCGCTGAACGACGTAGGGCTCGGATATATGCGGCTCGGCCAGCCCGCGACGACGCTCTCCGGAGGCGAGGCTCAGCGAGTCAAGCTCGCCGCCGAGCTGTCGAAGGTCGCGACGGGCCGGACGCTGTACATCCTCGACGAGCCCACGACGGGACTCCATTTCGCCGATATCCAGCGACTGCTGATCGTGCTCCAGCGCCTCGTCGAGGGAGGAAACTCGGTCGTAGTCATCGAGCACAACCTCGACGTGATCAAGGTCGCGGATAGGGTGATCGACCTCGGGCCCGAAGGCGGAGAGGAGGGGGGGAGGATGATCGCCACGGGAACGCCCGAGCAGGTGGCAGCGGTCGCCGAGTCCCACACCGGACGCTTTCTCGCCGATCTCCTGCCCGTCCGGGTGCGGCGCGGCCGCGGGGTGAAATCTGCGGCAATCGGGTAGCTAGTCATCGCCAGTGACCTACAATGAATTTTGAGCAGGAACCGCTGACCAAAATCCGCGGAGGTTGTCTTGGTAATCCTCGTCGTCCTGGTGTGCGTCGCGGCCGCAGGGCTCTTGGTGTGGCTCCTTCTGGAGTATGGGGGTCGCGCGTTCGGGGATATGAACGTGCCGCGCTCGCTCCCTGAGCTTCTAGGGTTCACTACCGTCCCGGCCCCGCCGCCGAGAGGGCTCCAGATCGCGCCGCCCGAGCCGCCGGTGTCGCTCGCGGTCACGCCCGCGCCGGTCGTGTGGTCGGGTGCGCCCTCGCCGCCGGCTTCCGACCCTGGGCCGGCTCCGAATCTGGTCATGGGGCCGCTAGCGGCGGCGGCGAGCGATCGAGCGCGGACTGTCGCGGCGGTGGTGGCGGCGTCGACCAATCGGACACGCTCCAGAACGCCGGTGCCGTTCGCGGCCCCTGCGGCCGGCGTGTTTCCGCCCCCAGCGGCCGCGCCGCTCCCGGCTCCAGGCGCCGCGCCGCTCCCGGCTCCAGCCGCCGCGCCGCTCTCGGCCCCAGCGGCTGCCGCCGCCCCTGCGTCTGCCGCCTCTGCGCCTGCGCCCCGTGCTCCTGCGCCGTTTCGCATCCGCCGGCGGCGATCGGACAGCGACGAGCCCGGCGAAGCCAGGACGGCCGCTGAGCCCGTGGTGGAAGAGGGCGTGAGGGTGATATCGCGGACGCCCAGGTCCCGCACCCCGGCCGCCACGTGGGCGCCCAGCCCGGAGCCGGCGGTGGACGCCGCGTCGTGGGCCCCTCTCCCTGAGCCTGTCGCAGAGCCTGCACCCGCCTGGCCGCCTAGCCGTACGCGCGGCCCCGCGCCGGCCGTGGAGCCCACACCTACGCCTTGGTCTCCTCGCGCAGAGCCGGCCTTGCAGGCCACACCCACGCCTTGGCCGCTC
>Ga0302314_10019680_pt1 | contig 11200 bp, 12 predicted proteins | sample III_Palsa_N2_3_FD_200533 | JGI IMG/M metagenome (GOLD analysis project Ga0302314, IMG submission 200533) | Peat permafrost microbial communities from Stordalen Mire near Abisko, Sweden - III_Palsa_N2_3 | ecosystem: Environmental > Terrestrial > Soil > Palsa > Peat permafrost | place: Sweden... | reverse complement strand
TTGAAGCTGGTGGCGGCGACGGTCACCGGCTCAGTTGCGCTGCTGACCGAGGCGGTCCACTCGAGCGTCGATCTGATCGCCTCGGTCGTGGCGTACTACTCGGTGCGCAAGGCGGCTGAGCCCGCCGATGCCGGCCACCGCTACGGGCACGACAAGGTGGAGAACCTGGCGGCCGCGATCGAGGCCGTACTGATGCTGGTCGGATCGGTCGCGATCGCGATCGAAGCGGTCAGGCGGCTGGTTCACGGCGGCAGCACCCACACACTTGGTATCGGCATTGCCGTGATCACGGTTTCCGCGTTCGTCAACACGGTCGTCTCGACCGTGATCGGACGGGGCGCACGGTCGACCAACTCTCCGGCGCTTGAGGGCGACGCCTCGCACCTGCGCGCCGATGCTCTGAGCTCTGGTGTGGTGATGGTCGCCCTGATCCTGGTCGACATCACGCACACGCAGTGGATCGACCCGGTGGCCGCGCTGGTCGTGGCTGCATGGATCCTATTTGCGGGCATCAGGGTGCTGACACGCGCCGGTCAGGTGCTGATCGACGAGTCACTCCCAAGCGACGAGAACGACCGGATCGGGGTGGTGATCAGCGGCTTTGGCGAACGCGGAGTTATCGGATTTCACGAATTACGCACCCGCCGGGGCGGTTCTCAGCGCTATGTGGATGTTCACTTGCAATTTGTTTCAGGCACCTCGTTGGAGCAGGCGCACTGGGTCGCACACGACGTCAAAGACGCAATCACGGACGCACTCGGCGGCGCCGATGTGCTGATTCACATCGAGCCTGAGGAGCGCGTGCGCGCGGGGCAGCGGCTGCCTACAGGAGGTTGATCGCGGCAGCTAGCGCGAGCACCGCAGTGACGATCGCGTAGCCGTAGAACGAGGCGGTCAACAGCATGATCGCCGCGATCACGCAGGCCAGCGTCGTGACGGTCCAGGAGATCCGCGCTAGGGCCATGAAGTGATTCTGCCCGATGCCACGGTCAAGCCGCTGCGCCGGCGCTTATTTTCAGGCGATTTCCAGCGGGATCGTCAACATAAGCGCGCGGCGAGCAGCAAGCGGGAGGGCGTGGCTCGACGGGCTATCCGGCACTTTGCAGGCGCTCGACAGCGGCCCCGAAACGGGGCGCGAGGAGGGCGCTCTGGACCCGCTCCGCGGTGGCGTCCGAGGCGGTCATCAGATGTAGCTGCGCCGCCGCGGACCGTTTGGGTCTGAAGCGCAGCGAGCCAGACCGCTCCTGCGGCGATCAGGGGCGGGCCTCGGCGGGCTTCAGGTCGAGCAGCCGGTAGAAGCGCGCGCACTCCTCGAGCGCCTCCGGCGCTAGCACCCGAGTGACGTGTTGGAGCATTGAGAAGCAGGATCCCTAGGCCCGGCGGGGAATTTCATCGCCTCACCGTCCGTCCGAGGTGTTAGTTTCGGTTATTCCTACCACCTCGAAGGAGAGGAACCCAAGTGACGAAAGCGGAGTTCATCGATCAGGTCGCCGACAAGGCCGGTCTGAGCAAGAAGGATGCGGGGGAGGCAGTCGACGCGGTTCTCGCGACGATCGAGGGCACCCTGAAGGGGGGCGGCGACGTCGTCTTCTCCGGCTTCGGCAAGTTCAGCGTCTCGCGGCGTGAAGCCCGTCTGGGCCGCAACCCGGCGACTGGCGCGACGATCCAGATCGCCGCTTCCAACGTGCCGAAGTTCAGCGCCGGCGCGGCGTTGAAGAAGGCTGTGAACTGACGCGATTGCGTTTGAGCACGGCGGTTGGGCGCCTTCTGTGAGTCAGCAGGGCGCCCCCGTCGTGGTACCCGCCGGCGCTAGAGAGGGCGCGGCGGCTGCAGGACTGTTTGGCGACAGACTCGCCGAGGCGGTCAAGCGCCGGGAATCGCAACTGGTTCTCGGCCTTGATCCCAACCCGGCGCAGCTGTGGCCACGCTCATTGGAGCTGGCCGGGGGGGCGGATGGTCAATCCGCTCCGCCGGCCACACGCGCCGCCCGGGCGGTGGCGGCGCACTGTCGCCTGGTGATCGAGGCGGTCGCCGAGCACTGTGTAGCCGTAAAACCGCAACTCGCCTGGTTTGAGCGGCTCGGCGCCCCCGGCTGGGCCGCGCTGAGCGAGGTCGTGCAGGCGGCGCGTGACGCCGGGCTGCTGGTGATCGCAGACGCCAAGCGCGGGGATGTCGATGTCACCGCAGTGGCCTACGCCGAGGCATTTCTTGGCGAGACCGAGACGCCATTTGGAACCGTCCCCGGACTCGGCGCGGACGCGCTGACCGTCAACCCGCTGCTGGGGAGCGACTCGCTCGAGCCGTTTGTGAAGGTCGCCCGGGGTTCCGGTGCCGGGCTGTTCATCCTGGCGCGGACCTCAAACCCCGGCGCCGCCGACTTGCAGGACCGTGAACTCGCGGGCGGGATGACGGTCTCGACGCACGTCGCTGCGTTGATCACGTCGCTTGGTAGCGCGGGGATCGGCGACTCCGGTTTCTCAGACATCGGCGCTGTGATTGGAGCGACCGCACCGCATCGCCTGGAGCGCTTGCGCGAGGCGATGCCCCATGCGGTGCTACTGCTGCCCGGTGTCGGTGTTCAAGGCGGGCAAGTCAAGGACCTGGCGGCGGCGTTCATTCCTGGGCGGGCCGGCGGTCTGCCCAGCGCGTCGCGCTCGATTGTGGGCGCCCACGTAGCTGGGGGTGGTTCGCCGGAAGCCGCGGCAAAGGACGCGGCGGCCCGCCTACGCGAGGTCGCGTGGACGGTCTCCGGCTGAGTAATCCCGAGCTCCGGTTCTTTGTCCGCCGAGCGCGGTCCCTACGATCCACGCGGATGAAGATCGTCCGCAGATGTCTTCTGGCGACGGCCGTGGCTGCCGTCGGCGCACTGTCGGTCGGCGTCGCGCCGGCACTGGCCGGCGGCCCCGATTTCTCCTACGTCACGGGGGCGGCACTGACCGATCCGACGACGGGGCAGGAGTTGTATGGCTACAACGCCAACGGCGAGCTGGCGATCGCCTCGACGACGAAGATGATGACCGCGCTGGTCACGCTTCAGCAGGTCCACAACCTCAACACTGTCTTCGCCCAATACAAGTGGCGACCGGCCGCCGAGGACTCGCAGATCGGGCTGGTGCCGGGACAGAAGATGAGCGTCTATGACCTGCTGATCGCGCTGCTGGTGCCAAGCGCCGACGACGCGGCGATGGACCTCGCTTACAACATCGGCCACCACTCGGTGGCGCGGTTTGTGGCGATGATGAATGCGGAGGCGGCGAAGCTTCACTTGGTTCGCACTCACTACTTCAACCCCACCGGGCTCGATCAGGGTGCAGTGTCGAACTACTCAAGCGCGTATGACATGACGCTGCTGGCTGCTTACGACATGGCCCATTACCCGGTTTTCGCGCGGATCGTCGACCTGCGGTCGGCGGTGCTTTCAAACGGCGAGTCAGTCCAGACAACCGATGGTCTGCTCGGGCAGGTGCCATGGATCAACGGGGTCAAGACCGGCCACACGCTCGACGCCGGTTATGTCCTGGTCTCATCGGGTACCCAGCACGGGATGCGGCTGATCGGCTCGGTATTGGGGACCACCAGCGAGGCGGAGCGCGACTACAACGCGCTGACGCTGCTGCAGTGGGGTTTCGCCAACTTCACGCACATCCAGCCGGTCGTGGGAAATTCGGTGATCACTCGCCCGAAGGTCAACGGGAGCTCGACGCACACCGAGATCGTCGCTGCCGCCGGCTATCAGCGAGATGTGCCCAAGAGCGACCGGATCGCGGTCAGGCTGACGTACTCCGCGAGCATCGATGGCGGGTTGCCCGGCGACATCGACGGCCCACTGCCACGCAACACGATCGTCGGTTTCGCCAGCGTCTTGATCAACGGCAAACGTGTTGCCCACATCCCACTACTACTCGCGCATCAGATCCCCGCCGAGTCGCCGGTCACCCAAGCGGCCCGGTTCATCGGGCGACCTTCTACCCTGATCGTGCTTCTGCTGCTAGCAGCGATCGGCGCTTACCTCGTCTCGACCCGGCGCCGACGTGCACGGCCGCGGACCCGGTCCCGGCAGCCGCGAACGGCGCTCTGAACCGACCGGCAAGGCAACTGGAACGCCGATGATCATCACCGTCACCCTCAACCCCGCGCTCGACAAGACGCTTGAGGTCCCCACCTTCACGCCGGGGCGTCGTCACCGCACCGTCGATCAAAAGACGATGCCCGGCGGCAAGGGCGTCAACGTCGCACGGGCGATCAAGCGTCTCGGCCAGCCCGTGATCGCGACCGGTCTCGCCGGAGGCTCGACCGGCAACCGGATCGTTGAGGCACTCAACGATGAGGCGATTCTCAACTCATTCGTGCGGATCCGCGAGGAATCACGGACGAACACGGCATTGCTTGATCCGACCACGGACCTGCACACCGAGATCAACGAGCGCGGTCCGGCCGTCTCGCCGCATGAGCTCGACCTGTTCCGCGAGAAACTCCTATATCTAGCCCGCGGCGCCAGCATCTGCGTGTTCGCCGGGAGCCTGCCGCGCGGGATCGAGCCTGAAACCTATGCAACGCTGATCCGCGGCGTCCGCAAGCTTGGTGTCGTCACGATCGTCGACACCGACGGTGAGCCGCTCCGTCATGCGGTTCGCTCTGAGCCTGACATCGTCTCGCCCAACGAGCTTGAAGCGGAGGAGCTTGTCGGCCACGAGTTCAACGACTCCGACGACCGGGCCCGTGCGGTCGTCGAGATCTCCCACCAGGGCCCAGCCGAGGCGATCATGACGGTGCCGGACGGCTGCTACGCCGCCGTCAAGGTGGACGGCATCCCGACGGTCTTCCGTGTGAGCATCGAACCGCTCGAGGCACGTTCACCGATCGGATCGGGAGACGCGTTCCTGGCCGGCTATGTGGCCTCGCGCTACGAGGGCCGCGGGCCCGAGGACTGTCTGCGCCGCGGGGTTGCGTGTGGCGCCGAATCGACCCAGCACATCGGTGCCGGGATCATTGACCCAGGCCGTGTTGAGAAGCTGCTTGACAAGGTCACCGTCGAGCGTCTGACGCTCGGCGAACGCGTCTCCTGACGCTCGCGAGCGCGTCTCCTCACGCACTTTCCGGAGTCGCTGCGGACCTGTGCGAGCGGGTCCCGGAGAGACCTGAACCCGCTGCTAACGTTGATCACACAACTGCTTAGCCGCCACGTCCTCGCCCGCAACGTCCAATTTGCGACGTTGCTTGAAAGAAGGGTCCAGCTCATGTCCGTACGACGCTTTACGATCCACTGATGGAAGTCGAAATCGGTCGTGGAAAGAAGGCCCGCCGGGCCTATGGGTTTGATGACATCGCGATCGTCCCGTCGCGTCGGACACGGGATCCTGATGACGTCGACATCAGTTGGACGCTGGGCCCGTACCGGTTTGAGCTGCCCCTTCTGGGCGCTGCGCTTGACGGCGTCGTCTCGCCTGAGACCGCGGGCATCCTCGGGAAGCTTGGTGGCCTGGCAGTGCTCAACCTCGAGGGGATCCAGACCCGCTATGAGGACGCCGACGAGCAGCTTGAGCGGATCTCGACCTTCTCCAAGGACATCGCGACGCGGGAGATGCAGGACATCTACCGCGAGCCGGTCAAGCCGGAGCTGATCGCGCAGCGGATCCAGGAGATCAAATCGCACGGTGTTGTGGCTGCCGCGTCGTTGACACCGCAGAAGGTCCGCAAGTACTACGAGATCGCGCTTGAGGCCGGTCTCGACATCCTCGTGATCCAGGGCACCGTCGTCTCTGCCGAGCATGTCTCGATGGACGAGACGCGGCCGCCGCTGAACCTCAAGGAGTTCATCCGCGAGCAGGACATCCCGGTCGTCGTCGGTGGCTGTGCCTCCTACCACACCGGTCTGCACCTGATGCGCACCGGCGCCGCCGGCGTGCTCGTCGGTGTCGGCCCGGGCGCGATCTGCACGACCCGCGGCGTGCTCGGGGTGGGTGTTCCGCAGGCAACGGCCATCGCCGACGTCGCGGCCGCCCGCTCGCAGCACATGCTCGAGACCGGTGAGTACGTCCGGGTGATCGCCGACGGCGGCATGCGCAACGGCGGTGATGTCGCCAAGGCGATCGCCTGCGGTGCCGATGCCGTGATGCTCGGCTCCTCACTGGCCCGCGGCTACGAGGTTCCCGGCCGCGGTTACAACTGGGGAATGGCGACGTTCCACCCGACACTTCCGCGTGGCACGCGAGTCTCGACCAAGCAGAACGGCACGCTCGAGGAGATCCTGCTCGGCCCGGCGCGTGAGAACGACGGCACCTTCAACCTGATGGGCGCGCTGCGCACCTCGATGGCGACATGTGGTTACCGTGACATCGCGGAGTTCAACCGCGCCGAGTTGCTGATTGCGCCGTCGCTGCAGACTGAGGGCAAGCACCTCCAGCGCGAGCAGGGCGTCGGCATGGGGGCCACCGGCAAGGCTGCGACCGTAGGTGTCGCTGACTAGTCAAGCCGCCGGCGAGGTGGCGGCCCCTGCACAAACGACGACTGATGAGGTCGTCGTTCTTGACTTCGGGGGTCAGTACTCCCAGCTGATCGCCAGGCGGGTGCGCGAGTACGGGGTGTTCTCGACGCTGCTGCCGCACCACGTCGGTGCGGCGGAGGTCGCGCGGCGTAAGCCAAAGGGACTGATCCTCTCCGGTGGACCGGCATCCGTCTATGCGGACGGGGCGCCGAAGCTCGACCCTGAGCTGCTTGAGCTGGGCGTGCCGGTGCTGGGCATCTGTTACGGCATGCAGCTACTGGCCTTGCGGCTCGGCGGAAAGGTCGAGGGCGCCGAGGTGGGGGAGTTCGGCCGCTCGCAGCTGACGGTGGCCCAGGCGGGCCGGCTGCTGGCGGGAACGCCGGATCAGCAGACCTGCTGGATGTCGCACCGCGACACGGTGTTTGAGGCGCCCCCAGGGTTCACGGCGCTGGCCGCTTCGACCGCGTCGCCGGTCGCCGCGTTCGAATCGAACGAACGCGGGATCTACGGGATCCAGTTCCACCCTGAGGTCGTCCACACCCCCTACGGCCACCAAGTGCTGACGAACTTCCTCGAGGACATCTGTGGGTGTGACCGGAGTTGGAGTGCCGCGTCGGTGATCGACGATCAGATCGCGAAGATCCGTGAGCAGCTCGGCGAGACGGGGCGGGCGATCTGTGGTCTGTCCGGCGGGGTCGACTCGACGGTTGCCGCGCTGCTGGTGCACCGGGCGATCGGCGATCGACTGACCTGCGTGTTCGTCGACGGCGGCCTGATGCGCAAGAACGAGGGCGAACAGGTCGTCAAGGCGTTTCGTGACGAGTTCAAGGTCCCGCTGATCGCGGTCGACGCCGAGGAGCAATTCTTGTCAAAGCTTGCCGGGGTCAGCGACCCCGAGACGAAGCGCAAGATCATCGGCACCGAGTTCATCCGCGTATTCGAGACCGAGGCGGCCAAGCTTGAGAACGTCAGGTTCCTCGTCCAAGGCACGCTGTACTCGGACGTGATCGAGTCTGGTGGCGGCACCGGCACCGCGACGATCAAGTCCCATCACAACGTCGGCGGGCTCCCTGACGACCTCGAGTTCACGCTGGTGGAGCCGCTGCGGACCCTGTTCAAGGACGAAGTCCGCGCGGTCGGTGCCGAGCTTGGCCTGCCGGAGCGGTTCGTCTGGCGCCAGCCGTTCCCCGGTCCCGGCCTGGCGATCCGTCTGGTCGGCGGCGAGGTCACCCGTGAGCGCCTCGAGGTGCTGCGTGAGGCCGACGCAATCCTGCAGGATGAGATCCGCAAGGCCGGCCTCTACCGCGAGCTGTGGCAGTCGTTCTGTGTGCTGCCTGACATCCGCACGGTCGGCGTCCAGGGCGACGAGCGCACCTACGGCAACGTGATCGTGATCCGCGCCGTCACCTCCGATGACGCGATGACCGCCGACTGGGCGCGCCTTCCCTACGACCTGCTCGAGCAGATCGCCAGCCGGATGATCAATGAGATCCGCCCGGTCGGCCGTGTCGTGCTCGACATCACGTCGAAGCCTCCCGGCACGATCGAGTGGGAGTAGCTGGAGCGCCTTCTTAGAACTTCCTGCGATCTCGCTGTTAGAACGACGGTTGACGCTCTAACCAAAGGTTGTGGTCGATGATTCGTAGCGCTCGTTCAGGTGTGCTTGTGGTGTTGGTGCTGGTTGCGGTGACGGTTGGCGTTGCCGCTTGCGGCGGATCCTCGTCGCCCACCGCTTCGACGACTCCGAGCAGCCACGCTGGCTTCGCCCAGCGGTTTGCCTCGATCCGCAGCTGCCTGGCGAAGCACGGCGTCACGCTCCCCAACTTCGGCCATCGCGGCGGCCGCCCGGGTACAGGTACGACAGGTCACTTCCGTCGTCCTGGGGCAGGCTTCACCCCTAACTCCAAGTTCGCGGCGGCGATGAAGGACTGTGGTGGCTTCGGCGGCGGTGGCTATGGCGGCGGCGGCTACGGCGGCTACGGCGGCTACGGCGGCGGCGGTTTCGGCGGCGGTGCGCCCGGCGGCGGTGGACCGCCCAGCGGCGCTCCGGCGAACTGAGGCAGCCGCGCGATGATCCGCCGCGCGTGCTTCGCTATCGGCGCCGGCAGATCAGAGCGGTCAAACCAGCGGACTTCCTGAATCTCGGCGAGCTGCACTGTCAGCTCGGGGGCTGAGACCTCAGCGTGGAAGGCGAACAGGGTGTCGTTTCGATGGTCGGCGACCACCTCGATTTCTCCCAGCGGCTGCCAGTAATCGATCTCAAGCCCGAGTTCCTCAAGCATCTCTCGGCGGCCGGCGACGATCGGCTCCTCACCGCGCTCGACCTTGCCACCGGGCAGGTCCCAGTGGCGCCGGCCGTACGTGTGGCGGACCAGCAGAACGGCTGGCCCGTCGGTGAGCACGCACTTGGCGCCCCGGAGGGTCGGGCGGCGCACCCACCACCACGCCTGGAGGGTGTTGTAGGCGCAGCGGTATGCGACGCGGCGAACTCGGATGGAAAGCGTCAAACGGACGCTATTATGAGGCCACGCCGCGCAACGGTTGCGCGGCTTTACGCGTGCCATGAAGACTTACGTAGCCAAACCAACTGACCGCGAGCGTGACTGGGTTATCGTCGACGCCACCGGGCTCACGCTCGGTCGCCTGTCGACCCAGATCGCCGATGTCTTGCGCGGCAAGCGTAAGCCGACCTACACCCCGCATATCGACACCGGTGACTTTGTCGTCGTAATCAATGCGGAGAAGATTTCGGTAACCGGCAAGAAGCTGACGGACAAGCTGTACTACCGGCACTCCGGTTACCCGGGTGGGCTGAAGACCCGCACCCTGAACGACATGCTCGAGCGTAAGCCCGAGGAGGTCATCAGGCTCGCCGTCAAGGGGATGCTGCCGCGCAACCGGCTCGCCCGCAAGCAGTTGACCAAGCTCAAGGTTTACGCAGGCCCGGAGCATCCGCACGAGGCACAGCAGCCGCAGCCGATGGAGATCAAGTCGTGAGTGACGAGAACGTAGAGCCGGAGGGCGTCGAGCCCGAGGTGGTCGAGGAAACTCCCGCCGAGCCTGAAGCAGTTGAGGAAACTCCCGCGGTCCCGGCCGAGAGCGAGCCGGAAGCGGAGGTCGTAGTCGACCCCGCCGTGATCGCCGAGGCTGACGTCGAGTACATCGAGGTCGACGAGACGCCGCGTGAGAAGCCGGCGATTCCCGGTGCCGATCTGATACCGGACATCGTTGTCTCCGAGGCCGATCAGTTCCTTGACGCCGAGGCCCGCGCCGCTGCCGAAGCAGAGGCGGAGGAGCGTGCCAGGGCCGAGCTCGGCGACGAACCGGAGTTTGAGGCGCGTCCGATCGCCGACGCCGCGATCGACCTCGCCGCTGGCGCTCGCTATACCGCCACCGGCAAGCGCAAGACCGCCGTCGCCCGAGTGATCCTGAAGCCGGGCACCGGCACCTACCTGATCAACGGCAAAACCCTTGAGCAGTTCTTCCCCCGCCCGACGTTGCAGCGGATCATCCGCACGCCGCTTGAGACGGTTGGCTTCGAAGCGCGGATGGATGTTGTTGCGCGGATGCACGGCGGCGGCGTTTCCGCCCAAGCCGGCGCACTTCGCCACGGCATCTCAAAGGCGCTGCTCGAGGCTGACCCGAACCTGCGCGGTGAGCTGAAGAAGCGCGGCTTCCTGACACGTGACCCGCGTGTCAAGGAGCGCAAGAAGGCAGGCCTGAAGAAGGCCCGCAAGCGGCCGCAGTTCTCGAAGCGCTAACCCGCTCGAGCAGGCAGACCGCATGTCCCGCACGCTGTTCGGCACGGACGGTGTCCGTGGCCGTGCCGGCGAGTTCCTCACGGCCGAGCTGGCGCTGGCGATTGCGCGTGCAGCTGTCGGCCTGACCGCTGAGCCGCGCCCGCAGGTCCTGATCGTCCGTGACACGCGTGAGTCAGGTGAGATGCTCGAGGCCGCGCTGGCCGCTGGGATCACCGCCGGCGGCGGTGACGCACTGCTCGCTGGTGTCCTGCCGACGCCGGCCGCTCCGATGCTGCTGCGCCGTTACGGCCTGCAGCTCGCGGCCGTCATCTCCGCCTCGCACAATCCATACGAGGACAACGGGATCAAGCTTTTCCGCGCCGACGGCTTCAAGCTCGACGATGACACCGAGCACGCGATCGAGGCGGCCCTTGACGAAGGCCCGCCACAGTCCAGCGCGATCGGCCGCGTCCGCACACTGCACGGTGCACTTGAGGACTACGTCAGAGAGCTGCATGTCCGCTTCCAAGGGCTCGACCTGACAGGGAGAAGGATCCTGCTTGATACGGCTCACGGGGCCACCTATCGCGCGGCACCGGAGATCTTCCGCCGGCTTGGCGGCTCCGTTGAGGTGCTTGCAGACAAGCCTGACGGCCGCAACATCAACGATCGCTGCGGTTCGACCCACCTTGACCAGCTGATCACGCGGATGCGGGCGGGTCAGCACGACGCCGGCTTTGCCTTCGACGGCGACGGCGACCGGATGCTGGCGGTCGACCGTGAGGGCACCGTCGTCGACGGGGATGAACTCGTCGCGCTGGCGGCGCTCCACCTGCGCGAAGCGGGCCGGCTACCCGGTAACGGGGTCGCCGTCACGGTGATGACCAACTACGGCTTCCACACGGCGATGGCCGAGGCCGGGATTGAAGTCGCGACCACGGCCGTCGGCGACCGCTATGTGCTGGACGAGCTGCGC
>Ga0302314_10019678_pt1 | contig 11201 bp, 5 predicted proteins | sample III_Palsa_N2_3_FD_200533 | JGI IMG/M metagenome (GOLD analysis project Ga0302314, IMG submission 200533) | Peat permafrost microbial communities from Stordalen Mire near Abisko, Sweden - III_Palsa_N2_3 | ecosystem: Environmental > Terrestrial > Soil > Palsa > Peat permafrost | place: Sweden... | reverse complement strand
GTTGGAGTACGTCTTGCCCTCGTCCGCGGCAAAGAGTACGGCGCCGTCGGCCCCGCGCACGACGCCCGTGCGCGTGGCGCGGTGCTGCGAGCCCGTGCAGGCGCTGTGGCACAGCGGGCACTGCTGCGGCAAGCCGTTGAGCTCGCCGATGAAGCGCGCATAAACCTTGCCGAGCGAGCGCGCCTCGGTCGGCGCCTGCTTCTCCCTGTCGAGCTGTGCTTGCAACGCCGACTCCACCGCCACGAGCTCGGCGCGCTTGTCCGCCGCGTTCGCGTCGCGCTCGGCGAGCACAAACGCTTCCCAGAACTCTGCCTTGGGCAGCGCGTTCTGCAGCGCCTCAGCCTCGCGGTTCTGCCGCTCCAGGTCGTCCTCGATCATGCGCTTCTTGCCCTTGGCCTCGTTCACGGCGCTCTCCGCCATGCGTCGCTGCGCAGCCTCGGCCGTGCGCGCCTGCGTGCGCGTAGCCAGTTCGTCCGCCACGCGGTCCAGCAGCGCGCGCACGGGCGCTGCCGCCACGTGCACCACCGACACGCGAGCGCGCTTCGGCTCCCTGTTCGCCGTTGCAGCCCCAGGCTTGGCGAGCGCGTCCACGGCGGCCTTAAACAGCGCCGCGTCGCCGGGCGATGGCATGGCCGTCGCAAACGCGGCATGCACGGCGGAGAGCCGCAGCCGCACGTTGTCCGCCTTGGCGTCAATCTCGTCCAGCTTGGCCTTGACGCGCACGTTGAGGTCGCTCTGGCGCTCCAGCGTGCTCACGAGGACGGCGTCGGCGTCCATGGTCTGCTGCACCTCGGCCATTTCTCGCCGCGCGCGCTGCTCCTCCTCCGCGTCGCTCGTCGCGTGGGACTCGAGCTGCCGGCTGCTCGCCTCGTACGCCTTGGCCAGCGCGTCGGCGCTCGACTTGTGCCTGGTGAGCTCGGCCGCTGCGTTGCCGCCGCCGCCGCCCGCACTGCTGCTGGCGCCGGCGCCGGGCAGCGCTGCGAGGTCGGCTGCAAGCTTGTCAAGCAGCTGCTTCTTGGCTCGCTCGGTGCTCTCGAGCTGGGCGACCTTGGCACCGGCCGTGAGGAAGCGTGTCTTGACGTCATCCAGCTCGCGGTTCTTACCCGCCAGCGCCTTGTCCAGTTCAGCCTTGAGCGCATCAAAGGCCGCTGATGACGCTTGCACGGCCGCGCTCAGCTTGCTGCCAATCTGCGCTGCAGTGTAATTCTGCACGTGGTCCACCAGCTCTGGGTACGTTGCCTTGCAGCGCTTACCCAGCTGCTCGGCCTCGCGTCGCAGCCGCGCAACGTCCTCCTGCCGCAGCTTGAGCCGGTGTGTCTTCTCCAACAAGTCGTCCCGCGCCTTGGTGAGCGCGCGCCGCTCACCGTCGAGCGTTTTGAGCAGCGCTTCGCGCTCAACCACGGCGGCTTCGCGCTGCGCAGTCACCTCGGCAGCCCGCGTCTTGGCCGATTCGAGCTCCTCAGCAGACTTGACGGTGAGCAAGTCCTTCGACGCTTCGAGCTCGGCCTGCTCGGCGGCAATGTTCTTTGTGCGCTCCGCAACGACAGACTCGAGCTCGGCCATGCGCTTGGCCGTCTTTTCGTGCTTGGCGACGTGCTCGGCGACTTCGCCCAGCTCCACAGCGAGGTTCTGCAGCTCGGCGTTGACCTGGTTGAGCTGCTTGGACACGTCCTCGACTTGGCCGTCCACCGAAGTCTTGGTGGCACGCAGCCCGGTGGCGCGATTGAGCTTGTCCGTCTCGTGCTTGAGCTGCGCTTCGGCCACTTTCGCCTTTGTCTCGAGCTCCTTCTTCGTCTTGCGCATCTCCTTCAGAGCTTCAGTGTACCGCGACGATTCGAAAATCTCGTCGAATCGCTTCTTGACTTCGGCGTTGTCGTTGAGCGGCCAGTTGGACTCTTCCTGGTGGCAGAAAATAACATGGTTGAGAATCGCCGCGCTCACGCCCAAGAGCTCGGGCACGGCCTTGTCCATGTCCTGCTTTTTGAACGATTGCGCCACCATTTCGTCACCTTGCTTGTGCTTAATGGTGCCGTCCTCGGACTTGCTAATTATCTTGCGGCCGTTGCGCACGTTCTTCAGCAGGCGCGCCACCACCGTGGGCTTGCGCGCCTTGTTTTTAATGAGCAACTTGATCGACGCTTGCACCTGGGCTTGCTCAATCAAGTTGGGATCGAACACGAACGACGCCGCCGAGATCCCAAGCCCGGGCGGAAGCTCGCCCGTGGTGGCAAACTTGAGGCACTCAATAATGGTCGACTTGCCCGTGCCATTGGCTCCGCAAATCACCGTCAGCGGCTTTTGGAATTTAATCTCCTGCTCCGTGTTCGGTCCAAATGAGCGGATCCCGGATATTGAGAGCTTCTCGATGGTTGACATCGCCTGCTCCCCCTCGTCGAGGGTTTGCCTCCCGCCCGGTCCGAGATGGTCCGGCTTTTAACGCGCGTTTGAATTTTCACCGTTCTTCACGTTCCACCTACCTCCATACGAGTATAGGATGCCACAGACAACATGCAGTTCTATAACTCTGATCTACCGGTGTAATCGGACTGCGACGACGGAGACCCGCCCAGCGCATCGAGCACCTTACCGCGCAGTCCGTGCACGAGGGCGTCTCGCCCGCCCAAGACGACGTCGCCTGGCGCCAAAGCCTCGGACGACAACGACGGCGACCAGAGAAATCGGTGAATGGGCGTGCACACGTGGACGGCGCTGGTCAAAAACGCGCTTCGAAAGCAACCGCGAGCCAACTCCAACGGATGAACGGCTCGCTCTTCCACGGCCACGCCCATCTCACGAGCCGCGGCGATGCACAGCTTGCGCGTTCCACCTGCGAGTATTTCGCCATTCGGCGGTGGTGTTACCAGCGTTCCGTCCGTTGTTACGAAAAACACATTGGTGACAAGGCCTTTGGCATGCAGCCATGCCCAACGCGCCGGCATGTACGTGTGAGCTCTGCCATACATAATAAAAACAAAGACGCACCTTCCAACAAATGGCCTTGCTCCGTGGTCAGAATGGCCTCCTTCGCCCCGGCGGCATCCCTCAGGGCCTCGAGTGAGCGCCGTTCGCGTAGCCATTGCGAGTTTTTCACGTCGGCAAGGCTGCGTCGCGCGGGCACCACCAACGCAACCACATCATCGCTTGGTGCAGGAAGCGGCGAGTATTGCGCCGCAACAACGAGATGGCCATCGCGCGCATACACAATGACGACTAGAAGCTCCGTCGCCGCGTGCCTCTCTCGCGCGTTCTGAAACAACCGCACGAGCTCGGAGCGCACGTGATCGCTCGTCATGGTGGGAAACAGCTTGCGCGCACCGAGCAGTAAACGCGCAACGTGGAAATCAGCGTCGACGCCCGCGCCGCATCGCAGCACCGTGTAGGCGCCGGGTGGATGCGCCAAGACGAACGCCTGCATCGATCGCGCATTGCTAAAACCGAAGGGCTCCTTGCCTCGGTTTCTTCCTCTCTGCAACACAACGTTGACCGCCCGACTGCGACGGAGCGCGCGCGTGTGTGTGTGCGTGGCATCAATCCCAGTCGCGCGTCGCAACCCGAGAAATGGCCACGCACAAATCCCAGGAGTCCTTCTTCACGTCGCTGTCGCTGTTTTGGGTGTATCTAATGGTTGGTTTTTTGCTTTTTTTAAAACAAGAGCGCGCTCTCGAAGGATTGATGCCCGGCCGGCACAGGCTTTGTTCATGGGTGTGCTGCGCGACGCGTGTGCCAAGCTGTTTGGCCGCTCCAAGTTCTTCACGCCTGCGGATCCGGCGTTTAAAGGCTTCCCGCCCGTGCTGCGCCCGATTGACAGCTTTTACTCGCGCCGGCTTTACTTCCGCTACCGCGACGTGTGGAACCGCCCCATCGCCTCGGCGCCGGGGTCGGAAATGGACGTGTGCTTACGCGAGCAAGTTCCCGGGACTACGCGGCTTAAAACGACTGGCAAGCTGAAGCGCTGCATCAACCTGGGGTCGTATAACTACCTGGGCATGTCGGGCGAGACGTGGGAGGCCACGTGCAAGGAGCCCGTGATGGCCGCGCTGACCTCGATGGGCTCGTGCGGTGGCGGCGCGTCCATGCTGCAAGGCGGAATGACGTCGCTGCACAAGGAGGTGGAAGCGGCCGTGGCCGCCTTCGTGGGCAAGGAAGACGCCGTAGTGTTCAACATGGGCTACGGCACCAACGCCACCACCATCCCGTCGCTCTTGGGCAAGGGCTCGCTCATCGTGAGCGACTCTCTCAACCACACGTCGATTGTCAACGGCGCGCGCGCGTCGGGGGCCATGGTGCGCGTGTACGCGCACAACGACGTCGACGACCTCGACCAGGTGCTGCGGCAGGCCGTTGCCGATGGACAGCCGCGCACGCACCTGCCGTGGACGCACATCATGGTGATGACCGAGGGAATCTTCTCCATGGAGGGCGAGATTTGCAAGCTGCCCGGCGTCGTGGCGGCGTGCAAGCGCTACAAGGCGTACCTGTACGTGGACGAGGCGCATTCCATTGGCGCGCTCGGCAAGCACGGCCGCGGCGTGTGCGAGCAGACGGGCGTGGACCCCAAGGACGTGGACATCCTCATGGGCACCTTCACCAAGAGCTTTGGCGCCATGGGCGGCTACATTGCCGCGAGCCGCGCGCTGTGCGACTACCTGCGTTCCTCGTCGTCGGGCTGCATCCTGTCGACGTCCATGTCGCCCGTCGTGTGCGCGCAGATTCTCGCGTCGCTGCGCGTCATCACCGGGCAAGACGGCACCTCGCTCGGGCAAGAAAAGCTCGACGCGATTAAGAGAAATGCAAACTACGTGCGCAACCGGCTGATCGACATGGGCTGCGAGGTGCTAGGCGACGAGGACTCGCCCGTGGTGCCCGTCATGCTGTACATCCCCACCAAGATTTCAATGTTCTCCCGCATGTGCCTCGATCGCGGGCTGGCCGTCGTCGTCGTCGGCTTTCCGGCCGTTCCGCTCAACGCCGCGCGCACGCGCATTTGCATTTCCGCCGGCCACACGCGCGAGCAGCTCGACCGCGCCCTCGTCGCGCTCGAGGAGGTCGTGGACATTCTCAAACTGCGATACAGGCGAAGCGTGTTTGGCTAAAAAAGGTTTTCTTTTTTTTTTTTAAGCGAGCGAGCGTAAAAGCGCACTTGACACGTCCGTTCAGTTTACCTCTACACGCTTACACGGCGTCTCATTTTTATACATACGTAAAGAAAACAAAGCTACTCGGAAAAGCTAGGCAAACAGGTCCACGGCGCCCTTGGCCTCGAGCTCGAGCACGCGCTGCAGCCTCGCCCTGGCTTCGCGCAGCCCCTCGACGACGTCCGCAGGCGCGTTCGGCCACGCCGCCACGCGCGACTCCATCGCCCTAATCGCAGGCAGCACGACGCGCTCGCTCTCGAGGCGCGTGTCGCGCACGCTCTGCGCCACGTCGGCGTCCAGCTGCGGCGCGCTCACAACCACAGAGTAGTCCTCCGGCACAAAGCTGAGCGCGGCCGCGGCCCGGGCCTCAATCGGAGCGTCGTCGTCCGTCTCCCATTCGACCTCGGTGGCGGCGGCGGCGGCGACAGAGGCGGCGGCAGCAGACGCGAACAGCGGATGGCTGCTCAGCGAGAGCGCCGTCTCCATCGCCGTCGCGAGATCCCACGCGCGCTGCAGTGTGCCGACCATTTCGTCGACGTCGTCGTCGTCGCCATGGCCAGTTCGGTCAATGGCACCGCGAAACACGTGGAACGCGCGCGCAACTGCCCGCGCGTCCTCGTAGTCAGCTTGACGGAGAGGCGCCGCTACCGCTGCGGGCGCCGCGACGGGCGCCGCTTCGGCTTTGATGGAATGCAGCGCCACAGCGAGCGCCGGCGAGTCAAACTTTGCCTGCCACGCTTGCAGAATGGTCCGCGCTGCCACCGCGTCGTGCCTCCGCAGGCGCGCGACGAGGCTCTTGAACGCACTTGCGCTCATCACGCTCGATCGGAACTCCTTGCTTCGCGTAAACAACTTGTCGATCAACGCAATGGCCGCGGCGCGTTCGCGCAGGTCAGCAGAGCCCGCGTAAGCAAGCAGGGGCGCGGCGAGTGCGGCGGCGTTGTTGTTCTGCGCGAACGACTTGACCGCCATCCACGACTCCTCCGCCGAGGGCGCCGAGGGCGCCGGCGCGCGCTTGCGTCGCTTTGCCGCTGCCGATGCAGACGGCGCACGAGCGACGCGGCGCGATTTCACCGCGGCGTCCACGAGGTCCTGCGCGGCGGCTTCCATTGCCCGAAATGGGCGCAACCAAGCGCGATTGCAGGCGCGCGCGCCAACGCACCGCGCGGCCTGTGACACGGCACCCTTTTACCCGTATAGTGGAGACTGCCACGCGGCGCGCGCAGCGTCGTCCACGAAAAAAAAATGTTTGAAATTTGGGACCAATTGCAGTGAAAATTTGAGGAGAGCAGCCGCCACCGCGCGCTATGTGCATTACTACAACGCCCGCTGCAACGGCGCGTCACACCACCGTCACAAACGAGCTGCCCGCCCGCCCAAAAGCGCGCATTAGTCCTCGAAGCGCGGCGCGCGCGAAGCAACCAACGCCAAGCACGCACCAAAACGTGTACCGCCCGGGCAGGTTGGGGTTCTGGAAGAGCGAGTAGAGCGCGTGCATGGCCACGAGGGCAAAGTACGGGAACACTTGGCGGAACTCCCTGGCCACCACGATTTCAAACACGTCGCGCGAGTGCGGAGCCTGCTCGTCGCCGTCCTCCGACGAGCGGCCTTTAACGGGCGTCGGCTCGCTGCCGCTGTGCTGCCGGCTGCGCAGCCATTGTCGCTGCGCTGCGTCCGTGAGCATTTCCGGATCGGTCACGCGAGCCAGCACGGATTTGCGCACGTCCCTGGCGAGCTTGAAGGAAAACACAAACTTGGACGCGCGCGAGGACGCGAGGCGCGCCACGAACATGATGAAGAACCGAAGCCACAGATTGCGCAAATCGAGCGGGGCTCCGTTGTAATGCTCCACGCGCACCTCCATAGGAGCGGTCGAGTTGCCGCGCAGCGCCATCGCCACCTGCATCGCGTCCTTGCTGGCGAGCTGCGCAAACGCGGTCAGAATCGACGGCACTGCCCACAAGGCAGTCACGTCAGCGAGGGAGTCCTGGTCGGCCAGCTTGATTCGGTAGACGAGGGCGAGGAAGTCGTTGTCCTGGCGCGAGGGCCGGCAGCGCATGAGGTCGGCTGCAATGCCCGTGTTGGTGATTACGTAGTAAACGTTCATCGAGAGCACCATGATCCAGAACAACGCGTCCATCTCGCGCGCGGCGGAGACGAGGAGGTAGTAGCAGCAGTAATAGTACAGCTGCGCGTGGAACAGGAAGCGCGGGAACAGGTTGGGGGCCGACATGCTGGCAACCACGCGCTTTAAAATGTGCATGTACAGCGTCATGCTCAGCAGAAAGCCCATCGAGACGCCGTAACGGCTCAACATGGCGTACTTGTGGTCGAACCGCTCGTCGGCTTCATGGCCGAGCAGCGTAAACAGCCGCACCGAGCCAAAGCTAAGGAAGTCGGGCACGCGCGTTCCCAGCACGGAAAAAAAGAGACAGTACGCGAAGGAAAAGCGAATCTTGCGCTTGCGGTCGGCAATCAGAACGACCGCTTGGGCGGGCAGCAGCGTGTACACCACGAGCGACTTCCACCAGTCGTCCTGCGTGGACTGGTCGATGCGCAGCTGCTTGGCGCCGCTGCCGTGCGTGGCCGTGTAGCCCCACGCGCTCGCGAGCGAGAGAACGACGCTGATAATCGTCGCCGCCACCGCGAGCGTCGACCCCGAACTATCATTCTTGTTCTGCTCCTCGGCGTCTTGCGGCGACAGCTCCAGGTAGAAGAAGCACGGCACGGCCACGAGGCCAACCAGCGTGTACAGCGAGAAGCCGGCAGCCCACGCCACGTCGCGGTCCAGCAGCTCCACCAGAATGGCCTCGAAAAATCCAATGCCCAGCGCCACGGACGACAAGCCGAGCACGAGCTCGCGCGAGAACCCGTCGCCGCGGTTCGGCCACAGCGTGGCAAACGGGTAGGCCACGATGAGGAACGAGACGAGGTACCACATGGGCGACGACCCGAGCAGGCCGGAAAGGCACAGGCGCGAGGAGGCGTGGCCCACGATGGCCAGCATGGCGCAAGCGCCCACGGGCACGAGCGGAAAGGCGAGGCGGCGTATGACGTGGTGCAACAGCTCGCGCGAATCGCCCTCGTCGAGCCGCGAATACGCGAGCGAATTGAGCGCCGACCCGGCGTCGGTGTCGAGCACGGCAAGCAGGATCGCAGACGCGCGCGAGAGCCGCGGGCTCGTCTGCGGCTCGCCGTCCATGTCGTCGCGCGCGATTGCAAACGTTTTGTGAGTGCATGGGGCACATCTTCGATTTGACTCTGAGTCTAACCACTGGGCGCCATTGCGCTCAGCCTTGTGAGCAAGCCAAGCGAGCGCGTACGCGCGCACCCGCACAAAAGAAGACTGCCGCTCATTCCGCCGGCGCGGTTCGCAGCAGCCGCCCTGGCGCGCTCGCAATCGGCCCATCGCGCCCCAGCGGGTCTCTTGGCCGTCGACTTCTCGCCGCTGCGCGCGGGTGTTGCCTGTTGCGACGCTGGGCTCAGCGTCATCTTCCCCGTGGGCTGCGTGGAGCCGCCCAGCGCGGACAAGGTGCTCGCAATGGCCGTCAAGCACGGCGCGCTGGGCGGCATCGTGGTCGGGTGGCCGCTGGAGCTCGACGGCAGCGAGGGTGCCTCGTGCCAGCGCGTGCTGCGCTTCGCCAAGCAGCTTGCCGACAAGGCGACTGTGACGCTGTGGGACGAGCGATTCACGTCGTTCCGAGCCAAGCGCGAGCGCACGACGGCCAGTCGCGATGCCGTGGCGGCGTGCCACATTTTGAACGACTTTTTGCTGCGCTTCGAAGCTGCGTCGTCCGCCGCGAGCGGCAAGCCGTGACTGCCACGTCACGGTTAAGGAGCGTGGAAGCCGGACGTTGCAACTTGCAGGCAGCGCGTCGCAAGCACGTGGAAAGACGCCTGTATGCGCGCGAGCGCTAAGCGCGCGCGCAAGTGCACAGAGAGCCGGTTGGTTAAAAAAAACACAAGTCCACCCCCGTTTGTCACCGCTGGCTGCCCGTTTGTCACCGCTGGTCGCCGGCGCCCTCGCTCGCGTCGTCCGAGTCGAGGCTGTCGAGCTCGACGTCGTCGTCGTCGTGCGCGAACACCTCGGCGTTAAAATCCTCCTCCTCGACAACCTGGTCCAACGCAGCGTCGTCGGCCTTTTGCCCCCCGCCCTCGAAGATGGCGCGGCCCGTCGGCCTCGTGTCCACGATTTTGGCCGTCTTTGTCTCCTTGATGTACGCCTCGAGCCATTTGCGATAGGCATCCGCCGTCACCTTGGTGCCCGCAAACAGCTTGGCGCGCTCCTCGGGCGATAACAGGCGCTGCGCGCCGGCCTGCTGCGGCCCGCCCGCTGCCGCCGCGGCCGCCGCGGCCGATTTGGCCTTGGCAGCTTCCTCCTGCGCGCGATTGCCTTCTCGTTCCAGCATGCGGCCGAACATTGAGTCGTCGGCGCCCTTGGTGTTGCGCGTGACGAGCCACTCGCGCGCTGCCTCGACGAGGGTGAACACGCTCGCCTCGCCCAGCAAGGGCGCGGCTTGCGAATTGAGAAATGCGCAGAGCTCCTCACACCGCTCCGCGCTGAGCCCCTTGGCGCTCTCGACGGCGATGGACGGCGGCGCGGCCTGCGGGTACAAGGGCGGGAGCGCGAAGCGCAGTCGCGCTGCCACATTGGCCGACTCCGCTGTTTCGCCGTGCGGCAGCGCCGCAATCGCGAAGGACGACGACGCCGGGGAGTCACGCGTGAAGTCTGCGCCGAAGATGGCGTCGAGCGCCTCGAGCTCCATCGCGGCGTCATCGGACAAGCTCATGGCCGCCATATGTAGTGCGCAGGAGCCGTCGCGCGGTCCCCAATTCCGGCCGCCGCGAGCTAGGTATGTACGACCGGGGCGGAGCGCATAAGGGGTTTAGCCGCTGCGGTCCCACATTGTCGTTGCGTCGGAATCGCAGCTTCACCGGCGACCGCACTATGGATAAAGGCCACCCCTGACCCAGTGACCCGAGGTGCTTGAGCAATGGTAGCAGTTTATCGACGAGGCATCAGGCGTGACACCGGGCGCGTGCTCCAAAACGCGCGTTTCCGCTTGGCACAATGGCACTGTCGAAACACGCCGTTGCACCGATATCGCGGAAAGCGCCGGGTGCCCCATGCATTGGACCATGCAGCGATCGCACACTCGTTGCGCGAGCGATCACCCGCTCGCCCTAGCTGCAGCTGCGGCCCCCTACCTGCAACCCCCCGGCGGCGAGTCATCATAAAGCCCCCGTTGCTAGCGCGCGAGCGCGCCTTGCCGCGCATGCGCTCCTTTGCGCGCCAGCTCGGTATCCCGTGGCGCGCCGTCGTCGGCTGCGCTGCGCTCGCGTGCGCCGGCCTCGCGCTTGCCGCGCTTCGCTTCGTCGCGCACTACGCGTCCGGCCAGCGCGAGATTGTCCCAACCTACAATGCCATTTCCGCTTGGAGCGCTCTTGATGCCAGCGCTGCGCACCGCTGGTCGGCGAACGAAGGCCGCCACGTTGTCGTCGACATCACGCACGACGCGCTCATTCTCAGCGGCGCCAGCATGCTCGACGCGCTTCGCGCCTTGGAAGCGAATTTGCGCAACCCAGAAATCGCCATCGTGCACTGCTTCGTCGACCGCGGCAGCAACCCGCGCTCGGCTCTCGTCTCGTCTCCAGACGGGCCGACGCCCATGGCCCTTGATGGCTTCCTGCCCCTGGTGAGCGCAATCTACAAGCTCGACGTGATTGCGGTGGAGCGCGCGCAACAGCCCGACGATGTGCTCGCGTTTGCCAACGCGCGCATCGGCGCGCGAGCCGTCGTGCTGCTCGCGAGGCCCGGCGTTTATTTTGACCTCTCGGTGCGCGCCTTGGACGCTGCTCACGTGCGTTGTCAGCGCACGTACCCCGGCGCACACCGCATATGCGCTGACGTGCACGCGCGCGCCCGCCCGCCAGTTTTGCGATCGCGTCCAGCTGAAGCGCGTGAGCGAGTGGACTCACCGAGGGGTGCTCACGATTACGGCGCGCGCCTCGCCGCATTGCGCGCGGGCGCCAGGCGACAGCGAATGTGCGTCGTCGAGCGCACGC
>Ga0302314_10019677_pt1 | contig 11201 bp, 7 predicted proteins | sample III_Palsa_N2_3_FD_200533 | JGI IMG/M metagenome (GOLD analysis project Ga0302314, IMG submission 200533) | Peat permafrost microbial communities from Stordalen Mire near Abisko, Sweden - III_Palsa_N2_3 | ecosystem: Environmental > Terrestrial > Soil > Palsa > Peat permafrost | place: Sweden... | reverse complement strand
GCGGTAGGCCGCGAGGTGCTCGCCGAGGGCGATCATCTGGCTGCCGCTGCCCGTGTTCGGCAGGCCCGGCTCTTGGTGCCCAGCGGGGACGTCGAGGTGCCATTCTCGGATCAGGAACTGCTGGGCCGCGTCGAGCAGGTCGCGGAAGTCACGCTCGGTGCCTTTGCGGATGCCCGGGTAGACCTCGTGGGGTTCTGGGGCGATGCCGATCGCCAGGAGCAGATCGGCCTGGTCCCGTTCCAGGGTGGGGAAGTTGCGGGCCTGCTGGCGCAGCCAGCGCACCGCCCACACGGTCTGTGGGGGATCGTTCGGGCTCAGCGGACGGTTCCAGCTCTCGTCGGTGCCGAGGAGGAAGGCGTGGGCCTTGGCGTAGTTGCGGCGCCACATCTGCCAGCCGGCGTTCCAGCAGGGGTCGATGGCTGCGAGTTCGTGTTCCTGTTCTGCGGGCAGGAGGTTGCGGCGGCCTTGGCGGCGTAGGGTCTGCAGCCAGTCGCCGACTCGGTGGCCCGCGTAGGTGGCGTCCAGTGGGGCGGCGAGGTGTCCGGTTTGGCGGGCGTAGCCGCGCAGGTGTTCGATCATGGTGGTAAAGGTGCGTACGGTTGGGGTCCACTGCATACCGAGGGCGTCCAGGGCGGTGGTCTGTTCGGGGCTCAGGCGGCCAAGGACGCGGCGCATCCGGTAGTTGGCGGTCCACTCCCCCAGGGCGAAGCCGGTCTCGTCGCGGTAGTCGGCTGGGACGTCGAGGTGCTGGAAAGCGTTGTGGTAGGCGGTGGCGGCGTGCAGTCCGTCGTGCCAGGTGCCGGTAGCGGGCAGCGTGATTTCCAGGCCGAGGGCGGCGGCCAGTTCGACGGCGCGTTCGGGGTGGCTGTAGGACAGACGGCGGTGCAGCGTCCTGCCGCCGCGCGAGCGCCCTGGTAGGGCGATGCGGTCCAGGAAGGTCTCGTCGTGGGCGCGTAGGGCCTGCAGAATCTCCCACAGGGCGTGGAAGTCCGAGCCCAGCAGGGCCTGCGGGGTCACGGCACCGTCGGGCAGGTACAGGGGGATGACGAGGGTGGCGACCTTGCCGCTGCCGGGCGGCTGGCGCAGGCAGCGGCCGATGGCCTGGATGGCGTCGATGACGCTGTAGCGGGGGTCGGCGAACACCACGGCGTCGATAGCGGGGATGTCGACGCCTTCGTTGATGACGCGTACGTTGCTCAGCACGGCGCGCTGGTGCCTCTGGGAGCCGAAGTCGGCCAGGAGTTCGCGGCGCTCCTCGCTGCTCTGGTCGCTGTCGATCGCGTGCGCCCACAGGTCGGGGATCTGCAGCGGCGGCGGGACCTGGGCCGCGGTGGTCCGCAGTGTCGTGGCGAAGGCGTGGGCGGCGTCGATGCGGTTGTGGAAGACCAGGACGCGGCGCAGGTCATGCTCGGCGATCGCGCGCAGCACGGCGATGTGCATGGCGGCCATGCGCAGGCCGTTGTGGTGGGCGCTGGTGCCCGGAGTACGGTCGGCGAGGATGCCGTGCAGGTCCTGGTCGGCGATGACCGGCATCAGGACCTGGTAGTCGGCCAGGATGCCGCGTTCGATGGCCTGGGGCAGGTTCAGGCGGAAGACGGTGGGGCCGAAGATGTCCTGGCGGTCCATGGTGGCCATGGGCGCGGCTTCCATCAGGCCCGCGAGGTCGGGGGCGGCCGGGGTGTCCCAGATGCGGGGGGTGGCGGTCATGTACAGGCGGGTCTTGGCCGGCAGCGCCGCGTCGTCGTGGACGGTGCCCCAGCCCTCGCCGAACGCACCGCAGGTGCGGTGGGCCTCATCGATGACGATCAGGTCCCAGGCGGGCAGGCGGTGCTGTTCGTGGGCGCGCTGGATCTTGGTGGCGGAGGCGTAGGTCGCGAAGACCGTGCCCGGGCCCGGTGCGCGCAGGAGTTCGGCGATACGGCCGGACTCGGTGGTCATCACCGCCTCGCTCACCTCCAGGCCGCTGTCGGCCTGGGAGACGGCACAGGCACCGACCATCACCCCGGTGCGGCCGGCCTCGCGCCAGCGGGCTATGGTCTGGGTGACCAGGGCCTGAGTCGGCATCAGCACGAGTACCGGGCCGTCGGGAGCCAGTTTCTCGGCTGCGCGTTCCGCGATCAGGGTCTTGCCGGTGCCGCAGGCCGCGCAGAGCGACATGCGCCGCTCCCCCCGCGCCACGGCATCGACGATCGCGGCAACAGCCTCGGCCTGGTAGTCGCGTAACTCCACGGTGTCTGTCCCCCTGCTCTCGGCCAAGTCGGATGGGCGTGGCTCTTGTGGTTGGCAACGCCGACTCAGTCCTATGGGGCGGTCCGGATGCCGGCTCGATCAGATGCGGACCCAGCGGTACAGCCGTTCATCGCACCGCCGTGCCCTGCGGGCGAGTCCCGCCAACTCGTGCAGCAAGCCAGCGATGGCGTCGGCGTCGCCGGATCCCCGCGCATCGACCCAGCTCAGTGCTGCCGCAGCCAGTGTGAGGCAGCTTCCGGCCCCGCGCGGACGCCTTTGAAGCTCATCGCTGATCGTGAGCACCGGACGCTCGTCTTCGTCGCGCTCGGCGATGACGTGGAAAGTCCGGGGCCGCGCCGCGAACTCGTCGAAGTCGACGCCGCTCAAGAGCCCCTCGACCGCTCCGAGATCACTGGCGGGGCGCCGGGCAGGCCGGTCAGCGAACGACGTGCCCGGGTGTGTCGGGCGGCGATGACACCGACGAGGCCCCGGGAGTGGAGCCGGGCGAGGAGGCCGGGTGCCGCTCACTCAACTGCGGGCTGCTGAAGGCCCTCCCGGTGGGCCGAGCGCGTGGGCTGCGGCCTCTCGCCACTCGGCCCGCCGGGGGGCGGCCCTGCCGGGGCGGGGCGTTCGGCGGCTGCCACCAGCAGCGTGTCCAGGGACCGTTGCATCTCTCTGGGGAGGGTACGGGGCCGGGTACGGACGTGGTGGAGCCAGGCTCCGAGCGCGAAAGCGTGCGGGTCACGCTCCATCGGCGGCCCGTACCAGGGTTCGCGGTGCTCGGGCGAGATGTCGAGGTGGCCTTCGCGGGCCAGGAAGACGGCGGCGTGGCCCATGCCGATGTACAGGGCCCAGCGTGCCCGGCCTCCGGGCGGCGGTGCAGTCCGCAGTGCGAACAGCAGTGCCTGCTGGCCGGGGTGCAGGTGGAAGAAGTGCAGGTACTGGGAGGCGAACCAGTCCGCGGCGACACTGCGTCGGCGCTCGGCGGAGGGCTGTACGGTGCCGGCGGGGGCGGGGGCGGCCAGCGCGGCCTTGGCGTGGTGGTAGCGGCGCTGCCAGTCCAGGGGCCATACCGGATTCCAGTGGGGGTCGATCGCGTCCAGCACCTGTATCTGCGCGGCGGTCAGATGCCCGGCTTTCGCTTTGTGGCGCATGCGCGACAGCCACTCACCAAGGCGGTAGCCGCCGTATTCTTCCTTGACCGGGACAATCAGATGGCCGTGTTGGGCCGCCCACGCCCGGGCACGGGCAGCCCTGATGTCGAACGTCGTCGGGGTTTGCCCGCTCCAGGAGAAGCCGAGACCGTCCAATACCTGGCGGCGCTTGGAGGGCAGATGGCGGCCCAGCAGGTGCCGCAGGCGGATACTGGCCAGCCACTCCCCCAGGGCGAAGCCCTGCTTGGTGCAGTAGTCCGGCGGGACGTGCAGGTCGCCGTGGAGGGCGTGGTAGTCGGCAGCCACGGTCAGCGCGGTGTCCCAGGAGCCGATCGCGGGGAGCTGGATCTTCACGCCCAGGACATGGGCGAGCTGGACGGCCCGTTCGGGCTGGGCGTAGAAGGCGCTGCGCTGGGCGGAGACAGCACTGCCAGCACTGCGGACGGGCAGGGCGATGCGGTCCATGAACGTCTCGTCATGGGCGCGCAGTGCTTGCAGAAGGGTGATCATATTGGCGAAGGCGCTGTCACGCATCAGGTCAGCGGTGGCGGTGCCCGAGTGCAGGTAGACGGGGATGACCAAGGTGGTCTTCTTACCGGCTCCGGGTGGCTGGCGCAGCCCGCGGCCGATGGCCTGGATGGCGTCGATGAGACTGTAGCGGGGGTCGATGAACACGACGCCGTCAACGTCGGGCATGTCCACGCCCTCGTTCAGAACACGCACGTTGGAAAGGACTTTGCAGGCGGCATCGAGGGTGCCGAAGTCTTCGAGGAGGAGGCGACGTTCCTCGGCACTGTGTTGCGAGTGAATGGCCCTGGCCCACAGGTGGGGGTGGTGCAGCGGAGCGGGAAGCTGGCGCGCGGTCTCGGGAAGGGTACCGGCGAACGCCTCGGCCAAGGCGATGCGGTTGTGGAAGACCAGGACGCGGCGCAGGCCCTGTTCGACGATGGCGCGCAGGACGGCAACTTGGACGGCGGCGTTGCGCAGGCCGTCGTGGTGGGCGGTGGTGCCGCGGTAGCGAGAGGACAAGATGGCGTGCAGGTCGGCGGCGTCGGTGTCGACCACGGGCAGTAGGACTTGGTAATCGGCCAGGATGCCGCGCTCAATGGCTTCGGCCATGCCCAGCCGGTACACGGTGGGGCCGAAGATGTCGGCGTGGTCCATGGTGGCCAGCGGCGGGCGTTCCATGTCCGGGTGGGCCAGCAGTTGGGTGTCGGCGCCCCACACGCGAGGGGTGGCCGTCATGTACAGGCGGACCTTGGCGGGGATCGCTCGGTCGTCGTGGACCATGCCCCAGCCTTCGCCGAAGGCGGAGCAGGTGCGGTGGGCCTCGTCGGCAACGATCAGGTCCCAGGCAGGCAAGTGGTTCTGCTCATGGGCGGTCCGGATGCGGTGCAAGGAGCTGTAGGTACAGAACACGGTGACCGGACCGCTGGTGGCGAGGGCCCGGGCGATCTCGCTGGAGTCGCGTAACATCCGCGCCTCTTGCCACCTCAGGCCGCTTTCGGCTTGACCCAGCGTGCACACGCCCACGGCTACACCGGTGTGGCCGGCTTCGCGCCAGCGCCGCACGGTCTGGGTCAGCAGCGCTCTGGTGGGCAGCAGCACCAACACCGCGCCCTGCGGTGCGAGGTGCTGCGCGGCCCGCTGCGCAACCAGTGTCTTTCCACTGCCGCAGGCGGACGCCACGGTCATACGCTCATGGCCGTCGGCCGCCGCCGCAGTGATCGCGTCCAGCGCTCGCTGCTGGTGCGCGCGAAGCTCCACCCTGGTCTCCCTCACCTGTACTGTCGATCTTCACACCGTAGCCCAGCATTCCAACCGACCATGGCCGGTGCCAGGTCGACCATGCCGAGACATCACTGGCTGGCAAGGATGCGGCTCGCCAGGGCAATTCGCAGTGCCGAGACGGGTACTTCGGCGCCCAGGAGCCGGAGGAAGTCCTCAAGTCGCCAGGTGATCAGTTCGCCGCTGCGGGTAAGGTAGAGCCCCACCCGGTCCAGGCCGTAGCGGTCCTCGAAATCCAGCAGGGCGTAGCCGGCCAGCTGGTACATGGCGCTGCCGGCGAGCCGGACGGGGTCCTTGAGAGCTTTGAAGTGACCAGCAGGCTCCCTGCGATCAGGTCGGCGTCCGCGCCGCCGACCGCGCTCGAGCCGGCGAAGGCGGGTCCGGAGTGGCAGTTGTCCCGGTCGGTACCAGCGCGTAGTGCGGCGAGCGCGTCGTGCGCCAGGCGTACTTGTACGTTCAGGTCCTGGAGCATGTAGTCGGGGACTTGGGCCAGGAGGGCGGGCTTTGTCTGGGCGGGGCCGAGGCGGGCGAGGGGGCTGGCTCCGGCGAGGAAGCCGCTGCGGAACACCTCCTCGAACCAGACCATCACGACGCATAGCCGGTCCAGGCGGTCTTCGGCTGCCGTCGACAGCATCAGGGCCTTGTTCCGGTCGTCGGGTTGCTCGCGTTCCAGCAGGTCGGCCAGTTCGGCCTCAAGATCGTTCCCGGCGTCCAGGATCGCCCGCGCCCCGTCGGGGCGCTGTGCCCGCAGCGCGAGCTTGGCGGTGTGCTCGATGCCTGCGCGCACTGCCCCGTCCAGGACGTTGCGGCAGGTGAAGGCGTAGCGCAGGCGGTGGTCGATGGCCGCGCCGATGGTCCCCCAGGCAGGTGTGGTTCCCGGTGGCGCCGGGGGCTGCCGCGGCGGCGACGCGGCGCGGGCTGCCTTGCGGTAGCCGTCCATCACGCCTCTTTGGTTGGGCAGATGCTGGCCGGCGAACAAGGCGAACGGGCTGTCGGGGGTGCTGATCTGGGAGGTCAGGGACATGGTCGCGAGAATCTTCCGAGAGGGTGCGTGGGCAGGTGCCGCGGGACGATGCCATCGTCACGGCGCGGCGTTCTCGGCGATGGGGGTTTGACTGTAGTGCTACCGGCGCACGGGAGCGCGTGTCCGCTCGTGGAGGGGCTGGCATGCGCCCCGACACGGTCAGTGGATCGCGCGCGCGTGGTCAAAGGTGGCTGAGGAAGGGCCCACCGGGTCGATCGGCACGGCCTGCCTGCGGGGTCGCCCGTCCCCTGGACCTGTTGGGCCAAGATCAGCGGCCGGCATCCGGGCATGTTGATGCAAGGCCACTGACCTGCCGCAGTGCGGCGGAGGATCCGGGGATCCGCGATACGTGCCCGCTGCGCGGATCCCACAGCGCCACCTCGGTCGCGGTAGCCCCGAAGGTCACAACCGGGTGGCCGAGCACCGGGGGCTGCCCGGAGTACGGGATCTCGTCGATCACCGGGTATACGCACACCGCCTCCGGTTCCAGTCGTTGCCACGCCGTCGGCACATGCCCCGTGGCGGCAGCAGCCTCGGCCTTTGCACCGGCTTGCCAAGCGTGTGCAGTTGCTCCCAGCACTCCCAACGCAAACAGGCATGTGGCGAGGAAGAGAACCAGGCGACTGTCCTCGACGTGCCAGTGCCGGGCATAGCCCGCCAGCGCCAGCGCGATGATTGCGCCGACGGTGCCTGCCCCTACTGGGACCAGCGCCCCCAGCCAGCCGATCGTCACTTGCGCATCCCCCGCTGAGAGATGAAACGCATGCAGGTAGCAGGCATAGGAGAGCTGGGTGATCTGGTGGGTGAGCGGCGGGAACAGTGCCAGGAGCACCGGCACCGCGGCGATGGCCGCTTGGCGGGTCCATGCTGCCGCCGTCAGCAGACGCAGTCCGTTGACGGTGAAGACCAGGCCAAGTGTCGCGAGGAAAATCTGCCAGGCGACCATTGCGGCGGGCGCGAGCAGTGACAGGATCACGCCGAACAGTAGGGGTACGCTGGTGATCAGTGCTGCGGTCGACCAGGTGCGTGTGCCGCTCGGCTGCGGGCCGCGGCCGAACACGCGCGGCAAAAGCACCCAGTACAGGCTCGCGGAAATGCCCCACCCAGCCACGACAGCGGCCCAGCCAAAGGCAGATCCCACCCACCAGTCGCGCGACAGGAACACGGTCGCGAGAAGCCCGACCGCGAAGAGGCTCGTCCAGGTGGTGTCCCAGTTCTGCACTCGGCGAAGGACGCGCCTGTCCAACGCTGTCGGGACACGGGTGGCGCCCGGGACTGCGGTGGCTCGGCGCAAGGCGGCGCCCGTCGGACGCTCGGGAGCGTTTGCCAGTCGTGCCCTCCTGTGGAACTCGGCTTCGGCTTCAGCCTCCGAGTGGGCGTGAATAACCTCGTTCAAGTCCGTGAACCCTGCGGACACCCATCGTCGGGCCAGCCACCCAGTGATGTCCGACCGGTCAGCGTCCGCCGACCGGTAAGTTCTGAACGGGAGGGTTGGAACGATTTCTTGTTCCCACACCCACGAGCCGCGGATGTGCACGACTGGGCCCAGGTTCCGTGCCGCCTGGGCAATCTCCAGCTCAGCCATCTCTGTCGCCAACTGTCTTCCGCCTGGCAGGGATACCCACACGCGCCAGTGGCTGTCGAGGTCTTTCTCCGCGGGGCCGAGATGCTCGCGGGTGACTGTGCTGTCCTCCTCGTGGGGCCAACCAGCCCGCTCGAACAAGCCGGTCACCTCGCCGGCGAAGCGCCGGTGGGTCGACACGCACACTACGACCCGCACACCAGCCGGCCCCGTATAGGCCCCCATGCCCACCCCTTCGTCCACATTCTTGAACCTGTGCGCTGCCGTCGGCGAACACCTGGAACGGATCTTCGAGGTATCGCTCTGGTCCAAGGTCAGCCGTGATCGCCTTTACCCTCGCGAACAAGCCTGGCCGTCGGAGCTCCTGTGCGTCGCGCACAGTCCGAGCCAGCGGGCGCAGCAGCCCCACCGTTCCCCCAGCGTCGCCGAGGTCGACGGTCGCGTAGTGGCCGCGATACTCGACAGTGCCGTTCGCCAGGAGGAGCAGGAAGGGCTCGTAGTATGCCTGCACGTACTTGTCGAGGGTGACGGCGTCCCAAGCAGCGGCATCGGGGTAGGCCTCCTCCGGATCGATCGCATCCACGCGCAGCTGGCCCCGTCGGCTCTGGCGGTCGTAGGGGAACCCCGCTGCGCAGCCAAACGACAGGACGGGTCTGCGGCGGCCGATCGTGCTGACAGCCCGCTTCTGTGCCTCGAGGTCGTTGAGGACAGCGTTCGGGACGGCTCGGGAGCGCCCTTTGGCTTCCGCGACGATCCACTCCCTGGCCCACGTCAGTCCCATGAGGTCGGTGCGTTTGCGTGTGGACCCGAACTGGACACTGAAGCGGCGGGCGTAGCGGTCGACGTGCAGGAGGAACGGGACATCGACGACCTGGCGGCTGAAGATGGCGGTGGCGGCCTGGCCCACGGTGTAGCTAAGCGCGACCTTCTCCGAGCGGTCCAGGTCCATGGCCAGGCGGGACCTGACGATCCGGCCTTGTGGGTCTCGGCGCAGATAGGCAGGGACCACGCTGACGCGGTGGATGTACTCGTAAAGCGAGGCGAGACTGGAGTTGAACTGGTCGCCCGGGGCCCGTCCCGTGGTGAACAGTGCGTGGCTCAGGTCAGCCTCGGTGATGTCCAGCATCCCGGTGGTGGCGTAGCTTTGCGGGAACCGGTCGGCGGCGTACGGGATGTGGTAGTCGATGGTCCCAGCATCCTTCCTTGTCGGTTTTTAGGGGTGGGCAGCGGTGAGCCCCGCCAGGGCAGAGGCGGGCGGCGGAACCGGGCAAGCAGCCGAATGCGGGCGGCCGAGCCGAAGCTTCTAGTGTCTGTCCGCCGGTCTCGATTCGCTGCTGTTCGTACGGCATGGACAAGGCCGGTGACGTCGTTTCGCCTCCCTTGCCTGGAAACCTTCGTGGGGTGGAAGCCCTCGCCAGGAGCCGCCTCGCGGTCGATACGGGACCCAGCGACTTCGCACACCGTTGCCTGCACACTCGTCGGCTCTGGGGGGGTTCTTTCCGTCAACCGATGAGGATTACCTCGAAGCGGTCGCTGGTCTCAGGCTCGGTGGGGGCCTCCGCGGCGAGCTTGACCGTTTGCCCGGGGTGGAGTGGCACGCCGGCCCTCGCTTCCGCGGCGTGTGAGTATTTGACCCGCATAAGCACGGGGCATGGAGCACCGTGTGTCCGCATGACTCCTTCCCTGCCTTCTGGGTCGAAGTCCAGGATCTGCGCATTGAATACCCTGTCGAAAGTATGAAGACGGCTGCCGACTGCTTGGGGTGACAGGATGACGATGTCCACCTCGAACCAGAGGTCGGAATATTGCGCTTCGCGATTGGACACGGGCGATTCTTTGATTGAGACGAGCCCCAAGAACCGTTCGATCTCGCCTGCCATACGGCCTTCCAAGTGCGACGCTGTCCTCCGACTGAACAGCAGGTCATCAGCATGCCGATCCTTCCGCGAGTACTCGCAAGTCTTGGGGGACAGTTTCAAGCGCGACGGGATCTGGGGCCAATCGGGGACGTCGGCGCTCCAGGAGATCAGCCACGCGAACACTAGCCTGTTCAAGCGGCGCCTTGCGATCGATTCAGCGCGCTCGAACGCTAGGGATAGTTGTTTGGCGAGGAGTAGTTGATCCGAGGAAAGACGGAGCCCGTCGGTCTCGGATTTCATCGGCGCTTTTTCCGTTCGTTGGTCGGGGGCCTGGGTGCCGACCAACGTGTGGCTTTGCCCGGTCATGGCGGGGCTGCTTTGGAGTTTGAGGCGCTCCCACACTGCGGCGGCCTGATGGTCGCCGCGACGGCGCGCTCGCGCTTCAAGACGGCCGTAGTCCGAGGAGTCGGGGCGGGGCGGGGCCCCGGGCGCGCGCACCGCGCCCGGGACCTCGGTGCCGTCGCTGGCGGGGCCGGGCATGTGCCCGGCCTCCTTGATGGCCACGGCCTCCGCGAGCACGTCGAGGAATCCGCGGCCGGGCTTGTCGGCATCGGTTTCCTGCGTCGCGGTCGCGACGTGGTCCGCCGGCTTGTTGGTGGCGTCGTCCATCTGCCTCATTCACCGTCCTTTCCATGCTCTGCAACTGCGGCGCGCAATCGGGGAAGCGCCCGGCTGCGCTGGACTCGGACCGTTGCCGGTGCGAGTTGGAGCTGTACGGCCACCTCCTGGGCGCTGGCGCCCTGCTGCCACATCAGTTCCAGGATTCGCCTCTGCTTCGCGGGCAGCTCGCTGATCGCGGCATCGACGGCGGCGATCAGTTCAGGGTCGTCGCACACGTCTTCGCTAGGCTCGAGGGATCGGTCCTGCCAGGCCCGCAGAACCATCTCCCGTTCCTTCTTGCTCGCGTTGAGATAGTCGACCGCCAGGTTCACGGCCATGCGTGTGACGTACGCCTTGGGCGAGTCGGCCCGCTCCACCCGGTCCCAGCAGACCAGGGCCTTCGCGAACACCTCCTGGACGATGTCCTCGACTCGGTGTCGGGGCAGTCCGAAGCGATGGCAGATGATCGCGATCAGCCTGGAGTGCTGCTCGTCGTAGAAGCACCGGAGCCGCTCGACCTGTTTCTCGGTCAGCTCCAGGCGCCGTACGGCATTCGGTACCTCTTCACTCTCCATCGGGCCGTTCCCCTCGCGCGGGGACCGGTTGACTGCGGCGCGAGACGGTGATCGTGACTCCGTCGGGGGCGCGTTCCCTGACCGTCGCGGACACAGACGGAGTGCTCACGATCTCGCTGATCAGGCGGCGGCGTTCCCGGGCGAGCCGGAGCCGCGCCCTGTCCTTGCGGGCGGCGTCGCGCAGCCGCAGGACCCCGGTCCGCAGCAGCGCGACGCATACAGCACCGATGGCCGCGGCGCAGGCCGAGGTGTCTTCGGCGAAGCTGGTCGGGTCGATCATTCCTGCCCTTTGACTGGTGAGTTGGGGATGGGTCGGGTGAGCGCTCACCA
>Ga0302314_10019675_pt1 | contig 11201 bp, 9 predicted proteins | sample III_Palsa_N2_3_FD_200533 | JGI IMG/M metagenome (GOLD analysis project Ga0302314, IMG submission 200533) | Peat permafrost microbial communities from Stordalen Mire near Abisko, Sweden - III_Palsa_N2_3 | ecosystem: Environmental > Terrestrial > Soil > Palsa > Peat permafrost | place: Sweden... | reverse complement strand
TGAGCCCGGCGCCGTTGCCGCGCCACAACTGCACCTTCTTGGCGTGGCTGGGCATCAGCATGCGCATGAAGTCGTGCGCGCCTTTCCAGCCCTCCTCGCCGTCGACCATGACCTCGTCGATGTCGCGCGAGTAGACGTCGCGGATGGCGCGTTTGATCAGCGAGGCTTCCTCGTAGATCATCGCCGGGGCCATCGAGCGCAGCGTGTGCTCGCGGATGTCGTCCCACAGCCGCATCAGGTATTCGCAGTCGCGCTTGATCTCGGGCTTCGGCCGGTTGGCGCCCGCGGTGCGGACGATCAGGCCCATGCCGGTCGGGATGTCCAGCTCGTTGGTGATCTCCTTGAGCCGGCGGCGATCGGAGGCCGAGGTGATTTTCCGCGAGATGCCGCCGCCGCGCGGCGAGTTCGGCATCAGCACGCAGAAGCGGCCGGCGAGCGAGATGTAGGTGGTCAGCGCCGCGCCCTTGGTGCCGCGCTCCTCCTTGACGACCTGCACCAGCATGATCTGCCGGCGCTTGATGACTTCCTGGATGCGGTAGTTGCGCAGGAAGCGGGAGGTGCGGCGGGCGCTGGCTTCCTCGGCGGCGTCGGACTGCTCGTTGTCGCCGCCGATGGTCTCGGGCGGCGGCAGGTCGGCCGGCACGTCGTCGTGGTCCAGCGACCCGCCCTCATCGTCGCCTGCGGCCGGCCGATGGTCGTACTCGGCCGGCGCCGCCGCGTCGGCCGGGCCGAAGCGCTCCTCCCGCACCATCAGCGCGGGCTGCGCGGGCCGGTGCGACGTGTCATCATCGGCTTCGTCCTCGGGCGAAGCGGGCGGCTCGGCCGGCGGGGCCGGATCGGCAGGCACCGCGGCGGCATCGGACGCTTCAACGGGTGCCGCGTCGGCGGCCGGGGCGTCCCCGGGCTCGTCCGCGGCCGCCGTTTCGGTTGCCGGCTCCGCCGGCTCGTCCGCCGTCTGGGTCCACGTGGCTTCGTCGCGGGGTGCCTCGGCAGCCGGGGTGCGGCGCGGCGGCGGGCGGCGGCCGGCGGCTTCGGCCGCGTCTTCCTCGTCCTCGGCCTCGGCTTCGGCGCGGGCTTCCTCGGCCTGCATGGCCAGCAGCCGCTGCCGGTCGGCGACCGGGATCTGGTAATAGTCCGGGTGGATTTCGCCGAATGCCAGGAAGCCGTGGCGGCCGCCGCCATATTCCACGAATGCCGCCTGGAGGCTCGGCTCCACGCGGACGATTTTGGCGAGGTAGATGTTGCCTTTTAGCTGCTTCTTCGTCGAAGTCTCGACGTCGAAATCTTCGAGTTGGTTACCGTCCAGCACCACGACGCGGGTCTCTTCCGCGTGGGTGGCGTCGATCAACATGCGCTTGGTCATTCAGCCTCGAACTCCGGTACGCCGCGGCTCTGCGCGCATCGGCGCGGCAGGGGCGGCTTGATGGGCATGGGGTCGAGGGCTGGTTCATCCGCAAACATGGCGAACGTCTCGGCAGGACCGTCACGACACCTACTGCCGCCGTTCCACACCCCGCCGGGGCGCAGCGGCCTCGGATCGGGTGGGCGGCGCGGACAAAGCCTGGTGCGGCGTCGGTCATTGCGTCCTGTGTCTGCAGGCGAAGGCGCCTTCCGCGGGAAGGCGCCGCCCTCGTCTCAATTCGTCCGCTCGCCGGGGAGGCGGGCGGGTGGCGCCAGACGGCCAGGGCACGGCCAAAATCTGGCGAGCCGGCCGCGCTGGGCGCGCGATAAAAGCGCATCTGCCGTGCCACGCCGCCGCAGTCCCGGCCAATCGGGGCCCGGGAAACGGCCGCTCATGCGGCCGAAACACGACATCGTGGCACGAAGCCCAGCGCGAAGCGGCTGCTCGGCAGCCGCTCCGGCACGTCGCCGGACAGTCCGTGAGCTTGGAGCAAACGCGCACGCGTCGCAAGCACAACCGTGGCAGCGCTGCCACGCTCGCACCACCAATCGCCCAAGATCAACGCGGAAGGTGCTTTTTGCGAGTCGACGCGCTAAATCAGCCTCCCAGCGCGTTGTTTCCACCGTCTGCCCGCCCCGTCTGGAGGACGTTCCCCGTGATCACCCGCCGCCTGGTTCTCTGCCGCGGCGCCATCGCGACGTTTCTGCTGCCGGCCGCCTCGGCGCTCGCCGAGCCGGCGGCCGCCCGGCTGCGGCCACCGCCATCGACGGCGCCGGTGGTGCTGCTCGATCCCGGGCATGGCGGCAAGGACCCGGGGGCGATCGGCATTTCCGGCACCTACGAGAAGCATGTGGCGCTGGCCTCCGCCCAGGAGCTGAAGCGGCAGTTGGAGGCGAGTGGCCGGTATCGCGTGGAACTGACGCGCACGCGCGACGTGTTCATTCCATTGGAGGATCGGGTTGCCATCGCGCAGCGGCATGGCGCCGCGCTGTTCGTCTCCATGCACGCCGACGCGCTGACCGACCACTCGGTGCGCGGCGCCAGCGTCTATACGCTGGCCGAGCACGCCTCGGACGCGCAGACGGCGGCGCTGGCGCAGCGGGAGAATGCCTCGGACCGGTTCGCCGGCGCGGATTTCCACACCACCTCGCCGGAGGTGGCCCGCATCCTCGCCAGCCTCGTGCAGCAGGAGACGCGGCGCGGCTCGGCGCGGATGGCGCGCAGCGTGGTGGGGGAGATGGGGCGGGACCTGCCGCTGCTGCCCAACCCGTCGCGGCATGCCGGCTTCGTGGTGCTGAAGGCGTCCGACATTCCCAGCGTGTTGGTGGAGATGGGGTTCATGTCCAACCGCCAGGACGAGGCGGAACTGCGGCAAGCCCAGCATCGCGTGCGCGTGGCGACGGCGATGCACCGGGCGATCGACGCCTATTTCGCGCAACTGGCGCCGCGCCCGGCCGCGACCCGCATGGCCGGCTGACGCCGGTTGCCGGCTGCGGCCGAAGTGTGGTTTTTCCGCGGCAGCCGGAGGCAACCCTGGGGTGCTGCCGGCCGTTAACGTGACTCCACGCAGATGGTATAACGCACCAGCCATGACAAAACCGTTCACTGCTGGCGAGCGCCTGGTGCCGGTCGCCAGCAGGGGCGCGCCAAGCGGCGGCCGCCCCGCCCGGCAGCCGCCGCCCAATCAGCCCCCGCGCCCGCCATCCCGGCGGCGGCCTGAGCGGCCACGGCGTTCACCATTTCGCTGGCTGCAGCGCATCGTCACGGTGCTGATGGCGCTGCTCATGCTCGGCGCCGGCGCGGCCGGCGTCGCGGGCTGGACCGCCTACAAGCATTTCAGCCGCGACCTGCCGGACGTGGAAGGGCTGCGCAACTACCAGCCGCTGGTGATGAGCCGCGTCTATGCCGGCGATTCGCGGCTGCTGGAGGAACTGGCGACCGAGCGGCGCATCTTCGTGCCCTATGCCGCTATCCCCGAGATGGTCAAGCGCGCCTTCGTCTCCGCCGAGGACCAGAACTTCTTCACCCACCGCGGCGTCGACCCGTTGGCGATGGCGCGCGCCGCCGTCACCGACGCCATGCAGTACGGCCAGGGCCGGCGGCCGATCGGCGCCTCCACCATCACCCAGCAGGTCGCCAAGAACATGCTGCTGGGCAACGAGGTCTCGGTCAGCCGCAAGGCCAAGGAAGTCATCCTGGCCTTGCGGATCGAGAACGCGCTGACCAAGGACCGCATCCTCGAACTCTACCTCAACGAGATCTATCTCGGCCTGTCCTCCTACGGCGTCGCCGCGGCGGCGCAGGCCTATTTCAACAAGCCGCTGGACCAGTTGACGATCGCCGAGGCGGCGTTCCTGGCGGCATTGCCGAAGGCGCCGAACAACTACAACCCGTTCCGTTTCCCCGAGGCCGCGCGCACGCGGCGCGACTGGGTGCTCGACCGGATGGCCGAGACCGGGGTGATCTCGGTGGCACAGCGCGATGCGGCGAAGGCCTCGCCGATCGTGCCCGCGCCGTTCCGCCGGCCCGAGCAGGTGCCGGGCGGCGACTATTTCTCCGAGGAAGTGCGGCGGCAACTGATCGACAAGTTCGGCGCCGACCAGACCACGCAGGGGGGGCTGGTGGTGCACACCAGCCTCGATCCCGCGCTGCAGGCCGCCGCCGACAAGGCGTTGCACGAGGGGCTGCTGAAATACGACCAGAAGCACGGCGGCTGGCGCGGGCCGCTGTCCAGGTTCCCGGCCGGCCCGGCGCTGCGCATCAACTGGGCGGCCGATCTGGCGACCCTCGGCAAGCCGCCGGGCTTGCTGCCGGAGTGGCGGCTCGCGGTGGTGCTGGAGGAAACCGACGGCGAGGCGAAACTCGGCTTTCTCGAACAACCGCAGGGTGGGGTCGCCGCGGTGCCGCGGGTGCTGCCGCTGTTCCTCTCCGACATCGGCTGGGCGCGGCCACTCAAGGACGGCAACCTGGGGCCGGCGCCGCGCAAGCTTGGTGACGTGGCGCAGCCCGGCGACGCGGTGATGGTGGAGATCGCGCCGGCCACCGCGGCGCTGGGCAAGGCCGCCGCGCGGCCGGAGCGGCTGTTGCTCCGGCAGATCCCGCAGGTGCAGGGCGCGATCGTCTCGCTGGAACCCGCGACCGGCCGCGTGCTGGCGCTGATCGGCGGCTGGTCGTACGACATGAGCCAGTTCGACCGCGTGACCCAGGCCAATCGTCAGCCGGGGTCGAGCTTCAAGCCGTTCGTCTACCTGACTGCGCTGGAGCAGGGCGTCTCGCCGTCGCAGCGGTTCATGGACGCGCCGTTCGTGCTCAACCAGGGCGCCGCCGGCCAATGGCGACCCGGCAACTACGAGAACGAGTTCCTCGGGCCGGTGCCGCTGCATGTGGCGCTGGAGAAGTCGCTCAACCTCGTCACCGTCCGCGTCGCCGACCGGGTGGGGATGGAGGCGGTGGCCCAGACTGCGACGGCCTTCCATATGGTGGACAACATGCCGCGCGTGCTGCCGGCGGCGCTGGGAGCGGTGGAGACCACGGTGCTGCGCGAGGCGGGTGCCTATGCCGGCATCGCCGCCGGCGGGCGGGACGTGGTGCCGACGCTGATCGACAGCGTGCAGGACCGTGACGGCCACGTGATCTGGTCGGCCCCCGGCATCGCCTGCCAGGGCTGCCAGGACCCGGCGAACCCGCCGCTGCTGGTGGACAACCGCAAGCAACTTGCCGACCCGCAGAGCATCTATCAGCTCAATCTGATGATGCAGGGCGTGGTGACGCGCGGCACCGGCGTGCCGGCGGCGCAGGGGCTGGGGCGGCAGATCGCCGGCAAGACCGGCACCAGCCAGGATTTTCAGGACGCCTGGTTCTCCGGCTTCACGCCCGACCTCGTGACCACGGTGTGGATCGGCTACGACGCGCCGACCAGCCTCGGCAACAACGAGACCGGCGGCAACGTTGCTGGCCCGGTGTGGCATGATTTCATGGCGTTCGCGCTGAAGAACCGCCCCAAGCTGACCTTTCCGCAGCCGCCGGGGGTGACCGTCGCGACCTACGAGAGCGGTTTTGGCGCCGTCACGGACGCCTTCAAGCCCGGGCAGGAGCCGGGTGCCTCCGGCCCGATCGGCGGGGCGGCGCCGGCGGCCGCCGCGCAGGATGATGCCACACCCGCCGGCACTGCGGTCAGCGCCGGCGCCAGCCCCGGCCAGGCCCCGACCGCCGGGGTCGACAGCGGCCTGGGCGGGTTGTATTGACCGCCGCCCATCCTCCACGAAAGCCGGAAAGATGTCCGCTGAGACCGACGCCCTCCACGAGCAGATCAAGCAGTCCGTGGCACTGCTGAGGAGGCATCTTTGACTGGGATGTCGCCACTGCCCGCCTTGAGGAACTGAACGCCCGCGCCGAAGACCCCGACCTCTGGAACAACGCCACGCTGGCGCAGAGCATCATGCGCGAGCGCAATGGGTTGGCGAGCCGGATCGAGGGCGTGCAGTCGCTGGAGCGCGAGGTCGGCGATACCGTCGAACTGGTGGCGATGGCCGAGGCCGAGAGCGACGCCGCCATGGTCGCGGACGCGACGGCGACGTTGCAAAAACTGGCCGACGAGGCGAAGCGCCGCGAGATCGAAAGCCTGCTGTCCGGCGAGGCCGACGGCAACGACGCGTTCATCGAAATCAATGCCGGCGCCGGCGGGACGGAAGCGCAGGACTGGGCCGAGATGCTGATGCGCATGTACATGCGCTGGGCGGAGCAGCACGGCTACAAGGTGCAGCTCATGGAGCAGAGCGAAGGCGAGCAGGCCGGCATCAAGTCGGCGACGCTGCAGGTCAATGGCCCGACCGCCTACGGTTGGCTCAAGACCGAGGCCGGCGTGCACCGGCTGGTGCGGATCAGCCCGTTCGACGCCAACGCGCGGCGGCAGACCAGCTTCGCCAGCGTCTGGGTGTATCCGGTGGTCGACGACACCATCGAGATCGAGATCAACGACGCCGACCTCAAGGTCGATACCTTTCGCGCATCCGGCGCCGGCGGGCAGCACGTCAACAAGACGGAAAGCGCGATCCGGATCACCCATATCCCGACCGGGATCGTGGTGGCCTGCCAGACCGACCGCAGCCAGCACCGCAACCGCGCGACCGCGATGGGGATGCTGCGGGCGCGCATGTACGAGGCCGAGTTGCAGCGGCGCGAGGCGGCCTCCAACGCCACCGAGGCGGCCAAGACCGACATCGGCTGGGGCCACCAGATCCGCAATTATGTTCTGGCGCCGTACCAGTTGGTCAAGGATCTGCGCACCGGCGTGGAGAAGGGCAATCCGGACGCGGTGCTGAACGGCGACCTCGACGACTTCATGGCGGCGGCGCTGGCGGCGCGCGCCGGCGCGACGCGCAGCGAGGCGAGCGCACAGGCGCAGTGATGGCCCGGCACGCCGGGTGATATTGTTGTTATAGTGAAACAGTATGGGCGTGCGGATGCCGTGGCCCCGCTCAGACCGTCCGGGGTGGGCTGCGGGTTCGGGTGCGGGAGAACCATCGGGTTCGGGAGGGCGGCCAGTTCTGCATCCAGGCGGGCGCCTCCGGCGGCGTCGGCGGACGGTAGGGCGGCAGCGGTTCCCGCCTGGGACGCGGCGGCCGGGGCGTGCGGGGTTTGGCCGGTCTTGCCGGCCGGGCCAGGATTTTTGGCGGCTCGACCCGCAGCATCCAGCAGAGCGACCGGATGGGGCGGCGGAGCGATACCGGTGCTGCGGCGAGCAGCGCCGCCATCTCGGGGTCCCGGAGCAGGTTTTCGAGGTGCCCGCCAAACACCACCGCGCCCGGCACCAGCGGCATCAGCCAGCCGAATTTTCTGAGCAGCGGGTTCGGCGGCGGCCGGGGTTTTTGGACAGCGGGCGGGCGTGGCGGGGTGGAGGCGCGGCGGCGCGGGGCATAGGTGCCGGCTTGGATGCGGGCGGCGAGCCGGGCAAAGGCCTGCTTGGCGTCGCGGATGCGGGTGATGATGAGCACGATCAGCGGCTGGGAGAGCCCGAAGGCACTGCGCGTCACCACCGCCTGGGCGAGATACCAGAGAATGTCGGCGAAGCGCTCGGCCGGGGTGAGGGTTGGGGGTGGGTTGGGCACGGCGTCTAGTTAGTAGAAATGACGCCACTGGGCAAGTGGAAATGACGGCGCATCTGGCGTGGGGAGTCCCGCGATGAGCGGGCCGGGGCCGCTTTTGGCCGGGCTGCGTACTGGATGATATGAAAAGTCGGTCCTCCGACGGAGACCTCCATACCGCCATACCGGGTTCGTCAGGTGCAAAACGTCGCATTCCTGGCCTCGCGTCTCGTGGCCGTCACGGCGGCCAGAGGTCGGCCGTCTTCGGGGCCTGGGTGAATCCAGCAACGACCCGCCCGGCAATCAGGCTGGCGACACCGGGCACTGCCAACTCGTCCGCGAGCCAGGGCAGCACGCCGCTGGCGACGGTGTCGGCCGCCGGCGCGGGCGGTTGCCCAGTGAGCATGGACGACGCGCAGGCGACCCGTCGCCCGGCGGCTCGACCCGGCAGCCGGTGATGACTGTTTACCGCCAGCGGGCGCTTGCCTGCGCCGGACAGATTCATGCCGGAAGTTGGCTCAGATCTGCTGCTGAACAGAGTTGGCGGTAGGCGCTGACCAACTGATCGAGGGTGAATGCGCGATTTCGCCCGCTGGGATTCGGCAGCACCCATACCGCACAACCACCCAAGGGCACCGGCTGCGATCCCCACGCGATTTCTCGTTGACCGGATAGTACGGAATAGGCCGCCTTGCCGAGAAAAGCGACGAAGCGTGGTGCATAGCGCGCGATCTTTTGTTCAAAATGCGCAGCGGCAGCGATGAATTCTTGCGCCGACAGTTGATCCGCCCGCGACGTCGGCCGGTCAACCACCGCCGTCAGGCCATATCCATACTGCAGGATCGTGCGATCGTTCTCGGGAAGGATTTCCTCCGGTGTGAAGCCGGCGCGATGGATGACGCGCCAGAAGCGATTGCTTCTTCCGGCAAAATGATGCCCTGCGGCGGCCGCAGACCTTGCGGGATTGATCCCGCAGAAGACCACCGCAAGGCGCTCGGCGATGATGTCCGGGAGCGCATCGGCCATGACATGGTTCACAAATCCAGAGAGAGCCGAGATAGAGCTTTCGGTGCTCCCCTGGCAAATCCGCAAGTGCCGATTGCGTCACACCTTACGCCCCGGCCGGTCGCCGGCAGTGGATAAGGTCGGCTGGGCCGCCTATCTGGGAAATGTCGGCTTTGGCCATGTTTCCCTTCGCCAGGGCGTTCGTGATCGGGTTCGCGTGGACCGCCAACGTGCGATGGCACGGAGCGGCCCAGCCTCAATGACCAGAATCGGGAGCAGCAGCATGGATGGGAATGCGATTCGAGAGGCGCTCAATCGCCACTGGGCTGCCTCGGACACAAATGACTTCGATGTTGAGCACGACATATACCGAGAGGACGCAGTGCTCGAGTACCCGCAATCGGGCGAGCGCATCAGGGGCCGGCACAACATCCAGGCCTCTCGCGTCGCGCAGCCGAACGCGAAGCGCTTCGAGGTGCGCCGTATCGTCGGCACGGGCGACCTGTGGGTCACCGAATTCATCCTCGCGTATGATGGCCGGCCGTCCTTCACGGTGAGCGTCATGGAGTTCCTGGATGGCAAGGTCGCCCGCGAGACCCAATACTTTGCCGACCCGTTCGAGCCCGGACCTTCGCGCGCGCAATGGGTCGAGCGAATGGGATGACATCGGCGCGACAGTTCTCCGCCCGCGCGTGCTGGAGCGGGCGGAGCTGCCGGTCGATACGGTGCAGCTCGCGCGTTTTCTGATCGGCAAACTGCTCGTGCGGATACTGGCCGACGGCGTGGCAAGCGGCCGCATCGTCGAGACCGAGGCCTACGACATCGGTGATGCCGCGGGTCACGCCTATCGCGGCATGACCCCGCGCAATCGGGCGCTTTTCCTCGAGCGCGGACACGCATACGTCTATCTCGCCTATGGCATCTCGTTCATGCTGAACGTCTCGAGCGAGGCGCCCGGCGTGGGCGCGGGTGTCTTGATCAGGGCGATCGAGCCAACCGATGGCATCACGCTCATGGAGCGAAATCGCGGCACCGAGCGGGTGCGAGACCTGGCGCGGGGCCCGGGACGGCTGTGTGCAGCCTTGGGGATTGATCGCCGGCTGGACGGGATCGACCTCTGTCAGGCCGGTCCGCTGTGGCTCGGGTCCGACGGTCAGGTGTCGGACGACATCGGGCAGAGCAAACGGATCGGCATTACGCGCGCGGCCGACAGCCCGCTGCGATTCTACGTTCGGGGCAATCGGTTCGTCAGCGGTCCGCAGGCGCTCAATAGATGAGAGAAGCAACTTTGCGGGGGGACTTGGTCAGCCCGTGTCCGCCGGTCATCCGCAGATCACATTCACCGCCTTGCGCGCAATCTCCCGCAGCTCGGCACGAGGGGATGCCGGCGCGGGCGCTGATAGCGATGGTATGCAGCGTGGCGGATGCGAGCGCACGCATCTGATTGACCGGCCGCGCCGAGATGATGACACTATATGGGAGCCGTCCGCGGACTGTGCGGCGGCTGGCCTCGGGCAAAGGAGTACTGAGGATGGCAACCCCCGATACGCTCCGTTATACAAAGATTCCTCTTGCCCATGGATCTGGTGCGATCCCCGCCGTCGGGTTTGGCACGCTGATACCCGATCCCCTCGTGACCAAACGAGCTGTTGAGGCCGCCCTGGAAGTGGGATTTCGACATCTCGATTGTGCGGAGCGGTACCGCAATGAAGAGGCGGTTGGCGACGCGATGCAGGCAGCGCTTACGGCGGGGACGATTCGGCGCGAGGACGTCTTCGTGACCACGAAGCTGTGGAACACCAATCATCGTCCCGATCGGGTCAAGCCCGCCTTTGACGCCAGCCGTCGGCGACTGCGAATCGACTATGTCGATTGCTATCTGATCCATACCCCTTTTGCCTTTCGACCCGGCGACGAGCAGGACCCGAGGGACGAGCACGATCAGGTCATCTACGATTCCGGGGTGACGTTGGTCGAGACGTGGCGGGCGCTCGAGCGCCTCGTGGACGACGGCCAGTGCAAGGCGATCGGCTTATCAGATGTGACCTTGGAGAAGCTGCGAGAGATCGTCGCAGCTGCACGGATCAAGCCGGCAGTGGTGCAAGTCGAATCCCACCCATACCTCCCTGAATGGGACCTGCTCGACTTCTGTCGGGAGCACGGGATTGTGCTTCTGGCGTTTGCGGCATTGGGACACGGCTTGAATCCGAGAGTGCTGGATGACCCTGTAATAACAAACATTGCGCAGCGCGTCCACAAGACGCCGGCGCAAGTTGCGCTGGCCTGGGCCGTACAACGCGGCACTGCTTTCCTGACAACATCGACAACACCTCGCCGTATCCAAGAGAACTTCGAGATATCGACCCTGCCCGAAGACGCCATGCGGGAGATTCGGAACGGCATCACGGCGAACGTCCGGTTCAACGCTGTGGTGGGGACCGGCGTGCCTGGCTTTATTCCCCGGGCCAGTTGAACGGAACTCGGCGGCTTTGGGTGCGAAGCCGTCGGTACTGTCTGTTGCTGCATATCCGCGTTGGATCCGGACGGGTGATCCAGGGGCGCGCATGATGACAGGAATTGATATGGACAAGCAGACGTCATCGCCGGGCTGAAGACGCCTGAGCGGTTCTCCGGACGAAAGGACAGCCCATGACCAGGGTAGCGATACTGGACGACTGGCAGGGGGTCGCACGCGGCAGCGCGGATTGGGC
>Ga0302314_10019673_pt1 | contig 11202 bp, 14 predicted proteins | sample III_Palsa_N2_3_FD_200533 | JGI IMG/M metagenome (GOLD analysis project Ga0302314, IMG submission 200533) | Peat permafrost microbial communities from Stordalen Mire near Abisko, Sweden - III_Palsa_N2_3 | ecosystem: Environmental > Terrestrial > Soil > Palsa > Peat permafrost | place: Sweden... | reverse complement strand
TCGGCGCGCGTGTTCGGTGTGGGGCCGAGGGTGGTATAGGCGGGATGTGGCGTTAGGATGTCGTCCGGGCGGTGGCCGCAGTGGTTGGCGCAGCTTGACCACGGATAGGCGGTGGGATATTCAATCGTGCAGGCACGAATCGGATTTAACGGTGGCATCTCAGCACGTAGTTCTCGCTGGCAACCAGACAGGCCTTGTAGCGGCTTTCCCATAGCGTGCCGGTAAATCAAAGTGGTTAGAGACATTTTCTGTAGATGACGTTCGAAGTAGCATGCAAGCCAACAACCAATCACAAGGGGAATCAACGAATGCAATTTCGGATATGTGTACTGGTGCTAGGTGCACTCCTTGCCGGTTGCGCTACCGGTCCGACAGGTCCGGTGTACGTACCGCGTGGCGAGGACCTCTCGAAGATGGCCACGGTGGCCACGGAGTCGGATCCGATTCAGGCGGCCGAATTGAGTATCAGAAACCCCAATGCCGCGCAATTGGCGTTCCCCGTGACGATGAAGGACGAAGGACACTATGTGTACTTTCTGCAAATAGATGGCAAGTCGAGTTACTTCAAAAACGTGCCAAAACACTATTTCAATGAAGTTTGGTTGCCGCCCGGTTACCACGTGATTGTCGTCGCCTATCGGCACAACAGGCAGATTACGGCAAAGCGATTCACCTTGTATGCGCAGGCAGGTGACAAGTACTTCGTGCATCGGGAGGCGACGCCATACGGTGCAAACCTGTGGATGACCAATAATGAGAGCGCGCCGCAAGAAGCGGCCCAGCCGTTGGGTCATGGCGGATGAGGGCCACGATGCATGGCATACATTGCGCAGCCTCTGCATGGATCGCTCTGGGTTTGGCGGGATGTGCAACCAGCAATGTGCCTTTTGTCGCGCCAGGCGCTGTCGTTGGCCAGGCTGCCATCGTGACGGTTGAACCTGTATGCAAAAACGGCGGGCTATCCAAGGATGGAGTTGTCAGCATCACCGAGATCGACGGTTTACGTACAAGCCCTTCGGCTTTCGGCAAGCCAAATCCCGTTGCCTATGTGGCTGCGGGAGAGCACAAGTTCAGCGTAGAGCATGCATTGGGCCATGGTGCCTTTCATGCTCAGTTACGTTTGCATGCTGAGGCTGCGACCTCCTATCTGCTCCATTGCGAGGGGAGCTGGCGCGAGCGTTTCTGGTTTACTGAAGCATCGACCGGACGCGTGGTGGGTGGTCTGGTTGATCCCTAATCGGATTGACCGCCGGTACGCATCCAACCCGTAGCGTCCTACTTCTGCAGCCCGGCAACCATATCCGCGAACCGCTGCTGAAAACGCGGGTCGGCATCCAGCGTCCTGTTAATCGCATCCACCATCGGAAGGAACTGCGAGTCCTTGCGGAAATCGCTGCCGAATTCCCACAGCAATATTTCGCGCAACGCCGGTTCGCGGGCGTCGGCAAGCGACTGCGCATCAGCCACATCGACGTGCGCTACCAAGGTGTGGAGGCGCTGGCGCAGTTCGTCGACAGAGTGCGGAACGGACTTAGGCGGTTTCCCGGCTGATTCCTTTGCGGCTATTCCGGTATTGGCGCCCACACCACGGGCCCGGTCGCGCGCCAGGGCACGCAAAGTTTCCAACAATGAGGATGACGGCGAAATACGGTCGGTCGGCACGGATCTATCCAAAACCTGGTGTGATGTTGGTGAGACGTAGTCTATCCATTCGGATGAGAAGGGGTAGGCGGTCGAAGGATGCAGTTACCTGGTCTTGAGTCGGCCTGTCGTGCTGTTTGCGGCCCGTGGCGTCTTTGTCGGCGCCTAGATGAGCGTGCAAGAAATTACTGTTTATTTGAGCTGAGACCAATGGTTACAAGGGTTCACCCGTCCAAACATGGCGCAAGAAATCGCTGTAAAAATTGCTATTTGACGAATACGGGACTTGCCTCGTAGGCTCCGCGCCATTGCAGCTCGAGTACCTAGTGGTAGCACAGGGATTCGCTTGACAGTGCAGGGGCGCTGTACAGAGGGGCTGGTGCAGTAACGTTTGGATGTCCATGTCCAAGCGTGCAGGGGATGTACGTGTTCGAGATCGTTGAGTGGGGACGGTACTATCCTGCCCCCGCCGTAATACCTATCCAGATATTGCGGCAAAAGTTTAGGCGCAGGCAGTGAGTCACGTGCCCAGCCTGGAGCAGTTCGCTGACAAGGACCCGTCGAATCCGGTTCTCTTGTGCGATCGCCACGATCCTGATGACCGTTCGGCGCGCTATGCGCAAAGTGTGCTGTTGCCGGATGACGGGCGGCTAGAGGAGGCGCATGCGCTGGTCGAGGGCATCCTCGCCAGGCAATCCGCCCACGACGTGAACGTGCCGTTGGACTTCGTTCTCCAGCTGCGCGAAATCGTGCGTCCGAAAGGGTAGCCATGGATAGCGATCTCGCCATGCACCTTTTATCGGAGACGCTGCTCACGGCAGCGAAGGTGTCCAGTCCGATCCTGCTGGCGACGCTCGTCGTGGGCGTAGTGATCTCGGTGCTGCAGGTAGTGACGCAGATCCAGGAAATGACGCTGACCTTCATCCCCAAGTTGGTGGTGGTCGTGGCGATGTTCCTGGCCACGGGCGCGTGGATGATGGCGGTGGTGGTGGAGTTTTCCAAGCGGCTATTCGGCCTGATCGCAGGGATGTGAGCAGGCAGTGAACACGATGGACGTCCAAATCGGTGCGTTTCTACTGGCGATGGCGCGGTTCTCGCCGTTGCTGATGGTGCCTGCGTTCACGCCGTTTGCCTGGGTACCGGCCTCGATCCGCGTTACGATTCTGCTTGCGCTGGCTTTGACTGCGATGGGTGTCAATGCCGCGCCGATACCGCAGATCGGCATGGATGCGCCGTTACCGTTTGTGCTCGCGTTGGTGGGCGAGAGCTTGCTCGGTCTGTCGTTCAGTCTGGCCATCGTTTTGCCAGCCGCCGCCTTGGGATTTTCTGCGCGTGTCGTCGACATGCAGTCCGGTGTGGCCGCCGCCAGTCTTTTCAACCCATCCACCCACGTTACCGAGTCCTTGATCGGCACGACGGTGCAGTGGGGCGGCATGATGGTGTTCTTCACGCTGGGTATCCATCTGCGGTTGCTGCAAGGCATGGTGGCCTCGATCGATGTCGTCCCCTTGGGCAGCGGCCGCTTGACGTTGTTGCCCGAAACGTTCATCGCCATGCTGTCGTCGCAGTTTCTGCTCGGCATGATGGTCGTAGCCCCGGTGGTGCTGGGTCTGTTTGCGATCGATCTGGCCGTGGCCTACGCAAGCCGTTCCATGCCTCAGGCCAATGTGTATTTCGTTGCACTCCCGTTGAAGGTATTGGCCGCGTTTGTGCTGCTTGCCGGATCGCTGCGCTTTGCCCCGCAGCTGATTGAACGACTTTACCGGGATGCGTTTTCGGTGTTGCCAGGCATGGGGGCCCGCTGACCATGGCCGACAACGATCAAAGCAAGACCGAACAACCAACGGCATTTCGCCTCGAAGAAGCTCGTGAGCGTGGACAGGTGCCGCGCAGCGCGGAAGCGAGTGGTGTGGTGGTGGCCATCGTCTTCAGTATCGCGTTTGCCGGATCCAGCTATACCCTGGCTTCGGCCCTGGCGCATTCGGTCAGCCATACGCTTCTGATGGCAGGCAATGCTCCCGAACCTTCGGCAGGGCTGATGCGATGGCTGGAACAGACATTTCAGCCGGTATGGCAGGCGATGGTACCTATCGCCTTGGCGATGGTCGTGGCCGCCGTCATCGCCAATCTCATGCAAACGGGTCCGACGTTCAGCACGACGCCGCTCGAACCCGATTTTACGCGGCTCAATCCTGCGCAAGGCATGAAGCGCATTTTCTCGCTGCGCGTTGTATGGGAACTCTTCAAATTAAGCCTGAAGGTGGCATTGATCGCCGCGGTGGTGTGGGCGCTGGCGCCTGGCGTCGGTCGGCGTGTGGAAGCGGCGGCCTTCTCGGCACCATCGGGCATCGGCCAAGTGCTGCGCTCGACCTATGTGCAGGTAACCACGTGGATGATGGTCTTGATGGGCTTCGTGGCCTTGCTGGATCTGTTTTTCAGCCGCCGCGAATACATCCGCAAATTGCGCATGAGTCGTAACGATCTCAAGGACGAGGTCAAACGGCGTGAGGGCAGTCCGGACATCCGCCAGAAGCGCAAGCGCCTGATCGCCGAGCTGCTCAAGCATTCGCGTTCGGTGCGTCGCGTACCGGATGCCGACATCGTGCTGACTAATCCGACCCACCTGGCGGTGGCGCTTAAATACCGTCCCAAGACGATGCGCTCACCCATCGTGCTTTCAAAGGGTGCGGACGCACTGGCCGCACGCATGCGCACCATCGCTGCCAATGCCGGGGTGCCCTGTTTGCGTTCACCGGAACTGACGCGTGCGCTTTTCAAGGAGTGCCGCATCGATGAGGCAGTTCCTGCGCACCTTTATATCCAGCTCGCTCCGGTCTATCGCTGGCTGATGAAGCGTCCCGACAACAGGATCTTCTCGTGAATACGCTGTTCGGCCAGCTATGGAGCGGCAAGCGCGATGTGATCCTCGTGCTCGGGATGATCATCATTCTGGTGATCCTGTTCACGCCGATTCCGCCGGCGTTGCTGGATTTCCTGCTGGTACTCAACTTCACCGGTGCACTGCTGGTGTTGTTGATCACCTTCTTTACCGATTCACCGTTGACGTTCTCAACGTTCCCTTCGTTGCTGCTGATCACCACGCTGTTCCGTCTGGCGCTGAATATCTCCGCGACCCGCCTGATCCTGGACAGCGGTAATGCGGGCCGCGTGATCAACGCCATCGGTGCCTACGTGGTTGGCGGCAACTACGTGATCGGCTTGGTGGTGTTTCTCATTCTTGTGGTCGTGCAATACGTGGTGGTGACCAGCGGTGCGCAGCGTGTGGCGGAAGTCGCAGCGCGATTCACTCTGGATAGCATGCCCGGCAAGCAGATGAGCATCGACGCCGACATGAACATGGGGCTGATCGATCAGCACGAGGCCAAGCGCCGGCGATCCCAGGTCGAGAAAGAGGCGAGTTTCTACGGCGCGATGGATGGCGCGACCAAGTTCGTGAAGGGCGATGCCATCGCCGGCATCATGATCATCGTGATCGATATCATTGGCGGCCTCGCCGTCGGCATGGTCCAGCACAGTATGGCGTGGGGCGATGCCGCCCATCGCTACACCCTGTTGACCGTAGGCGACGGTATCGTCACTCAGATCCCCTCGCTGGTGATTGCGGTAGCCACCGGCATCATCATCACGCGTGCGGCCTCGGACGAGCATCTTGGTACCGAGATTGCCCGTCAGGTGCTGTCCAATTCGCGCACGTTGTTGATCGTGGCGCTCTCGCTGGCCGGATTGTTGTTCCTCCCTGGGTTGCCCGCATGGCCGGTCTTGCTGGTTTTAATCGGTGTGGTGGGGTTGACGGTGTATGCGGCGCGATCCACGCCCGAAGCCCCGAAAAGCGCCGAAGAGGTCGCTGAGCCAACGGAGAAACGAAGCGAAGAGGACCTCTACAAGCTGCTGACGGTCGAGGCGATCGAGATTCATCTCAGCAGCGCGATTGCGGCGGCCTACAAGACACGTGGCCTGGATCTCGGCGATCGCATCGCGACGTTTCGCAAGCAATTCGCGCTGGATGCGGGTTTCATCTTGCCCAAGGTGAAGACCATCCAGGATCTGCCGCTGGCGGAGGACACCTACGAGCTGTTCGTGCAGGGCTCACGGGTAGGCCGTGGCGAATTGCGTTTTGATGCTCTTCTGGCCATCAATCCGGGGGGCAAGCGGCCACGACTGGAGGGTCGCGAGACCCGCGATCCGGCTTATGGCCTGCCCGCGCTGTGGATCAATCCGGAACAACGCCAATACGCGCGTGGGGCCGGCTACACCCTGGTCGATCCGGAGACGGTACTGATCACGCATCTTGGCGAAGTGGTCAAGCGCCATGCGCCCGATCTGCTTACCCGCGCCGAGACCGAACGCCTGGTGACACGCGTGCGCGAACAGCAGGCGTCACTGGTCGATGAGCTGATTCCCGGCGTGATGTCGTATACCGATGTGCAGAAGGTCTTGCAGCAGCTGTTGCGCGAACAAGTCAGTATTCGCAATATCGTGACCATCCTTGAAGTGCTGGTGGATGCCGGCAAGACGATCAAGCTGACCGAGGATCTGGTCGAACGTGTACGTGAACGTCTCGGTCCGACGATCTGTCAACGCGTGAGCGACGCCAAGGGCGAACTGCATGTCTTGACGCTGGCGCCGGAGCTCGAACGCGCCATCACGTCCGCCGTACGTCAACGTGAAGGCGCGGGCATCCTGGTCGGCGAGATAGGACAGCTCGAAGCTCTGCTGAGCGGATTGGCCAAGCATTCCGAAGCCATGATGACGCGCAACCATCTGCCGGTCCTGCTTTGTCCGAGTCCGGTGCGACGCCATCTGCGCGCGTTGATTCAACGCAGCCTTCCACACGTCACCGTCCTGGGTATCAATGAAGTGCCTTCCACCGTCGTGGTCAAGGCCTTCGGTACCGTTACTGCCGCTACCACCGCTGCCGCTGCCGCATGAGGAGCTCATGAGCAATATCGTTTCTGCTATCTCGCGCTATCTGAGCAATGACGTTGAGGCGCTCAACGTCGTCAGCCAGAACGTGGCCAATATGGGCACGGCCGGCTATCGCACCGAACGCCTGAAACCTGATTTCAAAACAGGCATGCTCGATGCGACGCCGACCCTGGATCTTACCGACGGCGGCCTCAACGTCACGCGCAATTCGCTCGATCTGGCGATCCAGGGAAAAGGTTTTTTTGTCGTCGACGTGGGCGGCCAGCAAATGCTGACACGCGACGGTCAGTTCCATATCGATGCGGATCAGCAACTGGTCGATGCGTCCGGACATCCGGTCATGGGCCAGTCCGGACCGATCACGCTGACTCAGCCGGGAGTGCATATCAATGCCGCTGGCGAGATCACCAGCGGCAAGGACAGCATCGACACCTTGCGCATCGTCGCGGTCGGTACGCCCAGTGCGTTGCGCGAAACCGGCGGTGGCCTCTACAGCTATGCAGGCGCTGAAGCGGATTTCGACGGCAGCATTCATCAGGGCGCGTTGGAGAAGTCCAACGTCGATGCGAGTACCGAGATGGTGCGAATGATGGAACTCACGCGTCATGCGCAATCGGTGCAGCGTGCCATCGCGGCTTATGACGAGGCCATGCAAGCGGGCATCAACCATATTGGCGACAACAGCTAAGGACTTGAGGACTGACCATGATTGATGCACTCGCTATCGCAACCGCTGGCATGAAGAGCCAGGAATTGCAGATCAACACCCTGTCGAACAATCTCGCGAACATGCAGACGCCGGGCTACAAGTCCCAGCGTGTGGCGTTCGGTGACATCGCGGTGATCACACCCTCTCAGGTGGAGGCGGGGCTCAGCCCGGAACATACCGGCGCCGGTTCAGAGATTCTCTCCACCACGTCGATGTTCTCCCAAGGCACCATGTCACAGACGGGTAACACCTGGGACATGGGTATCCAGGGAAGCGGATTTTTTGAGGTTGTCGATGTGAGCGGCAACCACCTGTACACGCGCAACGGCCAGCTGCACGTCGATAGCGACGGTTATCTGGCTGATGTCGGTGGAAATCGGCTGGCCCAGAATATCCAGATCTCGCCGGACGCCAGCAACATCACGGTCAACGCCAACGGGCAGATCTACGCAAATATTGGCGGCAGTACCACCCAGACCCTGTTGGGTACGTTCGAGCTGAGCACGTTTCCATCGCCGGAAGGTTTGCAGGCGGTGGGTAATAACGATTACGTGGCCACGCAGGCATCCGGTGATCCGAGTGCGGCCAAACCGAACGTGGACGGGATCGGCTCGATCATGCAGGGCATGTTGGAGGGCTCCAACGTCGACCTGGACAATGAAATGTCGACGCTGATGATCGCGCAACGGGCTTATCAGCTCAATGCACGTGTGCTGCAGGCGTCGGATCAGATCCTCGACACCATCAATAACCTGCGCCAATAAGATGTTCAGATGCCTGCTCGCATCGGGATTGCTGCTGGTGTCGCTGCCTAGTGCGGCGACAGCATCGTTCCAGCATGTCACGGCCCAACGCATGGTTGCCGTCGCGCGCGCGCGGATTGATGCTCAGCTGGGCGATGGGCGTGGAACGGCGCAGGTAACGGTCGTGGGTACACCGGAGGACGTCGTTGTATCGTCCGGCGCCATCGCGTTGAAGGCAGGTGAGCTGAAGGGAAAGTGGCCGCGCGCCCGCGTGGGGGTGCCGGTGGACGTCGAGGTGGATGGTCAAACGGTGCGCTCGGCAACGGTTTGGTTCGCACTGAGCGTTCCGGGGCCGGTGCTCGCTTATGCCAGCGATGCGCCGCTCGGCAAAACGGCCGCGTCGCTCAAGTTCGTGCCACGCAGCGCAGATGTCGCCCAGGTGCAGGGCGATCTGGTGCGTGACCCGCAGGATGTGGCGGGGATGCGCTTGCGCCATGCGGTCACCGCCGATGCCGTAGCGACACGCGAAGACTTCGAAAGCGTGCCCGACGTGGATCGTCAGCAGAGGGTCCAGGTATCCGTCGCTTATGGATCTATCCATCTGGAAGGGCGGGGCATCGCCACGGGCCAAGGAAGTGTTGGCGACGTTGTGTCTGTGTTGGTCGACGGTGCTGAAACACCGGTGCGCGCACGCATCACCGATAAGGGAGCGGTAGAAGTTGTCCAGTAAATATTTTTTGATCGCATGTTTTGCCTGGCTGTTGGTGCCCGTGCCAGTGCATGCGCAGACTTCCGGCTCAATGATAAACCCGGACACCTACCGTGGCCTGGTTGCCGATCGTCGTGCGCATCAAATCGGCGATACATTGACCGTGATTGTCACCGAGACCGCGAGCGCCAGTGCAAGCGCCAATACGGACGCTAACAGTAGCGTGCAACTCGGTGCAAACACCCAGACCCATAGTGGCAGCCACAGCTATGGGCTGGGCCTCTCCGGAGACGATGCAGGTCAGGGCAAAACCTCGCGCGCCGGTGCGCTGCAAGCGCAGCTGGCGGTGCGGGTCATCGCGGTGGAGGGCGATGGCATGCTGCGTATTCACGGCGCACAGACCGTGGCGATCAATGGCGAAAAGCAGCAATTCGTGCTTACCGGGCTAGTGCGCTCGGAAGACATTTCTTCGAACAACACGATTCTGTCCAATCGTATCAGCGAGGCGAATATTGAATTCACCGGTCGCGGCGACATCTCCGAAGCGCAGAAACATAGCGTCCTCTATCGCATCACCCGCTGGCTGGGGCTGATATGAGACGTATCGTGCTGGGTTTGCTTTTTGTGTTGCTCCCCTGCGCCACGGCGTGGGCGGGTGGGGACGGCTATAGCGTGCGTTTGAAGGAAATCGCCCGGGTCGAAGGCGTGCGCGACAATGCGCTTACCGGGTACGGCATTGTGGTGGGGCTTGCCGGCACGGGTGACACCAGCAAGAACCGGCTGACCATTCAGTCGGTCGCCAATACGCTCAGCCACTTTGGCGTCAACATCAGCCCGGATGATCTCAACAGCCGCAACGTCGCTGCCGTCATGGTCACGGCGACACTGCCGCCGTTTGCAGAGTCCGGGCAAAAGCTTGATGTATCGGTGTCCTCGCTGGGTGATGCGCGCAGCCTCGCCGGCGGCGTTTTGATGCTGACCCCTTTGAATGGCCCGGATAACAAGATGTATGCGCTGGCACAAGGTGCATTGTCCGTCGGCGGCTATGAGGTCAGGGCATTCGGCAGCTCCGAGCAGAAGAACCACCCGACCGTCGGTCGTGTACCGGATGGCGCGTCGGTCGAACGCGAAGCGCCTTTGGGCCTAGGCAGTGATGGCCGCACGCTCGATGTGGTGCTTTATCAACCCGATTTCACCACCGCCGAGCGCGTTGCCGAGTCGCTGCGTCGCAACGCGGGCGTGGAAGCGGTTGCCGAGCATGCCGGAAAGATCCGAGTGACCTTTGCGACACCCCCGACCGATTTGGTCCGCACCATCTCAACGATCGAAAACGTCCTTGTGACCCCTGATCAGATGGCTCGCGTCGTCGTCAATGAGCGCACAGGCACGGTGGTATCCGGTGGCGACGTGCGGTTGGGTGCAGTGACGATTTCCCAGGGTGACCTGCGCATCGTGGTACAGACCGATTACATGGTTTCGCAGCCAGACGGCGTGCTGGTCAACCCTTCGCGCAACATTGGTACGGCCGTCGTTCCACAGGCCAATATCAATGTCCAGGATCCGGAGGCGAAGCTGGTCAATATTCCCAATGGCGCCACCGTGGGTGACCTGATTGCCGCGTTGCGCGCCATACACCTGACCACGCGCGATGTGATCACCATCCTGCAATCGATCAAGGACGCCGGCGCTCTGCACGGCGAACTGATCATTCAATGAGGAAGTGTTTATGGATTTGACTACCGAAGCGGTTCGTCTGGGCATCAGCATGGCGCGGGTGCGTGCTGAAATTGCCAGCGACAACATCGCTCACGTCGATGTGCCGGGCTATCGCGCGCAGCGCGCGGATTTCTCGAGTGCGGTAGGTCTGCTGCATCAGGCGGTGACGCAACCGTCGCTGGACAGCGATAGCTTGGAAACGATCACGCCGGCCACGCTGCGCGCCTCCACACGCTTCGCGAATGCCGATCCGAACGCATCGGTAAATCTGGACAGCGAAGTGGCCGAACTGGAGACCGCGAGCGTGGATTTCCAGTCATTGTCGACGGTGATGTCACGGCGCTTTGCCCTGATGCAATTAGCACTGACGGGAGGGAATTAAAAATGTCCGTCGATTCGATTCCTGCGGCTTCGCGGTTTGGTCTGGCATTCGAGCGGCTGCGACTGGAAGCGGCCAGTCAAAACATCGCTATCGCCAATACACCGAATGCCCCCGGACACCCTGCGCGACTGATGCGTGCCGTCGCTCCCTATGAAGCCGGCTTCGATGCGGCGGTCGGCGCGACCGGCCAGGGTTCTTCGTCCGAACCCACGCTGGTCGCGATGAACACTGCGCCGCGTGAGGTACATGATCCATCGGATCCGATGGCCGACAAGAACGGCATGGTCAGCTATCCGGGTGTCGATATGGTGCAGGAAATGAGCACGCTGGTTGAAGCGAGCCGAGCGTACGAAGC
>Ga0302314_10019671_pt1 | contig 11203 bp, 13 predicted proteins | sample III_Palsa_N2_3_FD_200533 | JGI IMG/M metagenome (GOLD analysis project Ga0302314, IMG submission 200533) | Peat permafrost microbial communities from Stordalen Mire near Abisko, Sweden - III_Palsa_N2_3 | ecosystem: Environmental > Terrestrial > Soil > Palsa > Peat permafrost | place: Sweden... | reverse complement strand
TCACATCTCCTTCGCCAGCACCAACGCAAACAAGCGGCCCTACGAGCTCATCCAGGCCCCTTACGGCCCCCAGACCCTCTGGCCCGATCACTGCCTCCAGTACACCCCCGGCGCAGCCTTCCACCCCGGCCTCACCATCCCCCACGCCGAACTCATCCTCCGCAAAGGCTTCCACCCGGAGATCGACTCTTACTCCGCGTTCCTCGAAAACGATCACTTCACTCCCACCGGTCTCGCCGGCTACCTTCGCGAGCGCAACCTGCAGCGCCTCTTCCTCTGCGGCCTCGCCTACGACTTCTGCGTCCGCTACTCCGCCATCGACGGCAAACGCCTCGGCTTCGAAACCATCGTCATCGAAGACGCCACCCGCCCCGTCAACCTGCCCGGCTCCGTCCAAGAAACCAACGCCGCCCTCGCCACCGACGGCATTCCGCGCATCGCATCGAGCACCTTGTGACCGAACCAGCCTGGGTCGCCGTCGAAGCCACCGTCACCACCTGCCGCTACCAGTCTCCCGGCCTCAGTATCCTCGCCTTCGGCTTCCAGACCGGCGAAAAATTCCGCATCACCTTCGACTACTACGCTCACGGCCAGCTCTACTCCGGCGAGTTCCAATCCCCCACCGCGATTCCGCAGAATGAGCACATCCCCATCACCTACAATCCGCTCCATCCCGAGCAAAACAGCCGCACCCACGGCCCCACAGCCAGCCCGGCAACAACCCGCACCCCAATCATCGCCATCGGCATCACCGGCTCCATTATCCTCTCGCTTCTCTGGCTCGCGATCCTTCGCGGTTGTCACTAGACGGACAACCCTCTGCGACGTACACTCGCCAAATGCCAGCCTCCTGCAAGCAAACCGTCGCCGAATACTTCGCCGCAATTCGCGCCATGGACGTAGAGCGGTGGGTCAACACCTTCGATGCCAATGCCGTCAGCCACGACCCGGTCGGCACGCCTCCACTGCATGGCCACGAAGCTCTGCGCCAGTTTCTGACCCAGGTCAACAGCGGATTCGAGACCATAGGCCTCACCGAAGACAGCGTCTTCGTCAACGGCAACTCGGCAGCCGCCAAATGGACCGGCAAAGGCAAAGGCCGCAACGGCAAATCCGTCACCTTCGAAGGCATCGATGTTATTGAGTGCAACGACGAAGGGAAGATCGTCTCTGTCCACGCCTACTGGGATCCAGGACCGGTGATGGCCGTCATTCAGAGCTAAGCCTCACCGACCTTCCCTCCAGACCCAGCTCCCCCGCCCTCGCCTGCATCGCCCGCAGACAATTCCCCACATGTTCCTCCACGCTCAACCCCAGCAGCTCCGCCCCACCCGTAATATCCTCCCGCAGCACCGCCCGCGCGAACGCCTTATCCTTCATCTTCTTCTTCACGCCCGCGACCTCCACCTCGTGAATCGACTTGCTCGGCTTCACCAGCGCGCAGGCCGTCAAAAAACCCGCCAGCTCATCGCACGCAAACAGCGCCTTATCCAGATGCGTTTCCCGCGGCGTCCCCGAGTAATCTGCATGCGCCAGAATCGCATGAAGCACACTCTCCGGCCATCCCAGTTCCCGGAGCCGACCCACTCCCACAAACGGATGCTCCTCCCGCGTTGGATGCCGCTCATAGTCCATGTCATGCAGCAGCCCCGCGCTGGCATACATCTCGACAAACGCCTCAGCCTCTGCGCCGTTTAACTCCAGCCGCGAAGCCTCCATCACTCCGTACGCCTCCGTGCAAACCGACACCGCCAGCCCATGCTTCCTCAGGCTCTCCCCCTGCGTCCACTCCTGCAGCAGCGCCGAAGCCTCTGCTCGTCCAAATCCCTCACTCATTCCGAAATCCTCCTCTTACAATCCCGAGCCCTAAGCCCTATACGCTGCCTTTTACAAGTTACCAACTTGGTTCATCTTCGGTTTTTTTAGGCATTTAGGCAAGAATCAGCGGGTTTCCCCTTGACGCACAAGGAACACCAGTGTCAATCTAGGCACATCACACGCTCCGTTATCGGACATGTGCCGGGTCCTTGCTCTGGGTCCCTTCGCTACACACAACTTATGGCAACCATGATGGCACCCGTCGAACAACGTGAGGTGTTACGTTGCGACCACTGCAGTTTGGTGCAGTTCCGCACAGCCAACGCGCTATGCCGTCGCTGCCACAAATGCCTCGAGGTCGAAGAGCCCGAACCGGCTCCAGCCCCGTTAGCACTCGTCCCACCCGCCCCCGCCCAGGAAGGCGGACTCCAGGTAGCCACCGCCGTTCGGGATCTGCGCCACGTGCGTAATCTCTCGCAGCGTCAGCTCGCCGCCCGCATGGGCGTACCCCGCACCTACATCTCCAAGATCGAGAACGGCAAGGCCATGCCGACCCTGTCCTCGCTCGACCGCCTCGCCCGCGCCCTTCAGGTGGACATCTCCACCCTCCTGCGCGACGCCAACACCCGCCATCGCGACGAGACCGCCGTCCTCACCGCCGACCCCTTCCTCGCCGAGATCGCCCTCTACACCTCGCAGCTGGACGCTCTGCAGCGCTCCATCTTCCTCAACCATGTCCGCGAACTCGCCGCTGGACGCCGTCGTTCGGCTTAGAGTTCGCCGCACCCTCCGGTCGCATCCTCCTCCGGCGAGCGCCTCGCCATCACCGCCTGGCGCTCGCAATCAGACGCCGCAGCTCCTCCTCGGCTAAACTGAGGACAGCCGTTCATTGCGCACCCCCTGGGGGTATGCTAGCGTCAATGTCTGCGAGGTTGCTTTGCGCGCATCAACACCCCTATCGGTTCCCCCAATGGCTCGCAGCCGCATCCATGAGCTCTCTCCCGAAGAGCAGAGCGTCTACCGGCAGCTCGACCCCGCCAGAAGCCCCCAGCACGTCGCCATCATCATGGACGGCAATGGCCGCTGGGCGGGAAAACGGTCCCTCAAGCGTTTCCTCGGCCACCAGAAGGGTGCCGAGTCCGTCCAGTACGTCGTAGAGACCGCCTCCCGCATCAATCTTCCCTGGCTCACCCTCTACGCCTTCTCGCTTGAAAACAACCTCCGCCGCCCCAAATCCGAGGTCAGCTTCCTCATGAAGCTCCTCAAGAGCTACCTCGTCGGCAACGTCAAGCGCATGAACGACAACAACGTCCGCATGGCCTACATCGGCCGCACCCACGAGCTTCCCGCCGAGGTGCAGGACACCATGCAGTGGGCCAGCGAAGCCACCGCACAAAACACCGGCACCACCCTCACCCTCGCGCTCAACTACGGCTCCCGCTCCGAGATCGCCGACGCCGTCCGCCGCATCCTCACCGATCTCACCACCGAGGCCCACTCCCGCGGCTGCTCCGTCGACGACCTCCTCGGCGCCGGCGCCCTCGAAGCCATCGACGAGTCCAGCATCTCCCGCGCCCTCTACACCGCGCACATGCCCGACCCCGACCTCGTCATCCGCACCTCCGGCGAGCAGCGCATCTCCAACTTCCTCCTCTGGCAGATCGCCTACTCCGAGATCTTCGTCACCGACCGCCTCTGGCCCGACTTCAACGGCCTGCATCTCCTTGAAGCCATCGCCGCCTATCAGCGCCGCGAACGCCGTTTCGGTGGCCTCGGTGAAAGCTTCACCGACGAAGACCTCAACAACCTCGAGCCCGCCGAAGAGGTCGCCGCCGAAATCAAGGACCACCTCATCCCCCAGCCCGACCCCGTCCTCACCCGCCGCTAGCACAGCAAAGCAAGTGTCTTGCCGTTGTTCGTTTTTCGTCATCCCCTGAACAACGCTCCTGCCGCAGCCCCGTCAGGAACCCCGCATTTCGCCGTTGCTTTTGCCTGTTCTTAAATCCGTCTCATCTGTGCCAATCCGTGTTAAGCCTTCAGTTTCAGCCAGATCCTTACAACAGGCTCCCCAGGCTCGCAGGCGGCTCCGCAGCCGATCTCTGCTTCAATCCGCGCACAAACTCACTCAGCGCCGGCCGAATCATCGCAAACATCGGATCGTTCCGCTGCATCAACGCCACCTCTGAGAACAGCTTCAGTCCAATCCCCAGCGAAGCGACCGTATCGCCATCAAACGGCAACCGGGCCCGCATCCGTTCCACGATCCCCAGAATGTCGTCATGATTCGCTGCTTCAAAGGTCAAAGCCTCTTTTTCCACCGGCTCGCCCTTTGCTCCCGTCAGCGCCTCCACCGTAATCCGATACCGATACGAATTCATCAGACCCTCTCAATCTGCTTCGCCGCGGCATCGATGATGTCGGTGATCGCGTGAATCTGTTCTGTGGTCAGCGGTCCGGCTTTCATCCGCAGCGCCATGCGAAAGTTCTCGACCGCACGTTCAATCTGTGGCGCTCGATCGTTCGCCTGCTCCGACCGCGCCCGAGCCATCTTTGCAAACAGCGCATCGACCAGAGCTTTATTCTCAGCCAGCGACTTCGCCCCCTCCTCCGTAATCGTGTACAGCTTCCGTGTGCCTTCCGAGACGACCGTTGCATGGCCCATCTCCTCCAGCATCGTCAGCATCGGATACACCACGCCCGGACTCGGAGCATACGCCCCTCCCAATCGCTCCTGAATCGACTTGATGATCTCGTAGCCATGGCTGGGCTTCTCTGCAATCTCCTGCAGAATCACATAGCGCAGATCGCCTGCTCCAAAGAACCGCATCGGCCCTCCGCGTCCACCGCGAAATCCTCGCCGTCCCTCTCCAAAATCGCCGTAGCCGCCATGGCCACCACGCCCGCTAAAACCGTCGCGATGACGGTCGTCCCTGTGTCTCTCTCCACGGCCATCTTCCCTGCCGCAGAAACCTCTGAAATGTTCATGTAGTTTTCTCATAGCAGAATAGTATCACGATATATCTTGACTGTTTTAAATAATTACAAAATATTCCTCACCCCCACCGTACATATATCCTGTCTGAACCTTCATGAAACGCATCCTCACTGCCACAGTTCTCATTCTTGCCGTCTTCGCCCTCGTCTTCTTTGGCCAGCTCTGGATGATCACCCTCTTCGCCGCCATCGTCGCCGAACTGGCCGCCTACGAGTACCTCCGTCTCGCCGCGGTCGGCGCCGACGCCCACGGCGCGAAGCTCCGCATCCCCGTCTGGTGGATGTTCCTCGGCACCGCCCTCACCTTCGTCGTCACCCTGCCCAACTTCCCCGTCGAAGAGCAGCTCCCCGTTCTCAGCGCGCTCACCCTCGTCCTCTTCGCCTGGAACGGCTTCCGCGCCCCTCTCATTCAGGTCCTCCCAGACACCGCACAGGGCCTCTTCGGCCTCATCTACATCGCTTATCCCCTCACCCTCGTGCCTCTGCTCTGGAAGCAGGAGGACGGCCCCGCGCTCGTCCTCTTCCTCATGGTCTGCGTCTGGGCCGGCGACATCGCCGCGCTCTACATCGGCCGCGCCTTTGGCAAACACAAGCTCGCCCCTCGCCTCAGCCCCGGCAAAACCTGGGAAGGCTCCATCGCCTCCATCGCCGGCAGCATGATCGCCGCCGGCCTGGTCATCTACATCGCCGACGCCCTCACCGCCCGCGGCAACATGCTCCTTCACATCTCCGAGCCCGTCTGGCAGTCCCTCCTCATCGCCGCGATCCTCAACATCGCCGCCCAGCTCGGCGACCTTCTCGAATCGGCCATCAAGCGCGGCGCTGGCGTCAAAGACTCCGGCACCATGCTCCCCGGTCACGGCGGCATCCTCGACCGCATCGACGCCCTCCTCCTCGCCGCCCCTGTCCTCTGGTTCATCCTCATCCTCAAGGATCACTTCGACCTCGGCCGCTTCTAGACGCCTCCCATACCTGTCCTAACCCCTCCAGAGGTGTAAGCCCCAGCGCATCGGTTTTTCCTGTCAAGCCCCCAAACGAGAAATCCCCGCGCCAATCAAAGAGAAACGCGTGGCGTAGTAGTTCCCTGCAAACAGCTAGAATAGAAGTAGCTCTAAAATTTGCGATGCACCTTCAACGGCCAATTCAGCCGTAACTCATTTGAATGGAATAATTTACCAATAACCCGTTTGAATAGAATAATTTACAGCTAAGCCGTTTGAATGGAATATTTTACCCGTAAGCCCTTTAGATAGAATATTTTGGCGAGAGTCAAATTCGTATACTACTGTAAATAAGCCACTTATCCTGGGGTACCCCCTGGGGGGGGTTACCCCCAAAAAAGCACAATGGCCCAGTCCGATCTGACTCTGCGAAAATGAAGACCGTGAAAAAGTTAGCGATTTTAGGTTCCACCGGCTCCATAGGCCACAGCACACTCTCGATCTGCGAATCGTTCCCCGACCGTTACCAGGTCGTCTCCCTCGCCGCAGGCAGCAACATCGACGTCGCCTACGCCCAGTGCCTTCGCTGGCGACCCAGGGTCATCTCTCTGGCGACAGAAGAACTGGCCGCCACGCTGACCACTCGCCTGAAGCAGGCAGGCGTCACCGGCATTGAAGTCCTCCACGGCACCGCAGGAAGCATTCACGTCGCCACCCTCCCCGAGGTAGACTTCGTCGTCTCCGCCATCGTCGGCGTAGCCGGCCTCGAGGCCACCTACGCGGCAGTCTGCGCCGGCAAGACCATCGGCCTCGCCAACAAGGAGTGTCTCGTCGCCGCCGGCGAGCTCATCATCGCCGCCGCCAAAGAGCACAACGTGGCCCTGCTCCCCATCGACTCCGAGCACAACGCCGTTCACCAGTGCATGCGCGGCGGCACACCCGCCGAGGTCAGGCAGATCTGGCTCACCGCCTCCGGTGGCCCCTTCCGCAACACCCCGCTCGCCGACTTCGACCACATCACCCCCGCCCAGGCCCTCAAACACCCCACCTGGGTCATGGGCCAGCGCATCACCATCGACTCCGCCACCATGATGAACAAAGGCTTCGAGGTCATCGAAGCCTGCCGCCTCTTCAACCTGCCTGCAAAACAGGTCCAGACCACCATCCACCCCCAGTCCACGGTCCACTCTCTGGTCGAGTTCGTCGACGGCAGCATCCTCGCCCAGATCTCCGTCACCGACATGCGCCTCCCCATCCTCTACGCCCTCGCCTACCCCGAGCGCGTCCCGTCTGACCTCACCTTCGACCTCAAAGCTTTGAGCCAGCTCGACTTCTCCCAACCGGATCTAACCCGCTTCCCTTGCCTCCGCCTGGCCTACGAGGCAGCCGAAACCGGCGGCAACGCCTGCATCGCCCTCAACGCCGCAGACGAGATCGCCGTCGCCGCCTTCCTCGAAGGTCGTATTCCATTCCTCGGCATTCCGCGTACAATTGAGGCAGTGCTGCAGCTAACATCCGGTCAACATCCGGCGTCTATCCTCGATGTGCTTGAAGCAGATCTTGCCGCGCGTGCCTGTGCGCGCGAAGTGATTGCCAGCCAGTTCACCGGCGCCCGAAGGTAGCAACATCCGAAGCAAAGTAACGAGGTACTGAGTCTCCCCATGTCGACAATCATCCAGCTTGCCATCGTTCTTGGCATCATGGTCCTGGTCCACGAGTTCGGCCACTTCGCCGTCGCAAAGCTCTGCGGCATCCGCGTGGAGGTCTTCTCCATCGGCTTTGGCAAACGCCTCTTCGGCTTCCGCCGCGGCGATACCGAATACCAGATCGCCATCGTCCCACTCGGCGGCTACGTCAAGATGGCCGGCGAAATGGCCTTCCCCACGAACGAGCCTGGCGAAGCCCCCATCAACGATCCCGGCGACTTCAACGCCCATCCCCGCTGGCAGCGCATCCTGGTCGCCCTCGCGGGTCCCATCGCCAACTTCATCCTCGCCCTCGGCCTCATGACCGGCGTCTCCATGCTGCACAACGAGGTGCAGGAGTTCATCGACGGCCCGGCCCATACGGACTACATCCCCGTCAACACGCCCGCCGCCAGAACCGGCATCCACAGCGGCGATACCATCGTCCACTACGACACGATCGAAAATCCCACCTGGGATCAGGTTGGCATCCGCTCCCTTCTCAACCTCAACCAGACCATTCCCTTCTCTTTCGTTCACGACGGCCAGCGTACCGACACCAGAATCTTCGTCGAATCGAAGAACGGGCCGGATAACTTCTCTCTCGATAATCTCGGCCTCATTCCGAAGATGCAGAACGTGCCCGTTCAGGTCAACACGCTCGAGTCCAACATGCCCGCCGCCAGCGCAGGCCTCAGGCCCGGCGACAAAATCCTCACCATCGACGGGCTCCAGCTTCACTCCGTGCCGGCGCTGCTTGCTTACCTGCAGGACCAGGCCGGGAAGCCTGCCGATCTCAGCGTTCTTCGCGACGGCGCGACCCTACCGCTCCAGATCACTCCGAAGCTTGCGGATGTAGGCGACGGGACCAAAGATTACCGCCTTGGTTTCAGTTATTTGCCGCCGCCGGTCAAGGTCGAGCGGTTGCCCTTCGGTAAGGCGGTAGTTGCCTCTTGGGAGTTCAACAAGAAGGGTTCTCTGCTGATCGTCGAGGTGCTCAAGCGTCTGTTCACTCGGCAGGTTTCGGTGAAGAGTCTGCAGAGTCCTATCGGAATTGGGCAGCAGATTCATCAGGCCGCGCAGATGCCGGGGTGGATGCCCCTCATCGGTCTGATGTCTTATATCTCATTGAATCTGGGCATCTTCAACCTGCTGCCGATTCCGATTCTCGATGGCGGCATGATTCTGTTCCTGCTGATTGAGACGATCATGCGGCGGGACGTGAACCAGCAGATCAAGGAGCGGGTTTACCAGGTGGCCTTCGTTTGCCTGTTGGCCTTCTTCGCCTTCGTGATCTTCAACGACCTGACGAAGCTGAATCTGTTTACCAAACTCAAACCCTGAGCGGAAATTTTTCAGAAAAAAGTAAACCCCGGATTGCTCCGGGGTTTTGCTGTTTTACTGGTGTTTTTGAGGGGTGTTTTGGAAAAACGGTGTGCAGAACGTGGTTTTTTGATGGTAAAAACGTGGTGAAATCGTGCATTTTCGTGGATCGAAAACGACAGCTTTTCGAAGACGAAAAATACGCCAAAAAAATCACATTTATTTTTCGGCGCCCTGCAGCTCCTCGACGATCTCCTTCACTGCTTTGCGGGCATCGTCTTCGCGGTCGGGTGGGAAGCTGATCGCGCCGACGCGGGCATGACCGCCGCCGCCGTAGCGCTCGCAGATCACGGCAAGATTGACCAGGTTCGCGGGAGCCTTCTTCGTCCAGGGATTGGTCCCCACCGACACCTTCGTGCGGAAGCTCGACTTGCTGAGGCCGACGTTATACGTCGCTTCCGGATGCAGATAGTACGGGATGAATTTGTTGTAGCCCTCGGTCGGCTGGTCGGCGATGTCGAAGGTGATTACGCCCTTTTCGACGGACGCGCGGGAACGGATCAGTTCGAGCGCAGCCCAGTGCCGCTCCATCAAAGGCCCGAGCAGCACCTGCACAAAGTCCTGGTCGAGCACCTGCTGCAGACTCATCTCGGTGAGGAGTGGAATCAGCCGTGGAACTAAGTTGTTATCCGAGGCGCTCTCGATGACCATCGTCAGCTTCATGGCGGGCTCGGCCATCTCTACTGCGGCCTTTGCGCTCTGGTACCGCGCGCCGTCGACGATGTCAGCCCATTTGATCAGCTCCAGCACGGGGGCCGTGTTGAAACCAAAGTCTGTCTGGGCGATATACGCGATCAGACTGGTGCACGAGATGTAGTTCGGATCGAAGAACTTCCTCATGCGCTGCGAGCCGTCGGCCTGGCCAGCTTCAAAGTTCTTCTGGTCCTCCGGCGTGAGAAACGCGCTCTGATGATGATCGAACCACCAGGTCACCTTCGGCGAAGGAGAGTACTTGAAATCGACGATCGCGTTCTCGCCGTCGCCAAACGCGCTCTCGTCGAACAGCGCACCGGCCCGATGCACGAGGCCGTGATACGAGAACGTATCCGCCGTCTTCATGCACTCCCGGTGAAAGCGCGTGAACAAGGAGGCCGAGCAGGCTCCGTCGAAACATTTGTCGTGATAAAAAATCCGGCAATCCAAGTCAGCAATCTCCCGTGGTGAGCATCGTATCTCACAGGTGTGAAGATTCCAGCATAGCGTACCGGAACGCTCCCATCCCTATCGGCGGGAACAACCCCCGGGATGCCCGCGTATAGACTGTGTGGCAAGAGGAAACACTTTGAACAATCCGACCGACTACGTTACTCCTCCCAACAGCCCGGCGATCACTCCTGAAGAGTCAGACTATCCGGCACAACCGTTTACCTTCCGCCAGGTCTTCTTCGGCAGAAATGGTCTCCGCGCCGGCTGGAGCCTGCTGCTCTTCCTCGCTCTTTTCGCTGCGCTGATAGCTACCGCAAATGTCATCGGCCATAAGCTGCATCCGCCATCCCACGATAAAGCCAGGATGGTGGACAGCCAGAACATCGACCTGAAGTCCACGCTGGTCGACGAGTCCATCCCATTTCTGTGCGTTCTTCTCGCCACCTGGATTATGTCGAAGATCGAGCGACGCCCGAACTCTGTGTATGGCCTGGGCGGTAGTCGCAGACTCGCTTACTTTCTCGCCGGCCTTGGCTGGGGAGTCACGTGTCTCTCCCTGCTCGTCCTCGTGCTCTGGAAGACCGGCCTGCTCGTCATCCAGACGCGCCTGCTCTTCGGTGGCGAGATCCTTCGCTACGGCGCACTCTGGCTGCTTGGCTTCCTGGCGGTCGCCCTGCTTGAGGAGTATCTGACCCGCGGCTACCTGCAGTACACCCTCACTCGCGGCCTTGCGGGCTTATACCAGTGGCTCTTCAAAAGCCCACACAGCACTGCTTTGGGCTTCTGGACTTCAGCCGTAATCTTCTCCGTCGTCTTTGGTCTGGGCCACAGCAGCAACGCGGGTGAATCTCCCATCGGGATGCTCTCCGCCGGACTTATCGGGGTGGTCCTGTGTCTGAGCCTTTGGCGGACCGGCTCTCTCTGGTGGGCGCTCGGCTTCCACGCGTCATGGGACTGGGCGCAGTCCTTTCTTTACGGCGTGGCCGACAGCGGCACCATGGTGCAGCATCATCTTCTCTCCACACACCCTACGGGGAGACCGATTTTGAGCGGCGGAGCGACTGGTCCGGAAGGCAGCATCTTCATCCTTGCGGCGGTCGCGCTGATCGCTCTGATCATTTTCTTCACGCTGCCACGAACGGATCACGGCTATTTAGAGGCTGTCCTGCCGGACGGGCCCACTGCGCGTGGGGCGGGCGTTCACACGCCTTTTTAAGTTGTCAGGGCAGGCCAGGC
>Ga0302314_10019668_pt1 | contig 11205 bp, 8 predicted proteins | sample III_Palsa_N2_3_FD_200533 | JGI IMG/M metagenome (GOLD analysis project Ga0302314, IMG submission 200533) | Peat permafrost microbial communities from Stordalen Mire near Abisko, Sweden - III_Palsa_N2_3 | ecosystem: Environmental > Terrestrial > Soil > Palsa > Peat permafrost | place: Sweden... | reverse complement strand
GCGAGGCGCGACGCTTTCTCCATGACGCCGTGGTCGATCGAGATCGACGGCAACCCGGGGAACGTCGAGGACAGCTCGGATGCTTCGTCTCCGCGCAATGCCGCGGCGTCGATTCGGGCGAGGCCGTCGGCGAGCTCGGGCATGCATCCGCGAATCGCGTCCAACATGGTGCGCGCGCGGAAGAAGAACATCCCCGCGTTCCAGAGGTGCTTGCCGCCGGCCACGTACTGCTCGGCGCGCGCGCGATCCGGCTTCTCGACGAAGCGCGCGACCTCGCACATCCCGCCGTCGATCGCTGCGCCGACCTCGATGTACCCGTACCCGACCTCGGGGCGATTCGGCACGACGCCGATCGTCGCCATATATCCGGCGCGGGCGCCGGCGATGGCCTTCGCGATGAGCGCGCGGAACCCTTCTTCGTCGGTGATGTAGTGATCGCTCGGGAGCACCATCACGATCGCGTCGGGATTCGAGCGCGCGATCGTCGCCGTCGCCCATCCGATGCACGGAGCGGTGTTGCGCGGCACCGGTTCGGCGAGCACGTTCGCGCGCGGCACTTGCGGAAGCTCGCGCGCCGTCGCATCTGCGAGCTTCGCGCCCGTAGCGATGTACACGTTCGACGGGGGAACGAGCGGTGCGATGCGACGTACGGTTGCCGCGAGTAGCGATTCGTTCGGATCCCCTGCCAGCGGCAGCAGCTGCTTCGGTCGCAGCTCACGCGACGCCGGCCAGAAGCGTGTCCCCGCTCCCCCCGCCATGATCACCACGTACACATCGTTCATCGCGCTCATCGCATTTGCCTCATGGTCGTGCGTATCCCCAGGCGAGCGTCGCCATCGCCAGCGGCGCTAGATAAACCGCGAACCAGTGAATCTTTCGGCTCTCGACGACGCGGCGGAGCACCGCGAGCGACGCGAGCGCCACCGCGAACGCGAGGAGCGCACCGGTCGCCAGCGACACGACGCTCTCGCTCGTGTGAAACGCCCCCGGCGCTTCGAACGCCGCCATCCCCGCAAGCGCCGGTAGCGACACGAGGAACGAGAGCTCGAACGCGCGCTCCGCGCTCACGCCCATCCACAACAGTGTCGCGATCGTCAGCCCGCTTCGCGAGAGCCCCGGTACCACCGCGCAGCCTTGCGCGATCCCCACGACGATCGCCGCGACCCAACCCGGCGACGTCGTCGATCCCTCGGGTGCGAGCTTCGTAGACGCGATCGCGATCGCCGAGACGAGGAGACACGCGCCGATCACGTACAGCGGCCCTGCCACCGTCTCGACCTCGAGCCCCTTCCGGAGCGCGATCCCCGCGACGCCCGCCGCGATGCTCGCCACGCCCACGAAGACCGCGTCGCGGCCCCCGGGCGTCTCGCGAAGAAGGGCCGGTCGCCCGAGCCCGCGGAGCCCTTCCTCGAGCGCCGTCCATGCGCGCTTGCGAAACACGACCACCGTCGCCGCGAAGATTGCCACGTCGAGGAGCAGCGTGAGTGTCACGTCGCCAGCGCGCCCGAAGAGGAGCTCCGCGAGCAAGGCGTGCCCATTGCTCGACAGCGGAAGCACGTCGGTGATGCCGTGGAGCACACCGAGCGAAGCTGCTTCGCCGAGGGGGATCGACATGAACGCGCCTTACCATGATTTTCACGCTCATCCGGGGTAGAACGCGCGATCACACGCATGCTCACGGCCTACGCGACAGTCCTGGTCTTCGTGGTTTTGGCCATGGCCTTGGTCTTCGGGTCGCTCCTCGTCGGTCGCTTCGTTCGACCGCGTCCGCCCGCCGAATCGCAGGGCGCGAAGCTCGAGTCGGGCGAGGAGGTGGTGCAGCCGGCGTGGTTCAACTTCAATCCGCGGTTCTATCTGGTGGCGTTGGTGTTCTTGATCTTCGACGTGGAGATCGCGTTCATCGTCCCGGTCGCGGTCGTCTTCAAGCGATGGACCTCTCTGAGCCACGCCATGGGCTTGCGCGCGCTCGCGGAGATTTTCGCGTTCGTCGCGGTGCTCCTTCTCGGGCTCGCGTACGCATGGAGGAAAGGCGACCTCGAATGGGTACCCACGGCCGGCGGTGCGGTCCCAGCGGGCACACCCGAGATCGACCGGTGAGCCCGTTCGCACGCGGCGGAGCGATGGCGCTCGCAGCGGCGTGCGCATTCGGGGTGACGACGCCGCTCGTGCAGCGGTTCGGTGTCCACGTGGGCCCGTTCGCCACGGCCGCGTTGCTGTATGCGGGCGCGGCGATGGCGTCGTGGATTCCTCTCGGTGCCCCGCCAGGCGCGAAAGTTCGAGCGCGCCACGCGCCGAGGATCGCGCTCGTCGCGCTTGCTGGGGCCGTGGTCGCACCCGTATGTCTCGCGTGGGGTGTTCAGCGGACGAGCGCCGTATCGGCGTCGCTGCTCCTCAACATGGAGTCGGTGTTCACGGTGCTCCTGGCGCGCGCGGCATTTCGTGAGCCGATCGGACCGCGCGTGACGGCGGCGCTGGCGGCGATCGTGGGGGGCGGGGTGGTGCTGTTGCTGGCGTCGGCGAACGGCGGCGATGTGGGGGAGGGGGCATCCCGTGCGTCGCTCCTCGGGGCGATCGCCGTGATGGCGGCGACGCTCGCCTGGGCGGTCGACAACGCGCTCACGCGTCCGTTGGCCGAGCTCGATCCATCGCGCGTGGTTCTCGCGAAGGGTGCGGCTGGCGCGATCGTCGCGACGGGGCTCTCGATCGTCGCGGGGGAGTCACGCCCGATGGCGGGCGCCTCGATCGCGCTGCTCGCGTGCGGCGCGACCGGTTATGGGGCGAGTCTTCGCCTCTATCTCTCGGCGCAGCGCACGCTCGGTGTGGCGCGCACGGCATCGATCTTCGCCGTGGCGCCGTTCGTCGGCGCCCTCGCGGCGATCGCTCTCGGCGATCGCCCTCCGCTCGTCGCGTCGCTCGCCGCGGCGGCCCTGTGCGCGATCGGCGTCGCCCTCCATCTCACCGAGCATCACACCCACCGTCATTCCCACGCCGCCGCGTTCCACGAGCACACCCATCGCCACGACGATGAGCACCACGACCACACCCACGACCCGCCCTTCCAGGGCGAGCACAGCCACCCCCACCGCCACGAGCCCGTAACCCACGACCACGACCACGCCCCCGACGTTCACCACGCGCACGACCACGATCACGACCACGATCCCGCCTGATTCTGGCCCTCGCGGCTCCGTCCGGACTATAGACGGAGGGGTATGCGCGTCGCGGTCCGCCTGCTCGCTCTCGTCGTGGTGTTGCTCGCGTCCTCCTGCGCGCGCGACGTCGGCCCCCAGCTGATCGAGGTCGTCGATCTCGCTCCGCACGAAGTCGAAGCGGGCGATCACGTCGAAGTCCTCGGCGTGTCGTTTCCCCAAGGAAAGCACGCCAAGGTCACGTTCCGCGGGCAGCTGCATCGCCCCGGCGAGAAGCCGGATACGGCCGAGATCGCCGTCGACGGTGACGCGACGAGCTCCACTCAGATCGCCATCGATTTCACCGAGGGGATTCAGCAGCTCTTCTGCGGCGTCGCCGAGAGCTCGGCGCACACGACGTTCGAGGGCGACATCGAGGTCTCGTTCCCTGCGGCCACAGCTGGCGCTCCCGCGGTGAACGCGACGCTCCACGCGGTGACCCTCGACGTTCGTCCGCCGACCCCGCGCCGCGCGCTCCTCGATGCGCGAAAGATCGAAGGCGAACGCGCTCTCGCATACGTCGGAATCAAGGCGGCCAAGACGTCGCCTCCCTCGGGTGGAATCGTCGTCGAGTCGGTCGAGCCGGGATCGCGTGCCGACAAGGCCGGCATCCAGACCAACGATCTGCTCACGAGCCTCGACAAGCTTCGTCTCACGTCGCTCGCCGATGCGATCCCGTCGGGTAAGCATCTCGCCACGTTCACCCTCCGCCGCGGCACAGCGCCGGCCGAGCTCACGCGCGAGGTTCCCATCGACGGCTACCGCGCGTCGCCCCCGGCCGATCTCTATGGCGCAGCGATCCTCGTCGGGATCGCCGCCGCGGTGCTTCTCCTCTTCATGGCGCCGACGGCGGGCTTTCTCACGTGGGTCGAACGCCGCGTCGCCGGGCGCATGCAGTCGCGCATTGGGCCGAACCGCGCAGGGCCGCAAGGGATGCTCATCTGGGTCGCCGACGGCATCAAGATGCTCCTCAAGGAAGACGTGATCCCAAAGGCGGGCGACTCGAAGCTGTTTCGTCTCGCGCCGTACCTCGTCTTCACGGGCGTCTCGGCGGCGTTCGTGGTGATGCCGTTCGGCCAGTACCTCATCGCCGCCGATCTCGACGTCGGGATCCTCTACGTCCTCGCCGTCACGTCGCTCGTTACGATCGGTTTGCTCTCCGGCGGATGGGCGTCGAACAGCAAGTACTCGCTCCTCAATGGCATTCGATCGGCCGCGCAGATCATCAGCTACGAAGTGCCCGGTGCGATCGCCGTCGCCTGCATCGTGATGATGACGGGCAGCCTGCGCCTCCAAGAGATCATCCATGCCCAAGGGGGCTGGCCGTGGGAGTGGTTCCTCTTCAAGAACCCCGTCACGTTCGCCCTCTTCTGCCTCTACTTCACGACGGCGCTCGCCGAAGGGAACCGCGCGCCGTTCGATCTCCCCGAGGCCGAGAGTGAGCTCGTGACTGGATACGCGACCGAGTATTCGGGCACCCGGTACCTGTTCTTCTTTTTCGCAGAGTGGGCGAACGTCTTCGTGATGTGCGGGATCGCAGCCGCGCTCTTCATGGGAGGCTGGCAGGTGCCGGGGCTGTCGACAGGCGCGCAGGAGGCGCACTTCGGTTTGCAGATGCTGGGCGCGCTCGTTTTCCTCGCGAAGGCGTGGGTGCTCATCTTCGTGGTGATCTGGATCCGCTGGACGTGGCCGCGCGTGCGCGTCGATCAGATGATGACGCTGTGCTGGAAGTGGCTCGTGCCGATGGCGTTCGCAGCGTTCGCGCTTTGCGCGGGATGGGTCGTGTGGAGCCCGGGCCGGACGGTGCAGACGGCGATCGGGGTAGCGATGTTCGCGGTCTTCTGCGTCGGGCTCGCGCGGTTCGCGCAGCGCATCCGGTACAACCTTCGCGCTACGCACGCGGACGTTCGCTTGAATCCTTTCTTGTGAGGTGCTCGTCCAACTTCGCGCACGCGCGCGGACGGCTTGAAACAAGCCCCATCGCACACTAGCGTGGCCGGCCAATGGCCCGTGTCGACTTCGCCGGCGTCGCGTTCGCTGTGCTCGCGCTGCTGACGTTGGGGTCGGCCGCGATCGTCGCGTTCGCGCGCAACGTGATGCACTCGGCGGTGGCCCTCCTGGGGACGCTGTGCGGTGTCGCCGGACTCTATGTTCTTCTGTCCGCGGACTTCTTGGCGGCCGCGCAGGTGCTCGTCTACGTCGGCGGCACGCTCATCCTCTTTCTATTTGCGGCGATGCTCACCGCGCGGATCGAGCACGCGGAGACCTCGAACGAACCGCTCGCCACCGGCCGAAAAGCCGCGGCGTTCGTGACCATTCTCCTCGCGTTTGCGCTCGTCACGATCGCGCTCGATACGATCTGGCCGCTCGAGGAGAAGACCGTCGCCCTCCCGTCGACCGCGAAGCTCGGTCACGCCCTTCTCGGCGCGTACGTCCTTCCGTTCGAGCTGGCGTCGCTCGTTCTTCTGATGGCGATGGTTGGCGCGCTCGTGATCGCGCGCCGCGCGGTGAAGGCTGGACCCACCGAATGAAGCCCACGCTCGACCATTACCTCGTCGTCAGCGCGATCCTCTTCGCGCTCGGCCTCTTCACGGTCATCACGCGGAAGAACGCCGTCGGCATCCTGCTCGGCGTGGAGCTCATTCTCAACGCCGCGGCGCTCGACTTCGTCGCCTTCGATCATTTCGTCGCCGAATCGCGCGGGCCCGCGGGGCAGGTCTTCGTTCTCTTCATCATCGCGTTCGCCGCCAGCGAAGCGGCCGTCGCGCTCGCGATCGTTCTCCAGGTGTATCGCTCGCACCGGAGCATCGCGGTCGACGATCTCACGCAGCTCCGCAACTGAAGCGCGTCCTGATGCCCGATTTCCACGGACCGATTCAACACGTCACGCTCGCCGGATCCCTCTGGCTCATCGTGATCTTCCCGCTCGCGGCGGCGCTCGTCTGCGCGTGGGCCGCGCTCGCACGAGGGCGCTCGCGCGAGAAGATGCGCGACGCCGTCGCCGTCCTGTCGATGGGCGCCATGGGGCTCGCGTTCGCGACGAGCGCGTACCACGCGTGGGCGCTCAGCACGCTCCCCGACGACGAGCGCTTCCTGCTCCAGCACGTCTGGCGCATGGTCCGCCTCGGCCAGCTCGACGCGAGCTTCGATCTCGCGCTCGACACGCTGTCCTCGACGATGACGTTGGTTGTCACGGGTATCGGGCTCCCCATCTTCGTGTTCGCGGCCACGTCGATGCGCGACGGCACGACCCCTGCGTCGTACGCCCGCTTCTTTGCGTGGCTGAACGCGTTCGTCTTCGCGATGCTCGTGCTCGTTCTCGCCGACAACTTCGTCCTCCTCTTCTTCGGCTGGGAAGGGGTGGGCCTCTGCTCGTGGGGGCTCATCGGCTTCGTGTGGACCGACGCCGCGAAGGCGACCGCCGGGCGCAAGGTGTTCGTCGTGAACCGCATCGGCGACGCGGGGTTCGTGCTCGGCGTCGCGCTCTTCTACTGGGGCTTCGGCGGCGCGTGGGCGGACGGAGACTACGTTCCCGATCTGAACGCGCGCTTCTCATCGGTCGAAGTGCGCGCGTCCTCGGGCGACGCTGACGGCGACGAGGCCCCCGCGGCGAAGCCCGCGCCCACCGCGCCAGCCGATCGCGACGACGAAGACGAAGATCGCGCGGCGCCCATCCCACCTTCGAACGGCGACGGCTTTCTCACGCTGACGAGCTATCCCGGCGCGGCGGTCTTCATGGACGACGCGCGCGCGCCGATGAAGATCGCGGGCGGCGATCTCGTCCGCGCGCCGTTCGTGCGAATGCCTATCAAAGGGGGCTTCCACTCGTTCCGCATTCACCCCGGCAGCGGCCTCGACGACTTCCTCGTCACGCACGTCGCCTTCGGTGGAGGTCGCGAGATTGCGCTCGTTGCGTTCGGCCCCACGGTCACGTTCCGCGAAGCACGCGATCAGCTCGCCGCGCGCGATGCCCACGGGCACATGACATTCCGCGACGCGCTCCTCGCGAAGCGCGGCTTCGGCGCCGTCGGGCTCGTCACGATCGCGAGCTTGCTCCTCTTCATCGGCGCCGCGGGCAAGAGCGCGCAGTTCCCGCTCCACGTGTGGCTCCCCGACGCGCTGGCGGGGCCTACGCCCGTGTCCGCGTTGATCCACGCGGCCACGATGGTCACCGCGGGCGTCTATCTGATCGCGCGCCTCGGGTTCTTCTTCGCGTTGTCGCCCGCCGCGGGCACGGCGATCGCCATCGTCGGCGTATCCACGGCCCTCTTCGCGGCCATCGCCGGCCTCTACCAGTACGATCTGAAGCGCGTCCTCGCGTACAGCACGATCTCGCAGCTCGGGCTGATGGTGCTCGCGGTCGGCGTCGGGGGCTACGCGACGGGCGTGTTCCATCTCGTGACGCATGCCTGCTTCAAGGCGTGCCTGTTCCTCTCTGCGGGCGCGCTCATCCACGCGCTCCACCAATCCCGGGCGGAGGGGGCGTCGCACGACGAGAAGCACGCGCAGGACGTTCGCCGCATGGGGGGCCTTGGTCGCGTTCTCCCGAGGACCGCGCGCGCGTACGCCGTCGGCTGCTTGGCGATGACCGCTGCACCGATCCCCGGCCTCGCCGGCTTCTGGTCGAAGGACGACATCCTCGTTCGCGTGTTCACCGCGCGGAACATCGTCATCCCTGGTGCGATCCTCGGCGGCGTGGCGTTGGTCGTCGCCGCGATGACGAGCTTCTACATGTGGCGCACGTACTACCTCGCGTTCGACGGCGAGCCGCGGACGCCCCTCCGCGGCGTGCAGCCACCCGAGGGCGGGATCCCGCACGCGCTCGCGGTGCTCGCCGGGCTCAGCGTCATCGTGGGCGTCTTGCTCGGCGCGAGCACGAAGCTGATCGGGCGGGGAGGGGACTCGCTGCTCGAAGAATGGCTCGCGCCGTCGCTCCGCGGGGCCGAGGCGCCGTTCGCCAGTGGGGGCGCGCTCGTCGAATGGGCGGTCATCGCGACGACGTACGCCTGCGCGGCCGGGGGCTGGCTCCTCGCGCGGTCGCGCTACGCGGGGCGTAAGGCTGGCGACGAGTGGCAAGCGCGCGAGCGTCGATCGCCGCTCTTCGCCGCCAGCACGCACGGTTTCTGGATCGACGCCATCTATACGCACACGTTCGTCGCCCTCACGCTTCGCGTACGCGACTTCGCCGCCGAGTTCGATCGCTACGTCATCGATAGCGTGGTCAATGCGACAGGCGTTCTCACGCGCGCCTTCGCGTGGGTCGTCGGGCGCGTGGACGACGACGTGGTCGACGGCGCGGTCCGCGCGCTCTCCAAAGGGACCCTCCGCGCGGGCGAGCGCATTCGCGCGGCGCAGACGGGGCGCGTTCAGTCGTATGTGTATGTGATCGTCCTCGGTATCCTCGCGCTCGCCTTCCTCCAGTACTGGCTTCGTTGATTGATGAACCTCCATCGTCTCCATCGTTCTGCTCGTTTCGCCTCGTGGGCGCTCTTTCTCTGCGTCGCACTCGTCGCGTTCGTCGCGCTCTCGCTCGCGCGAAGCCCACGCGCCTTCGCAGCTCCCAGCACCGACGTCGCCGTCCCCGCGGCTTCCGCGTCTGCGCCTGCGCCGCCGCCTCTTCCCCATCGCCCTATCGTCACGCTCGCCACGCACGAAGGCGCGCGCGGTCCGCTCGTTCTCACTGCGCACGACGGCGCGTACGTCGGTGAGCTCGCGATCATCAATGAAGGCGGCGAGGCTCTCGTCGTCTCACGTATCGCCATCCGCGGTGACGACGAAGACGTCCGCGCCCCCCCGCGGCTCTCGGCGCGCTTCAGCGAAGGCTCCGCGACGACCGCGACCATCGCCGTAGGCGCCTCGAAGAACGTCGTCGTCACCTGGACGCCCGAGCGCAACACCCGCACGCGCCAGGTCTTCGCCCACGTCGTCGTCACCTCGAACGACGAGCAGGCCGGCGAGGTCGCCATGGGCGTTCACGCGCAGCTCGCGTCGATCCTCCCGTTCTTCTCCGATCACCTGCTCTCGTGGATCACGTTCCTCCCGCTGCTCGGCGCGCTCGTCATCGTCGTGCTGGCGAGCTTCGGCCGCGGCGACGATCGCTCCGCGCGCCTCATCGCGCTCGTCGCGACGGCGCTCCAGTGCATCTTCGCCGTGTGGCTGGCTACGGCCTTCCACGGCGACGTCACGCGCCTCGACGGCAACGACGGCTACCAGCTCATCGAGCACGCCGTGTGGGTCCGCTCGTTCGACGTCGAGTACTTCGTGGGCGTCGATGGCATCAGCATGCCGATGGTCCTCCTCACTTCGCTGGTGAGCTTCCTCGGTTGCATCGCCAGCGCGACCATCTCGACGCGCGCCCGCGGTTACTACGCGCTCTACCTTCTGCTCGCGACGGGCATGATGGGCGTCTTCGTCGCGCTCGATCTGCTGCTCTTCTACGTGTTCTGGGAGGTGATGCTCCTGCCGATGTATTTCCTCATCGGCGTGTGGGGCGGCCCGCGGGACGGCGGATCCGCGCAAAGCGCGGGCCGGTCCACACCCGCCGCGTACGCGGCGATCAAGTTCTTCCTCTACACGCTCGTCGGCAGCGTCTTCATGCTCCTCGCGTTCCTCGCGCTCTACTCCAACGCGGACCGCACCTTCCTCGTCGACGGCACCACGGTCGCCCACACGTTCTCGATCCCGGAGCTCGCGCGCGTCTCGTTCGCCGGCAAGCACCTCACGATCTTCAACGTCGGCTTCTCGAAGGTGATCTGGGTCCTGCTCTTCTTCGGCTTCGCCATCAAGATTCCGGTCTTCCCGCTCCACACCTGGCTCCCCGACGCGCACGTCGAGGCGCCGACGCCGATCAGCGTGGTGCTCGCCGCGGTGCTCTTGAAGATGGGCGTGTACGGGATCCTCCGGATCAACTTCGCCATCCTCCCTGACGCGACGCGATGGGCGGCCGGCGCGATCGTCGCGTTCGGCGTGGTCAACGTGATCTACGGCGCGTTCTGCGCGATGGCGCAGGACGATCTCAAGCGCCTCGTGGCGTATTCGAGCGTGAGCCTGATGGGCTTCTGCCTGATCGGCCTCGGGTCACTCACGCCGCAAGGGATCGCAGCGTGCCTCGTTCAGATGGTGAGCCACGGCGTCATCACGGCGATGCTCTTCCTGCTCGTCGGCGTCATCTACGATCGCGTCCAGACGCGAAGCCTGCGCGCGCTCGGCGGGCTCGCGTCCCAGATGCCGCTCTACGCGGCGCTCTGCGGGCTCGCGTTCATGGCGTCGCTGGGCTTGCCGGGGCTCTCCGGGTTCTGGGGTGAAGCGCTCGCGCTTCTCGGCGCCTTCCCGAGCTACCGCGCCCTGACGGCGATCGCTGCGCTGGGGCTGGTGCTCTCGGCGGCGTACAACTTGGGCGCGTTCCAGCGCATGTTCCTGGGGCCGTTCCGCGAATCGTGGCGCACGAGCGACGCGCTCTCGCAGTTCGGCGGACGATTTCCCGACGTGACGGGGCGCGAGCTCGCGTCGATCGCTCCGCTCGCCGTCATCACGGTCGTCCTCGGCTTCTGGCCCGTGCCGCTCTTCGGACTCATCGCCGGCGGCGTTCGCGACGTGACGTCGCTCGTCGATCCCGCGGGGCCCGACCAGATTGCGTCGCTCTTCCAGCGCGCCTCGCAAGCGCTCGCGATGCTTCCGTGACACCGCCGCTCACGCTCACGTCGCTCCAGAGCGCGCGCTATGCGATCCCCGAGATCGCGCTGTCGCTCGCGGCGCTGCTGGTCCTCGCCTGGGATCTCTTCGCGAAATCGCGCGCGCGGCGCACGGGCATCTTCGTCCTCGCGCTAGGCGCTCTCGCGGTCGCCGCGTTTGCCGACGCGCGCGAGCTCGCCGTGGCTCCGCACTTCCCGCTCCCCGCCGTGCTCTTCGACGGCCAGCTCACGTGCGACACGTACGCCTGCGCGTTCCGGCTCTTCTTCGCGATCGTCACGGCGTTCGTGATCGTCGCGGCGATCCCGACGCGTGAGGCCGCTCGCGG
>Ga0302314_10019667_pt1 | contig 11205 bp, 2 predicted proteins | sample III_Palsa_N2_3_FD_200533 | JGI IMG/M metagenome (GOLD analysis project Ga0302314, IMG submission 200533) | Peat permafrost microbial communities from Stordalen Mire near Abisko, Sweden - III_Palsa_N2_3 | ecosystem: Environmental > Terrestrial > Soil > Palsa > Peat permafrost | place: Sweden... | reverse complement strand
TGCCGCTGCTGCGCAAGCTGGCGCAGAACGGCGGGTTTATGGAGGCGGTGCTGTCGTCCGAGCCGATCGACGCGCATTTGCAGGTGTGGCTCTCGAGGCTGACGCTGAGCCCTGTGGCGGGAGCTGCGCTGACGGCGTCGCCGAAGGGTGCGGCGTCGATGGTGTATCCGCTGGACGATGCGATCTATCCGGGGTCGATGGCGCAGTGGGTGGGGCAGTATCAGCCTTCGAACAAGCCGTTGAGTGTGACGGTGCGCGGGATGCGCGAGGCTGCGGTGTTGAATGCGACGGCGAAGACGCCGCTGCCGGAGAGCGATCTGACGCATCCGGAGCTGCCACGGATCTGGGCGCAGGCTCGTGTAAATGCGCTGCTGGCGCAGATCGACAGTGAGGGCGAGACGGCGACGGCGATCGACGAGATCATACGGCTGTCGCGGCGGTACAAGTTTGTGACGCCCTATACGAGCTTCCTCGCGGTGCCGCGTTCGCTGTTGCGGCCGCGTGTGATTCGGCCGGGCGATCCGGTGCTGCGCGTGCGGACCGATGCGGCGATCACGTCGGTGATCGCGTTGTTTCCCTTCGGGCTGACCAAGCCGCTGCGGCACCTGGCAAGCGAGGACCTGAAGGCTCCGGGCGATGAGGCGAACCGGCTGTGGGAGACGCGGTTTCTGGCGCCGCCGGAGATGAAGGATGGGACGTATAACGTTCGGCTGATCCTGCGCGATATCAAGGGCAATACGTATCGCGAGGCTAAGACGTTTGTGATCGCGAGCACGCCGCCGACGGTGAAGATCCAACTAGCGCGGGCCAGCGCGCGGCGCGGCGAGAGCCTGGAGATACGGGTGGCCGCGTCGGCGTCGACGCGCAGCCTGGTGGCGCGGATGGAGGGTGTCGCGCCGGCTGCGCTGCGCTGGAACGCTAAGGCAGAGGTCAACACCGGCGCGCTTGCGATCCCCGCCGACCTTCCGATCGGCCGCTACACGCTGACGGTGACCGCGGAGGATGTGGCCCACAATCTCGGCAGCCAGGAGGTGCAGGTCGATGTCATCCCCTGAGCGTGGTTTCCGGATGAGGCGGAGCGTGGCCGTCGCCTGCGTGGTCCTCGTGGGCGTGGGTCTTCCTGTCAGTGCGAGCGCGAACTTTCCGGCTTGGTTGCAGCACCTTGTTGGAGCGTCCACGGCGGAGTCCGCGCTCTATCGCGTGATGCAGCTTCCGGCGGTGCAGGCGTTGTATCCGCGTCCTCCGAAGGAGGCGGCAGGCGAGCTGTCGAAGCGGATCGAGACCAGCGCGGCGAATGCCGAGTTATATGAGCTGCGCGCGCGGGCCGAGGAACAGGCGCTCGATGAGACGGCGGCGGAGGCGGACTGGAAGCTGTATGTGGCGCACGCTCCCGATGCGATGTCTGCACAGCTGGAGCTTGCGGACTTCTATGAGCGGCGGCTGATGAGCCAGCAGGAGATCGCGGTGCTGGGCGAGGTTGCGGCGGCTCCGATGATGCCGTCGGAGAAGTATCTTGACCCCTCAAAGCAGCGGTCGTGGATGGCGTTCGAACGAATTCTGGGAACGCTGTACCGTCAGGGCCTGCCGTCATCGCAGACCGCGTCGACGTTCGATGCGTTTCTCGCACGCTATCCCGATCAACCGGCGGTGTACGCCGCGGCCTTTCAATTTCAACTCGAGCAACGCAACTGGGCTGAAGCGGAACGGTTGTTGGAGCGCTACGCGCGACAGTTTCCGCACGACAGCATCTTTCCGGTTCGAGCGCGGGCGCTGCTGGAGTACCGACGAGGCAACGTCGACGCAGCGCTTGCGGTCTACGACCATGCCTTTGAGCCGCTGTGGCCGGCGGAACTGGTGCAATCGTACCTTGCGCTGCTGGACCAGACGCATCGACAGCGTGCGTTTGTGGCTGCGGCGCGCGAACAACTCGCCGCTCATCCGGACGGACCCGAGGCGCTGAACGCGCTGGCGCGGATCTTCGACTACGACCAGCAGGCGGGCAGGCTGGACTCCGCGCGGCAGACTCTTGCGGCCTTTCGCATTGCGCGCGAGGCGAGCAAGACACCCTGGACTGCGGCCGATCTCGCGACGCTGGCTGCGCTGAACGACGGCATCCACGACTACGCGGAGTCCGCGCGCTACGACTATGCGCTTGCGTCGACCGAGGGCGCGGCGCCGAACGGAGAGCCGGCGGCACAGCAGGGGCTGGCGAGTCTGGTCGGCACGCTGCTCGAGGCGCCGGACGAGCCGCTCGCGGTGGGCGCCCGGACCCTGACGCTGTATCGTGACATCGCCACGCTGGACCAGGGACCGGGATATTGGAACGGCATCCTGTCGCTGTGGCTGAACGGCACGCAGCCCGGGCAGGAGTATCGCGACGAGACCGCGAAGGCGCAGGGCTACTTCCATCGCGCCAAGGCGGCCGAGCTGCTGGCCGATCTCGACCGGCGCTTTCCCGCGGCGCCGGAACGGCCCAGGCTTCACGCCGAGCTGATCCGCGCGCTGGCGCAGTATGGCGAACCGGCCACGGTGGTCGCGGCCGGCAAGGAGTTTCTGGCGGCCTTTCACGCGGCGCCCGAGCGGCTCGACGTCGTCAACCTGCTGGCCGATGCCTACGCGCGAGAGAAGGACACGGCGGATGAGTTCGCGCTCTATGAGGCGCAGTTGAGTGAGCTGGCCGCGAAGACGGATGGCCTTCCGTTAACGTCGTCGGGAGCGATGGCAGCGCCTCCTGTGCCCGGCACGGTCGATTTCTACGTGCGGGTGCAGGATCCGGACTCGGTCGACAGCACAGCCGGACCCGCCCAGAAGCTGAACTCGCAGCCTCTGGCCGCCGCGCCGGCGCGGGCTTGGCTGCCTGAAGGAGCGGCGTATGCAAGCCTGCTGGATCGGTACCTCGGCCGGCTGATCGCGACCGGGCAACTGCCGCGTGCGCTCACGGTCCTGCGACACCAGATTGATCGCAACCCGTCCGATCCGCAACTGTACGAACGGGCCGCGAGCTTCCTCCAGCAGAACAACCTGTCGGGGCCGCAGGAGCAGGTGTACGCGCAGGCGATCGCGAAGTTCCAGCAGCCCACGTACTACGACAAGCTTGCGCGGCTCTACCTGCGCGAAAAGAAGGCCGAGGCCTTCGCGGGCGTGACGCGGCAGGTGACCGGCATCTTCTCCGGCTCGGAGCTCGAGGGCTTCTTCGCAAGCGTGAACCCGGGCGAGCCCATCGGGCCGCAGCTCGCGCTCGAGCTCAATCTCTACGCGGCCAAGCGCTATCCGCACGATCTCGTCTTCACCAAGAATCTGCTGGCGGCCTACCAGGCCACGCCCACGCGCGACCCCGCCGCGTACGAGGCGCTGCTGCGCCATCACTGGTGGGAGTCCGACGATCTGCGCGACGAATTCCTCACCTACCTGAGCCGCACCGGCACGCTGGACGCCGAGCTCGCTCAGCTTGAGGCGATGAATGCGAAGAGTGCGAGCGACCCGGCCGCGCTCCGCGAGCAGGCCGAGATCGACGTCTTCGCATCGCACTACGAGCAGGCCGCGCCGCTGCTCGGCGCCGTGGCCGATCTCTACCCTGCCGACGCGGATACCGGCGACCGCGCGGTCTCGCTCTATCGTTCGCTGGCCTATCTCGATCCCACGTCTGCCTCCACGCATCGCGCCGTCGCTCTCGAGCAGAACCTGCTGGCCTTCGCGCCCGACAGCCCCGAACGCCTTGGCACCCTGGGCGACCTGTACGCCGAGGCCACCGGCGAGGGCGGCGAAGACCTCGCGTCCGCGGCACCATACTGGCGGTGCATTCCAGAGCTTCATCCGGGCTCGAGCCAGGGCTTCCTGAGCGCGTCGACCATCTTCTGGGACTACTTCCAGTTCGACGCCGCGCTGGCGCAGATCAACGCGGCGCGCACGCGGCTTCACTCGGCTGCGCTCTTCGGATACGAGGCCGGGGCGATCGAGGAGAATCGTCACGACCTTCCCGCGGCGGTCGACGAGTACACCAACGCGGTCATCCATCCCGTGGAGATTCCGCGTCACTTCGACTCGGCGATCGGCGCGATCGCGGCGTGGCTCAAGCCGCCGTCCGATGCGGCCAACAGCAGCTTCCGTTCGACCACGCAGAGCTTCTTCGGTTCCGAGGAAGCGCACGCGCGGCTCGTCGAGCTTGCCACGCGTGAAGCGACGAAGGCCAGCGTGGACGCTGCCACGGCCAAGGCTGTCGCGGAGAATCCTTCGAACACCGCCGCGCTTGCGCTGCGCGCGGATGTGCTGGCGGTGAGTCATCCGGCGGCGGAGCTTGCGCCTCTGAGCGCGCTCTTTCGCCAGTCGCTCGAGCGCGCGGCGACGCTCGACGAAGCGGCCGCCATCGGGGATCTCTCGCAGACGCGCGGGCTAACTCCGGTGTATGAGCAGGCGCTGGGCAAGCAGGCGGCGCTCACGCCCGATCCCGTGCAGAAGATCGAGCTCGAGTACACGCTCGCGCGCTCGCTCGAGTCGCGTGGCGATGTCGCGGGCGCGGCCCGGGTGATGGAGTCGGTGCGTGCCGCGAACCCGCGCGTGCTCGGGGTGGTGCGGGCCACCACGGACTTCTATGGACGCGTGAATCAGCCGCCGCGAGCCATTGCGACGTTGCTGGACGCGGCGAGGCTGGCCACGCCCACGCTCGCGCGAGACTTTACCCTGGAGGCCGCGGGGCGCGCGAACGATGCGAGCGATACCGCGCAGGCGCGCACCCTGGCGATGGGGCTGCTGGTGCAGACGCCCTACGATGCACGGGTGCTCGATGTCGTGGCGACCAGCTACGCGCGGGCTCATGATGATGCTGGCCTGAAGGCGTTCTACCTCGCGCGGCTGGACGCGGTGCGTGGCGCCGCGGGCCTCACGGCTGATGAACGCAAGGCGGACACCGCGCTGCTTCGGCGCGGACTGATCCCCGCGCTCACGCGGCTGAACGACGAGGCGGGCGCGATCACGCAGTACACGCTGCTGCTCTCGGCTTACCCCGAGGATGCGAACCTTGGCCGCGAGGCCGCGCTCTACGCGCTCAAGCATCGGTCGCAGCCGCAGCTTCTGGAGTTTCTGCGGACGACGGTGAAGCAGTCGCCGCGCGACTCCCGCTTCATGGTCCTGCTGGGGTCCACCGAGGCGACGTTCAACGATCTTCCCGCGGCCGAGGCGGCGTACTCACAGGCGATTGAGATTCGCAAGGATCGCGTCGATCTCTATACGGCTCGCGCGGAGATCGAGATGCGCCTCGGACAGTCGGATCCGGCGCAGTTGGAGCGGGCCGCGGCGGACGACGCGAGGCTATACCTGCTCAGTTATCACGATCCTGCGTGGATGGTTCGCGTCGCCGAGCTGCGGGCTCGCCAGCAGCGGCCGGCCGATGCGGTGAAGGCCTTGCAGACGGCGTATCTTGAGGGCCACGCGAAGACCGCGGCGGACGACTTCAGGGTGGCCGCGCAACTGGAACGCTGGAGTCTATTGCCGGAGGCGCGGAGCTTCGCGGAGCAGGGAGCGGCTCTGGCCGGCGGCAAGCTTCTGACGGCGAGCTCGACCGATGCTTATTCGTCGGAAGAGAGCGGCGCGGTCACCTATGCGCGGATTCTTGTCCGCGCGGGACAGACCGCAGAGGCCCTGACTACGCTGACCGCGGCGCGGCGTGCGGCCGAGGTCTCGGCGACCTCGCCCTCGGTGCTGGCGAAGGAGCTGGCGCGAGAAAATATCAGCGACGATGAGGCTGCGGAGTTCCGCAAGAACTTTGCCACGCAGCGAAGGCAGGCCGCGGATCAGGGGCTGCGAGCGGCCATCGACGCGATGGGCGAGGCCGTCCAGACCTATGACACGCCCGAGCAGAAGCAGGCGCTGGCGCTGCTGCTCGACCGGCTGCACGCCTCCGCGCAGGCCGGCTCGAACCCGACGCTCGCGCTTCGGCTGGCCGCTGCGGCGGGCCTGGTGGATCGCGAGGCGGCGTGGAGGAAGCAGCATCTCGCGGGCGCGAAGCCCAATGCCTCCGACGAGGAGGCGTACGTCGCGCTCGAGCGGAGCCGCCTCCAATTTTCGGAGCTGGCTCACGTGCTTGAAGGCTATGCGGCCAGGCTGGTTCCGGCCAAGCGCAACGCCGTGTTGACCCAGGCCGCGCAGGCCTTTCGGGATGCGGGCGATGCGGCGAACGAGACCCGGGTCGAGCGGCCGCTTGCGATGGCGGAGAACTCTCCGCTGCGGGATCGGCTCTTCGACCTGCTGCTGCGCCGCGACCCCGCGGCCCTGCTGGCTCTGGCGGCAAACCAGAACGGCAAGTTTGCCGACGCGGTGGTGAACTACACCGTCGCGCACGGAACCCGCGAGCAGGCGCTCGCCGCCGTGGCCAACCGTGGCCGCGCGCTCGATCCGGTGTGGCGTTCGGCTTCGGCGTCGCTGGTGGAGACGTACTTCGCCGGCGCGGACGCCGGCGCCGTAGATGTCTCCGACTTCAACCAGGCCCTCGGCGCCGAAGCGACCATCGCCAGCCGCGTGGCCGCGCCGGTGGACCGGAAGCGTCAACTGGCCGGGGACGTCTTCTTCTCCTACGCCAGCCGTTACGGCATCTTTCTCGCGTCTGCGCCCCAGGACGCGCGGATGCTGCCCAGCGCGGAGGACTTCCTCGCCGCGGGACTCGAGGGCTCGCCCGGGGTCGCGGCGAGTTACCTCGACCTCGCGCGAACCTACGAAGAGGCCGGGAACATCAACGGCGCTCTGGCCGAGTATCAGCATGCGCTCGAGCTCTCGCCCTCGGACGTGGCCATCGAGGATGAGATCGCCACGGTGCTCGAGCGCGCGCATCGCGGCGGCGAGGCGCTCGCGCACTGGCAGAAGGCGCTCGCCATCCTGGCCGGGATGCAGCGGCGCGGTCTTTATCCGGAGTCGTGGTTCACCACGTTCGAGACCGTGGCGCGTCACCTTGGAGAACGTCGTCTGGGAGCGGCCTGCCGCCCGGCGATCGAGTCGATCCTCGGGCCGTACCTTACCAAGAACGGAGGCTATCGTTCAAACGAACTATTGCAGGCCGCGTTCGAATCGGCGGCGACGCCCGCCGAAGGCGCCAGCGTGATCCTCGCCGTGAGCAGCTCGGCCAAGGACGCCGGCGAAATCCTCGAGGGTCTGCGCGGTGTGCCGTGGCTTGACGACGCGGCGCGGGAGCCGATCCTGCTGCGCCAGATCGAGCTCGCGCGCAATCGGCCCGATGCGAGTCCGGGAGCCTTCAGCTACCAGACGCAACTAATCGACCTGTACCTGAAACAGAACCGCACCGCTCAGGCGCAGGCCGTCTACGCAACGCTCTCCGCGAAGGAGACCGACGACGGACAGGACATGAACGGTGTGATCCTTGCGGTGCGAACCGGCCATCTCGAGTCGCTTCTGGCCAAGTGGCGGGCGAACCCCGATACAGTGCCCCGAAGCTCGCTCGGCTCCACGATTCGTCGCCTGCTGAAGCCCACGCCCGCGTACAAGCCCGATCTCGCCGCGATCCGTCCGCTCCAGGAGTTCGTCTTCGAGGACAAGCGGCAGAACGACAGCCTCGCCCCGACCGACTTCCTCGCGGTCGCGCAGCTTCGTCTCGACACCAACGACCTCGCCGGCTCGCTCGACGCGCTGCACCAGCTCACCCTCGCGCCGCCCTCGAGCGACGAGACCACCGCCGCGCTCTCCTCCGACCCCGGCGATCCCGAGTCCTCGGACAGCGAGCCCACCACAACCGTCTCAGACACGCTCGCCCGCGACCCATACCGCAACACCGACGATGCCGCCTCGCTGCTCGAGAAGAATCACCGCCCAGCGGAGGCACTTCCATTCCTCCGCGCCCTCGTGCAGTCGGTGCCCTGGAACCCCTCCTATCGCCTGCGCCTCGCCCAGGCGGAGATCGCTGCCAACGCACGCGACGCCGCCAACACCGACCTCCTCTCCGTCGCCAAGAACCCCGCCGCACCCTACGCCCTCCGAGCTCAGGCCGCCCATCTGCTCGCCTCCGCGGCTGCCCCGGCCACCGAACTCGGCAGCGGCGAGCTCACCTTCCTCGCTCATCCCACTACTGCCGCCGCGGCCCGCCAGCCCTACTTCGCCGAAGCCCGACTCGCCGCTGCCGGGAAGCCCGGTCCCGAACGCGAGCAACTTCTCCGCGAGGCGATCGCCATCAACCCCGCCAGCCCCTCCTCCGGCGACGCGCGCCTTCAACTCTTGCTGCTCGAACCCCCCACCGGCGACCCCGGTATCACGCTCGCCATCCTGCGCTCGATCCCCACCGCAAGGGCCTCCGAAAGCACCGAATCCGACGCCCCGGCCGCCATCCGGCTCCCGACCCCATCCGACACGCTCGACCAACCCACGAAGATCCGCCTGGCCTCCGCCATCGCCTCTGCCTTCGAGCGCGACGGCGACCTCGACTCCGCCCTGGCCTACGCCGAGGCTGCCGTCACCCTCAGCAAGTCCTCACCCCAGCCCGCCCTCGCGCATCGCCGCGACGAACTCAAAACCGCCCTCCAGCTCACTCGCCGTAACCTCGGCCGCAGCCCCAATCTCCGTCCGGAGCTCGAGCAATCCATCCCGGTCCGTCCCCGTCTGACCGCCTCCACGCTACCCCCGGAGGAACGATGAGAAACCGCATTGTCTTGACCCTGCTGCTTGCTCTCACCGTCGCCGCGCTCGGCTACCAGCTTCTCGCGCCGCCGCGCCCCGCGCCGACCGCACGCCTCACGGCCTACCTCCCGCAGGACGCCCTCCTCACCCTCCAGTCGCCCGATTTCGCCTCGCTCCTCAAGCGTTGGACGAACTCCCCCGAGTGCAGGGCCTGGCTCGCCTCCGACAACGACGCCGTCTTCCAGAACTCGCGTCTCTTCGGCCGTCTCGGCGACGCGCAGACCAGCTTCGAAGCCGCCGCCGGCGTTCCCGCGGACGCCGACTTCCTCGCCCACATCGCCGGCAAGGAGTCCGTCTTCGCCTGGTACGACATCGGCAAGCTCGAGTTCCTCTACATCACCCGCATGCCCGCCGCGCAGGCCGCGCAGACCCAGCTCTTCCAGTCCCGCGGCCACTTCGAGCGCCGCCACGCCGGAGCCTCCGACTTCTACCTCCGCACCTCGCGCTCCGACTACGGCACCGTCGCCTTCGCCAGCGTGCCCACCCCCTCCGGCGACCTCCTCCTGCTCGCCACGCGCGAGGACCTCATCGCCAACGCCCTCAAGCTCATCGCCCAGCCGGAGACCGGAAGCTCCATCGAGCAGGAGCCCTGGTTCCACGACGCCTCCGCCGCGCTGCCCGCCGAGAAGGCCGGCCCCGCGCTCCACATGGTGCTCAACCTCGACCGCATCGCGCCCGACCCGCACTTCCGCTCCTACTGGATCCAGCGCAACGTCCCCAGGATGAAGCAGTTCCGCGCCTCCGCGGCGGATCTCTACCTCGAGCCCACGCGCTTCCGCGAGGAGCGCGTCCTGCTGCCCAAGTCTCCCTCACCGGAAATGCCTCCCAGCGCGGACATATCCTCGCTCGCCGCACTCGTTCCGCCCTCCACCGGCGTCTTTCGCGCCGTCGCGACCCAGGACTCCGCCGCCGCCGTCACCGCCATTCAGGAGAAGCTTTTAGGCGCGGACACGCCCCCGCCGCCGAACCCCGAGTCCGCCCCCGACCCCAGCCTCGCGGGCCCGCGAACCGGCTCCGCCAGCGACCTCGAGACCCGCATCGATACCCTTCCGCCGGCGTCTCCCTCGGCTTCAACGGCCCAGTTGCGCGCGTTGCTCGAATCCAGCGGAACCGAGGCCGTGCTGACGCTGTCGTCGGCCGAACCGGCAGCCAGCCCGGACGGTCTCTGGATCCCCATCCACTCGGCCGTCATCGTCCGCACCGGCAAGCCCGCCGATCCCCAGGCGCTCAGGGCCGCGCTCCAGCAGACCCTGTGCGGCGCGCTGACGACGGCCAACATCGGCATTACCTTTCAGCCCACGCCGGTGGGCGACCGCACCGTCTACGCGCTCGGCGGGCCGCGTCCGCTCTTCTTCGCGCTCGCCGCAACGCCCGCCGCGGGCAATCTCCTGCTGCTCGCGGACGACGGCGCGCTCCTGCAACAAGTGCTCCACAATCTCGGCGCCGCATCCACGGCCGACGCCTCCGCAACCATGATCGCCGTCTTCAGCCACGCCAGCCAGCGCGCCCCCTACGCGCGCCTCACCTCGCTGGTCGACGCAACCAACGGGGGAAACAGTGGATCGGCCCGCGACCCCGCTCAGGGAGCGGATGTCGGCGCCGCACCGACGTTCTTTTCCAGCAACATCCGCTCGCTCTCGGACGCCTTTGCGTCCCTGGTCTCCGAGCAGGTGGTCGAGCGCAGCGTCGACTCGAACCTGCGCCAGACCGTCACCTACGTCTGGAAGACCCCATAACCGGGGTGCCGCTCTGCGACGAATCGCGGCGAAGGTGATATTGGTAAAGAGTCGGAAATCCAGTCTCAAGAGGATGTGCTTTGACGATCTTTGACCCCGCTCTTCCTTTTGTCTCCGTAGTGGTGGTGGGCGCTGCGCTTTGCCTTAGTTCGAGTGCGATGGCACAGGGCTTCACGGTCGAGCAGGTAATGAGTTCGCCGTTTCCGAGCGAGCTGACGGCCTCGGCCCAGGGGGCGAAGGTGGCGTGGGTCTTCGACGCGAAGGGTTCGCGGAATGTCTGGGTGGCGGAGGGGCCGTCGTTCGCGGCGCGCCAGCTCACGCACTATCGCGGCGATGATGGCATGCCCATCGCGTCGCTGAGGCTGACGCCGGATGGCCGCCAGGTGGTCTACGCGCGCGGCTCGGAGCTGAACCGGACCGGCCAGGTGGCGAACCCTGATCACGATGCGACGCAGCCCAGGCAGACCGTGTATGTCGCGGGCGTTGACGGAGGAGAGCCGCGCGCCCTGGGCGATATGGAGTGTGCCGGCGAGGACTGCGAGGATATTCAGGTTTCGCCCGATGGCAAGTGGGCCGTGTGGCCGGGCAAGCATGAGCTCTGGCTGGCGAAGCTGGACGGTGCGGAGAAGGCAAAGCAGTTGACCGAGATTCGTGGGGATGTGTCGCAGCCACGCTGGTCGCCGGATGGCACGAGGATCGCCGCCGAGGTGGACCGAGGGGATCACGGCTTTACCGCGATTCTCGACCTGAAGGACGGCGCGCTGGCGGCGGTGCACTACGTGGCGCCTTCGGTGGATCA
>Ga0302314_10019666_pt1 | contig 11205 bp, 8 predicted proteins | sample III_Palsa_N2_3_FD_200533 | JGI IMG/M metagenome (GOLD analysis project Ga0302314, IMG submission 200533) | Peat permafrost microbial communities from Stordalen Mire near Abisko, Sweden - III_Palsa_N2_3 | ecosystem: Environmental > Terrestrial > Soil > Palsa > Peat permafrost | place: Sweden... | reverse complement strand
AAGAGCAAGCGCGCAAAGAACGCGAAGCCGCACAGCAACGCGCCGCAGAAGAGCAAGCGCGCAAAGAACGCGAAGCCGCACAGCAACGCGCCGCAGAAGAGCAAGCGCGCAAAGAACGCGAAGCCGCACAGCAACGCGCCGCAGAAGAGCAAGCGCGCAAAGAACGCGAAGCCGCGGCTGCAGCAGCGGCACCGAAACCGGGGCCGGTCGCGGCCCCAGCCGCTGACGATGCCGGAGCACGCGCTGCCAAAGAGCGCGCGTGGAAGGAGCGGTCGGCGGCCGCTTGGGAGCGAGTTCGCGCGGAGGAACGCGAGCGCCGCACTTCGGCCGAAGCAGCGCCCGTAGCAATCGCACCTGCGGCCGAGGCGAATGCCGCCCCTGGGGACGCGAGCGCTGCCCCTGCGGATGCGATCGCTGCCAATGCAGAGGAGGCGGAACGCACGCGAGCGGCCGCGGAGTCGGCGGCGAAGGAGCGCGTCGCCGCGGACTGGCAAACGGCGCAGGCCCGCGCGGCGGCGTTACGTTCGGAGGTCGAGACCCGCGGAGGACATGAGGTCTTCCCGCGGGCTTGGGCTCACTGGTGGACCGATCGCTTTGGAAAGCGTATCCCGGAACCCGACCTTCCCAGGGAATCGATTGCCGACCGCATTGCGCGGGACTTCGGTGCTATTGCCGTGCCCGACTCAGAGCACGTTGCGATGGCGGACGTACGAGAACAAACTCCCAGCGTGGAGTAAGTTGCTACCCAGGTAAGCGAGCGCCCGGGCTCGCGCGCGCGTCGGGCCGTCAGCGACGAGCGCGAAACGGCTCGGTCAGGTCGTCGACGAGGAGGCCGATGCTGATCCCGCGCCGCCGTGCCTCACGCTTGAGTGCGGCTTGCGTTTGCGGCGTAACCGTCAGAGAGATGTGGACGCGCGCAACCCGGCCGATGAACGGACGTCCACCCTTCTTCTTCGCCGCGCCTTTTCGGCTACCGACCTTTTTCGCAGCGACCTTCTTTGAGCCCGCGCGTGCGGAGCGCTTTATCTGAGTTGCCATCAAGTAATGCGATATCGGACACGAAACCGATTTTCCTCTTTACATGAGGTACGCGAGCCGCAAAAATCTCGGCTGCGTCTACTTCGGCAGGACCCCCGCGGACGCGGAGACAACACGAGGAGCCGCTTCTGCAGCCGCCACGGTCGAGATCGCGGCGGACCGGGGAGGATCGTGACCCGTACCGCCGCCGTCTCGTCAGCCGAGCTCCGCGAGCGAACGAAGCGGGCATCGCGCGTAGTGGACGCGCGAGCGCTCGCTGCGCAGCATTTGTTGCGGCATCTCGACGATCCTCAGGCCCTGAGTCGGAATCCGCTCGTCGTTCCGCTCTTCGACCAAGGGAACGGAGCGGGTCGGCTGACGGCCGAGGCGTTGAACCGCATCCAAACGGCGATTCGGCAGTGCGCCGAGCAACTCCGTGGCGATTCCCGCTCGGGCGATCGCGAGAGCCGCGAGCGGCAGTATCAAATCCTCTTGCGCTGCGACCTCGGCCGCGAGGCCCACCTCGTGGTTGCTGCAAGCCTCGCGCTCTCGCGCCGGCAGTTCTATCGCGAGCGACGTCAGGCATCCGAATACCTCGCGCACTTCCTCGTCGAATACGCACGTCGAACCGCGGTCCGGCCGCAAGCCGTCTCCATCGATCGCTTCAGCCTGGAAAGCGCGCGGGCGAAGTTTCTGCGCATGGCTGGAGAGGTCAGGGGGGCACAGGAGGCGCTCCGCGACCTGGTGGCAGCCGCTGACGGCGTCGAGAAACGGATCGAGCCATGGTGCGCACTCGTCGACCTGTTGATCAACTGCAACCGTATCGGGGAGGCCGAGCTCGAACTCGAGCGGGCACAGGCGGAGCTCGAAGCCGAGACCAGCCTGCAAAAGGAAGCTCGCTCCCGCTGCCAAGCCCGCATCGATATGCAGCGCGCTTCGTACCTGTACTTCCAGGGCCTCATGCACGACGCGGCCGAGCTGGACGGCCGCATGGAGGGTACGATCGTCGCGATGTCGCGCTCGCAAAGGCCCGATGCGCGCGAGTTCTTCGTCGCGACGCGGGTGCGCCAAGCGCTCTGCGACGTAATGTCCGGGACCATCCAACGAGCGCGTCACAACATCGAGCAGGTCGGCAGTCTGCTCGCATCGGTGGGCGACGTCCCCCCAGACCTACGCGCCACCTACCTCATTGCCAGCGGCTCGATCAGAGATCACGTCCCCGGGGGGTCGGACGAGGCCTTCGCGATGCTGAGCGAAGCGCTTGCGCTCGCGCAGCGCCAGGGGCTCACGTACCTTGTAATCGAGGCGATGAGTGCGCTCTCGAACAACGCTCAGGGGCGCGGCGATTTCGCAACCGGCATACGCTACATTCATGAGATTCTGCCCGTCGCCGAGCGCTTCGCCTTGCCATCGCAGCATGGGATGCTGCTCAACGCGGCCGCGATATCCGAGGCATCGCTCGGCCACCACGAAGCCGCCGTCGGCCTCGCGAGCCGCGCCCGCAAGGTCCTCTCGCCCAACAGCCTCGAGAGCATCTATTCAAACCTCGCCGAAGCCCAGGCACGGCTGTCAACGCGAGGCTTCGCACTCGCCGGGCGAGCGGCTCGCCAGGCGTTCGACTCGGCTGCGCGAATCCGGAGCGACCGGCTGGCCGGAACCGCCCTTCGCTTGATGGCGGAGAGCTCGGATGGCCTCGGAAGGTCGGCCGACGCGCGCGAATACGTCCTCGCGGCCCTGGAACGGTTGGAGCGCGAGGGCCCGCCGGTCGCCCTCCTTCAGGCGTATCAGGCGGCTGGTCGCATTACGGGCGAGCGACGGCTACGCGTGCGTGCGAGCGAGTTGGCAACCGCTCTCAAGCGCTGATCCAGGTTCTGCCGCGGGAACCATCAAAAGTGCCAAACCCGGCCGTCGCCCAAAGGCGAGGCTTGGCCGCGTAGCCAAGGCTCGCGGGGAGACCCGAGCGCAGTGCCAGTCCGCCTTGGAGGCAACCACCCCCAATGACGTTATTTGTCGGTTTGGTCTATGCCGCGATGTCCATGTTCTTGCTCAGCTCGAACCAAGTTTGCAGGCACGGAGTCCACGTCCACGTCATCTGGGACGGACCCGGAATGATGTGCAGCGGCCAACTCCGCTCTCACCTGTTACCGAGCAATCCGGGCACGCACGACTAACGCCGCGCCCGTAACCTGACTGCCGCGCCGGGAAGGGGCGCGGATGGTGCGAAATCCGGCCGCATGGAGCATTGGAAGCTGGGTGCAGCGGAGCTTGCGCGCTTCGTCGCGCAAGGTTCGGTGACCGCGCGCGAGGTCGTTGAGGCGCATATCGCACGCGTCGAAGCGGTCAACCCCGTTCTCAATGCACTCGTCGTAAAGCGATACGATGCAGCGCTGGCGGAAGCCGACGCGGTCGATTGTCGTCGCGCCGCCGGGGAGCCACTGGGGTCGCTGGCAGGCGTCCCGGTGACGATCAAGGAGAGCCTCGATGTCGCGGGGCTACCGTCGTCCTACGGACTCTTGTCGCTCGCGAGCGTCATCGCCGCGTCGGACGGAGCGTACGTCGCGCGGCTCCGCCGCGCCGGTGCGATCGTAATCGGGAAGACCAATCTGTCGCAGCTGATGATTTTCATCGAGTCGGACAATCCCGTCTATGGTCGATCCAACAACCCCTGGAATCTCGAACGGTCGCCCGGCGGCTCGAGCGGCGGCGAGGGCGCGTCCGTTGCGTCGGGGTGCGCTCCACTCGGATTCGGCTCCGACATCGGCGGGAGCATTCGCAATCCGGCAACATCGTGCGGTGTCGTCGGATTCAAACCGACCGCCGGCCGCCTGCCGGATACGACGCGCCTCCCCGTGTTTGCAGGCGCCGAGGCGATCGTGAGTTCGGAGGGTCCGTTCGCGCGCTGCGTCGATGACGTCGCGCTTGCGCTCGGCATTGCGAACGACGGTCCGAATCCCGATGTATTGCCCCCGCGACCGCTCGGGGATCCGGTCTCCGTCGACGTCGGTACGCTGCGAGTCGGGGTGTGCGAACGCATCGGAAGCTTCGCCGCGGCGCCCGCGCTGGCGCGGGCGGCTCGCGAAGCGGGCGCGGCACTCGCGGGGATGGGCGCGACCGTCGTGCCGTTCGAGGTGCCACACGCGGATCGTGCCCAAGACCTATTCTTCGGCATCCTGAGCGCAGACGGCACACGCGGCGCGCGACTCGCCCTCGGTAGTGACCCGCGCGACGTGCGGGTCGCCGAGTTGATCGGCATCGCGTCGAAGCCGCGCAGCCAGCTCGCCATCATCGAGCGCTTGCTGCAGGTCTCGGGCGAGCACAGCCTTGCCGCCGTGGTACGAAACTACGGGCGCACGGATACCTATCACTATTGGAAGCTCACGGAAGCCGTGCGCGCGTATGCGGTGCTGTTCGCCGCAGCCATGGACGCAGCACACGGCGCCCCGCTCGACGTCTTGCTGCTCCCGCCGTCCGGGCTCCCGGCGCTCCCGCATGGCATGTCGCGCCAGGTGCTCACGGCGGGCATGTACGCGCCCCTCTTCAACCTCCTCGGGTATCCGGCAGGCTCGCTGCCGTGGACGCGCGTGGGTGCCGGCGAAGAGGTCGGCCGTAAGCGCTCCCGCGATCGCGTCGAGCGAGGAGCGTACGAAACGGAGGTCGGCAGCGCCGGACTCCCGATCGGCGTCCAGGTCGTCGCCCGCCCCTGGAGAGACCACGTTGCGCTTGCCGCCATGAAGGCGCTCGAGACCGTCGCACGGTCGCGAGCGGACTTCCCGATCACGCCGACCGACCCACCGTCGGCGCCGACCGGTTGACTCCGCGGGCCGTCGCGGTCCATACATAATCGTCAGTTTATCGCTCCGTCGATATTCTCTATTTGACATGGATGGTTCGCGCGTGCCACTATTGTCGCACCCTAGCGGGTCCTTTCCGCCTCGCACGAAGGAGCGCGCCCCAATGACGAGTACGCTGCGGACCGTTGCCGAGGCCATGGTGGCCCCCGGACGTGGAATCCTGGCGGCCGACGAGAGTTCGGGGACCGCGAACGCCCGATTCTCCAAACTCGGGATCCCGCAGACCGCGGAACTGCGCCGGCAGTACCGCGAGCTACTCTTCACGTCAGCCGATCTCGGCCGCTGGATCTCCGGTGCGATTCTGTACGACGAAACGCTCCGCCAGGCGGATACGCAGGGAACGCCGCTCGCCGACGTGCTCAAAGCGGCGGGGATCCTGGCGGGCATCAAGGTCGACACGGGGACGTTGCCGCTCGAGCTCGGCGACGGCATAGAGAAGGTGACCGCGGGGCTCGACGGCCTCGCGCAGCGGGTGTCCGAATACGTCGGTCTCGGCGCGACCTTCGCGAAGTGGCGCGCCGTGATCGCGATCGGCGACGGCATCCCGTCAGCACGCTGCTTGCACGTGAACGCCCACGCACTCGCGCGCTATGCCGCGATCTGCCAGGCGGGCGGGCTCGTGCCAATCGTCGAGCCGGAGATCCTCATGGACGGCGACCAAGCCGACCACGACATCGATGTCGCCTTCGCGGTCCAAGAGCGGGTTCTCACGGAGGTCTTCTCCGAACTAGCGCACGCCGGCGTTGCCTTCGAAGGCATGGTCCTCAAGCCGAGCATGGTGGTGCCGGGCCAGAAGTCGAGTCGGGCGGCCACATCGCGCGAGATCGCCGAGGCGACGGTGACCAACCTGCTTCGGCGCGTACCAGCCGCAGTCGCCGGCATCGCGTTCTTGTCGGGCGGCCAAGGCGACATCGAGGCGACGGTCAACCTCAACGAGATCAACCGTGTCGCCAAGGAACGCGGCGCTCCGTGGCCGCTCACGTTCTCATTCGGCCGCGCCCTGCAGGCGCCCGCGATCGCGGCATGGCTTGGGAACGGCGCGAACGTCCGGGCGGCACAAGGGCAGCTTCTCCATCGCGCACAGATGAACGGCATGGCCGCGCTTGGGGAATACACGGAACAAGCCGAGGGGCAGCGAGCCCTCGTGCCGGCCTGAGCCGGCGACGCTTCGGGATCGAGGAGACCATGCCGCATCGGCGCACGACCTTCAGCAAGTTCATCATCGAGGACCAGCGCCGAACGGCAAGTCCCGACACGGCCCTGACCGCCCTCCTCAACGATATCCAGACAGCATGTAAATTCATCGCGACAGCCGTCTCGCGAGGCGCCCTCAGCCCGAGCCCCGAGGCGGAGGTCGGTGTGAACGTGCAGGGCGAGGAGCAGAAGCCGCTCGACGTCGTTGCAAACGAATTGATGCTACGTGAATGCGAGTGGGGCGGCCAGCTTTGCGGCATGGCCTCGGAAGAGATGGACCTGCCGTTCACCATACCGGCCGCCTACCCGCGGGGTCCTTACCTGCTCCTGTTCGATCCGCTCGACGGCTCGTCGAACATCGACGTCAACCTTACCGTCGGCACGATCTTCTCGGTGCTTCGCGCGCCCGACGGCGTCACCGAGCCGACCGTCAAGGATTTCCTCCAGCCGGGGACGCGGCAAGTTGCGGCGGGCTTTGCACTATACGGCCCGGCGTCGATGCTCGTTGTCTCGCTTGGCGCAGGTGTCCACGGCTTCACGCTCGACCCGGAGATCGGTGCCTACACGCTGACGCACCCCCACATGCGCATTCCGGAAGCAGCACGCGAGTTCGCCATCAACGCCTCCAACGAGCGCTTCTGGGAACCGCCGGTTCGCCACTACGTCGCGGAGTGTATCCAGGGCAAAGCTGGTCCGCGTGCTGTGGACTTCAACATGCGGTGGGTAGCCTCGCTCGTCGCGGAGGTGTACCGCATCTTGATTCGCGGCGGCGTCTTCCTCTATCCGCGCGATACGAAAGATGCCTCCAAGCCGGGCCGGCTGCGCCTCTTATACGAAGCCAACCCGATGGCCATGATCGTCGAGCAGGCCGGCGGCGCGGCGACGACCGGCCGCGAGCGCATCCTCGACGTTCGTCCGGACAGCCTCCACCAGCGGGTCCCGGTGATTCTCGGGTCGCGTCAAGAGGTCGAGCGCCTCGTGCGCTATCACAGCGAATACGACGGCGGCGAGGACCTCGCATTCGAGGCGCCCCTGTTCAACACGCGCTCTCTGTTCCGCTCGGCGTAGCGGCAGCGCCGCGTGTCTGCAAAGCATCCGATCGTTGCGATCACCGGTTCGTCGGGCGCCGGCACGACGACCGTCAAGTCGACGTTCCAGCAGGTATTCCGCCGCGAGAACATCGCGGCCGCGATCGTCGAGGGCGACGCGTTTCACCGCTACGATCGCAGGCAGATGCGATCGATCTTGGAAGAGGCGCAGCGCGACGGCAACTCCCACCTGAGCCACTTCGGGCCAGAGGCAAATCTCTTCGAAGAACTAGAGACACTGTTTCGTGCGTACGGCGAGACCGGAATCGCGACGTTTCGCCGGTACTTGCACGACGACGCGGAGGCAGCTACGTACGGCCAGGAGGCCGGGACGTTCACGCCCTGGGAGGACATCCGGCCCGGGACCGATCTCCTGTTTTACGAAGGCCTGCACGGCGGGGTGGCAACGGGTACGGTCGATGTCGCACAGCACGTCGACCTCTTGATCGGCGTCGTTCCGGCAATCAACCTCGAGTGGATCCAGAAGCTGCACCGTGACAAGACGGTGCGCGGCTACACGCACGAGGCCGTGGTCGACACGATCCTGCGCCGAATGCCGGACTACGTGAACTACATCGTTCCGCAGTTCTCGCGCACGCACGTCAATTTCCAGCGCGTGCCGATCGTCGACACGTCGAACCCCTTCATAGCGCGGAGCATCCCGACTGCCGACGAGAGTATGCTCGTTATCCGCTTCCGCAGCGCGAAGGGGATCGACTTTCCTTATCTGCTATCGATGTTGCACGACTCGTTCATGTCGCGACCGAACACCATCGTCTGCCCGGGCGGCAAGATGGCGCTCGCGATGCAACTGATCTTCTCGCCCATGATCCTGCAGCTCACCGATCGTAAGAAGCGCTCGTAGCCGGCTCAGGTCTGCTGCGCGGCGCTCAGGTCTGCTGCGCGGCGCTCACGATCATCTCGCGCGGGGCGCGCATGCCGTGGTTCTCGTCGCCGTGGGCATCCGCCGCCGCGACCAGTGCGTCTTCGTCGTCTCCGGTGATGTTCGCCCCGCAGAGCGGGCACGTCACGGTCAGTCCCATCGTCTCGTTCCTCCGGCCCGGTGGTTGCAGTTAGTTGATGATCTCGAACAGCCCGGCAGCGCCCATGCCGCCGCCGATGCACATGGTCACAACGAGCCACTTCGCCCTGCGGCGGCGGCCCTCGACGATCCCATGGAGTGTCATGCGCGCGCCGCTCATGCCATAGGGGTGACCGATCGAGATCGCGCCCCCATCGACGTTGAAGCGCTCGTTGTCGATCCCCAGACGGTCCCGGCAGTACACGGTCTGCACCGCAAAGGCTTCGTTCAGTTCCCAGAGATCGATGTCGTCGATCGTCAGGCCGTGGCGTTCGAGCAGCTTCGGGACCGCGAACACGGGCCCGATGCCCATCTCCTCCGGCTTGAGGCCCGCGACGGCCATGCCGCGGTAATAGGCCAACGGCTCGAGGTCGTTCTTCTCGGCGTAGTCGTAGCTCGTCAGCACGAGCGCAGCCGCGCCGTCCGAGAGCTGGGATGCATTGCCCGCGGTGATCGTCGACTTCGGGTTGATGAAGCTCGCGCTCTTGAGCTTCGCAAGACCTTCGAGCGTCGTATCGGGGCGATTCCCCTCGTCCTTCTCGAGCGTGAACAGCGCCTCGTGGACGCCGCCGGTCTCCTTGTTCTCGTCGAACTTATATGCCGGCAGCGGCACGATCTCCGCATCGAAGCGGCCGGCGGCCTGCGCCGCGGCCGTCCGCTGCTGGCTCTGCACTGCGTAGGCATCCTGAGTCTCGCGCGACACGTCGTAACGCTTGGCGACGAGGTCCGCGGTCTCGATCATCGGCATGTAGAGGTCGGCCTGATGCCGCAGCAGCCACTCCTCGGTGAAGAAGTGCGTGTTCAGATGGTTCTGCACCATGCTGATGGATTCGGCGCCGCCCGCCACGACCGCCGGCGCGCCGTCGACCACGATGCGGTGCGCTCCCGTCGAGATCGCTTGCAAACCGGACGCGCAGTACCGGCTCACCGTCGTTCCCGAGACGCTGAGCGGCAGGCCTGCGCGCACGGCGGCATTGCGTGCCAGGTTGTGACCGGTCGCCCCCTCGGGCATTCCGACGCCGAAGACGACGTCTTCGATGGCATTCGGATCGACGCCAGAGTGCTTGACGGCATGCGCGATCGTGTGCCCTGCCATTGTATCGCCGTGCGTCATGTTGAACGCGCCCCGGAAGGCTCGCCCGATCGGCGTCCGAGCGCCGCCCACGATCACTGCTTCGGTTGCCATCAGTTGAATGCTCCAATCGCTCTACGCTTGACGAACCCGCCGCTCTTCGCAGCCTTTTCCAGTTCCGGCGCGGGCTTCCAGTGGGCGCCGAGGGTCTTCTGCCACTCGAGGATGCGCTCGTAGATTGCCTTGGCGCCGATCGTATCGGCCCACCACATCGGGCCGCCGTGATACCACGGGAAGCCGTAGCCGAAGACCCAGACGATATCCTCGTCGCCCGGCCGCAGGGCGATGCCGTCGCCGAGGAGTTGCGCGCCCTGGTTCACGAGTGCAAACATGCAGCGCTCGATGATTTCCGCGTCGCTGATGTCGCTGCGGCGCGTCACGCCGACGCGCTTCGCCTCCGCCTCGATCACGCGCTCGACCTCTTCGTCCCGGATCGGATCGCGCTTCCCCGGCTCGTAGCGAAAGAAGCCCTGGCCGGTCTTCTGCCCGTAGCGGCCTTGCTCGTACAACCGTGTCGCAATCTGCGACTGGCGGTAGCCGGGATCCGGCGCCTCCAGGCTGATTTTGTAGAAGACGTCGATGCCGGACAAGTCGCTCATCGCGAACGGCCCCATCGGGAAACCAAAGTCCTTGATCGCGCGGTCGACTTGCGCCGGCGTGGCACCCTCCTCGAGGAGGAACGTCGCCTCGCGCACGTAGTCGAACAGCATGCGGTTGCCGATGAAGCCGAATGCGTTCCCGGAGAGCACGCCCTTCTTGCGCAGCTTCTTCGAAAGCGCCATCGCGGTCGCGATCGTCTCGTCATCGGTCTTTGCGCCGCGAACGACCTCGAGCAGTTGCATCACGTTTGCCGGCGCGAAGAAGTGCAAACCGATAACTCGCTGCGGCCGCGAGGTGGCGGCCGCAATCGCATCGATGTCGAGCGTCGACGTGTTCGAGGCGAGGATCGCACCGGGCTTCACGACGCGGTCGAGGGCGGCGAACACTTCCTTCTTAACAGCCATCGATTCGAACACCGCTTCGACGACGAGGTCGACGTCCGCGAGCGCCTCGTGCCCACCAACGAACTCGATCGCGCCCTCGCGCTCCTTGGAGCGCTCCGCCGTAAGGCGGCCTTTCTTCACCTGCCCGGCGTACGTGTCGGCGACGGCCTTCTTGCCACGCTCGATCTGCTCGGGGTTGACCTCGAGCACCTTGACGGGGATGCCCGCGTTGGCGAACACCATCGCGATCCCGGTGCCCATGGTACCGGCGCCGACGACCGCCGCCGTCGCGATCTCCTTGGGACGGACGTCCCGCGAGAGCCCCGGGATCTTGCCGAGCTCGCGCTCCGCGAAAAAGATGTGGATCGCCGCCTGCGCCGGATCGCTGCGCACGAGCTCGTCGAAGAGCCGCGCTTCGCGCGCGATGCCGAACCGGTACTCGAGCTGCGATGCGGCCTCGACGGCGTCGATCAGCGCATGCGCGGCGAGCCCGCCGCGATTCTCAGGCGGCACCATGCCGTGGGCCATCGCGACCATCGGGGGCGGCACGAAGAATTTCAGGTGACTGATGCGCTTCTTCGACCCGGCGTTCGCACGCGCGAACTCGACGGCGCGCGCGAGCAGATCACCCTCGACGATCTCGTCGACGATCCCCATGCCCTTGGCCGGTTTTGCCGCTTTGCTCTCGCCTTTGAGCATCATGTCGAGCGCCATCTGCACGCCCGCCAGACCACCGTTCATCGGGTTCTTCGTCGCGAGCAGGCGCGGCAGCCGCTGCGTACCGCCGGCACCCGGGATCAGCCCGAGCAGAATCTCCGGAAGGCCGACCTTCGCGTGCTCGCTCGCGAGCCGGTAGTCG
>Ga0302314_10019664_pt1 | contig 11205 bp, 2 predicted proteins | sample III_Palsa_N2_3_FD_200533 | JGI IMG/M metagenome (GOLD analysis project Ga0302314, IMG submission 200533) | Peat permafrost microbial communities from Stordalen Mire near Abisko, Sweden - III_Palsa_N2_3 | ecosystem: Environmental > Terrestrial > Soil > Palsa > Peat permafrost | place: Sweden... | reverse complement strand
CAGCCGACACACCCTTCGCGCCCTACTACGGCGTCGAACTGCTGACCAAGCTCGGGGCCGCCGGTGACCAGATGGTCGTCTCCAGTTCGACCGACTCGCTGCTCAAAGTGCACGCGGTACAACGCGTCGGCGGCAATCTCGACGTCCTGCTGGAGAATGAGGATCCTGCAAATCCCGTCACGGTCAGCCTGGCTTCTTCAGGCTTCACGCCGACATCCAGCACCGCGACGCTCTACTCGCTGGCGAACAACGGCACCGCGATCACCACGTCGACCCAGAGCACCTCGTCAGCGATCACCATCGCGCCCTACGCGATGACCGTCGTCCAGTACGCCGGCAGCGGCGGAACCGGGTCCACCGCACCCGGAGCACCTGGGCAACCCGTCGTATCCGGCTTGGCCTCCACCACGGCCAGCAACACCTCCGGCACCGGCACCCTGATGTGGCCCGCCTCGGTGGCCGGCACCAACCCGATCGCGCACTACAACGTGTACCAGCAGGGCAGCGGCGGTAGCAGCACCCTTGCTGGGACGGTAAGTACGACCTCCTTCAATCTCACCGGCCTGACCATTGGCGCCTCCTATAGCTACGACGTCGTCGCAGTGGATACCGCAGGCAATCCATCACTGCCCTCGCCGCCGGTCACCTTCACCGTTCCACCGCCGGCGAGTAGCAGTTGCAGCGTGACGTACACGGTCACCAGCAGCTGGCCAGGCGGCTTCGGGGCCAACGTCACGGTCGCCGACACCGGCTCCACCGCCCTGAGCAGCTGGACTCTCACCTTCACGCTCCCCTCAGGTGAAGCGGTCCAAGGCGGATGGGACGCCACCTGGACCCAGAGCGGCCAAGCGGTCACGGTGACCAGCGCGAGCTGGAACGGAGCCCTCGCCGCCAACGGCGGATCGACCCAGATCGGCTTCAACGGCACGGACATCGGCTCCGCCGCTCCGCCCACCGTGTTCTATCTCAATGGCGCTACATGTAGCTGAGAAGTCCCACGCCGACCGCTGCCCAAATCCTGTTATCGGAGGTACCCATGCGTTCCTTTCCCCGGACAGTACCGGGAACTCGCACCGCGCGCCGCCTGACGGCCTTGGGCAGCGCGTTGATTCTCACCGCGGCGGCGCTGGTCGCCGTCGCACCCCGCGCCCACGCGGCGCCGAGCAGCTTCGACTACGCGGAGGCGCTCCAAGACTCCATGTACTTCTACGCGACGCAGCGCTCCGGCCAACTGGCTCCGGACAACCCGGTGGACTGGCGTGGCGACAGCGACCTGTCCGACGGTTCCGACAACGGAGTGAACCTGACCGGTGGCTACCATGATGCCGGCGACCTGGTGAAATTCGGCCTGCCCGAGGCCTACAGCATGACCCAGCTGGCCTGGGGCTACCTCGACTACCCGCAGGGATACACCTCCTCCGACTCGGCCCAGCAACTGCTGGAGAATCTGCGCTGGGGCGACGACTACATCCTGTCCGCCTTTACGAACGCCACCACCTTCTACGGGCAGGTCGCCAACCCGAACACAGACCACCAGTACTGGGGGCCTGCCGAGGTCAACCCGGTTTCGCGGCCGTCCTACGCGATCACGGCGTCCTGCGGCGGCACCGACCTGGCGGCCGAGGCCGCAGCTGCGCTCGCCTCGTCCTCCATAGTCTTCAAGACCTCAGACCCGAAGTACTCCGCGGAACTGCTGACACAGGCGCAGGGCCTATGGAACTTCGCCAACACGGACCGCGGCGACTACAGCAACTGCATCACGAGCGCTCAGGGGTTTTATAACTCGTTCAGCGGCTACTGGACCCAACTCGTCGAGGGCGCCATCTGGCTCTACAAGGCCACCGGGACCAGCAGTTGGCTGACCACGGCCGAGAGCGACTACGCCAACATGCCCCTGGCCAGCCAGTCCACCCTGCACGAGTATGCCTGGACCTCGAACTGGGACGACGACAGTTTCAGCGACTACATCCTGCTGGCCGAGCTGACCGGCCAGCAGGAGTACATCACTGACGCCGAGGACTACCTCGACTGGTGGACCACCGGGTTCAGCGGCTCAGAGGTCTCCTACTCTCCCGGCGGCGAGGCGTTCCTGAACCAGTGGGGATCACTGCGCTACTCAGCCAATGCGGCGTTCACCGCACTGGAGTTTTCCAACTACCTCACTGCTCACAGCCTGGACGCGACCAGAGCGGCGACGTACCACAGCTTCGCCGTCTCGCAGATCAACTACATCCTCGGCGCGAATCCGAACGACGAGAGCTATGAGGTCGGATTCACCAACGACGGCACCAACACCTCGTGGCCGCAGCAGCCGCACAACTCCACCGTGCACGGCTCCTGGGCCGACAATCTCACCACCCCGGCCCAGACCAGGCACACCGACTACGGACTCCTGGTCGGCGGTCCGACCAGCAACAACGACCAGTTCCAGGACGTCCGGAGCGAGTATCAGTACACCGAAGGAGCGCTCGACTACAACGCCATGTTCTCCGGAGCCCTCGCCGCCCTCACGCAGCAATACGGTGGCACCCCGGTCGCGAGCTTCCCGAAGGCCGAACTGCCGGACGGCCCGCAGCAGTACGTCCAGGCCGCGATCAACAACGAGGGCACCGACTTCATCGAGCTCAAGGTGCTGATCAACAACCAGTCGGCCTGGCCGGCCCAGCCGATGCCGGACGCCTCCTTCCGCTACTACTTCACCCTGGACCCCGGTGAGACCGCGAGCCAGATCACGCTGAGCTCGTCCTACAACCAGTGCAGTGCCCCCGGAGCGCCGACCCAGTTCTCCGGCAGCACGTACTACGTCACGGTCAACTGCTCGAACCTGAACATCGAGCCTGTCGGCGAGGCCGACTACCCCAACGCCGACTGGCAAGCGCAGGTCCAGGTCCGGATCACCTTCCCGCAGGCGCACAATCCCGCCGAGGACTGGTCGTTCCAGGGAATCCCGAGCACGAGCGGCGCCACCCCGGTGACCGTGTCCGACATCCCGCTGTACTCCGGCAACACCCTGGTCTGGGGCACCGGCCCGTCCGCCGTGGCCGGGCCGAGCGTCCCCAAGTCGCTGGCCGCGAGCTCCGTGACCGGCACCAGCGCCACGCTGTCCTGGACCGCCGCGACCGCAGGGGCGTATCCGATCGCGGGATATGACGTGTACTCCAGCGCCGGACGCCTGGTCGCACAGGTGCCCGCGACGACGACCTCGTACGCGGTCACCGGGCTGAACTCCAACCGCACCTCGCCGTACGGGTTCTATGTCGATGCGGTGGACACTCAGGGAACAGCGTCTGCGGCCTCGAATATCGCGCAGTTCATCACCGCCTCGTTCACCTCCTTGGCCGCAGCCGATGTCACCGCTCCGGGCACGCCCGGCACTCCCGTCCCCACGGCGGTGTCTTCCAGCGGCGCGACTCTGACGTGGGGCGCGTCGACTCCGGGCAGCAACGCGGTCTCCGGTTACGACGTCTACGAGCTCTACCCGACAGCACACTTGGTGGCCGCCGTAAGCCCGACTACGACCTCGTACACGCTAACTGGCCTGACTTCCGCAACAGGATACGGATACGAGATCGCCGCGCTAGACGGCACTGGCCGAATCAGCACGGTCACAGCCGCGACAGCGTTCACGACCCTAGGCGGGGCTGGCTCAACTCCGACGCCCACACCTTCGGCCTCGGCATCCGCAACGGCATCGCCGACGGCGTCCCCGACAGCATCAGCGTCGGCAACTCCCACCAGCACGCCGAGCCAGACCTCGTCACCGACGGCGTCCCCGTCGGCCAGCGCTTCCGGGAGCGGCCCCGGGACTTGCACCGCGGTGTTCTCCCTCACCAACAGCTGGTCAGGCGGCTTCCAAGCCTCGGTCACGGTGACCGCCAGCTCAAGTCCGATCACCGGCTGGTCGGTGGGCTGGACCTTCCCGTCGGGCGAAGCGGTCACCGAACTCTGGAGCGGCTCGTACACCGTCTCCGGCCAGGCGGTGACCGTGACCAACGAGAGCTACAACGGCTCATTGGGCGCCGACGCCAACACCTCCTTCGGATACACCGGCTCCGACCCCGGGGCCTTCACCCCGCCCGCCTCCCTCAGCTGCACGGCCGTCGGCTGACCGCCCGCCCCGCGCGGACCCGCGCGGGGCGAAAGCAGAAAGAAGCACTCAATGTCCAGATTCTCTCGGCGCCTGGGCGGCCCGCTGCTGGCGGTGAGCCTGACCGCCGCAAGCACCGCCGGATTCGTCGCGCTCAGCGTGCCGAGCGCGCCCGCCGACACCGGCGCCTCGTGCGCCGCCGCCTACTCCGTGGCCTGGCAGACCCCGTCGAACAGCCCGCCCGACTTCGGCGTCACGGTGACGGTCACCAATAACGCCTCGTACGCCATCTCCGGGTGGACGATAACTCTCACCTACTCGGCCGGGCAGACCCTGGTGGCCGGCAGCGCCTACAGCGCCAACATGTCGCAGAGCGAGAATACCGTCACCGCCTCCGGCCTGCAGGGGGACAATGCCGCCCTCGGTTCGGGAGCCGCCACCACCTTCGGGTTCGACGCCGACTACAACGGCACCGCAAACCCGATCCCGACCGTCACCTGCTCCGGTCCGAGCGAGGGATCGGGCAGTGCGGTCCTCAGCGGCCCGCTCGACCCACTCGGCGTCAACACCGCCGCGTGGGACACCAACTTCACCGACCCGGCGATCTCCACCGACCTCTCCACCATCAACACGGGCCTGATCCGGTACCCGGGCGGCTCATACGCCGACCAGTACCTGTGGCAGCCCAACACCTACAACGGCACCACCGACCCGGTCGACTTCGCCCAGTATGCAAAGCAGGTCGACGGGATCACCGGCGGACAGAAGTTCGTGACCGTCGACTACGGCTCGGACACTCCAGCGGACGCTGGCGCCTGGGCCACGCAGTCGCTGACCAGCGGTGAGAACGTCTCTTTGTGGGAGATTGGAAACGAGGAGTACGGCTCCTGGGAAACCGACACCCACGCGAACCCGCACACCGCCTCCTCCTACGCGACCAACGCCTTGCCGTACATGCAGGCGATCAAGCAAGCCGCCCCCAACGCGCAGGTCTGCTACGACTACGCGATGGACGGCAACCTGGCGCCCGGCGCGGGCGTTGCCAACTGGCAGACCTGGAACGACACCATCCTCCAGGCCGACTCGGCCGACATCAACTGCGCGGATGTCCACTGGTATCCCATCAATGGAACGCCGACCGAGTCCGTGCAGAGCATCATGGAGCTGATCGACAACGTCCCGCCGGCGGCGGCCGAGGTCAAGGCCGCGTTGTCCACCTACGACCCGACGGCCGACTTCGTGGTCGGCGAGACCAATTTGTCGCAAACGGCAAACGCCTGGAACGAGGAGCCGGTGGGCGCCCTGTTCTCGGCGGCCGACGCCCTCGAATGGCTCTCCTTCGGAGCCCAGAGCGTGGACTGGTGGGACGTGCACAATTACGGTTCGCCCACCGCCGACTTCGGCATGTTCTCCTCCGGTTCCACAGGCGAGCCGGCCGTGGACACTCCGTATGCGCCTTACTACGGGTACGAACTCGCCTCGCTGCTGGCGACGAAGGGGGCGACGGTCGGCACGCTGCTCTTGCCCACGCCGGATATCTACGCGTACGACTCCAAGTCCAGTAGCGGCTACAGCGTGATGTTGGTCAACGCCAACCCGAGCGTCGCGTACTCGATCAACACGGCATCGCTTGGCCTCACCAGCTCATCAGAGACCGAGTACGTGTACGACGCCGCGAACCCGACGGTAGTGAGCAGCGCTTTCTCGGGTAGCACGGTCTCCGTTCCGGCGGAATCGATAGTCGTGCTCAGCGGCGGTACCGGCGCGCAGCCCACGCAGTCGGCGTCCGCATCGGCCTCGGCTTCGGCCTCGGTCAGCGCGTCTACTTCGGCGACTGCCAGCGCATCCGCGACTGCCACGGCATCCTCGTCGCCGTCGCAGACTCCTTCGCAGTCGGCGTCCGCCACGGCCACTGCCACGGCCACCGGGACGGGCTCGTCTGCGCCGAGTTGCTCGGCCGCGTGGTCGCTGACCACCTCGTGGAGCGGTGGCTTCCAACTCGGATTCACTGTGACGAATAACGGCTCGGTTCCGACACACGGCTGGACGGTGGCCTGGGCCTGGCCCGACGGCCAGAGCGTGACGGAGATCTGGAACGCGACCGACACAATCTCCGGGTCCAAGGTCAGTGCGACGAATCTGAGCTATAACGGCGCGATCCAACCGGGCGGCAATACCACCTTCGGCCTCCTCGCCAGCGGGAGTCCGCCGGGCACACCGTCCGTCACCTGCTCGGCTACCTGAGCCGCGCGGTACACAAAGCCGGATCCAGGGGAGCCCGGAGGCCTTGATGCCTCCGGGCTCCCCTCGCGATAGGGATCTTTCTGGCCACTAGCTCGGTAATTGCCAGTCAAGGCAAATAATCGCAATGTTCTAGTTCAGATATTGCACCCGGATTTTCTAAACGTTACAGTCCCCTCAGCGAAGCGACCCCTGTTTACCGCTGCGTTCAAGGAGGAACCGCGACAATGCACCTCAAAAGACACGCGTCCACGCTGTGGCGCCACGGCTCTATGACACGGCGATTAGTACCCCCCGTCGTGCTGGCCGTCACGGTCGCGCTCCTCGGCGGCTACCACGCCCCCGGGGCATCCACGGCTTCCACGACTGCCACCGCGGGACTGCACATGCAGCCGGCCGCGTCGACCAGTTCTCCGGTCTGGTCCACCCAGCTCGACTTCGACAACAACGGCACGGCGTGGTCGGAGTCGTTCTTCGCCGGGCTGGCGTCCGACGGTCTGACCAACGCGGAACTCGACATGCCGTGGGGCACGATCGAGCCCTCGGCTGGCACGTTCACGTTCACGGAGTTCGACCAGGAGTTGGCCAACGCGGCGGCTGCCGGGGTCAAGCTGGTGCCGATCTTCTGGCAGGCTGGATGGGGCGGTAGCCCCGCGTCGTGGATCACCGACTTCGAAGAGGGCAGCGGCGGTGCCGTGGGTCAGGCTCCTGACTGGTGGAATCCGACGGAGCAGTCCGAGTACTTCACCTACGTCGAGGACACGATCAAGAACGCGGTCGCCCAACCCGGTGGCTACGGCGGGTCGATTCTGGACTACGGCTACCTCGACGCCATGTGGGACCTCAGCGGCGCCGGTGGCGGCTACACCGCCGACGACATCGCCGAGTTCCAGAACACTTACCTGCCGCAGACATACGGCACCATCGCCACGTTCAACTCGGACAACGGCACCTCGTACTCCTCGTTCAGCCAGGTGCCCGCAGCCGCTTCCGGTGCGGCGCTCTTCGGGGTGTTCCAGGCGTTCCGGGCGTGGAGCGTCGCGCAGACCTACGGGGCGCTGACCGCTGACGTGCGCGCGATCACCGCGAGCACGCCGCTGTTCTACTACTTCGGCGGCGGTTTCGGCAACGCGACCAACTACGCCAACAACCCGGACACATTCTTCCAGTTGGCGAAGCAGTACAACGTCATCATCATCGACGACGACGCCTCCTCCCAGGGCCTGACGCTCACCTTCGGCAGCCTGGCCCGCGCGTACGGCGTGCAACTGATGCAGGAGTGGACCGCCCCACCGTCCAACTCCCAACTCGCCGCCGAATCCGTGCAATGGCTCAGCCTTGAGGGCGTGGGCGAGCCCAACAATGCCGGAGAAGACTTCTTCATCCACGACGGCACTGAAAAAGATATCGTCGGATTCCCCATATACACGGCTTGGATACCGACACTCAAAACCCTGAGTGGCTCCTATCCTCTGCAGAATACAGCCGTCTACATCGACTTCTCGCAGGCCTACGGCAATACCAGCGGTGGCAGCCTGAACAACGTCGAGAATCAGCTGGCCAGTCTGTGGCTGGACTTCCAGGCCGGGTTCACTGTCGTCACCAGCCAGGAAGTGGCCAACGGCGCGGTCAGTCTGTCCCAGTTCAAGGCCATCCTGCCGCTTAACGGCGTCGACTCGAATCTGACCTCGTACAAGAACGCCGGCGGCACGCTGCTGACCTCGGAAGCGCAGCTGCCCAGCTACATCACCCCGTATGCGCAGATCGACGCTCCCGGCGAAGGCATCCTGCAGACCGTCCCTGTCGTGTCCAGCGGCAACAACAGTGCCCAGATCACTCTCGGGAACATCAACTCGGGCACCGCCTATGACTACCCGATCGCCTTCAGCCCGACCGGCCTCGGCCTGAACTCGGGTAACTACTACCTGACCAATGCCGCGACCGGCGCCGCCGTGCCGCAGACCGTCCAGTCCAACGGCCTGATCTGCGCCTCGGCGAATATCAGTGCCGCGACACTGGCCGAGTGGAATGTAGTGGCGGGTACTCCGCCGTCCGGCACCGCGTCGTCCAGCTGCCCGACCAACAGCACTGGCTCCACGTCGGTGACGGCTACTGCCGGTCAGTCCAACGGCGGCCTGACGATGCAGGGCATCGGCCAGACGAACGCGGGCTCCGACGGCAACCTCACCCAGATCACCCAGAGCGGCGAAACAGCCGAGGAGACCTGGACCTCGTCGCAGAGCGGTGCCGGTGACGCGAACGTCTACCTGCAAATCAACCCGCTATCCGCGGTTGAGGCTGCGGCCAATGTGACGATGCAGGTGACGTACTGGGCCACATCAGGGCAAGGCTTCACCGTGCAGTACAGCACACCGACCAATGCCTATCAGAACGGTCCATCGGTCACCAGCCCAGGGACCGGGACGTGGGCCACGGCGACAGTGCAACTGACCGGCGCGCAATTCTCGGAAGCCGAGAACGGCGGAGCCGACCTGCGACTGAACGTCGCCAATTCGAGTGTCCCGCTGATCGTGCAGACCATCACGATGTCGGTCACGAACAGCTCGAACCCGATCCTGGGCGCCTCGCCGACCTCGCTCTCCTTCGGCGGGCAGAACGTCGGGACCACCAGTGGCACGCAGGCGGTGACGATCAGCAACTCCGGCAACTCTTCGGCGACCGTCTCCGGCGTCTCGGTGAGCAGCGGCTTTGCCCAGACCAACAACTGCTCCACCATCGCGGCGGGCGGATCGTGCACGGTCAACGTGGACTTCGCCCCGACCGCCGGCGGCGCAGCCTCCGGCACTCTGACGGTGACCAGCAACGCGAGCAACAGCCCGACCACCGTCTCGCTGTCCGGCACAGGCGTCACCTCGACGACCAACCTGGCGCTGAACCAGCCGATTACCGCGAGCAGCACGGAGTCCGGCTTCCCGGCGACGAACGCCAACGACGGGAATACGAGCTCGTACTGGGAGAGTTCGGACGGCGCGGCCTACCCGCAGACTCTGACGGTGAACCTCGGTTCCTCGCAGAGCCTGGGTTCGGTGACCTTGGATCTGCCGCCGGCCACGGCGTGGTCGACGCGTACTGAGACCCTGTCGGTGCTGGGTTCGACCAACGGCAGTACCTACACCACGCTGGTTGCGTCGGCGGGCTACACCTTCAACCCGGCGACGGGTAACACGGTGAGCATCAACCTGCCGTCCGGCACGAAGGACCAGTACGTAGAGCTGGACTTCTCCGCCAACACCGGGTGGACTGCGGCGCAGGTCTCGGAGTTCGAGATCTTCCCGGGCTCCGGTAGCACCGGCAGTGCGACGCTGTCGGCTTCGCCGACTTCGGTGTCGTTCGGTAACCAGAATGTCAACACGACCAGTGCTGCGCAGACGGTGACGATCTCCAATACTGGTACGGCTGCGGCGTCGATCTCCTCGATCTCGTCCGCGTCTCCGTTCGGTGAGTCAAACACCTGTGGCAGCAGCCTGGCTGCGGGTGCGTCGTGCACGGCGTCGGTCACCTTCACTCCGACCGCCACCGGCGCAGCCTCCGGGTCCCTGAGCGTGGCGAGCAATGCCACCAACAGCACTCTGACGGTTGGTCTGTCTGGTACCGGCACCAGTGCGGGTAGCGCCACGCTGACCGCTTCGCCGACCTCCCTGTCCCTGGGCAGTGAGACGGTCGGATCCACGAGCGCGGCGCAGTCGGTGACGATCTCCAACACCGGTACTGCGGCGGCGGCTATCTCCTCGATCACCACCGGGTCTCCGTTCGCTGACACCAACACCTGTGGCAGTTCGCTTGCTGCTGGTGCCTCGTGCACGGCGTCGGTGACGTTCACGCCGACGGCGACCGGTAGTGCGTCTGGTTCGTTGACGGTGTCGAGCAATGCGACCAACGGCACGTTGACGGTGGCTCTGTCGGGCACCGGTACCGCGGCGCCGACCGCGACCCTTACCGCCACGCCGACTTCGGTGGCGTTCGGCAATGAGGCGGTCGGTTCGACCTCCGCGGCGCAGACGGTGACGATTAAGAACACCGGTACGGCTACCGCGACGATCTCCTCGATCGCGGCGGGTCCGCCGTTCGCGGAGACGAACACCGCCGGTACCACGCTGGCCGCCGGTGCTTCGTTCACCGTGTCGGTCACCTTCGCCCCGACCGCGAACGGCTCGGTGTCGGCGAACCTCGCCATCACCAGCAACGCCACTGATGGCACGCTGGATGTCGGCCTGTCAGGTACCGGCACGGGCGGGACGGTCTCCCCGACCAACCTGGCCTTGGGCGCGACGCTCTCGGCGAGCAGCAGCACCCAGACGTACGTGGCGTCCAACGCGAATGACAACAACACCAGCACGTACTGGGAGGGCACGAACGGCGCCTGGCCGACCACGCTCACAGCGAACCTCGGCGCGTCCGACTCGCTGAACTACCTCGTGCTCGACCTGCCCCCGGCCACCGCCTGGTCCACCCGGACGCAGACCCTGTCCGTGCTCGGTTCGACCAACGGCACCACGTACACCACGCTGGTCGCCTCGGCGACGTACACGTTCAACCCGTCCACCGGCAACACCGTCACCATCCAGTTGCCGTCCGGGACCACGGACCAGTACGTCGAACTGAACTTCACCGCCAACAGCGTCCAGAATGGCGCCCAGCTGTCGGAGTTCCAGATCTGGGGCACCACCTCCGGCGGCGGCACCCTGCCGAACCTGGCACTGAACCAGCCCATCACCGCCAGCAGCAGCACCCAGACCTACGTGGCGTCGAACGCGAACGACGGCAACACCAGCACGTACTGGGAAGGCACCAACGGCGCCTGGCCCACCACCCTGGCCGTGAACCTCGGATCCTCCCAGACCCTCGGCTCGGTCACG
>Ga0302314_10019661_pt1 | contig 11206 bp, 10 predicted proteins | sample III_Palsa_N2_3_FD_200533 | JGI IMG/M metagenome (GOLD analysis project Ga0302314, IMG submission 200533) | Peat permafrost microbial communities from Stordalen Mire near Abisko, Sweden - III_Palsa_N2_3 | ecosystem: Environmental > Terrestrial > Soil > Palsa > Peat permafrost | place: Sweden... | reverse complement strand
CTGTAACACGCACCCGGATGCGACGCGCCCGAATCGATCAGCCGTTCGCGCTGCGTTGAGCCCGCGGACGTGGTCGAACCCGCGACCCGTTAGCAGGAGGCCCGCCCCCCCCGCCAGCTTCCGGAAGATGCACGGAACTGGCGAATCTCAGGGCCGGCTTCCTCGTACGGTCCTGCTCTGCTTTCGTGACGCCGCAGGTCTCGGCCGGGCACCCGTCGGCGATCGCAACCGTGAGCAGAGGCCGCGTCGGCGGTGTTAGCTGCTCGCGGCTTCTGCTGTTGATGCCATCGGCTTCGTCGCGGCGGACTGGTTTTAGCTTCCTGTGAGGAGCAGACCGCCGTCGACGGTTTGCACCGTTCCGGTGACGTACTGGTTCTGCATGAGGTAGATGTGTGCGGCGGCTATTTGCTCCGGTTCGCCGACCGTTCCGGTCAAGGTGCCCTGAGCCAAACGGGCAAAGAGCGCCTCTCGCTGGACCTCGGGGACACGGTCCCAAAGCGGCGTGCGAAAGGCGCCGGCTCTGACCGCATTGACGCGGACGGGAGCGAGTTCGACGGCTAGTCCTCGGACGAGGCCTTCGGTGGCTCCAGCGCCCGCGGCGGCGAGTGCTGCGCCGGGGACCGGTCGCTGGCCGACCGTTCCAGTGGTCAATCCGATTGATCCTCCAGGCCGGATCCTGGGCGCTGCGTGCTTGACGGCAGCGACCGCGCCCCAGAAACGAACGTCGAGGATCGCGCGCGCGTCGCTGAGGTCGAGGTCAGAGAGTGGACGCGGCGTGAATGCGTCGCCGGCGGTGAAGGCCAGGTGATCGAACTCACCGACACGCTCGAAGAAGGCGGCGAGCTGTGTCTCGTCTCGGACGTCCACTGCGGTGCCCAGGCAGCCGTCCGGCAGTTCGCGCAACGCCGCGTCGACCCGTTCCTGGCGACTTGAGGCGATGGTGACCTCGGCGCCATCGAGCGCCGCCGCTCTCGCCGTCGCCAGGCCCATCCCAGAGCTTCCTCCGATCACAACGATCCTCTGCCCATGCAGTGTCATGACTACCTCCAACCTGTTGATGTCTCACTGAGACATGACGCTAGCAGAACGATGACTCACTGAGACATCGTTGTAGGCTGGACGCATGCCCCGGTGGGATGCCCAAACAGAAGAGCGACTGCGAACCGCCGCGATCGAGCTGTTCCTCGAGCTCGGGTATGAGAACGTCACCGTCGCGCAGATCGCCGACCGCGCTGGATTGACCCGACGGACGTTCTCTCGGTACTTCGCTGACAAGCGCGACGTGCTCTTTGCGGGCTCAGACCGGCTCCCGGGGCTGCTGGCCGAGGCGCTCAGCCGCGTCGACCCGCAGCTCCCCTCATTTGAGGCGTTGGTCACGGCGCTCGCCGACGTAGGCACGGTGCTGGGCACCCAGGTCGTCCAGCATGCCGCACAGCGTCGAGAGATCATCGCCGCCAGCCCCGAGCTACAAGAGCGAGGTCGGACGAAGTTCGCCGCCGTCGCCGACGCACTCGCGGCCCAGCTGGTTCAGCGAGGCAGCGAGCCGGCGAGCGCCACTCTCCTCGCAGATATCGGAGTCGCGATCTTCCGAGCCGGCCTTAGCCGGTGGGCCGAGAACCCGGCCAGTAATGACCTGGCCGCTTGCCTACGCGAGGTCGGTGCCGAGCTCGCCGGGGTCGTCGAGACATTCAGCCCCGCCTGAGCATGATCGGCGCCCGTGCGAACTCGCCCCAGCGCTCATCACGGCGTCCAGGGTCGCGGCCGCTGAAAACGCGCCCAAGTTAGGACGCAGGGCGCTGCTCAGCAGCTCTTCCAGGCGACTGCCCCCGCGAACCAGGCAGGCTCCGGGATTTCGAACACAGCCACTGACGTCTGCCATTACCGACCCAGGGACGAACCCGGGCGTGCACTTTGCCAAGGCGATCGTCCGCGTCTGGAGCCGCTTTGGCGTCCGGACTGGAAATGCCGATGCCGGCAGTCTTCCTATGCGCGCGGACTGCGGGAACCGGCCCTACCGATCGGACCGGCGCCGGAGCCTTGCTGTGACGCGTCGCGTTCGTGGCGAACAGGAGGTCAGTCGTCGTTGCGGCCCGGCGGTCCTCCTTTCCCAACGGCGTAGGTGCTGCGCCATCCGGAGTCGCTGCTCGGTCCGGCCGGGAGCAGCAGCCCAAGTCGCGCCGGAGGGTCGGGACTGAGATCATCTGCTCTGGCAGTCGACTTGGAGGACGAGATGTCACGCCCACACACGCAGATCAACCTGGCCGATGTCGAGGACGCGGCACCGGCGGGCGGCTTCGGAGATCGATGGGAGGCCCGCGTGGCCCGCGTCGATCTCGAATCCGAGCAGACCGGGGTGACGCACTTTCGCCTCCGGCCCGGGAAGCGTTCGCCGTTTGCTCATCGGCACGGGCGCGCTGAGGAGGTGTACGTGATTCTCGCCGGCACTGGCCATGTCAAGCTCGATGACGAGATCGCCGATGTCCGCAGGCTTGACGCGATCCGGATTGCACCCGCGGTCGTCCGCGCCTTCGAGGCAGGCCCCGATGGCCTTGAGTTTCTCGTGTTCGGCCCACATCACGAAGCCGACGGCGAGCAAGTGGACGACCCGTGGGTTGAGTGAGACACAACCCCCTTAGGCGCGATCTCATGCGGCCCGGCCGGACAACCAGGCGCCGAGCTCGAGGAGGTGCTGTCGGTGGCCGTCGTCGCCTCGATCGCATCCGCCTCGCGCTCGCAACGCTGACGGGCTGCGACGTTCAGCTAGACACCCGACGCGGCTGATGCTGCTCTCTGGTCAGCGCGCGGTCCGAGCGACTCGGCTCGACCCTTGGGCTCCTCCCAATCCTCCTGGCGGCCAAGGGCCGTCATGTCCAGGTAGTAATGCGTGCCGCCCACCTGCTCAGTGCCCCGTCCGTAGGCCGAGTAGGTGTAAAAGAGGCGATCTTCGACGCGGAGGAACACGCTCGTTCCGTGTAGCTCACTGGGGAGCTCGGCCAATCCGTACTTGGCCTTGAACTCGGCGGCGGAACGGTAGTTGTAATGGGGATCGTCGACAGTGTCGTCGAACGAAACGCCGTAGTCGAAGTTGAACCGACTGCCGTAACTCGAGTACCAGGGGAACGTCCAGCCCATCTTGTGCTTCCACCGCTCGATCTTTTCGATCGGCGCGCGGGAGACGACAGCGATCGTCGTGTCGCGCTCGTGCAGGTGGGCCGTGTTCCCGTATTGGTCGACCCGGCCGGCGCAGCTCAGGCACCCGTCCTCCCAGTCTGGATCGAACATGTAGTGATCGACGATCAACTGACGGCGACCCTCGAACAGGTCGAGCAGTGTTCGCGAGCTGCCGTCGGCCGCGGTGAACCGATAGTCCTCGGTGACCTCGACCATCGGCAGTCGGCGGCGCTCCGCGGCGAGCTCGTCGCGCGCCCTGGTCAGAGCCTTCTCGCGCCCGAGAAGAGCGACACGAGCGCGAACCCACTCATCGCGGCTGACGATCTCGGGCAGGCTCATAGCTCGTTCCTCTCAGTGGACCTCTCAACACCCACTGTAGACCGCCGGCCGCTCGAGATCTCATCGCACCCAAGCCCGATGACCGATGCCTCGCTGCCCTGCTTTGCTCGCTCCGCGACCATCTTGGCCGAGGTCAGGCGCGTCCTGCACCGCGCGGGTAGCAGGCGCGGCCAGCGACCGAGAGCCGACCCCGGCCTCGTGACCCCTGCTGTCCGATTGGGGTCGCCTGCGACCGTTGCGTCGACGTTCCCGGCGTGACTGGTTCGGCCCATGCGCACGCCCATCGAGATCCGGTCAGTCGTGGCTCCTATCACGCGAATCCGCAAGCGCGTCGCTCGCGCTGCTCGGGCGAAAAGCCTGAGGCGACCGTTCCGCCGCCGGCGTCGGTGCGCCACGCACCAGCCTGCTCCCTTGCATGGGTCCAGAGGCGGACTAAGGCTGCGGGTCTGCGACCTCGGGGGGCGCGGCTGAGATCGCCCGGCAGAGGTTTTCGACCTCGCCCGGCCACCCCTTCGAGCAGTCGACCCGGAGCCAGATGTCGGGCGTGTAGCTGACCGGGTTGGGCGACTGGTAGGCGGTGAACGCTGCGGTGTGCCCTGGTGCGAGCGCCGAGAACGCCATGAACAGCGCGCCGTCGTATCCGGTCTGGAGCGGACACCAGGGTGTGCTGAACAGTTTCGTGTTCGTGCACCGTGAGACATCGAACAGCTTCAGGGTCATCGTCCCCGGGGTCTTGCTCTTGATCGTCGGGCCTGGCTTGCTGTTCATCAGTTGCTCGACGACGTCGTCGACCTGGTCGACCCAGGAGGTGCCGAGCACCTTCTTGGATGCCGCGACGGCCGCCGCCTCGATCTCGTCGCGCAGCTGCTTGATCAGCTTCTTGGTGATGTCAAGCTTCTTGAAGAGTCCCGGGATCTTCCCCTCGATCGCGGCCGCTGCCTCGTCGGCCAGATACGGGGCGAGGTGGTCTGCGATCTCCCGGCCCCACGCCGCCACGGATGCCGTGTCGTACTCGAGCCCGTCCTCGGGAACGCTGAACTGTCGCATGAACCAGTCGAGCTCAATCAGCTTCGGGACTTTGCGCATCAGCTCGTCGACAGCGTCCGATTCGGCGGTCCCCTGGACATCCTTCAGCAGCGCATCGAGCCCTTTGGCTCCGGCCAGCTTGTCGATGATCCCGGAGTCGTGGAGCAGCTTGAGGATCCGGTCGGCGTCGCGGCGCGACTGCGATGGGGTCGTGTCGGTCCGGATCAGCGCTTTCAGGCCTTCGAGGTCCTGGACCGTGACCGGGCGGTCCTCGTTGATGTACGGATGTGGCTGCAGCGTGACGTTCAGCGGCTGTGCTGAGCCGGTACCCTGGCCGCACGAGCAGGTGCTGGTCGCGCTCGCCGAGATCACCGCCACGGGGTCGGGACTCGCCGGGTCGAGATTGATCGCGCCGGGCAGCCAGTAGCGGAAGAACGCGTTGCCGTCGTTGTTGGTCGTCGCCGTGGCCGTCGTCTGGCAAATCTTGAACGCCTGCTGGAACTGGCAGATGAACCCCCGGTCGCCGTTCGGGACGATCGCCGCGGGCGAGCTCGCCGCCGTCGTCGACAGCGACACGGTCACGGTCGCACCTGGGATTGCCTTTGGGGTGGGCGTCGAGTTATCGGTGACGTTCACGACGATGTTCGTGCAGCCCGACATGCACGTGTACGTGTGCTCCTCGATGTTGCCCAGGATCGGTGGCTGGGTCGGATCCGGGGTGTGCTCCATGAACTCGATCGTGCCGTTGACATCGCTGAGACCGGAGGCCGGGCGTCCCTCGATCGCCTCGGCTGTTACCCGCAGCGGGCAGCCCGCGGCCGCGGCACGCGCGACCCGATCGGAGCTGGCGGAGGATGCTGAGCACGCCGTGTAGCTGAGATCGACATACCCGGCGTTCTGGTTGAAGTCGTTCGTAACCGTGTAGCTGGCGAGCAGCTTGGGGTTGCCGTAGTTGCTGCCTGCCCCGCCGCCGCCGCTGATGTCGTTTGGGGAGGTGTTGTCGACGCCGGCGCTGCCGCCACCGCCGTAGTAGCCGCCGCCGCCGCCGCCCCCGCCGGTGCCGGTGGAGCTCGCGGTGCCGAGGGTGCCCGCACCGCCGGTACCGCCGGTGCCGAGGCTCGACGTCGAGGTCGCCGGGCCGCCGCCGTTCGTGCCGCCGGTACCCTCGCAGCCGGCCTCCACGATGCCGCCCTGACCGCCGGCCGACCCCGTCCCGGGCTGGCCCCCGGCCCCGCAATCGGCCGATCCCGTTTGCCCAGCACCCACCCACGGGCAATACGTCGAGGTTACTCCGGCCACCGAGCCGCCGTAGCTGCCGTTGCCGCTCTCCCCGCCGCCCCCGCCGGCGGCCATGATCAGCCCCTGAGGCCCGAACAAGAACGACCCGCCGCCACCCCCGCTCCCGCTACCGTCGGGGGAGCCGGGGTAAAACGCGTTGCCGCCGGCTCCGCCGCCGCCGGGTCCGCCAGCCCCGGGGCCCATAAAGTTCGCGTTGCCCTCGCCGCCCTCGATGACGCTCAACTGCTCACCACCTGTGGTCGGAAGCACACCCTGGATGACGCCGGCGCACCCGCCCCGGTTGTAACCGCCGCCGCCTCCCCCCGACATCGTGATGTTGATTGACGTAACGCCCGCCGGCACCGTCAGCGGCCCGGTGCGGGGCTGATAGGTACACGTCGTCGTCCCGTGCCACGGGCTCGGACAAGCGGCAAGGGCCACCCCCGGACCGGCCGCCGCCCCGATCGCGAGAAAGGCCAAGAGCGCGAGCAAGGCCCGCGCCACGCGCGCGCACGGCGTCACCGTTCGTTCCTCCTCACGCCCAAGCCATCTCAAGATGCCGGGTGCCCGACGGTCGGGTGAGCCCCCGACTGTCCGCGGAACTTTGCGGACGCGCCAACCGGCGGCAACACCGTGGTTGCCACCAGCACGACCAAGAAATGTCGAAGCACTCATCACAATCTCCTCGGGTCCTCAAACTGTGCGGCAAGATTCCTTTGGCCGGGTGGCGGCAAAGAAACCGTCACATGATCGGAGCCGTTTGTCGTCACCCGCGGCGACGATTCCGGTCCGTCTGAGGGATGACCCGGGTCAGCCCTGAAGGGGATGCAGAGTCCGGCGGTTGAAGTTAGTTTTCGTGCATGGTTAGCGTCGAGCATCGGCTCACTCGAGTCCGGGGGCTTGACCCGCGCGCCGTCGATCTCGTCGTGGCCGGCTGTCTCGCCGTGCTCGCCGTGGCGATGTTCAGCGTCACCCGGCATCCGCTCCCTGCGGCGCTGTTCGGCGCGCTCGGGGCGACAGCGGTCGCGATCAGACGCTGGGCGCCGGTTCTGAGCATCGGCGTGCTCGCGGTCAGCTCCGTCCTGATCGCGGTGACCGATCCCGGGACAAGCCAGGCGACACAGGCAATCGTCGCGACCCTCTGCTTCTACACGCTCGGTTGCCGAGCGGGCCGCGGAATCGGCCAGCTCGTCGATGTCGCGCTGCTCGCGCTGGCCGTCGTCGTCGTCGCCGTCTCGCCACCACGGAGCGCAATCGGTGTCACAGTGAGCTGGATCGGCTTCGTCCTGCTTCCGTACCTCGCCGGCCGCACGGTCGCGAGCCGTCGCGCCCTCACCGCCGAGCTCAAGGCCAATGCGGAGGGGGCTCGACGCGAGCAGGAAGCGCGCGCTCGGAGCGCCGCGGCCGAGGAACGCACCCGCATCGCGCGCGAGCTGCACGACGTGATCGCGCACAGTCTCAGCGTGATGGTGATTCAGACGGTCGCGGCGCGCGAGGTCGCGACGACCGATCCGTCGTCCGCGCGCACGGCGCTCGGCACCGTACAGCTCGCCGGCCGCGAGGCCCTGCTGGAAATGCGGCAGATGATCGGCGTGCTCCGTCACGGCGACGTCGAGCTCGCAGGGTCAGCCGCCCCCGGACTGGACCAGCTCGATCTGCTGGCACAACGCGCGCGGATGTCGGGGCTTCCTGTGAAGCTGGCCGTCAACGGGCGGCGGCGGGCCCTTCCCGAGGCCCTTGATCTGGTCGCGTTTCGCGTCGTCCAAGAGGCGCTTACCAACTCGATCAAGCACGCCGGTCCGGCCCGCGCGACGGTGACGGTGACCTTCCGTGAGGACAGGCTCGAGCTGGATATATGCGACAACGGGTGTGGTGCCTCCCGCGAACCCCCGGGGGAGGCGGGCGGAGGTCACGGGCTAATCGGGATGCGCGAGCGGCTCGCTTTATTCGACGGTGAGCTCTTCACTGGCCCCCAACTCGGTGGCGGCTTTCGCGTGTACGCGTGCCTGCCCGTGGTGGCCGCGGCATGAGGATCCGCCCGCCCCGCAACCCGGTTCCTGAGCGTTGGCGTGATCCCCTCATTGCCGCCGTCTGGCTGGTCGCGCTCGAGGTGGAGAACCTCGCGATCAACGTTGGCCACCGATCAGTCCTCGCCTACGGACTGGTCGTCGCGGTCATGGGCGTCGCGGCCGTTTGGCGCCGACGGGCCCCGCTCACGTTCGCGCTCGTGGCGCTCACAGGGGCCAGCGTCCTGGTCGCAGCGTGGGGCAACGCCAACCTTACCGTCGCGCCGTTGTACGCACAGGCGTTCGTGCCCTACACGACCGCCAAAGAGTGTCCAGGGGTTCGCGCGCTGTTCGGGCTCGCGGCAGTGCTCGTGTGGGGGACCGTTGTCGACGTGGCTACCGGTTCCCCAGCCGGCGGCTCCATCGCCGGTCTGGTCATCACGGCCGCGAGTTGGGGCGCCGGCCGCTGGCTGCGCGCCCGGCGGCTGCTCGATGCCGAACTCGCACGCAATGCCGAGCAGATCGAGGCCGAGCGCGCCAGCCGGGTGCGCCTGGCGGTGGCCGACGAGCGCACCAGGATCGCGCGCGAGCTGCACACGCTGATCGCAGCGAACGTCAGCGCGATGGTGCTCCAGGCGGAGGCGGCGGAACTGCTGCTAGATGGCGATTCGCTGGCCGCCGACGCGGCGATGGCGGCGGTCGAGCAGACCGGTCGCGACGCGCTCGCCGACATGAGGCGGATGCTCGGTGTCCTGCGACACTCCGAGGAGCCACCGTCGCTGGCGCCACAGCCCGGCGTCGGCCAGGTCTACGCGCTCGTCGAGATGGCCCGCGGCCGCGGGAGCTCCGTCGAGCTCAGCGTCGATGGGGATCCCGGGCCGCTGCCGGCGAGCGTCGACCTCGGGGTCTACCGGATGCTCGAGGAGACGCTGGCCGCAGAGGGCCTGGAACGTGGCGTGGTTCGCCTGCGGTTCAGCGATGAGGAGGTCGAGCTCGAAGTGAGCGCCTATGGGCTCGACGATTCGCCGCCGTGGCCCACCCTGGCGATGCGCGAGCGCGCGGCGATCTGCCAGGGGACGATTCACGGCGAGTCGGGCTCCGTCGCCAGGCGCCTCGTCGTCACCATGCCGACACGGCTCGCGGAGGTCTTCGCGTGAGCATCCGGTTGCTGATCGCGGACGACCAGGAGCTTGTCCGCACGGGGTTTCGGATGATCCTCAGCGCGGCGGACGACATCGAGGTCGTGGGCGAGGCCAGCAACGGGCTGGAAGCGATCAGTCTGGCCCGTTCGCTCACACCGGACGTGATCCTCATGGATGTGCGCATGCCCGAGTTGGACGGCATCTCCGCCACACGGGAAATAGTTGCCCATGGTGGGGCAAACGGACCGAAGGTGGTGATGCTCACCACCTTCGACCTCGACGAGTACGTGTACGACGCGCTCTGCGCCGGTGCCAGCGGCTTCCTGCTCAAGGATCTGCCGGCCGCTCAGCTCGTGGCCGGGGTGCGAACCGCCGCGACTGGGGAAACGCTGCTGGCACCGGTCATCACCCGCCGGCTGATCGAGGAGTTCGTAACCCCGCCCGCCGAGCCGCCTCCCGGGCTCAGCGAGCTGACGCCACGCGAGCTCGAGGTGCTCCGCTACGTCGCGCGCGGCCTATCCAACGCCGAGATCGCCGATGAGCTGATCATCGGCGAGGCAACCGTAAAGACCCATGTCGCCCGGATGCTGATGAAGCTGGACCTGCGCGACCGCGTGCAGGCGGTCGTGCTTGCCTACGAGGCTGGGATCACAACCCCCGCACGGCGCTCGCGGATCCACGACTGACTACCGGGCCGAACGCGCCTCGCACGGGCAAAGCGACCCACAATCCTCGAGAACCACCATCGGCGTCGGTGCCTACGCACGACATGATCGTGTTTGCTTGGAATCGCTAGTCCAGCAAAGGCGGGACAACCGTCACGGTCGCCGACACGCATCGAGACGACTGCCGCGCTCGCTGCTGGCCGATGCGCAGAAGCCACGGCACCGGCGCTACCGCTTGAGGCGTGGAGCAATACTCAGCCCTAGTCACGGCCTTGGTCGAGACCTGCCTTTGTTTTCGCACGGGGCATCTTCGCGCCAGCGACGACGTCTCGGAATGCGCGGCGAGCGGAAGCGCGGGAGGCCGTCGCCCCCGCAGCTCCGGCGGCTCGAACGCAGTTAGCGCCGCTCGACAGACGAAGAAGTCGGGAAGCACCACTCCGGGGCGTCCGTGCCGCCCAGCCGACATTGCAGGAGCGCTAGCGCAGAACTTCCCAGCCCGCCGACTGCCGCGCTCTCCAGAGCTTCTGTGGCGTGGCCAGCGGCGGCGTGGCCAGCCATACGACATCTACCTCCAACGGGATGTCAGGCGCCGGGGGCGGCGGCATCGTTGCCACGGCCAACTCTGCGCCCGGTTGCGTCCCGTCCAGCCAGATGAACAGGTGGCACTCGCTCTTGCTGTCGGCCTTCGCCCTAGCGAGCTTCTCGCGCTTGGGTTGCGCCCGCTCGGCGACCAGTCGGTTAACGGCGCCGGGGTCGCCCGCGAACCCGCCACTGATCGTGACGAACATCTCCGCGTCGCCGTCAGCCCGCGGCGCGAGCGCCCGTGCTCGAGTTACCCCGAGTTTGACCATCCGTCGGGCAGCGTCAACGACCGGCGCAGGCAGCTCCGAGCGCGGACTGACGTACGCGTAGTTGATGTGCGGGTCGACATCGGCGTGGCCGTGCACCTCGAAGGCCTCCACGATGGGGAGCATCGCGCTCATCATCTCGGCGACGCGGACCGCGCGCTGCGGGATCGTCACGATCCAATCGTTCGCGAGGCCGGGAGCGGCCCAGCGCTGTTGTCGCCCTTCTTGTCCGAAGCTGCATCCGAGAGCGCGACGACTGCCCCGTCGATCGCACTCGTGACCTCCAGCGCGATGCAGCGTCCGTCCGGGAGGATCAGGTCGAAGTCGCGCATCCCCGGAGGGTCGTCCTCGCCGTCTCGCGACTCCCAACGTCCGCCGAGCGCGCTGGCGACAACATCGGCCGCTGCCAACTCCTCGGGTGCCGGCTCTCGACCTGCCATTGACGCGAGACTAGGCGCCCAAGCGGCGGCGGGTCATCGATCTGCGCGTGTGGCGGGGTTACGGAGCTTTCGTGTCACGCACGCGACGGCGGACGGCACCTGCTTCTTATGGCCGAGAGGCATCTCGCAGGTGGCGCGGGCAGACCTGAGTTGCGCGGCAAGCGTGTACGAACCGCGCGGGGAATTAGCAGCCTCTCCAGCAAGCGGTCGGCCGCAGCGTGGTGCCGCCCCGTGCGGCGGCACCGGGACCCGTTGGAGAGAAGAGGTCGCACCTGCACCCAAAATGCGCCC
>Ga0302314_10019660_pt1 | contig 11206 bp, 8 predicted proteins | sample III_Palsa_N2_3_FD_200533 | JGI IMG/M metagenome (GOLD analysis project Ga0302314, IMG submission 200533) | Peat permafrost microbial communities from Stordalen Mire near Abisko, Sweden - III_Palsa_N2_3 | ecosystem: Environmental > Terrestrial > Soil > Palsa > Peat permafrost | place: Sweden... | reverse complement strand
CCGGCGCAACGGCTATTTTGTCGAGGATGAAGAGGCCGCGATCTGCGAGGCGATCAACCGCTCCGGCGCCGACGTGCTCTGGGTCGGTCTCGGCGTGCCGCTGGAATATGATTTCTGCATCCGCAACAGGCATCGCCTGGACGTGGGTTGGATCGTGACGGCGGGGGGCTGCTTCAACTTCGTCACCGGGCAATATCGCCGCGCGCCGCGCTGGATGCAGCAAGTTGGCCTGGAATGGCTTTATCGGCTCTGGCGGGAGCCGAAACGGCTGTTCTGGCGCTACGCCGTCACCAATCCGCGGGCGCTGTTTACGATTCTCACACACACTTCGTCCTATGGCCGACGCGACACCTAGGGCTGCCGCAGCCATGCTCGCAGACGCGACGATGCCCAAGACCGGCGGGTTGGCGCGGACGGCCCTGCGCTACGCGCTGTCGTCGCTCGGCCCGGTCGCGGTTTCGGCGGCGCATTTCGCGGCCTCGCTGATGTTCCTGCGCGCACTGCCGCCGGCACAGTTCGGCCTGCTGTCCTTCCTGCTGGTCGTCGTGCCGTTCTGCCTCAGCGCCTCGGGTGCGTTGCTCGGCGCGCCGGTGTCGACGGCGCTCCGGCGCGGGGCCGTTATCGGCCAGTCCGAGCTGGCGACTTATCTCAAGACCAATCTGCTGGTCGCGGCCCTCGCCGCCTCCATCGTCTTTTCGCTGCTGATGCTGAGCCATGCCGACCGCGGCCTGTCGCTGCTGCTCGCATTCTATGCCGGGATCATGACCCTGCGCTGGTTCGCGCGCTGCCTGACCTATGCGACCGACGGGCCGGCGCGCCCGATCGCCTCCGATCTCGTCTACAGCGTTCTTCTGCTGGCGGGATTGTCCATCCTGTTCGCGAGCCATCGTCTTTCGATTGAGAATGCAGCCGAGACACTCGCTTTCGCGGCATTGTGCGCACTTGCGGTTTTCGGTCTGTCTTATCTGGGCAAGCAGGTCTGGCCGGGCCGCGCCGGATCGCTGTGGCGCTATGGCGCGATCTGGCGCGATCTGACCCGCTGGTCGCTGCTCGGCGTCGTGCTGACCGAGATGACAGCCAACGCCCATGCCTATCTGGTGACCTTCATCTCCGGACCGCAGGCTTTCGCGGTGCTGGCGGTGGGCTCGCTGCTGATGCGGCCGGCCTCCCTGGTGCTTTCCGCGCTGCCCGACTTGGAGCGCCCGGCCATGGCCAGGCGGCTGGCGGCCGGCGATCCAGCGGGGGCTTTGCGTTCCGTTAAGGAATTTCGAACCGCGACCGGGGCAATCTGGCTCCTGACGGTCCTGCTGGCTGGCGCGCTCCTGATGTGGTTCCCGCAATTGATCCTGAAGAAGGGCTATGACGAGACGCAGATCGTCGTCGTCGTGGCGATCTCGGCTGCGATCGTGGCGGTGCGCACGCTGCGCATGCCGGAATCCGTCTTCCTGCAGGCGGCCGGCGAATTCCGCGCGCTGGCGGGCGCCAGTATGTGGTCGAGCCTCACCTCCATCGCCGCCACGCTGGGCCTGCTGCTGCTCGCCGGTCCGGTGTTTTCGCTGATCGGAATCCTGGCCGGCGATCTGGTGATGACCGCGCGGATCTTCGGTCTGACGCGCGACTGGAAGCTGCGCCATGGTTGAAATCGCCATCGCCATCCCGACTTTCCGCCGTCCGCTCGGTCTCGAAAGGCTGCTGCGCGCCATCGAGAAATTGGAGACGACCGCCAACGTCATCGTGCTGGTCGCCGACAACGATGCGGAAGGACAGGAAGGCCTCGATCTCTGCCGGCGCATCGCCGCCGGCTATCGCTGGCCGCTGGATTCTTTCATCGCACCCGAGCGCGGCATTGCTCCCGCGCGCAATGCGCTCGCCGAGCGCATGCTCGCGCGGACCAAAGCGCAATTCGCCGCCATGCTCGACGACGACGAATGGCCGGAGCCGCAATGGCTCGATGCCTTCTTGCGCGTGCAGGCCGAGACCGGTGCGGATGCGCTGCACGGCGCCGTGATACCGGTGTTCGAAGCCGAACCACGCGCCAGCGTCGCGCAATGCGACGGCATGGCCTCGCGGCGCGGGATCACGGGCCGTTGTGCGATGATCGACAGCACCGCCAATGTGTTCGTGAGCCGCGCCTGTTTCGAAGGCCTCGCCAAGCCCTGCTTCGATGCCGCTTTCGGACTCGGCGGCGGCGAGGACAGGGATTTCTTCACGCGTCTGGAGGCGCAGGGAAAACATTTCGCCTATTGCGACGAGGCGGTGGTCAACGCCTATGTGCCGGCCTCGCGCGCGACGCTCGCTTGGGCGCTCAAGCGCGCCTACAGCACCGGCAATTCGGATATGCGCGTGTTCCTGAAATACCGCCCAAGCGGTGCCGCGCTGGCTCGGGAATTCGTCAAGATCGCGGGCGCCTTCGCCGCGGTTCCGGTGATGTCGCTGGCGCTCGCGGCCACGCCGCCGCGCCGCGCCCGCGGCTTGTGGAAAGGCTTCCGCGCCGCCGGCAAGGTCGCCGCCCTGCTGGGCCGGCGCTACAACGAATATGCCGTCACCCATGGCGCATAGCGGCTACAGCCCCGCCGTCATGCTGCCGCGCGCCCGCTTCGCGCCCTGGCTGGCCGAGACCGCGTTCGTGGCGCTGCTGCTCATGGTCTTCATCGGGCTGATGCCCTTCGCGCCCCGCGACGCCGCGACACTGGCTATCGGCGAGAGCGGATTCGCGGGCGCCGGGGACGCCACGCGCCAGATCCTCTATCTTCTCGTTCTGCTCGCGACGCTCTATGCCGCGCTGGAATTGCGCGGGGCCAGCGCGCTTCGCGCCATCCCGATTCCGCTCGCCATCCTGCTCGGCTGGTGCCTGCTGAGCGCATCATGGGCGCCGGCGCCGGACGTCGCGCTCCGGCGCGCCATATTGGAAATCGTCATCGTCGTCTCCGCCATGCTGGGCGTGGATTCCATCGGCGTCGAACGCGCGTTGCGGCTGCTGCGCGTCGTGTTGGCGCTGGTCTTGGTCGTGAATTGGATCTCCATTCCGCTGCTGTCGCAGGCTGTCCATCTGCCGGGCGAGGCCGATCCGTCGCTGGTGGGCGATTGGCGCGGGCTCTATTTCCACAAGAACATCGCCGGCGCGGTCAGCGCGATCTCCGCCATTGTCTTTTTCTTCTTCGCGGTCGAGACGCGGCGCAAGACCGATATGCTTCTGTTCGCCGCGGCCGTGGGTTTCATGGCGATGACGCATTCCAAATCCTCCATCGGATTGCTTCCGGTGGCGCTGGCGCTCGCCTGGGTCTACCGCCTGGCGTGGAAGCGCGGCATCGACCGCGCGATCCTGGCGCTGGCGCTCGGCCTGGTGCTCGTCGTCGCGGTGACGGTTGCGATCGCGGATTCCGGGCTGATCGCGCGCGTGCTCGAGGACCCGACCGAATTCACCGGGCGCACCGCGATCTGGCAGGGCGAAATCGCCTTCCTGCGCGATCATTTTCTGCTCGGCGCCGGCTTCGGCTCTTTCGCCGACACCGGCGCGGCATCGCCGTTGCACAATTATGTGAGCAGCGCATGGATCGAGAACGAGGCGCATGGTCACAACGCCTATCTGCAATTGCTGGTCACCATCGGCGGCGTCGGCTTCGCGCTCGCGATGATTGCATTCGTCGCGCAGCCCGTGACCGCGTTCCTGCGCGCTGCGCCGGAGGACTTGCCGCTGAAGTCGCTGCTTTTCGCGATCTTCGTTTTCATGCTCCTGCACAATTTCCTGGAATCGGATTTCCTCGAAGGCGACGGCGCGGCCTGGGTCGCGTTCCTGCTGATGCTGGCGATGTTGCGGCGTTCGCGCGAAGAGATTGCGGGGTAGGCCATGGCCGAACCGCTCTTCTCGGTGGTCATCCCGGTCTACAATCGCGCGGACGTTCTGGCCCGCGCGCTGCGCTCGGTGCTCGACCAGAGCTGCCAGGATTTCGAGATCGTCGTGGTCGATGACGGCTCTGTCGACGATCCGAAGAGCGTCGCTGAAAGTTTCGGCGATCCGCGCATCCGCTTCTTCCGCCAGGATAATCGCGGCGGCGGTGCCGCGCGCAACGCCGGCATCGATCTGGCGCGGGGCCAACTCATTGCCTTTCTCGATTCCGACGACTTGTTTCTGCCGGAACATCTTGAGACGATGAAGCATCTGCTGGCCGGAACGAACGATACGATCGGCTACGCGCCCATGATCGTGGATCGCGGCGCGGGACGGACTTTCATCAAGCCGCCGCGCGCGCTTGGTCCGGCCGAGCACATGGCGACATACCTGATGTGCGACCGCGGCTTCGTGCCGACCATCACGCTGGTGCTGGCGCGCGAGACGGCGCGGCGCGTTCGTTACGACGAAGACCTGCCCTTCGCGCAAGACACCGATTTCGCCATCCGTCTTTTTCTCGCCGGCTGCAAATTCGTCATGGCGCAGGAACCTGGTGCGATCTGGAAGGACATTCCCGATCCCGGCCGCGCGTCCGCCGGCCGCAAGGGCGCGCGCTTGCTGCCCTGGATCGAGCGGCTTCGGCCGAGCATTCCGGTGAAGGCCTATTACGGCTGCCGCGGCTGGATGATCGCCAAGGGCGTAGCCGCGGCGAACCCGCTCGCAGCCCTGCGGCTCTACGCACAAGCGGCCATCCGCGGCTGCTACAGCGCGCGCCTCGCCGCGATCATCTTCGTGCAGATTTTCTTTCCCGACAGGCTTTACCGCCGTCTCGCGGACGTGGCGATTGGGCTGTTTCGAGGCGCGGTCTGGTCGCGCAAGGAAACGCGCAGCCTGAAACCGCGCATCGCGAACCCGTGAAACTCAATCGGCGAATCTTTCTGGCGCAGGCCGCGAGCCTGATGAGCGCGCCTGCAATGGCCACTGCGCTGCGCCCCAGCCTGTTCGAGGATGTTCCCCTGCGCGCGAGCGCGGCCGCGCGCGGTATGGTCTATGGCTGCGCGACCAGCACCTTTCAATTGCGCGACGCGGATTTCGCCGCGGCGCTGGTGCGCGAAGCGGCAATCATCGTGCCGGAATATGAGATGAAGCGCGGCGTGATCGAGCCGGCGCCGGGGCGTTACGATTTCTCGGGCGCCGACGCGCTGGCCGCATTCGCGCGCGGCCACGGCCTTCAGCTTCGCGGCCATCCGCTGGTCTGGCACAAGCGCAATCCGGATTGGCTGGACGATGATGCTCTTGCGGACGGCGATGAATCGCTGCTGACCGGCTACATCGAGACCGTCATGTCGCGCTATCGCGGCCGGATCCATTCCTGGGACGTGGTCAACGAAGCGATCGCGCCGGGCGAGCCGGGCGATCTGCGCCGGACCGTCTGGCTGAAGCGGTTCGGGCCGTCCTATATCGATCTCGCGTTTCACGCCGCGCGCTCGGCCGATCCGAAGGCGTTGCTGGTCTATAATGATTGGGGCTGCGAGCTCGGCGCGCCGGACAACGATCGTTTTCGCGCCGCGACGCTGGCATTCCTAGAATCGGCGCTGGCGCGGCGCGTGCCCATCGACGCGCTCGGGCTGCAGGGCCATCTCGGGCTGCAAGGTCCGCAGGTCGATCAGAGGAAGTTGCGCGATTTCCTCGGCCATGTTCAGACGATGGGGCTTCGCATTCTCGTCACGGAGCACGATGTCGACGACAGCGGCGGTTCGCCTGATATCGCCGCCCGCGATCAGGCGGTCGCCGATGCGAGCCGGCGCTTTCTCGACGTCGCGCTCGACAATCGCGCGACTATCGCTGTTTTGACCTGGGGTCTGTCGGATCGCTATCTGGATCGGCCCGATTGGCGCCGGCTTCCGCTCGACGCCAATCTCAAGCGCAAGCCGATGTGGCGCGCGATGAGTGCCGCGTTCTCCGCCTAAGCCGCGCGCTTGGCGTAGGACGCGCCCAGCCGGCGCTGCAGATGGGCGGCAAGCCTGGGCGCGGCGAATTCCGCGCCGACCATGAAGCGCATCAGCGGCCCGAAGCTGTTGGCGGCGGCGGGTCCGGTGAAGTAGAGCCCGCTCACCGAGGTCTCGAAATTGTCGCTCAGGATCGGGGTTTTCTCCACGGCGGCGATGCGTTCACGCAGTTCGGGCGCGAGATAAGTCAGCCGGTCGAGGTTCGGTCTGAAGCCCGTCGCGGCGACCACATGGTCGCAGCCGAGCGTCAGCGCGCCGGCCGTATCGGAAATTTCCAACGCGACGCGCTTGCCATGCATTTGCGCGCGAGTGAGCGTTTGCCCCAACATCGACGGGATGCGGCCCTCGATGCGTTCGCGCATGAACCAGCCCGGCGCTGGGCCGAGATGGGTGCGCGTCGCCTTCAGGCGCAGGCTTTCCGGCAGGCGGTGGAACATCAGGGGCATGTTCACGCAGAAGAAGGAGCGCCAGCCCGGGCCGATGCCTGTCGGCGGCTTGTGCAATTGCTTCAGGAGCGAGGCGTCGCCGGCGTCCGGCGGGGTGTGGAAGCGGATCGATTGCGAGCGCGCGACGATCGTGACCTTCGCGCCGCATTCGTCGAGCAGGGCGGCGGTGTCGATTGCCGATGCACCGGCGCCGAGCACGACGATCTCGCGGCCCTTGAACTGCGCCGCATCGCGGTGATCGAAGCTGTGCGACAGGGCGGATGCGGGCAGGGCGGACAGCACGTCCGGCGTGTGCGCGAAAGGCGTGATGCCGACGGCGAGGACGACGCTGCGCGCCAGCACGCGTTCGCCGGTTTCCAGCGTCAGCGTGAAATCGTCCGCGCCGCGCGCGATTGCCGTCACCAGCGTGTCTTCGAGATCCGGCACGAAGCGTTCGAGGAAGCTGGACGCGTAAGCGTTGAAGGTCTCGAGCGCGACGGGAAGGCCGTGGTCGGCGTAGCCGAGGCCGCACTCCGCGGAATAGTCCTTGAGCCGGCTGTCCGGCTGCGGTGCCGACAGGCTGGAGGCTATCCCTTCCGATTTGAGCAGCATGGTGCGCGGCATGTGGTTGCGCCAAGTGTCGAGCGGCTTGCCGAAAATGCGAAACGATATGCCTTGCGCGCGCAAATGGGCGGCGAGCGAAAGCCCGTAGGGCCCGGCGCCGACGATGGCGACTTCGCAGGAATGGCTCATTTTTTCTCCCCGTTTGGGCCACGTTTCACATCGGGACAAATCCCGAAACGGAACGCCGGGCGCCTTTTGCAGTCGGTTTCGCGGCGTTTCATCCATGAGTCGTGCCATCCGGCCGCGGCCCGGAACATGCAGCGCCGGCGTGGACTTCGCGGATGGTTTGCCCCTGATGCTCAAAATTCTCATTTCGACGACGGTGCGCTGGCCTTCGGCGGCCAGGCTTGCCGGCGCTTTCGCCGAAAGCGGCTGCGCGGTCGACGCGCTTTTTCCCGAGAGCCATCCGCTGGCCGCCAGCCGTTATCCGTCCGGCCGCCATCTCTACCGTCCGCTGCGGCCCCTGCATTCGCTCAGCCGGGCCGTCGAGACGTCCAAACCCGATTTCGTGGTCGCCTGCGACGACCGCGCCGTGACGCATCTGCTGATGCTCCATTCCAAGGCCCTGGACGAAGCCGACTTCGCCGTCCGCGACCTGATCAGGCGGTCGCTGGGAGCGCCTCAGCACTATGCGCAACTGGCATCGCGTGCCGGCTTCATCGCCGCCGCCCGCGAAGCCGGCATCACGGCGCCTGAGACATTCGCCGTCAAAACCGAACGTGATCTCGAGGCGGCGCTCGCCGAAACCGGTCTGCCAGCCGTCCTGAAACTGGACGCAAGTTGGGGCGGCGACGGAGTGATCGTGACTGGGACAGTCCAGGAGGCGAAGGCCGCCTGGCGCGGGCTCGCGCGCAAGCCTTCGCGGCTGCGCAGCCTGGCGCGCGCGGCGCGGCGCGGCGACGCGCACCATCTTCTGGCTATGCTCGACCGACAGCCTCCATCAGTCAGCTTGCAGCGCCATGTCGCGGGCCGACCCGCCACGACCAGCTTCGCTTGCTGGCAGGGCGAAGTGATCGCGGCCAATCATTTCGACGTCCTGGTGACCAGCGGCGCACGCGGCCCGGCCAGCGTGGTCAAGCGCATCGACGATCCCGATATGGAACGCAGCGCGCGCAAGCTGGCGAAGCGCTTCGGGCTATCCGGCCTGCACGGTCTCGACTATGTGCGCGACGCGGCGGGCACGGCCCATCTCATCGAGATCAATCCGCGCGCCACCCAGACCGGCCATCTGGCGTTCGAGGACGGCAATCTCGCCGCCGCCCTGGTCGCGCGCGCCGCAAATACGCCCGGCACGGATCGACCGGCCGGCCTGACCGGCAATCTCGTCGCCCTTTTCCCGCAAGAATGGACGCGCGACCGCGCCAGCCCCTGGCTGACCGCCGCCCAGCACGACGTGCCATGGGACGATCCGCGAGTCATCGACGCCTGCCTGGCCTCGCAGGCCGCCGCGCCCAAATCCCGGGCGGCAATCCTTAATGGCCGTTGATTCTTTCCCCGCCGTTAACCGTTCCGCAGGCGCAGCCGCGCTAAATGATTCGCTGCGGACGCGTGCGCGCGCCTCCGCGCGGCAGAGGCTTGGCGTGTCCATGGCATCCCGGAAGACTTTCCATTCCGCCGACCCGGCTTCGGCCGGCGCGGCCGCGGACCCATTCCGCCCCAGCGATCTGTGGCCGGTGGCCCGCGCCCATGCCGGGCTGGTCGCGACCGTGGCGCTCGCCGTCATCCTGATCGCCGTGCTGGCGCTGCTGCTGTGGCCGTCGAGCTATTCGGCGTCGGCGATCGTGATGCTCGATACGCGCAAGAACAATGTCGCCGACATGACCGCTGTGGTATCCGAACTGCCGACCGATCCGGCTTCGGTGCAGAACCAGATCCAGCTCCTGACCTCACGCGATCTCGCGGGCCTTGTGATCGAACGGCTCGGGCTGGACCAGGACCCCGAATTCAATCCGGCGCTGGCGGGCGGTCTTTCCGCCTATCTCCTTCCCGCCGATCAAAGCCCGCAAAGCCTGCGCAACGCCGAGATCGACGTGTTCCTCAAGCATCTCTCCGTCGAGGCCGTGGGTCTTTCGACGGCGATCTCCGTCAGCTTCACCGCCCGAGATCCGCAAGAAGCGGCGCGCATCGCCAACGCCGTCGCCGACGCCTATATCGAGACCGAGATGGACGCAGATCTGGCGACCAGCCAGGCCGCGACGCAATGGCTTTCCGAGCGCATCCGCCAGCTTTCCAAGCAGGTTCAAGCCGCGGAATCCAACGTGCAGGCCTACAAGGCCGAGCACGATCTGAACGAGACCGCCGACGGCACCTCGATCGTCGACCAGCAGCTCACCGCGATCAACGCGCAGCTGGTCGATGCCAGGAGCGATCTGGCGGAAAAGCAGGCCAACAGCAACCGCATCGCCCTGTTGATGAAGAGCGGTCACGCCGCAGACATCTCGCAGATCGTGGCCTCGCCGCTGATCATGCAGTTGCGCGAGCAGGACGCCGAGGTCATCCGCGACGAGGCCCAGCTCTCCAGCAAATACGGCGCGAAGAATCCCAAGCTGATCGCGGTGGAAAGCCAGAAACGCGATCTCGAGGACAAGATCGACCAGGAAGTGGGTCGCATCGCCGGCTCCGTCGCCAACGATGTCGCGGTGGCGCGCGCCCATGTCGGCTCGCTGCTGGCCAGCCTGCAGCAGGCCGAGGAACAGGCGACCGACCAGAACATGGCGCGGGTGAAATTGAAGGCGCTCGAAGCCAACGCGGTCTCGACGCGCACGATGTACGAGGCGTTCGTCGTCCGCCTGCGCGAGACCCAGAGCCCGATCGGCGTCGCGGACGCGCGCGTGATCTCGCACGCGTCGCCGCCGACGATACCCAGCTCGCCGCCGCGCCTGCTCATCCTGGGCGCGTCGGTGCCGGCGGGCCTATTGCTCGGATTGCTGATGGCGCTGCTCGCCGAGCGTTCCGGCGCCGGCGTTCCGGCGCGGCGTTTTGTGAACGGCGCGATCGAGAGACTGCGCGGCATTCCGGTGCTGGCGGAAATCCCCGGCGCCGTGTCCGCGCGCGCGGCGGATCAGATTGTCGATTGGCCGGCGGCACCCTTCGCGCAGGGCGTTGGCGCGCTGGCGCGGCGCATCGCCGGCGGTCCGAAAGTGGTGGCAATCACCGCGTCCGCTTTGAGCGAAGGCCATAGCGAGATCGCGGCCGCGCTGGCGCGCACCGCAGCCCTGATGGGCCAGCGCGTGGTGATCGTCGACGGCAATCTGCGCGCGCCCGCCATCGCGCGCGCGTTCGGTCTCGCGCTTTCGCCGAGTGGATTGATGGAAGTGCTCGGGGCCAAGGCGCCGCTCAGCCGTGCGCTGCAAAGAGACACCCGCTCCGGCGCCTTCGTGCTGTCGCCGGCATGGCGGCCGCGCGATCCCGCCCAGGTGCTGGCCTCGCCGCAAATGGCCGGCCTGATCTCTCACCTGCGCCGGACCTGCGACCTGGTGCTGATCGACATGCCGCCCGTGCTCGCGGCTGGCGATGCACGGTTTCTGGCCAACCTCGCCGATGCCGTCGTCGTCGTCGTGCGCGCCACGCCGCCCGAGGCCGTGGCCCAGGCGGTCGACGCTCTCGCAGCCACGCCCGTGGGCCTTGTGCTGACGCGCTGATCGCGCCCTCGTGATCCAGTCCATCGGCCGCGGCGTAACAAAGACACCTCGCAGGCGAATATGGTAATGCGGGCGCCACCGCCCCGCATCAGGAGACAGATCATGCCGTTTTCCGCCCAGCACGCGCGCCGCAGTCTGCTGCTTTCCGCCGGTTCCGTGGCGCTCATCGCCGCCGCCGGAATGTTTCCGAGGCGCGCTTTTGCCGCCGCCGCCGCCGCCGTCGCCATCGAGAATTTCTCGCCCGCGGGCAAGAGCCTGGGCGTCGTCCATGTTCCCAAGGTGGTGAAAAGCGAAGCCGAGTGGAAGAAGCAGCTCTCCGCCGAGCAATTCGACGTGACGCGCCACGCCGGCACGGAAGCACCTTACACCGGCGTCACCTGGAACAACCATGCCGACGGGCTCTACCGCTGCATCTGCTGCGAGACGGCGCTGTACGACTCCAAGACCAAGTTCGAATCCGGCACCGGCTGGCCGAGCTTCTGGCAGCCGATCTCCAAGATCAACGTCGTGCAGACGAGCGACAGCAGCCTGTTCATGACCCGCACCGCGATCTCCTGCGCGCGCTGCGACGCGCATCTGGGCCATGTGTTCGACGACGGGCCCAAGCCCACGGGCTTG
>Ga0302314_10019659_pt1 | contig 11206 bp, 14 predicted proteins | sample III_Palsa_N2_3_FD_200533 | JGI IMG/M metagenome (GOLD analysis project Ga0302314, IMG submission 200533) | Peat permafrost microbial communities from Stordalen Mire near Abisko, Sweden - III_Palsa_N2_3 | ecosystem: Environmental > Terrestrial > Soil > Palsa > Peat permafrost | place: Sweden... | reverse complement strand
CGCCCACGAGATCAAAAACCCGCTGACGCCGATCCAGCTGTCGGCGGAGCGCATCCGGCGAAAATATCGCGGCGACATCAAGGGCGATCTGGAGACCTTCGATCGCTGCACCGAGACCATCATCCGACAGGTCGGCGACATTGGCCGGATGGTGGACGAGTTCTCCGCCTTCGCCCGCATGCCCGCGCCCAAATTCACGCGCATGGAGCCGGCCGAGCTGTTGCGACAGGCGGTGTTCGCCCAGCGCGTCGCCGATCCGGCCACCACCATCGATCTGGCTGAAATCTTGCCTGAGGCGGTGATGCTCTGTGACGGACCCATGGTTGGCCAGGCGCTGACCAACCTGTTGAAAAACGCGGGCGAGGCCGTTGCGGCGCGTCGCGCGGCCGAGCCAAAGCTGAAAGGCCACATCGTCGCCCGCCTGGTGCTGGGGGAGGGCGATCTGGCCTTTGAGATCGAGGACAACGGCGTCGGTCTTCCGTCCAAGGGACGAGACCGGCTGACCGAACCCTATGTGACGACCCGCGAGAAGGGGACAGGCCTCGGCCTGGCCATCGTCAAGCGGATCGTCGAGGACCATGGCGGCGAGCTGGATTTGCTGGACGCCAAGGACAAGCCAGGGGCGCGGGTTATCCTGCGCCTGCCCCGGATCAAAACGGTCGAACGAGCCAGTGCGGAAGGCGTGAGTGCGGCATGAGAACGAACGTGGCGGCCGATATATTGGTGGTCGATGACGAGGCGGACATTCGCGATCTCGTCGCAGGCGTGCTGAACGACGAGGGCTACAGTGTCCGGGTCGCGGCGGATGCGGAGGCGGCGCTGGCCAGTATCAAGGCCCGCAAGCCCGCGCTTCTGGTGCTCGACATCTGGATGCAGGGCGGCGGCATGGACGGGCTGGAGCTGCTCGATCTGGTCAAGACCCTGGATCCGGATCTGCCCGTGGTGATGATCTCCGGCCACGGCAACATCGAAACCGCGGTCAGCGCGATCAAGCGCGGCGCTTATGATTTTCTGGAAAAGCCGTTCAAGTCCGACCGGCTCCTGCTGGTGGTCGAGCGGGCGTTGGAGCAGGCGTCGCTGAAGCGGGAAAACCGCCGCCTGAGGACCCAGGCCGGCGTGCCGGACGGCTTTGTCGGCCGCTCTAGCGCCGCCCAGCAGCTGCGCCAACTGATCGGCAAGATCGCCCCCGCCAACAGCCGCATCCTGATCTCCGGCCCGCCGGGGTCGGGCAAGGAGCTGGTGGCGCGGTTGATCCACGAGGCCAGCCCCCGGGCAAAAGGCCAGTTCATGGCCATCGGCGCCGCGGGCATGACGCCAGACCGCATGGACCTGGAGCTGTTCGGCGAGGAGGGCGAGGGCGGCCGGCCGCGCAAGATCGGCGTGTTCGAAAAAGCGCACGGCGGCACCCTCTACCTGCATCAGGTCGGCGACATGCCGCGCGAGACTCAAGGCCGCATCCTGCGGGTGTTGGTGGAACAGCGTTTCCGCCGGGTCGGCGGTGATCAGGACGTCCAGGTGGATGTGCGGGTGGTGTCCTCGACATCCCGCGATCTTCGCGAGGAGATCAGCGGCGGACGCTTCCGCGAGGATCTGTTCCATCGCCTGAACGTGGTGCCGGTGCACGTGCCGGGCCTGTCAGAGCGCCGCGAGGATATCGCCGAGCTGGTCGACTACTTCATCGGCCGCATCAGCGAGGCCAGCGGCCTGCCGCGCCGCACGCTCACCGACGACGCCATCGCCACCCTGCAGGTGCATGGCTGGCCGGGCAACGTCCGCCAGCTGCGCAACAATGTGGAGCGGATGCTGATCCTGGCGTCCGGCAATCCGGCCGATCCGATCACCAGCGCCATGCTGCCCTCGGAAGTGGTCGCCGCCGGCTCGGCGGGCGCCATGGGGACGGAGCGGATCATCGCCCTGCCTCTGCGCGACGCCCGCGAGGTGTTCGAACGCGAATATCTTAACGCCCAGATCATGCGTTTTGGCGGCAACATCTCGCGTACAGCCAGCTTCATCGGTATGGAGCGATCAGCGCTGCACCGGAAACTCAAGTCCCTGGGCGTCGCGCCCGCCAGAGCCACGGAAGACGAGGAAGAAGACGCCTGATGGCCCGCATCGCCTATGTGAACGGCCGCTACCTGCCGCATGACAAGGCGGGGGTGCATATCGAGGACCGGGGCTACCAGTTCGCCGATGGCGTCTATGAGGTCTGGGCGGTGTTCGGCGGCAAACTGACCGACACCGAGGGCCATTTCGCTCGGCTTTACCGCAGCCTGGGCGAGCTCGGCATCGCCACACCCATGTCCCGCAAGGCGTTGGAGACGGTGCTGCGCGAGGTGCTGCGCCGCAATCGCATCGCCGAAGGCCTGCTCTATCTGCAGGTCAATCGGGGGGTCGCCCCCCGCGATCACGTCTTCCCGCACCCGGACACGGCGCCCAGCATCGTCATCACCGCCAAGCGGGTCGACCGCGCCGCCACCGAGGCCAAGGCCGCCAAGGGGGTCAGCGTCATCACCACGCCGGAAAATCGCTGGGGCCGTTGCGACATCAAGACGGTCGGCCTGCTGCCGAACGTCCTGGCCAAACAGGCGGCCAAGGAGAAGGGCGCCGCCGAAGCCTGGTTCGTCGATACCGACGGCCTGGTCACCGAAGGCGGCTCCAGCAACGCCTGGATCGTCGACGCCAACGGCGTGCTGCGCACCCGCGACACCGGCGCCAACATCCTGCGCGGCGTCACCCGCATCGCTGTCTTGCGCCTGGCTGAAGAGCTGCAGATCAAGGTCGAGGAACGGCCGTTTACGGCCGCCGAGGCCAAGTCAGCGCGCGAAGCCTTCTATACCGGCGCCGGCGCCCTGGTGACCCCCGTGGTCAAGATCGATGATGATTTGATTGGCGGCGGCGCGCCGGGACCTGTCGCCACCCGCCTGCGTGACCTATATATCCAGTCCGCGAGAAACGGGTTGGCGTGATAAGCGTTCGACGCGAGGAGGGTTGTGAAGCCATCCGACGACTGCCTAACTTCTACCTGTGTGTGTGGAGCATCCTGCTCCGCTGAAATGCGATCAAAGGAGGCCTGACGTCATGTCAGCCGAAAAAAAACAAAACCTCCAGGACACTTTCCTGAACTCCGTCCGCAAGTCGAAGACGCCGCTGACCATCTTCCTGGTCAACGGGGTCAAGCTGCAGGGCGTGGTCAGCTGGTTCGACAATTTCTGCGTCCTGCTGCGCCGCGATGGCCAGTCGCAGCTGGTCTACAAGCATGCGATCTCCACCATCATGCCGTCCGCGCCGGTTCAACTGTATGAACCGGAAGATCAGGAAGACGATTGACCGATCGATTGATTGATCACAGCCCGCCCGAACAGGCGGCGCTGGTCCTTCATCCCAGTTCTAATCGGGACACCGGGCTGCGCGATCCGCGCGCCCGGCTTGAGGAAGCTGTCGGTCTGGCCGAGGCGTTGGACCTTGCGATCAAGGGGGCGGAGATCGTTCCCTTGCGCGCAACCATGCCCGCAACCCTATTCGGCAAGGGCAAGGTCGCCGAGCTCGGCGACATCTGCCGAAATCTTGAGATCGATGTTGTCGTGGTCGATGACGCCCTGACGCCGGTCCAACAGCGCAATCTGGAAAAGGCCTGGCAGGCCAAGGTGATCGACCGCACCGGCCTGATCCTGGAAATCTTCGCCCGCCGAGCCCGTACGCGAGAAGGCATTCTGCAGGTGGAGCTGGCCAGGTTGGCCTATGAGCGCTCGCGCCTGGTGCGGACCTGGACTCACCTGGAGCGCCAGCGCGGCGGCCTCGGCGCCATGTCCGGTCCCGGCGAAACCCAGATCGAAACCGATCGCCGGCTGCTGACCGGCAAGGTGGCGCGGCTGAAAAAGGAGCTGGAAGAGGTGCGTCGCACCCGGGGCCTGCAGCGCCAGGCCCGCCAGCGCGCTCCCGCGCCGACCATCGCCCTGGTCGGCTACACCAACGCCGGCAAATCGACCCTGTTCAACCGGCTGACCGACTCCGACGTGGTGGCCAAGGACATGTTGTTCGCCACCCTCGACCCCACCCTGCGCGCGATCAAGCTGCCCGAGGGCCGCCCGGCCGTGCTGTCCGACACGGTCGGCTTCATCTCGGACTTGCCGCACGAACTGGTCGAGGCCTTTCGCGCGACCCTGGAAGAGGTCAAGGGCGCTGACGTCATCGTCCATGTCCGCGACATCGCCGGCGTGGATTCCGCCGCCCAGGCCGAGGACGTCCGCAAGGTTCTCAAACAGATCGACGTCGAGCCGGACGACGACCGGGTGATCGAGGTCTGGAACAAGATCGACCTGCTGGACGACGATGACCGCATCTCGGTCAACGCCCGCGCCCTGCGCACCCGCGAACAGCCCAACGGCCGCGCCATCGCCGTCTCCGCCGTGACCGGGCAGGGGATGGACGCCTTGCTGGCCCTGTTCGCCGAGATGATCGACCAGGACGAGCCCGTCCAGGCCAATCTCGCCGCCGGTGATGGCCGCGCCCTGGCCTGGCTCTATCGCCACGGCCGCATCCTCGATCGTCACGACGACGCGGAAGGCCGCGTGCAGCTGTCCGTCAAGCTGGATAACCAAGCGCTTGGGCAGTTCGAGCAGCTGTTTCCGCACGCGCTCGGGGGTGTTGCGGCGGAGTAGGGCGCCTAGTTCTCGTCCCAAGGCGGCGGCAGCTGACCTGACTTGAACAGGATCGTCGGCTGCTCGTCATAGACGCCCATCTCCACGTCGGCAGTCACTGAGAAGGCGACCACGCCCAGGCGCAGGGGCGCAAGCCGTTCCGCTTTTCGCCGGGCTTCTTCCGCGCTCGCGCAGCCGACCTGCGGCTCAGCTTTCAGGGCCTTGCCCCGGCCGGCGACGTAGGACTGAAGGATGTGGACGGTTTCACTGGGCATGGCGCCGCACAGACCATGGCTGGAAGCAGATAGCCATCTCAAAGGAGCCAGCGCTGAACACCTCTCCCGAATGGAGAGATGTCTTATGGCATCTCCGCCCGTTCAGCCGCCTTGGCGGCGTCCCACAACCCGTCCATCTCGGCCAGGTCGCTCTGGTCCGGCGTCTTGCCGGCCTTGGCCAGGGCTTGTTCCACGAAGTTGAAGCGCCTCGTGAACTTGGCGTTGGTCGAGCGGACCGCGGCTTCCGGGTCGATGTCCAGCTTGCGCGCCAGGTTGGCCAGCACGAACAGAACGTCCCCTAATTCGTCCTCGATGCGCGCCTTGTCACCGGCGGCGACCTCAACTTCCAACTCGCCGACTTCCTCGTGCAGCTTGGAAAGCACGTCGGCGGGGTCAGCCCAGTCGAAGCCGACCCGCGCCGCGCGTCCGGTCAGCTTCATCGCCCGCGTCAGGCCCGGCAATCCCACCGAAACCCCATCCAGCACGCTGGCCGTCTCGTTCTTGGCCGCCCGCTCCGCCGCCTTGACCGTCTCCCAGGCCCGCGTCTGTTCGGCGGCGTCGCGGTGCTGGGCTTCGCCGAACACATGCGGGTGGCGGCGGATCATCTTGTCGCAGATCGCCTGGGCCACATCGTCGAACGCAAAGGCGCCGGCTTCCTCGGCCATGCGCGAATGGAACACCACCTGCAGCAACAGGTCGCCCAGTTCGTCCCGCAGCTCGGGCAGGTCGTTCCGCTCTATGGCGTCGGCGACCTCATAGGCTTCCTCCACCGTATAGGGCGCGATGGTGGCGAAGGTCTGCTCAAGATCCCACGGACAACCGCCCGTGGGGTCGCGCAAACGCGCCATGATGGCGATCAGGCGATCCAGCGGATCAGCATGGGTGGGGGCGGCGGGCGCGGCTCGGGTCATGGCGATTCGGCGGATGAAGGCGATGTCCGATCGGTAGCACGCAGCACGCCGACCGTCTGGAACCAGGGCGGATCAGCCTGAGGATTGACCTCGATCCGCATGCCCAGGCGGCGCATGACGGCGATGGAGGCGGCGTTATCGTGTTCGGTCGTGGCCACGAGCCGGTCTAGGAAGAGGCCGTCAAAGGCCCAGTCCACCAAGGCGCCGGCGGCCTCGGTCGCGAAACCCTCGCCCTGGGCGTCTGGCGAGAAGGCCCAGAACAGGCCCATCTCCATCGTCCGCAGCGCCTTGGCCGCACCACCGAAGCTCGGCAGCTGCGCGAACGGCGCGAAGGCGGGGACAAGGCCCACCAACCCTACCAGAACATTGTCGGCCTTGCGCACGACAGCCCGATCCCCGAGGGGAGGCTGATAGAGCCGTTCGAACTCGCGATAGCCCGCCCGCGTCCAGTCGAGCCAGGACTTGCGCCGCTGAAAGAGCTCCATTTCGGGCATCGAGGTATCGGCCCACTCAATGTTCAGGAACAGTTGATGGATCGCCTCGGCGTCGGCGTCGGCAAGCGCTCGGATCACCAGCCGCTCGGTGATCAGCATCGGCACTGTTGGCGCGCCTTCAGCCTCGCTCATGGGACACTCAGCAACATCACCCTCATCCCTATGGCGCGGCGAGGCTGCTGTCCAACCACCTCGCTGGTCAAAGTCGACGGCCGAGCCAAATATAGGAGACTCAAGGCTATGGTCGAGGCGGACGAGGGGTAAGGGGCGCAAATGGATCGCGACACTCTGGAGGCCTATGACCGAGACGCCGCGGCCTATGCCGACGACTGGGAGACCCAGCCGCCGCCGTCGGACATGCGGGCGCTGATCCTGAAATACTTCACGCCGGGGCCGACCGCGGACATCGGCTGCGGCAGCGGCAGGGATGCGGCCTGGCTGGACGCGAACGGCTTCCAGGCAACCGGCTATGACGCCTCCGAAGGCTTGCTGGCTGAAGCCCGTCGTCGGCATCCAGGAGTCGAGTTTGCGCCCGGCGTCTTGCCGAAGCTGGCTGGCGTCCCGCCGTCCACCTTCACCAATGTGCTGTGCGAGACCGTGATCATGCACCTGCCGGCGGCCGACATCTCCAGCGCGGTGCGCCGGCTGGTGGAAATCGTGAAACCCGGCGGCGTCCTCTATCTCAGCTGGCGGGTGACCGAGGGCGAGGATCGCCGCGACGAGGACGGCCGGCTCTATGGCGCTTTTGACCCTGCCGTCGTGCTGGAGGCCCTGGCCGGCGCCGACCTCCTGCTCGACGAGCAGAGCGTCAGCGCCTCGTCCGCCAAGGTGGTCCGCAGGGTGATCGCACGACGGCGATCCTGAGCGCGGAGCCGGCGCTTGCGTTGCTCGGTTGGTCGCCTCGGCCGGTCTCTGGCAGACGGGGACATGAGCGATGAACGATGGCAACGACCTCGGCGGCCTTGCGCGGGAGCCTGATTTTCGTCGAATGTTGGTGCTGGCGTCGACCAGGAACGGCGGGACGGGGAGGGCGCTTAGCGGCGCCGTCCACGGAGCCTGTAATCCACGGGCTGGTAATCCGCGGGAGTGTGAAGCAGATGGCAAACGATCCGGCCGCCGCCGGCCCTTCACCGTCCGAGCTGATCGACGGCAGGGTCAACGCGCTGAACGACTGGCGCGGCGCGATGCTCGCCCATGTCCGCGCCCTCATCAAACAGGCCGTTCCCGATGTGGTCGAGGAATGGAAGTGGAGGGGAGTGCCGACCTGGTATCGCGACGGAATCCTCTGCACGGGCGAAACCTACAAAGCCGTGGTGAAGCTGACCTTCGCCAAGGGCGCCGCGCTGGATGATCCGTCGGGTCTGTTCAACGCCAGCCTCGAAGGCAACGTCAGGCGCGCGATCGATATCCGCGAAGGCGAAGACGTTAACGAGGCGGCCTTCAAGGCGCTGGTCCTGGCGGCTGCGGCGCTGAACAAGTCAAAAGCCAAGTGACCTGATGTGTCGGTTGAAGACTGAAGTTTGTCCGCTATCCCACGGACAGGCCTGTGCTTTCAGATGGCGCCTCCGATAAATGGCTAAGGCGGCTAGCCACCATCCGCTGATGAAGACGGCAGATCGCCTGGCTTGCCGTGCGTTCGAATAGCGCCGGAATGACGGCGTGAATCGCGCAGGCGAAACCTGCCAAGATCAAATCCCCAGCGAAACCAAGCGCCGCCTGTTGATGCTCGAAATAGCCTTCTCCGAGCGATCGGGGATGAGCTAGAAAAACCCTGTCGAACATTGCGGCCTCCCAGACGATGTTGGGATATTATCCGAGGCGCTGTGGGAATTGCTCCCAAACTTTATCGCAACTGAACATCATCTTGGGAGAATGTGATTGTCTGATGATCAGTCCGTCGACGGTATGGACCTGAAGATCCTGCGCCTGCTGCAGGAAGACGCGACTCTGTCCATCAGCGAGCTCGGCGATCGGGTTAACCTGTCGCAGAACGCTTGTTGGCGGCGAATTCGGCGTCTGGAGGCGGATGGCTATATCCGTAAGCGCGTGGCGCTGCTGAATGCGGAAAAGCTCGGTTGCGGCGTGACCGTGTTCGTGACCGTGCGGGCGGCCGAGCATTCCGACGCCTGGCTAAAAAATTTCGCCGACGCCGTGCAAAACATTCCCGAGATCGTCGAATTCTACCGGATGAGCGGTGATGTCGATTATCTCTTAAAGCTGCAGGTTTCCGGGATCGGCGCCTACGACAAGGTCTACCAGAAACTGATCCGCAGCGTCCGGCTGTCCGACGTCAGCTCAGCCTTCGCCATGGAAGAGATCAAACACACCACGGCTATCCCGCTGCCCGGCTAGCGTCACCCATAATTTCCGATAATATATCTTAGACGCACATCGACTGTAGCCGCCAGTTAGTAATGTCAGCAGCACGGCAAGCCGGTCGCCTTCTACGTCAACAAGCCGAGTGGCCTTCACGGCGACGGCATGACCCAGTTCGGTCGCGCGTTGAAGGCACTGACGATCGAGATCATCTGCGCCAACTCCAGCCAGGCCAAGGGCCGCGTCGAGCGGGCCAACAAGACCCTGCAGGATCGGCTCGTGAAGGAGCTGCGGCTCGCCGGCGTCAGCACCATGGAGGCCGGCAACGCCTTCCTGCCGACCTTCATGGCCGACTACAACGCCCGCTTCGCCAAGGCGCCGTTCAACGACAAGGATATTCACCCGCAGTCGCTGACGCTCCAGTACGACAACATCCTCTTCCTGATCGAACCGTCCGAGTTCGCACAGGCGGCTATCGGCCAGAGGGTCGAGGTCGTGGATTTCCCCGACGGGCGGTTGGAGGTCCGATTCAAAGGTCGGAGCATGCCCTATCGGACCTTCGACAAGCTGCGGCGTGTCACCGAGACGGCAGTGATCGAGAACAAGCGCCTCGGCGGCCTCCTGACCTTGATCCGCCAAGACCAGCAGGCCGGGCCGCCGGGTCAACGCACCCGCAAGGGCCCCAAGCGGCGGGACCAGATCGGGCATATGTTCAGCGTGGGATGATTGTGGCCGGCCCGGTTATTTGACAAGGATTCGCGCCTCGCAATCCGGCGGTAAGTTATTCTCGGCAAAGCTGCACCGATGTCGTCCGGTGATCGAGCATGCACATAAATTGGATTTCGCGGCCTAACCTCCCCCCGCTCGGCCTGGATCTTGCCGACTTCGGTAGCCGCGGCGCCTTTCAGTTCGGCGGGCACACATCGGAAGGCCGACCAATCTACGCCAGATACCGGATGGGCTGGCTTACGCTGATGCTCGAAGACCCCAAGGTGGTTCTGCTGGAAACGAACATCGGCCCTGCCTATCACGGCAGCATGCTTCCTGAGCAGGTGTGCGATCTCGCCGGCATGACCCTAAACGGCGTCGCACCAGCGGTATCCGCCAAGATGCTTAAAGAAGCCCAGCAGCAAGAAGATATCCTCGATTGGTCTGGTGCGACTATGTACTGGAAACCCCAGCTACAGATCAGTAAGTCCGGTGCAGACGCGCTAACTCTCGCCGTCAATGAAGCTGCGCGAGATCACAACATCCACATCTCCATGAGATCACGAAGCCCGAACGCGCGCATAATCGAGCACCCCAAACATTTCGACCGACCCACCCTTCTTGCCGAGACCATTTCCGGCACGCTTCACATCAATGTTGCGACGACCGACACGGACGGTCGTCGTTTTCTTGAGCGCTTTGCGTCGGAGTTCCTATTCAACAGAATCGACGTCATCGAGCTGGCGACCGAGATCGTCACGGACACCCGTGAGGCAGGCGTTTGCTTTAGCCGGGACCTGATCAATTGGTGCGCGGCAGGGCCGGACCGATACCTCATGGCGCACCAAAGCGGTGACCCGCCCCGTATGATCGGCGTCAGACCCGCTCACGATCTTGAACGCCTTAGTGCCTCGCGCGCCTGAAGGCGCACACGGAAAACAAGGACGCTGCTGCCCTGCCCGTGCGCCGGCCGGCAGTCGGGCTCTGTGCGATGTGAGGGCTTCGCACCCGCCAGCCGCGCCCGACCCCAACCGCCCTGCCCTGACATCTCTATCTGGCAGAAACCGAGACCTCTCTATATCGAGTTTAATCGCGCCCCCCGCGGCGCTCGTTCAACGCGTGGCGGGGACCGACGGGTTAATGAGGTACATGATGTTCAATCTCGACGAGCCGCCCATCATCCTACGTCAGCGCGCAGGTCAAGCCTTGGGTCTGATGGTGAGCGGCGGCGGCGTGATCCTCATCGGCGTCGTTGTTGGCCAACAACTGAAGCTGAGTTGGGTCGGCGTTGCAGCGGTGCTCGTCGGACTTTTGGTCGCCGGTGTCGGCCTGATTGGCATCCGCCGACCAACCACCTTGACGTTGGAACCGGAGGGGCTGGTCTACGTCAATCTCGGCGTGCGACGATCCTGGACGTGGCGCAACGTGGGCGGCTTTGCCCTCTCCCACATAAGAAGCGCGACGATCATCACGTTCCGCGACTACACCACAAAACCTCAGGGAAGGATTTACAGCCTTCCAGCCCGTTGGGACTTCGATCGCGACTCCGTTGTTGAGCTTCTGAACCTGGCGCAGGCCAAATGGAGTTGAGCCCGCCCGTCGCCGGCCTGCTTGGCCCTTAGAGCGGTCGGAGAGCGGCTGCGACCAGCAGAGCTAATTAAAGCGAAGTCGGCGGCGGTATGGTGTCGATGTTTCTGCTTGGTGTCGGCCTCGCCTTGGTGATCGGCGGTCTCTGGCTCCGCTTCGGACAGAGGGGACAACGCCCCGGCGCCTGAGGTATCCTGTTCGTCTTGTGGCGTGCTGGAGGGGCGCTAGCGTGCTGCGGAGTTCGCGCAAATCGAATCAAACGGGGCGATCGAGCGACA
>Ga0302314_10019656_pt1 | contig 11207 bp, 8 predicted proteins | sample III_Palsa_N2_3_FD_200533 | JGI IMG/M metagenome (GOLD analysis project Ga0302314, IMG submission 200533) | Peat permafrost microbial communities from Stordalen Mire near Abisko, Sweden - III_Palsa_N2_3 | ecosystem: Environmental > Terrestrial > Soil > Palsa > Peat permafrost | place: Sweden... | reverse complement strand
AGGTCGGCCAGCCCGAAGTTGGCCATCACCCGCGCCACCGCGCCGATGTTCTCGGCCAGTTGCGGCTCGTTGAGGATCACGCAGGGGGCGCCGGTTTGCATGATCAACGCCATAGCGGATTTCGTTGCGCGCGCGGATATGCTGTTTCGCCCGACCCAAGGAGATTCGCGTACCAATGGATCCAGCCCGCCGCCACCTGATGATCTGCCTGGGCGCCAGCCTGGCGGGGTGCGCACGGCGTCCACAGCTCGCGCTCGCACCTCTCAAGCTGGATCAGGCAAAGCTGGACCACGAGTTTCCCGCCGTCGCGGCGCGGGCGAGGCCGGCATTCTTCAATGCCGGGGTCCTTATCCCCGCCACCGGTCAGAATTGGGTATGGGACCCGACCGCGCGGATGCCCCTACAGAACGTGTTCGAGGCGCCCCTGGCGGCCGCGGCGCTCGCCCAGGTCGACGCCGGTCGTTTGAAATTGAACGAGCGCATCCGCCTGACGGCGGACGACCTGTCGCCGCCCTACGGTCCGATCGACGCCGTCTGGCCGTCCCCGCCCCAGACCCACGTTATGGACTTGCCGGCCGTGGATCTGATCGCCCTGGCCGTCCAGCGGAGCGACAACACCGCGGCGGACACGATCATGAAGAGAATCGGCGGCCCGGGAGCGGTGACGGACTGGCTGCGCGCCAAGGGCGTCGATGGCATGAGCATCGATCGCTATGAACGCGAACTCCAACCCGCGGTGGTCGGTCTGCCAGCGTTTCAACCCGAATGGAAGGACTGGGCCGCCTGGATGGCCGCACGCGACGCCATCCCCGCCGAGGCGCGGGAGGCGGCGACCAACGCCTATCTGGGCGATCCGCGGGACACCGCGACGGTCCCGGCCGCGCTCGAGTTTCTGCGGCAGTTGTCGATCGGATCCTTGATATCGCCGGCCTCGACGCGCCTGCTGCTTCGATTGATGACTGAAAGCGCCGAAGGCCCCCATCGCCTGCGCGCCGGGCTGCCCTCCGGCTCCAGCCTCGCGCACAAGACCGGTACGGCCACGACCGATCTCGGCCTGACCCCGGCGGTCAACGATATCGGTGTGGTGACGCTCGAGGACGGCCGGATTCTGGTGTTGGCCGCTTTCCTCGCCGGCTCCAGCGCCGCGGAAGCCGAACGTGACCGATTGATCGCCGATGCCGCACGAACGCTCTGCGCCGCCGTTCGCTAGCTCGCCGGCTTCCCCATTGGCGACGAAGCCTCTATAGCCAGCGCAAGGCGAAATTCGGCCAGGCCGAGCCCAGCCGATGCGTGAACGTAAGATGAGAGCCCGCGCCCGCCCATGACGAAAATCAAAGTCGCCAATCCCGTCGTCGATCTCGACGGCGACGAGATGACCCGCATCATCTGGCGGCTGATCAAGGACAAGCTGATCCTGCCCTTCCTCGATCTTCAGATCGACTACTACGACCTCGGCATGGAGCACCGCGACGCCACCGACGACAAGGTGACCATCGAGGCGGCCGAAGCGATCAAGCGCTACGGCGTGGGCATCAAATGCGCCACCATCACGCCCGACGAAGCCCGGGTGAAGGAGTTCCATCTCAAGAAGATGTGGAAGTCGCCGAACGGCACGATCCGCAACATCCTGGGCGGCGTCGTCTTCCGCGAACCGATCCTGTGCAAGAACGTGCCGCGGCTGGTGCCGGGGTGGACGCAGCCGATCATCATCGGCCGTCACGCGTTCGGCGATCAGTACCGGGCCACCGACTTCGTCGTACCGGGCAAGGGCAAGCTGACCATCAAGTTCGAAGGCGACGACGGCCAGGTCATCGAGCATGAGGTATTCGCCTACCCGGGCGGCGGCGTCGCCATGGCGATGTACAACCTTGACGAGTCGATCGCCGAGTTCGCCCGCGCCAGCCTGACCTATGGCCTGGCGCGCAACTATCCGGTCTATCTGTCGACCAAGAACACCATCCTCAAGGCCTACGACGGGCGCTTCAAGGACATCTTCCAGCACATCTACGAGACCGAGTTCGCCGACCAGTACAAGGTCGCCGGCATCGTCTACGAACATCGCCTGATCGACGACATGGTGGCCTCCGCCCTGAAATGGTCCGGCGCCTTCATCTGGGCCTGCAAGAACTACGACGGCGACGTGCAGTCCGACCAGGTCGCCCAGGGCTTCGGCTCGCTCGGCCTGATGACCTCGGTGCTGGTGACGCCCGACGGCAAGACGGTCGAAGCCGAAGCCGCGCACGGCACGGTCACCCGCCACTATCGCCAGTATCAGCGCGGCGAGAGCACCTCCACCAACTCCATCGCCTCGATCTTCGCCTGGACCCGGGGCCTCAAGCACCGCGCCAAGCTGGACGACAACGCCGCTCTCGACCGCTATGCCGAGACGCTCGAGAAGGTCTGCGTCGACACCGTCGAGGCCGGCTACATGACCAAGGATCTCGCCCTGCTGGTCGGCGACCACCAGGGCTGGCTGACCACCGAAGGCTTCCTCGACAAGGTCGCCGAGAACCTCGAAAAAGCCCTGGCGGCGTAACCTTCCTCCATCCCTCCCTCCCCTCCATGGGGAGGGACAGATCGCGCAGCGATCAGAGTGGGGCCCGCCGCAGCTCAAAAAGCGTGGGATTTGCCTGCCGCACCCCACTCTGGACGCTTCGCGTCCTGTCCCTCCCCACTTCGGGAGGGAGGATCTTCAGTACTTCGATGAGCTCGGCGTTCCGTTGAAGAACTACGATTGGCGCTTGCCGTTGCATGTACCAAGTGGTACATGCAAATGCCGATGCGGTTTGCCCGCGTAGACCAAGCATATCGGGGGGAAGCGTCGATCCTCGAGAAGAGACCGCCAACCCGCCCGGTCCGTCAACGAACAAGCGCAGAGCCGCCATGAAGAAGAGAATTGAAGTCCATTCGTCCGTAGTCTCCACCGCGAGCCCCGAGGATATTTTTTCGCTGCTTGTGAACTCGTCGACCTATCCGGCATGGTCGATGATTGGTCGCTACGAATCGATCAAGCCCGGTCTCGATGGAATTGATGGCGTGGGCGCCCTTCGTCTGTTTCAGACGGGTTCGGCGGTCATGACAGAGGAAATCGTCGAAATCGTGCCGAACGAGCGTGTCGGCTACACGCTCCTCAGCGGCTTCCCGCTACTCGACTATCGCGCGACAACCAATCTCACCAAGACTCCACAAGGCGCCTTGATCAACTGGCGCTCGGCCTTCTACCCCAAATACGGATTGACCGGTCTGTTCTGGCGCCTGCTGATGACCTGGGTGCTCAATCGGATGGTGAGGGACCTCGCCAGGGCGGCGGAAGATCCGCAACGCCGGTCAAGGATACTGGGTCATGCCGCCAGTACCGGCGCCCAACAAGTCGTAATAGCGGCCTAGACAGGCGCCTCCCGTGGTCGCGCTTCGCTTTTGCCTCAGCGCCTTGGGAGCGGCCATTCTGGCCATGGTCGCCGTTTTGCACCTGTACTGGGCCCTTGGCGGCAACGCCGGCCAGTCCGTTTCGGCTCCGGAACTGTCCGGACGAGCGGTTCTTCACCTTCCGCGATACTCGAACGCCCTGGTCGCTCTGGGCTTGCTGGCGGGAGCCCTGGTGCTTGCCGCCCGCTCCGGCGCCTTGGGAAGCGCGGCGCGCACGCCGGTGACCGCCGGCGCGGCCGGCGTGATGGCCGTGGGCTTTGCACTGCGCGCGCTAGGCGATTTCCGCTTCCTCGGCTTCTTCAAAAGTGTTCGCGGCACACCCTTCGCCGACTACGATACATGGTTCTATAGCCCGCTATGCGTTTGTCTGGCGCTCATATCCGCGGCAGCCGGCCTGGTCTGAAGCAAGAAACCTACTCACCTGCTTCATCCAAAATGATAGCCTTCCAATAACTTGCGTCATCCCGGACGGGGATTGCCTCTTGCAATCCGTAGATCCGGGACCCAGTGGGCAACCGCCCGAAACTTGCCGATGCGTCGCTGAGGTTGCGATATATTCGCCCCGTGGGCCACTGGCTCCCGGCTCTTCAGCCTGCAAGGGCAGGCCTACGGCCGGGATGACGCAAAGAGGGCTGGAAGAACAGCAAATAAACTGAACCAGCCGACTACGCCTTCCTGGCGTTGTTCGGCCTCTCGACGGCGGCCACTCGGGTCACCCGCTCTTCAAAGCCACGCACAAAGCGCATCATGGCGCGTTCGACGCCCTCGCTGTCCCTGGTAGCGAGAAGGTCGAGGAGCAGACCGCGGGTGACCGCAAGCGCCAGCCGCGCCTCGGCTCGGGCGTCAGCCTCGGACAAGCCGTGGCGCGCGACCACCTTGGTCAGGGGATTCAGCCAAGCCTCGACGACATCATCGAGCAGACGCACGGCATGGGTGCGTCCCTGCAAGGCGTGACTGTAGATCTCGAAGAAAAGCCGCTCGTGCGGCCACATCGCGGGGTCGGCCAGGCGCCGCCAGCTGCGCATGATCTGTTCGGACAATGTCAGGGAGCCGTCCGCTTCCAGACGCATCAGCGTCTCGCGCTGGCGGCGCTCGACTTCCCGCACCACTTCGACGAGCAGCCCCTCTTTTGAGCCGAAATGATAGACCAGCATTCGGTGGCTGGTGTTCAACGCCGGCGCCAGACTGCGCAGGGTGAGATCGGTCACGCCGTGCTCGGCCACATAGGCCATGGTCGCTTCCAACAGGAGGGCCTTTGGGTCGGAACCGGCGATCGCCATGCTGTTTCGTGGTTCCCTGTCCGCCCGCTCGTCGTCACCCCTCGTCGGGCGATCGTCGCCGTCACGTTGGGGAAATACGTCGACAGAACAGATATCACATCAATCCGCGCTAATTGGATGCGCGATACGCACCCCTCTGGGCGCTGGGCTCAAATTCAAGTGAGGAGAGGGACATGATAACCTGTCGCCGAACCCCCGTCGCCGAACCCCCAGCAGGGGCGTCACGCTATGTTGATCGGGATTTGATTTCCGTCGCTTGAGTACAGGGCTAGGATTGTGTCGTCGGTCTCGCGACGAGGGGGGCGCGCGCGGACCCTCGTGGAGAGACGCCCGTGAAGTCGACGCTGATCGCCCTGGCCGGCGCCACCGCGCTGATGCTCGGATGGACCCCGGCGGCGCACGTGCAATCGGCGGGGCTGACGCTATTGCTCTTTCCCTTCGGTCCCGCCCACGGTCTGCTGCCAAACGTGGTCACCGCCGACAAGCAGGGCACGGAATTCGGCATGACGCTGCTCGGTGGAACCGGCGACTGCCAGATCGGCCCGGGCTGCGGCACGGTGTTTTCTCTCGCGCCGCCACAGGCCGGAGGGGGGGCGTGGATCTTTCACCGGCTCTACGATTTCACCGGCGGGCGCGACGGTTCCGGCTCGCCCACGCCGCTCACCGTGGCCGCCAACGGGACCCTGTACGGCTACACGGTCGTGCCCTCGCAGGCGACCATTTTCAGTCTCACGCCACCGGCGAACGTCGGCAGGCCGTGGGCGTTCAAGATTCTGCATGTCTTCCATGGCAATTTCGAGGGCGGGCTGGGAGGGCTCCAGACGCCGCTTATCTACCGCCACGGCGCACTCTACGGCATCGCCGTGGGCGGCTCCGGCGCCTGTGGGCAGATCGGGTGCGGGAGCGTGTTCGGGCTGACGCCGAATCCGCGCGGCGGCGAATGGACGTTGAAAACGCTGTTCTCGTTCACCGGGGGCGCCGCGAGCGGCGAGCCGGACTGGATCGCCGGGTTTGGCGACGTCGGACCGCTGTATGTCTGCACCTCACTGGGCAATGGCGCGGTGGTCGCGATCACGCCGCCCAGGTCGGGCGGCGTCTGGACAGAACGGGTGATCACGACATTCGCCGGGGGCGACGACGGGCAGGCGCCCGGCAACCTGGTTCCGTCACCGGACGGCAAGCTCTATGGCTTGGCCATCGCATCGGGCGCGGACGTGGTGTTCCAGTTGTCCCCGCCGGCATCGGCGGCCTCGCCGTGGGCGCGGACGACCATCGGCTCGGTCTCCGACCAGGGCTACGGCCCTACATCGCTGGCGCAAGGGTCGGACGGCTCGCTGATCGGCGCGATCTACGGCGACGTCGACCTATTCCCGGGCGGCATCTTCCAATTCACCCCGCCGGCGTCGGGCGGCGCATGGAAATATTCCCTTGTGTGGAATTTCCACGACCACCCCGGACGCAATCCGCTGAACGTGGTCACCGGCGCCGAGGGGACCCTTCTGGGCGCCCTCGACGGCGGCGACTCTTCCGATGGATACGCCTTCGCGCTGCGGCGCCGCTGAGGCCCGGAAGATACCGGAAGATGCGGGGGATTTCGATGATTTCGGTGACATGATATCAATAGTAAAGTAGTAATCCGGCGGATCAAATCGAGATCAAATTGCGCAATTGACAACGTGGCACAGAAATACCCGCCTGGAACGGACATCTGGATTCGGCGGGTCGAAGCGGCTCCGGAGGATCGATCGTGCCGAAGAAGCGGGGCGCAAACCGGCGAACGAAAACAAAAAAGTAAACTGTCACTTTATTACTCGTCATCGGCTATGCTGACTTGCTCAAATTGGCTTCAGGGAACGAGGCCCAACGTCGTTGGGTGACGATGCTCACGCGTCCTCTCCACCGCTTCGCGGTCCCCTCCACCACTTCGCGGGTGAGGATCGCGTTAACGTCAGTCGCGACAGCCGCTGAAATGCGTCTCGATATGGGCTCCCAAACTGTCCTCCCTGGCGCCCCGGGGCGCGGCGACGGCGTGATCGACCCGCGCAAGGAGATTATCTATCGCTCCGATCAACGAAACGATTTTTGAGAAATGCAGTGCGCAGGGGTTTGAATCGAGTCCGGCAGGCGCGCCGCGCCAAAGGATCACGGGGCAAGCGATGACGAGGCACGTACCGACCAGCCGGCGGACCCTTTTCCAAGGGGCTCTGGGCCTTGGACTTGCCGCCTCGCCTCTGTTGCGCGCGGCGGCGTTCGCGGCGAGCGACGATGAGGCGGTGGCGCAGGACGCTTTCATCTGGGGCGTACCGCCGGTGCTGGCCGGCCGCTATCGTGATCTGGCGCGAAGCCAGGGCGCGCCGGTCAACCGCTTCCTCGTCACGCCGACCCTCGCGACCCCGGCGCTGAAGACCGCCGGTCCGAACGTCGACACCCTCTATGGGTTCGGCTGGCTGGACCTTAGCCCCGAGCCGGTGGTCCTCAGTGTTCCGGACACCCGCGACCGTTACTATTCGATCCAGCTGATCGACGCCTACCAGAACGTCTTCGACTATGTAGGCCGTCGCCAGACCGGGACGCAGGCCGGGGTTTATGCGATCACGGCGCCCGGTTGGAGCGGGACGCTTCCCGCCGGTATCGTCGAGATCAAGGCGCCCACCTCGGTCGTCCTGGCCCTGACCCGCACCCTCGTCGCCGGCGCGAAGGACCTGCCGGCGGCGCAGGCGATCCAGGCGCGCTATGAACTGGGCCCGCTCAGCGCGTGGCCCAACGGTCTGCAGGCGCCGATCGTCCAGGAAAACGCCCTCAATGCGTTTCCGATCGTCGATCTCGCGGCCGAGGGTCCGCGGTACTTCGACGATCTCGGCGCGCTGCTGAAGGCCTACCCGCCGCCCGCCAACGACGCCGTGGCGTTACCGGCATTCGCTCCGCTCGGCGTCGGCTCCGGTCTCACTCCCTCGAAGGATCCCCGGCTGACGAAGACCCTCGCCGGCGTCGCGCCCGCCGCCGTGGCGCGCATCAAGGGCGCGAAGTTCTCGGTGGAGGCCAACGGCTGGAGCGTCAATTACAATATCACCAACTTCGTCGCCGACCCCTTGGCCCGGGCCGCTACGGCGCGTATCGGTCCGGGAGCCCACATAGCGCGCGAGGCGCTGTATTTCGGGGCAACAAAGGGCCCGGATGGACAGCCGCTGACTGGCGAAAAGACATACACGCTTACCTTCCCGCCCGGCCAGCTGCCGCCCGTCGACGCTTTCTGGTCGCTGACCCTCTATGGCGAAGACCACTTCCTCGTCGACAACCCTATCGACCGCTACGCGATTACCGACCGCACCGAAGACCTCGCCAAATCCCCAGACGGCTCTCTGACCTTGAATATCCAGCACGACGCTCCCACCGCGGGGACGAGCAACTGGCTGCCGGCCCCGCAAGGCGGCTTCGGGCTGGTGATGCGCACCTATCAGCCTCGCCCGGAGGTCTATCAAGGCGTCTACCACCTGCCCCCGCTACGGATCGCCTGACCGCCGGGCGGGATAAAACGATCACGGTTCGAAGATCTTGGCGAAGCGGTCGCAGAGCCGCGCCACCCACATCCCAGGACCGTGCGGCATGGGAGAAAAGGGCCGGAGTCATTTTCCGGAGCGTCCTGAATGTGGCGTGGCCGGTCAATCACTCTGACCCTTCCTCGCCGCGCCCCAGGCCGAAAGCCCGCCCAACCGACGACGGAACACCCGGCCCTCCTGTAGCGTTCAATTGGGGTATGACGCCGCTGTCACCATATTCCCCGGACTTACGCTCGTGCCCTCGGGGGCATCGGTGGCCAGGTGGTTCACGCTTGCTGATTTCACTCGGAATGAGTGAGCCTATAGCGGGCTCGGGTGATTCGATCCAACCTCTTGCTTCAGCCAGAAAGGACACAAGATGAGCGGACAACCTGTGGAAGTTACGAATTTACCAGACACGGACTCAAGAGATCGCGTCGCCTACGATCTTTATCAAGGCCTAAAAGGCGATATTTTGTATATTCAACCCGCCTCTTACAAGAATATTGTCGAGCAACACCTTAGTTTGTTCGTCATGTGCCGCGGCGCGGTGCGAACAGGAAATTTCGACATTGAAAAACTTGTGTAAGACGGGTGAATATTTCAGTGAAACGATATCAATAGTAAAATGGTAGGTAGATTTCGGTGACACGATACTAATCGTAAAATAGTAGTCCGGCGGATCAAATCGAGACCAAATTGCGCAATTGACAACGTGTCACAGAAATACCCGCCTGGAACGGACATCTGGATTCGGCGTGTCGAAGCGGCCCCGGGGGATCGATCGTGCCGAAGAAGCGCGGCGCAAACCGGAGAACGAAAACAAAAAAGTAAACTGTCATTTTATTTCACGCCTACGAATATCTCGGCGACGCCGACGAAATGCGCGGCTACCTGGATCGCCCGATCGGCGAGACGGTGGTCCGCCTCTGCGCCGCCATGGGCCTCGATCCCGAAGCCTGCCAGCCCGACGGCGAGACCTGGCGCGTCCGCCGCGCGCCGCTGGATTTCGAACTGCGGCTCGAGGAAAGGCGCGCAAATACGGCGCTCCTCCGCCTCCCCTTCCTCCCTCCCCTTCTGGGGAGGGTGGTGTTGATGACACCCACCGGCGCTGTTGAGTCGGCACACTTCCCCACCCTGGACGCTCCGCGTCCTGTCCCTCCCCATAAAGGGGAGGGAGGGAGGAAACCGCTGTCACCCCGCCAACATCGCCTTCACCGCCGCGACACCCTCGCCGGCCTTGTTTCCGTCCGGCGCGCCGCCCTGGGCGAAGTCGGGCTTGCCGCCCGCGCCCTGCCCGCCCATCGCCGTCACGGCGGCGCGCGCCATGTCCGCCGCGTTGAAGCGGCCGACCAGATCGGCGGTCAGCGCCACCGCGATCGAGGCCTTGCCCTCGTTGACGGCCGCGTAGGCGACGACGCCGTTCTGGCCCAGGCGCTTGCGGGCCTCGTCGACCAGGGGGCGCATGTCCTTGGCCGAGACGCCTTCGACCACGCGCCCGTCGAACTTGACGCCGGCGACCTCCTCGACCGTCGTGGCCGAGCCGCCACCGCCGCCCAGCGCCAGTTCCTTGCGCGCCTGGGCCAGGTCGCGCTCGAGCTTGCGTCGCTGGGCGTCGAGAGCCTCCACCCTGGCCGGAACCTCGGCGACGGGAACCTTGAACTGGTCGGCGAGGCCTTTGGCGACCGCGGCCTGATCCAGCAGCCAACGGCGGGCCGGCTCACCGGTCAGGGCCTCGATACGGCGCACGCCGGCGGCGATCCCCTGCTCGGCGACGATCTTGAAGAGGCCGATGTCGCCGGTGCGCGCGACATGGGTTCCGCCGCAGAGTTCGACCGAATAGGCGCCCTCGCCATCGAGCGCGCGGCCCAGGCTCAACACCCGCACGCGGTCGCCATACTTCTCGCCGAACAGCGCGATCGCGCCGGCCTCGATCGCCTCTTGCGGCGCCATTTCGCGGGTGTCGGCGGCGACGTTCTGGCGGATCACCGCGTTGACCTCGGTCTCGATCGCGTCGATCTGCGCCGGCGTCAGCGGCGCGCCATGGCTGAAGTCGAAGCGCATGCGGTCGCCGTCGACGAGTTGGCCCTTCTGGGACACGTGAGGCCCCAGGACATGGCGCAAGGCGGCGTGGGCCAGGTGCGCGGCCGAGTGGTTGAGGCGTGTGCGGGCGCGTCGTTCCGCGTCGACGGACAACGCCACCGAGGTTCCCGCGCTCAGCCGGCCCGCGGTGATGGTCAAGGCATGGACGTAGAGGTCGCCGGCCTGTTTGGCGACATCGGTCACGTCGGCGCTTCCACCCGACCATTGCAGGCGTCCCCGGTCACCGGCCTGACCGCCGCTTTCCCCATAGAACGGCGTTGCGTCGAACAGGGCGAACACCGTGTCGCCGGCCTCGGCCATGTCGGCCTCGACGCCATGCTTGACGATGGCCAGGGTCTCACCGATCCCATCGACGTGGTCGTACCCGGTGAACACAGTCGGTCCCAGTCGCTCGCGCAGTGACAGCCAGACCCCGGCCTGGGCCTGCTGGCCCGAGCCGGTCCAATGCTCGCGCGCCATCGCGCGCTGCCGGTCCATGGCCGTGTCGAAGGCTTCCAGGTCGACGGTGATGCCGCGCGGCCGCACCGCGTCCTGCGTCAGATCGAGAGGGAAGCCGAAGGTGTCGTAGAGCTTGAACGCCGTCTCGCCGGACAGCACCGATCCGGTCCCCATCCCCTGCGTCGCTTCGTCCAGGAGGGCGAGACCACGCCCGAGCGTGGCGCGGAACCGTTCTTCCTCGCCGCGCAGGGTCTCGGCGATGACCGGCTCGGCCCGGCGCAGCTGCGGATAGGCTTCGCCCATGGCGCCTACCAGGGCGGGGACCAGCCGGTGCATGAGCGGGTCCTTGGCGCCGAGCAGAAACGCGTGGCGCATCGCGCGCCGCATGATCCGGCGGAGCACATAGCCACGCCCCTCGTTGGAG
>Ga0302314_10019655_pt1 | contig 11207 bp, 9 predicted proteins | sample III_Palsa_N2_3_FD_200533 | JGI IMG/M metagenome (GOLD analysis project Ga0302314, IMG submission 200533) | Peat permafrost microbial communities from Stordalen Mire near Abisko, Sweden - III_Palsa_N2_3 | ecosystem: Environmental > Terrestrial > Soil > Palsa > Peat permafrost | place: Sweden... | reverse complement strand
CGGGAGCGCCCGGAGCGCGGCGTACAGGATCCGTCCCTCCGTCGGCGCGCTGGTCGCCGCCGCGGTGGCGAGGTCGGCGGCACGGGCGAGACCGGGGGCGTCGACGAGGTCGCCCAGTATCCGCCTCAGCGCCGCGACGCTGCCCTGCTCGCGCGCGGCGAGCGCCGCCTCGGGAGTGGTCGTGCCCCAGACGCGGGGGATGTGGCGGGCAACCTCGCCGTCGGCGAAGTTGTAGAAGATCGCGTGGACCACCTCGGCCGGAACCATGCCCAGCGGCGCGGCCCGCCCGGCGAAGTACCCGTCCCAGTAGTTCCGGAGGCCGAGCGCCATCAGCGCATCGGTCGGCTCGTCACAGAAGTAGGTGACCAGGTGAATCGGCTCCACGAGCCAGTGCAAACGACGGGCGACAGTGTCGGGCACGGAAACCAGGGACTGCATCCGAGTCATCTCCTGAGATCAGGGCGGCCGCCCCTCGTTGGCGGCACGCTCACCCTGGCTACGAACAGCCCCACTCCGAACCGACGCCTCCCCCAGATTCTTTCTCAAGAATCTCCGGCATACCCGTTCGGCGCCCGTCGGCGTCGGCGGTTGTCTGCCCAGGACCGAAGCCAGGTGTCGTGGCACCAGCGCCCGAACAGCTGGCCGCCATAGACGACCCAGCCGACGCCGATCAGCCACGACTGCACGACCAGCACGGTCCCCAGCGCCCCGTAGGTGACCGCGTTGGTGACGATGAGCGGCTCGAAGACCAAGGTTGAGAAGGCCCGCAGGCCAGCCAGGAAGGCCAGGGTTGCCACCGCCCCCGGCATCGCCGCCAGGTAGCTCACCCGGCCGCCGAGCAGGAACCGAACCCCCCACCAGAAGAAGACGAGGCCCAGCACTATCGCCACCAAGACCCGGCTCACGGTCTGGGCCGGGGTGTGGCGTGTCGGAGCGCCCACCGTGGCCGCGGCGTAGATATAGGCCATGAGGACGGCCAGCCACACCAACTGACGCCAGATCTTGTGCAACGGCCCAGGCGGTAGGCCCCAGATCCTTTCGAACCCGCCCTGCACGCTGCCCGCGAACGACACCCCGAAGACGGCCGTCAGCGCCAGGCTGAAAGCACTGGTCGTGCTCAGCACCTTGGTGGGCGCGGAAAACAGCTGGGTCACGGCGCGGGCGGACGAGCCGTTCAGGCCCATGCCGTACACCACCCACACGGCTACGCCGTGATGCGTGGCCGCGCCGGCCGCGGCGACGACGATGAGCAGCGGGAACATGGTCAGCATGGCCAGGGCCGCGAAACCCATGGCCCGTTCCATGAGCTCGAACTCCTTGCCGCCCCGATGCAGTTCGTTGACCCGGAAGTCGGTCCAGACCCGGTCGGCGCCCCGACGCACCGCGTGGCGCACCCCCCGGTCAGGGGCCTGGCTCATTTGACGCATCACGCAACAATCCTCCGCAGCCACCCATACAGGCAACACCGCAGGAAAAAGCAATTTCGCCAGCTCTGTCCAGCTTTAAGCGCGTCAAACGCACCAAGTCAACCCCGCAAATCCGTCATCTCGAACGGACCGTGTCCTCCGCCCCGACCGCCAGCACATCCCGCATCAGCGGGAACGCCCCTTCCGACGGCAACTTTTCATCGAACACAGTTACCGATAACATAGAGCCAACATCTTGAAAACCGGGTTCTCTACGAACTTGTCAGCGGAACCTAGAACAGCGGCAGCGGCACGGGCACCTGCGCGGGATCGGGGAGACCGACATGTCCAGCAGCGGCCACGCCGGTGAGGCGTCGCGTGCGTACGATCCGCAGCAGATCCGGCTGCCCGATGGGCGTACGCTCGCCTACTGCCTCTACGGTCCCGAAAGCGGGACGCCCGTTGTGTTCCAGTACGGCATGCCCGGCACGATGTTCCTCGCGCCGGAACGGCTGAGCCCGCTCGACGATCTCGGTATACGGCTCGCAGTTCCCGACCGGCCTGGCTACGGCCAGTCGACCCGCCTCCCGGGCCGCAGCGTCGCCGCGGTCGCCGACGATGTGGGGTTCCTGGTCGATCATCTCGGCTGGGACCGCTTCGCGATCTGGGGCGCCTCCGGGGGCGGGCCGCACGCCCTGGCCTGCGCAGCCCGTATCGGCCAGCGCATTAGCCGGTGCGCGAGCGCCGTCAGCCCCGCGCCCTTCGATGCCGACGGCCTGGCCTGGCTCGCTGGAATGTCGCCGGGCAACGTTGAGGAGTTCACCCGCGCGCGGTCCGGCGAAGCCGCTTACCGGCCGCTGGTCGAGCAGTTGGCCCGCGACGCCGTCACGGCCGCAGAAAGCGGTGGCCTGGCCGTCGCGGACGACTATGAACTGGCCGAATCCGACCGCGCGGCCCTGGCCGCGCGGGCCGACTCCCCCGGACACCTGTTCCGTACCCGATCCGCCTACACCGGTGGCATCGATGGCTGCGTCGATGACGGGATCGCGTTCACCCGCCCGTGGGGCTTCGATCCCACCACGATCAGCGTGCCCGTCTCCGTCTGGTACGGGCCTGACGATGCTCTCTGTCCGCGCGCCCACACGGACTGGCTACTGCGCCATATTCCCAGTGCGCAGGCAGCGGAAATGACCGGCGGGCACCTGCTCAGCGAGACGAGCCAGCGCCGCCTCTACCGGTGGCTTCTTCACGAACCCGGTATCTCGTGATCGCCATCAGGGAATCCTCTTCATGAGAGGTGACGTCATGAGGGAAGCTGACGAAGCTGACGAGACCGCTGACCGGGGAGCCAGCGGCCGACCTCGGCTTGGCGTGTCGAGCTGCCTGCTCGGCTAGCCGGTCCGGTTCAACGGGGGACACAGCCGCAGCCGGTTCCTTACCGACGAACTCGGCCCGTACGTGGACTGGGTGCCTTACTGCCCGGAGATGGAGATCGGCCTCGGCACCCCCAGGGAGACGCTGCGGCTGACCGTGGACGGCCGTTTGCTGAGCCGGAGCGGAGCCGTGGACCACTCGGCCGCCATCGCGGCGCTGCCGCTGACGGGCGGGCTTGACGGCTACGTCTTCAAGGCCAAGTCGCCGAGCTGCGGCGTCCACGGCATCGCGCGCTACGCCCGGGGCGACCAGCCGGCCGACCACAGCGGGCGCGGCCTGTTCGCGCAGCGGATGATGGCCAAGTTCGCCTTGCTCGCCGCCGAGGATGAGGGCCGGCTGAACGACCCGGTGCTGCGGGAGGAATTCGCCGAGCGGGTTTTCGCCAGCGCCCGGCTGCGGGTGCTGTTCTCCGACGCCTGGCAGCCCCATGAGCTGGTCGCCTTCCACGCCCGGCACAAGCTGCAACTGCTCGCGCATGATCCTGCGCGTTACCGCGCTGCCGGGCGTGTCGTCGCAGCGGCCGGGAGCGCACCGCGGGAGGCGAGCGAGAGCGCCTACCGAGATGTGTTCACGGCGGCGATGGCCACCAGATCCAGCCCGGGACGGCACGTGAACACGCTGCACCACGCGTTCAGCCGGATCGCCAGAGGGCTTGGCCGAGGACGGCGCGAGGACCTGTCAGCGCGGATTGAGTCATACCGGCGGGGCGAGGACCCGCTCAGCGTCCCGATCGCGATCCTGGCCCACTACGCCAGCGACTGCGGGCTGCCGTGGCTCGCCACGCAAACGTACCTGCAGCCGTTTCCCCCCGGGCTGCGCCTGCGGCACAGCGTGCCGCGCTGATGCCCGCTCGTGCGCCGGCGACCTCGGTCACCGGCGCGCTGGCCAGTAACGTGACGGAATGTGAAGATCCTTCGCCTCGAGATCAACGGCGGGCCCGCAACCGTCGACCAGCTCGCTTACCCGGCGATCGTGAACTATGGCCACTTCACCGCGATGCAGGTCCGCGGTGGCGCGGTACGCGGCCTCGGTCTGCACCTGGCGCGCCTGGACTCGGCGACACGAGAGCTGTTCGGGCCCGGCCTGGACGGCGGCGTCGTGCGCGAGCACATCCGGCACGCGCTGGGGACCGGCATCCACGACGCTTCCGCGCGGGTAGGCGTGTTCCGGGAAGACAGCGGCGAGCCGCCGTCGATTATGGTGGTGCTCCGCCCGCCCGCGCAGCAGCCATCCGTACCGCAGCGCCTCACCGCCGTTTCGTACCTGCGCCCGTCGCGCGCATCAAGCATGTCGGCACGTTCGGGCAGATCTACCACGGCGAGGCAGCCGAACGGGCTGGCTACGAGGACGCCCTGCTGACGGGACCCGGCGACGTCATCTCCGAGAGCACGATCAGCAACCTCGGCTTCTTCGACGGTAACGCGGTGATCTGGCCGAGCGCGCTGTCGCTGGAAGGCATCACCATGCAGCTGGTTTCCGCGGCCCTGGCTGAGCGCGGTATCCCGTCCCGGCGGGAGACTGTCCGGGTGGCCGACCTGCCCTCCTTTAGGTCAGTCTTCCTGACGAACTCGCTCGGCGTGGCCCCGGTCGGGCAGGTGGACGACCAGGTCCTCTCCCCTGACCCCGGCCTCATCCGGGATGTGGCCGACGCGTACGAATCGGTGCCCTGGGACCAGATCTGACGGCGGCCTCAGCCCGATCTTGCCACTGCGTAGCTCGCCGCCGATGAATTCCCCGCGGTGTTGCCGTCATCACTGGGAACCATGGCCAGCAACGCCAGATCACGGAAAAGGAGCGCTCGTGGCAGACCCGGTTGTGCACTTCGAGATCATCGGCAAGAACCCGGACAGGCTCCGGAGCTACTTCGGCGAGCTGTTCGGCTGGCAGTTCGACACCAGTTCCCCGGTCGCCGAAGCGGTGTCTGAGCCGACCGACTACGGCTTCGTTGAACGCGTCACGACTCCCGACGGGACGGGCATCCCGGGCGGCATCGGCGGGGGCGCCCGCTACCCGGCCCACGTCATCTTCTACGTCGGCGTGCCCAACGTCGAGGCCGCCCTGGCCGAGGCCGAGCGCCTGGGCGGCAAACGCCAGCTGGGCCCCGAACGAGCGCCGACCGGCCTGGTGGTCGGACACTTCACCGACCCCGAGGGCAACCTGATCGGCGTCGCCGGGACCGCATAAAGCCAGCCAGCCAAGCGGACAGATGAATGACCGGGCCCGCCTGGCCGACGTCGCGCGGCGGGGTGGCTAGTCGGGTAGTCCAGCGCCGACGAGGGTCGCGCAGGCGGCGAGCAAAGCCTCCTGCAGGTGCGTGTCGTAGGCGTCCGAATTGGCCCGCAACTCGGCCTGCCACTTGAAATAGCGGCCCGTGACAGCGGCGTCCGAATCGTCGCTCGTGGCCAGCCAGACCTGGGTTCGAGCGCCGACTGGAAGCTCGTCCGTCGCTCCAGCGCCACCAAGCTTGGTCTTGATCCAGCCCGGGTCGACCGCATTGCTGCGCAACGACGGGTAGCGGCGCGCGATGGCGAAGGCCAGCAGCACGTCGTAGAGCTTGGAGTCGCTGTAGGCCTGCATGCCGTTCCAGGCCCGGCGCTCCCACTGCAGGTCATCGAGGTTCACCCGACCGACCGACTCCAGTCCGGAGGTGAGGTAGACCAGCCGCGCCGGCAGCGGCATCAGCGCCGTGAGCAGGTAAGGCGCCAGCACGTTGACCGCGAAGATCCGCTCGTACCCATCGGCCGTCCGGTGCCGCTTGGCGGCACCCCCCACGCCCGCGTTGTGGATGACCGCGTCGTACGGGCCCAGTGCGACGGCCGACTCGGCCGCTTGCCGTATCCCGGCGACAACTGACAGGTCACCGACCGCGACGCCAGACGCCCCGGGCAGCGCCGCGGCGGCCTCCTCAGCGCGGGCGGCATCGCGGGCGTGCAAGACCACCCGGTGGCCGCCCTGCACCAGCTGCCGTGCCGTCTCCCGGCCAATCCCGTCCGACGATCCCGTCACGAAAATGCTTGCCACGCCGCCTACGCTACCGGCACGCCAAGGCCTGCTACGCGGTGGAGAGCGAGACGGCCGTGGGTAAGGTCGCCTTAACACGGTCCGCACCGGCCTGAGTTCGACCGTGGCATCCGCAGAGTTGCGGTCCGAGATCGGAAGCCTGAGGGGGCGACGTGGTCATCCGGACCCCGGACCAACGTCTGCGGGTGTTCGTGAGCTCCACAATGGGTGAGCTGGCCTCTGAACGGCGGGCTGTTTCCCGGGCCATCTCGTCGTTGCGGCTGACGCCGGTGCTGTTCGAGCTGGGGGCCAGCCCGCATCCTCCGCAGGATCTTTACCGCGCCTACCTGGCGCAGAGCGACGTTTTCGTCGGCCTGTACTGGGAGCGCTACGGGCAGGTCGGCACGGGCATGGACGTGTCGGGTCTTGAAGAGGAGTTCGAGCTGTCGCGCGATCTCCCGCGCTTGCTGTACATCAAGGCGCCTGCGCCCGACCGCGACCCGCGCCTGGCCGACCTGCTCGGGCGCATCAGGCAGGAGGCCTCCTATCGGACCTTCGCCGCGCCCGCTGAGCTGGGCCGGCTGGTGCGCGACGACCTGGCGGTGCTGCTGAGTGAGCGCTTTGCCGCCGATACCACCCCCGCCCAGCCTGCGACCGCGCTACCGGCTCCCGCCCAGGCCCAGGTGATGGCGTCCTCTCCGCGGACGGCCGCCCGAGGTTCACGCGCGCTGCCGGTGAGCACGACATCGCTGATCGGGCGCGAGCGGGCCATCGATGAGGTGGCCGGCCTGATCGGGCAGGACAGGGCGCGGCTGTTGACCCTGACCGGGCCGGGCGGGATCGGCAAGACCCGGCTGGCGCTGGCGGCGGGCGAGCGGCTGCATGATCGATTCGATGCGGGCGTGGTCTTCGTCCCGCTGGCCGCAGTCACCCAGCCCATGCTGGTCCTGGCCGGCATCGGGCAGGCGGCAGGGGCCGACCTGGCGGGGACCAGTTCGCTGGTGGACGCCCTGGCCGAGCAATTCAGCGAGGGGCGCTGGCTGCTGATCCTGGATAACCTCGAGCAGGTCATCGAGATCGCGCAAGACCTGGGTGAGTTGCTGGGCCGCTGCCCCGGCGTGGCGATCCTGGCCACCAGCCGGACGGTACTGGGGCTGCGGGCCGAGCGGGAGTATCCGGTTCCGCCGCTTAGGCTGCCGGACAGCTCGGCCGGCGTGCCGGTTGAACAGCTGGCGTCATGGCCGGCGGTGGCGCTGTTCGCCGACCGGGCCCGCGCGGTGAGCCCCGGCTTCGCCATTACGCGGGAGAACGCCGAGGCGGTGGTCGAGATCTGCCGTCGGCTGGAGGGCCTGCCGCTGGCTATCGAGCTGGCGGCCGCGCGCACCCGACTGCTTGATCCGGAGGCGCTGCTGGCCCGGTTGTCGAACTCGCTCGATGCGCTCGGCCAGGGCGCGGTGGACTTGCCCGAGCGTCAGCGCACCCTGCGCGCCACGGTCGAGTGGAGCGTGGGACTGCTGGATGACGCGGAACGGTCGCTGCTGGAGACCGTCGCCGTGTTCGTTGACGGCTGGACGCTTGAGGCCGCGTCTGCGGTGGCCGCGCTGCCCGAGGACCGGGCCCTCGACCTGACCGAGGCCCTGGCGCGGCACAGCCTGATCCAGGTGGACAGCACGGGCCGGGGACCCCGTTCGCGGATGCTGGAAACGATCAGGGAATTCGTGGCCGAGCGGCTGGCGGCCCGGCCGGACGCCGCCGAGATCGAGCGTCGTCACGCCGAGTACTTCCGGGCGCTGACCGAGCAGGCGGACCGGCCGCTGCGCGGACCGGGGCAGAACGAGTGGCTGGACCGCCTGCAGGCCGAGTCGGGCAACCTGGCGGCCGCCGTGCGCTGGTTCCTGGCCCAGGACCCAACGCCGTTGCCCCGTCTGTTCCGCGCCCTGTGGCCCCTGTGGTCCCTGCGTGATCATCTGGCTGAGGCGCTGCCCTGGGTGAAGCAACTCTTGCCCGCTGCCGACTCGCTGGACCCGCAGGCCCGGGCCGAGCTGCTGTGGACCGCGACCGCGACAGCCGGGGACATGGGCGACGACCAGGCCGCGCTGGCGGCCCGCGAACGCCTGGGGCCGACCCTGGACAGCATCAAGGACCCGTTCCTGCTCGCGCTTTCCCACCTGGCCATGGCCTGGAGCTTGCCGGTCACCGGGGACTTCGATGGCGCTGCGCGAGAGGCATCGGTGAGCCTTGAGCAGTTCCATGCCCAGGACGAGCCCTTCTGGACGGCATTGACCGCATTCACCGCCGGCTCCCTGGAGACGTCGGCCGGCCTTTACCACGATGCCCTGCGCCACCTGCGCGAGGCGCGCGACCTCGCGGAAGCGTTCGAAGGCACCTGGCTCACCGCCGGTTCCCGCGTGCAGCTGGGCATCCTGGATGTCGTCCAGGGCCGGCTCGCGCAGGCCCGCGATCTGCTGGAGGAGGCCCTGAACTTGAGCCTGGCTGCCCGCAGCACCCCGTTCGTGGCCCTGAACCTCGCCGCTTACGCGCGGTTGGCGTTCGCCGACGGCGACTTCGAGCGAGCGGCGCTGCTGCAGGGCGCGGCCGAGGGGCTACGGCGGCGCGGCGGCCGCCTGAAGGCGTGGCCGATGCTGCGACACGGAGAAACCGAACTGGTAGCCCAGGTTCGCCGGACGCTGGGCACGGCGAAATTCGGAGAGGTATTCGCCGCCGGGGCCCGGCTCAGCCAGCGTGAGGCGGTGTCGGCCGTCCGGAACCGCAGCGGCACCGACGGCAGCTCATAAGCGTTCGTCCGGCAACTCTTAGACGGTGGCTGGGTAGCCGAGGCTGAGAACCACCGGGACCGCGCCGAACGGCTGGCGGAAGCGGGTGCCAGGCCGGTCGGGTGTGTCCGGGTCGTTGATGGGCGGCCACTGCATCCTCTGGTGCGCGGCGGTAAGGCCCGCCACCGAGTAGGGGAATTCCATCGGGGACACGCTGTGGCGCTTGAGGAGGGCACCCCAGCGGAACGCGGCGAACGCGGCGGCGAGCTCCCGGACGGACAGCGGGCGGCGGGCGGTGAGGTCGATACCGTAGACCGCGGCGGACAGTTCGATGAGGTCGGCGGCACACTGGGCGAGGGCGGCGGTCTTGGTGCGGTAGGAGGTACCGTCAGCGTTGACCCTTCCGAGTTTCTCGCCCTGCACGGGTGAGTAGCGCGGGTCGGCCTTGCACTGCATCCAGTCGGCGGCCGCCAGCAGCTTCCAGCTGCTGCCCGTGGTCGCGGCCACGTCGCGGTACAGGTGCTCGCCCTGGCCCAGAGGCCCTTTGGCGGTGGCGAACAGGGCGGTCGTCACCGCCTGCGGCAGCTGCGCCTGGTACCGGGCGGCGACGCCGGAGGCGCGCCCGGCCGAGGCCCGCGCGGGGGTGACGTACGCGGTGGTGGCGGCGCTCGCGGTGGGACTGGGCGCCTGGGGGGCCGGATCGGTAGCGCCGGAGGTGACGCTCCCGGGGGAGACGACACCGGGGGAGACGACACCGGGGATGCTGCTGCTGACCGGGGCGCTGGTCCGCGAAGGCGCACGGGCCGGGGCGGCGGGGGGCGTGGCCGTCGGGGCCGTGTCGTACTGATAGAGGTTGTAGAGCTTCATCAGGGCGATGAGGTTGGCACCGTAGTGGGGGTCGGTGGCGTAGACGCCGGTGAGATCGTTGGCGAACGCGTCCGGGTATGCGCGGTCGGCCATCGCGTGGGCGTAGTAGCCGCTGGTGGCGAGGAGCTCCGCGTGGCCGGCGATGGACTCGGCGTCGTTGTGGTAGACGGCGAACGGTGCGTCGATGGTGACCCAGCTGCCGTTCTCATACTCCTGAGTTGGCAGGCTGACGCTTCCGGCGGCCCCGGTGCCCTTGATGCCGAACAGGTTGTGGTACCGCGCCGCGAGGCTGCTCTGGCCCCAGGCGGACTCCTCGATCGCCTGGGCGATCGTCACCGACGCGGGTACGCCAAAGCGCTGCTGGGCGGCGACGGCGCCGGGCGCGACCAGGCTGATGAACGCCTGCTGGTTCCGCGTCCCCGGCGTGGCGTAGTGCTTCGGGGACGAACTGGCGGGCGACGGGGACGCGGCCGGCGCCGGCGTGACCGGCTGGGATGGCTTGGCAGGCGCGGGCTCCATATTCGCCGGAGCGGACGTGGGCGACTTGCGCCGCGGCGCGGTACTCGCGACGGTCTGGCCGAGGAGCTGACCGGTGGCGAGCACCCCGGGCACCGCCGCCGTCGCTGGCTCGCCCGTGCCGCCGTTTCGCGCAGCGGGGCCAGCGCCGGGAATGCCGCCCGTCCCCGCGAGCGCGACCGCGTCGGGCAGGCCGGGGATCGCGGCGGTGACTACAGCCGCCGCCTTCGCCTTCGCCTTCGCCTTCGCCTTCGCGGGAGCGGGTTTGGCGTTAGCCGGGGCCGTGGTGCCGGACGGCGGCGCCGTCTTGACGGCCTGGCCGGACGTGTCGCCCGTTGCGAGCTGGAGGTTGCCATTGTCGACGAAGCCGACGATGCCCTGGTCCGCGAGCGGTGCGGAAGATGAGTGGGCGTTGACGGTGAGGCCGGGTAGGGAGTCGGCGGCGATGGTGTCGAGGATCCCGCCGGAGTAGCTGACGACGACCGCGACGTGGCCGTCGTAAACGACCCAGTCGCCGGGCTGAGGGATGTGGCCGTCGCCGAGCCGATGCCAGCGTCCGTGCTCCTGCGCGTCGGCCACCACGGAGGTGATCTGCGGCGAGGCCGGGTTGGTGTCCACCCGCACGTCCGCCCAGGTCGGCAGTGGCCAGGGATAGGTGGTCCCCCCGGTGACCCAGCTGTGCAGCCCCGTCGTCTGGGCGGCCAGGTCGAGGGTGAGACTGGCGAACGCGGCGCAGGTGGGCCCGTGGTCGGTGCCGTCGCTGCTGACCTCGCCCCAGATCAGCGCCTCCATCTGGGCGGGCGTCTTGGTCTGCGCGAGCCTGAGGTAGTAGCGCGCCACGTTGACGATCGCGGCCCGCAGGTGAGCGTCGCTGGTCGTTGCCTGCCCGGCCGTGTCGGGCTGTGCCGCCTGCTCGAGCGCGAGCTGGTGCAGCGGCACGCTGGCTGGCGTGGTGAGCGTCGCGGCGTCCGGAACGAAGTTGAACCCGGTGATCACACCGCTGGCGCTCACGGTGACAAGTGCCGTCGCCTGCTGCCACCACGCCTTCCTGGTGATGCTCACGGGTACCCTCCCCTCCGTCGTTGGCAGGCGCTTCGCCGTTACCCGCCGGACGCGGGCAGGCTGGCGAGAATGGCTCGGACCTGGGGGCTGCCGGGATCGTCGGCGTTCCCGAACAGCACGCCTGCTTCCCTCGCGATCCGGGACGGGG
>Ga0302314_10019653_pt1 | contig 11207 bp, 6 predicted proteins | sample III_Palsa_N2_3_FD_200533 | JGI IMG/M metagenome (GOLD analysis project Ga0302314, IMG submission 200533) | Peat permafrost microbial communities from Stordalen Mire near Abisko, Sweden - III_Palsa_N2_3 | ecosystem: Environmental > Terrestrial > Soil > Palsa > Peat permafrost | place: Sweden... | reverse complement strand
CCCACGGAGCCTGCGAAGGCCTTGGTGGTCGGATAGCGGGCGTCGCGCTGGCGCGCCCACTTCAGACGCGCGTGGGCTTCCTGCAGGTCGGTCCAGCCGAGATCGTCGATCGACTTTGTCACAGGGGTACGTTACCAGGAGATACGTTACTATGTGTAATCTTCTGCTTGCGGATTTTCGTTACTATATGTAACGTTCGCTCATGACCCCGCGCACCCACGACCTCACCGCCGCGATCCGCGCCCTCAGCCGGGGCGGCGTCGCTCCGAGCTACCAGGAGCTGGCGGCGGCGCTGAACCTCGCCAGCCGCGCCTGCGTGCACCGGCTGGTGCGCCAGGCCGAGCGCGAGGGGCTGGTCGAACGCCTGCCGGGCCGGGCGCGCACCCTGCGTCTGGCCGAGCCGGTGGTGGCGAATGTCCGCCGCCTCGCCGACGCCGCCCTGGCCGATCTGCAGCGCCGCATCGCCGACGAACTCGATCGCCGCCGAAGCCTAACTGAAATAAGAACAAATAGGGAACAATCATGAGCGTCACCCCAGAACAGGCCTTGCTGCGTACGGAGGCGCGGGCGGCCCGGCGTGCGGCGGACACGCCGGCGCGGCAGCGCTCGGCGGCGCGCAAGGCGCTGGAGACGGCCTTCACCGCCTATGTCGCCGAGCACGGGATGCATGCCGCTGGCGCCTGGGCCTCGGCCAAGGCCGGCCCGTTGATGGCGCATGCCCATCCGCGCGGCGCGGCCGAGACCGCCCTGCGCGCCCGCGCCGAACATCACTTCAGGAAGGTCCCGCATGCCCAGGAAGGTTAAGCCGAAATCGACCCCGAAATCTCCCGGCGAGATCCTCGCCGAGCTGGCCGCCCGCCGGGCGGAGGACCGCGCCCGTGGCCGCGCCGAGGGTCAGCGGCCCGAGACCTGGGGCGTCAATGTCGAGGCCCTTACCGGCCAGGACGACGTGCGGCTGGTGACCCAGGGCGCCCGCCGTGGCGCGGCCACGGGCGCCCGGCGCGACGATGTGTTCGACCGGCTTTTGGCCCGGGGCGCCCTGTCGGCCTCGGCCCACGCCGCCGTCCGGCGCCTCGACGCCGACATGACCGAGCGGCGTGGCCAGGGCCATGCCCAGGAGCGCGGCCCCAAGGTGGACTGCCAGACCTCGCGCGAGCTGGTCACCCAGCGCACCCTCGACGCCGGCGCCCGGGTCGACCGGGCGCTGGGCCTGGTCGGTCGCCGGGACGCCGCCCTGCTGCGCGAACTGCTCGAACCCCGGCTGGCGCTGGCCGGCGCGGCCCTCGACCGCTGGCGCGCCGTAGTGCGCCTGATTACCGGCGAAGCGCGGCCCGAGGTGCAGGCGGGCGCCGTGCGCAGCGCCGGCGAGAACCTGACCTGGGCCTACGCCGAAGTGGATCGGGCGAGGAAGCGGGGAGGGTGAGGGAGTTTGCCGGCTATTGCTTCCCCCACCCGGCGGGCTTCGCCCTGCCATCCCTCCCCTTTGTGGGGAGGGTGGCCCAAAGGGTCGGGTGGGGCAGCGCCGCCGTGTCGGATCGGCGCCTGGCGCACTCGCAAAAGGCAGAGATCCGCGCTCGAATGATCCAAGCGACATTTCCCCTTGCGCACCTCTGCGATTGTCCGCCCCCTGCACACCGCGAGGGAGACGCGGATGGCGCTGGAAGACGTGGTGGGCGAGCCGCCGGCGGCGAGCCGGGCGGAGGTGGGGCTGAAGCCGAGCATGCATGGGTTCGGGGCCCTGCTCATCACCCTGTCGTGCCTGTCGCCGAGCATCGGCGTCTTCCTGGTTGGCTCGGACGTGATCCACCAGGCGGGGACCAGCGCCTTCATCTGCTTCGTCGCCGCCGCCCTGCTCGGCGTGGCCATGGCCGCGGTCTACGGCGAACTGTCGTCGGCCTTTCCGGGCGCCGGCGGGGAGTACACCATCTTCGGCCGGGCGCTCGGGCGGCGCTGGGGCCTGGTCGCGCTCGGCCTCAACCTGGCGGGCTTCAGCCTGGCGCAGTCGATCTCCGGCCTCGGCGTCGCCACCTATCTGCATCCGTTCATGCCCGGCCTGCCGATCACGCCCGTGGCGGCGGGCCTGGTGGTGGTGGTGACCCTGATCGGCATCCTGAACATCCGCCTCAACGCCTGGATCACCGGCTGTTTCCTGGCGGCCGAGCTCGGCGCTCTGGCGGTGCTCGCCCTGGTCGGCCTGCTGCATCCCGCGCGCTCGTTCGATGCGGCGGTGCTGCACCCGGTGGTGCTGAGCGCCCATGGCATGCTGCAGGCGCCGGGGCTGATCACCGTCGGCGTGGCCATGGCGGGCGGGGTTTATGCCTTCAACGGCTATGGCGCGGTGCTCTTCCTGGGCGAGGAAATGCACGAGGCGCCGCGGCGGATCGCGGGCGTGGTGTTCCTGGCGCTGGGCGTGGGCATGGTGACCGAGCTGCTGCCGATGCTGGGCGTGCTGATGGGCGCGCCTGATCTGAAGCAACTGCTGGCGAGCGAAACCCCCATCCTCGCCTTCATCGCCGCACGGACCCCGCCCTGGCTGGCCGCGGCGATGAGCATCGGCGTGGCGCTGGCCATCTTCAACGCCATGATCGCCATCGCGCTGGTGGGCGGGCGCCAGCTCTACGCCACGGGACGCGACCGGCTGTGGCCGGATCCGATCAGCCGTTTCCTAGCCCGCATCCATCCGCGGTTCGCCTCGCCGTGGACGGCGACGCTGGTGATGGGCGCGGCCGGCCTGCTCGGCTGTTTCCTCAGCCAGAAGGTGCTGGTGCTGCTCCTCGGCAACGGCAACATCGCCCTTTACGCCGGCCTCTGCCTCGCCACCCTGGTGGGCCGCCGGTCAGGCGCTACGGGCCATGCCGTGTATCGCATGCCGCTCTATCCCCTGGCGCCGGTCGTCGCGCTGGCGGCCCTGGCCGCGGTGGTGTGGTTCGACCTGCATGACGCGGACGGCGCCGCGGGCCTCGCCGCCACCGTCGCCTGCGTGGTGCTCAGCCTGGCCTACTATTCGTTCGTGCTGAAGCACCGCGCGGCCTGGTCGTACAAGACGCCCGAGGCGGCGGAGTAGGGGGATAGAGTTCCTTTACAGGGCATGGCTGATGCCGCGTCTCACCGTGTGGATCCCAAATCTCATCGGTTGTATAACTACAAAATTATAATTATAGTGATCCGATGATCGGCGTCCGATTTGAATGGGATGAAGCCAAGAATCTCTCAAATCAGCGCAAACACGACGGTGTGAGCTTCGAGGAAGCCAGCCACGTGTTCGAGGATCCGCTGCATGTCTCTGTGCAGGATCGCATTGAGGGCGGCGAGCAGCGGTGGCAGACCGTCGGGACAGTGGAAGGCTTTGTAATCCTGGTCGTGGCGCACACGTTCACGGAGGAACACGACAACCGCGACCCGGTGGAAATCATCCGCATCATTTCAGCGCGGCGGGCGACGTCGCGAGAGAGGCGACGCTATGAAAACGAAAATGGCTGACCACACCCTTGGAGCGCCGCCACTGACTGACGAACAGCGCGAGCATCTTGTCCAGCTGGCGGCGCTGTCTGACGAGTCGATCGACACCAGCGATATCCCCGAGTTGCCCGACGAGGCGTGGAGTGCTGGAGTCCGTGGGCGCTTCTATCGGCCCGTAAAGCAGCAAATCACCGCTCGCGTCGATGCCGATGTGTTGGATTGGCTAAAGTCGCAAGGAAAGGGATATCAGGGTCGCCTGAACGCCATTCTTCGGCGAGAAATGCTGGCTTCGCTCAAGCAGACGCGTCGGGCGTAGTAAGCCTGACTGAAGCGACGCAGAGCCTGAGCCGGCGTCATGCCGGAAGCCGCGAACGGCGTAGGGTCTCAGAACGGCACCGTCAGCTTGAGGCCCGCGCCCTGGTTGGTGGTGTGGGCGCCGTACTGGCCGAAGTAGGCGACCTTCACACTGCCGCCCTTGTAGTCGACCATCTCGACGCCGACCGAGGCGTCGCCCATCGTCTCGTCGACCTTGCCGCGGATGGTGAAGGGGGCGATCCCGGCCGGGGCGCCGTCGAAGCTGGCGGACAGCTCCGGGTACTGGCCGGCCACCAGTTGGCTCACGCCGACCTTGATGTAGGGCCGCAGCACCTGCCCCGAGGGCGTCTTGAACTCGCCGCCGATCTCCACGGTCGGGCGGATGGTGGCCGAGGTGTCGGTGCGGCCGCCGACGATCAGGTTGACCCCGCCCTGCGCGCCGGTCTCGTTGAAGGCCTTGAGGTGCGCCGCATCGACCGACGCCTCCAGCGCCGGCTTGACGTACCAGCGGCCGTACTGCTGGCGCTGCGACAGCTTGAGGTTCACCGAGCCGAAGTCGATCTCGGGCTTGCCCCGCGCGACGTTGGCCGCGGTCGGCAGCGCGATCGAGCGGGTGGTGGTGAAGCCTTCGTGCCCGCCGGTGACGGCCACGGCCACGTCGATCGGTCCGGCGTGCGTCTTCAGCGACAGGCCGCCCTGATAGCGGTCGCCGGTCGAGCTCGCGGTGTCGGACGTGCTCTGGCGGACGCTGTCGATCGAGGCGGCTACGCCCATCACCACGCCGGGCGCCACCCGGCCCTCGGCCCCGGCGGCGAGGGAGCTGTTGGTTTCGGTCGACTTCTGGATCTCGCTCGTGCGGTCCCAGTCGAGGTCGCGCTCGTCGACCCGGGCCCAGACGCAGCCGTCGCCGGCGTGGCCGCTCAGCAAGGCCGCCGGGGCGGTGCAGCTGAACATGCCGTCGGCGAACTTCTGGCTGGCGAACGAGGTGGCGATCAGATTGTCGAGATAGGGCTCGGGGCTCAGCTGGTCGTAGGCGACGCCGAGCTCGGCGACGGTGGGGATGAAGAACAGGGCGTTGGCGGTCGGACGGAACAGGGTGCTGCCGCCGGCCGACTGGATGGCGTTGATGTAGGAGCCGATGGCGTGCTGGTTGTGGTTCAGCCCCGTCGGGCTGAAGTCGATGGTGTAGTCGAGGTCGAGCTCGTTCGGCTTGGAGACCAGGCTGAAGGTCGCCACCGCCGAGGCCGGCGCATTCAGCGTCAGCGCCGAGCTTGAGTAGCCGCCCGCGGCCTGCACGATCGCCACGGTGTGCGCGCCGGGCAGGGCGTAGCCGGCGTCCAGCACGGTCGCCTTGACCTGGCCGCCGAGCGCGGCCACGCCGCTGACGGTCAGCAGATCGGCCTCGCCGGCCATGCCGGTCTTCATCAGGTCGAGGTCCACCGCATAGACGCCGGTGGCGCTCTGCTGGAGATTGCCGGTGATGGCGGTGGTCTGCACCAGCCCCTGGCCGCCCGGCGAGAGCAGGCCGTCGTTCTGGAACAGGTTGCCCACGCCGAGGGCGATGGTCGCGCCGGAATTGACCACGCCGGCGGCCTCGTTGTGCAGGCTGTTGACGCCGGCGCCGAGGTCGATCGAGCCCAGGATGATCCCGTCGCTGTCGACCGCCTCGTTGGCGTCGCCGCCGCGGATGGCCCAGCCGGCCAGGCCGTCGACGGTCATCACCGTGCCGTGGTTGACCAGGGTGTTGTCTGCGCCGGCCGAGAACTCGACACCTGCGGAGTCCGCGCCCGTGCCGCCCTGGACCACGCCCTTGTTGATCAGGACGGACAGGTTGCCCGCGCCGCCCATGCCGGTGCTCTGCACGAACACCGCGTCCGATCCCGCGCCGTAGGCGCGCGTGTCGCCGCCCACCACCACCGAGACCGCGCCGCCCGTACCCTGGCCGCCGGCGCTTTGGGCGAACACGGCGTAGGCCGCGGCGCCGCTGGTGACCACCACGCCGTTCTGGTTGACGGTGACCACGCCGCCCGAGCCGGCGTCGCCGATGCTGCCGGCGAAGTCGAGATAGGACAGCACGGGCAGGGCGTTGCCGAGATTGCCGATCACCCCGCCGCCGCCGCCGACGCTCTGGGCGAAGATGCCGGTCGCCGCCGCGCCCGAGGTGGAGATGGTCCCGGTGTTGGTCACCGTCACGGCGCCGCCGTTCCCGCCGCCGCCGCCATTGCCGCCGAAGGCCAGGCCGAGGCCGAGGTCCTTGACGAAGGGCAGGTTGATCGAGGGGATGTTCACCCCGTTGGGGACCGCGCGCTCGACGCCGCCGGCCTCACCGCCGCCGCCGCCGACGCTCTGGGCGAACACGCCCATGGAATCGTCGCCCGTGGTCGTGATCGCGCCCTCGTTCGAGACCATGACCACGCCGCCGACCCCCGCCGCGCCGCCGGCGCCGCCGATGCCGACCGTGCCCTTGGCGCCGGTGTTGGCCGAGCCGGCCACGGCGATCAGGCCGCCGCCGCCGCCGATGCTCTGGGCCTGCACGCCGTCCGAGGCCTGGCCGAAGGTGGTGATGGCGTTCTGGTTGTCGACCTGCACCAGTTCGCCGTCGCCGCTCGAGCCGGCGCTGCCGCCGAGCGTCACGCTGAGGTTGCTGGCCGAGGGGTCCTTGCCGATCTTCTGCGCCAGCACCAGGCCCGGCGTGCCGAGGAAGCTCTCCAGGCCCAAAAGCTGGCCGCCGCCTCCATCGCCGCCGCCGCCGCCGACGCTTTGGGCGAAGACGCCGGCCGCATTGACGCCCTCGGTGGTGATCGAGCCGGTGTTGGTCACCGAGACCGCGCCGCCGTTCGATGCGCCGCCGCCGGAGCCGCCGACGACGAGGCGCAGGTTGACATTGTTGGTCGCCTTGTCGGCGGGCTTGCAGGTGGCCGGGGGCGTGGCGTTGCAGGAGCCGCCGATGATCATGGAGAAGGCGCCGGCGTCGCCGCCCTTGCCGCCGCCGCCGCCCACGCTCTGGGCGTAGATGCCGGTGGCGTCGTCGCCGAGGGTCAGGATGGCGCCCGCGTTCTGCACGCCGACCTGGCCGCCGGTGTCGCCGGTCCCGCCGCCGCCGCCGACGCTGACGCTGGCGTTGACGGTGCGGCCCTGGGCCGTGGACGGGTTGGGCGAGACGCCGACCAGCGCGGTCATGCTGGAGCCGCCGATCCCGCCGCCGCCGCCGATGCTCTGCGCCAGGATGGCGATCGAGCCTTCGCCGACGGTGGTGATGGCGTTGGTGTTGCCGACCACCACCTGGCCGCCGATCCCGCCGGCGCCGCCCGATCCGCCCACCGCCAGGCTGGCGTTGACGTTGGAGCCCTCGCCCTTGACGCCGAGGCCGACCGAATAGGCCGCGCCGCCGTTGCCGCCGCCGCCGCCGACGCTCTGCGCCTCGATGCCGTAGGACAGGAGGCCGCCCGTGTAGATCGCCCCCTCCGAGGTCACCTGCACCAGCTTGCCGTCGCCGCCGTCGCCCGCGCCGCCGCCGACCGCGACGGACAGGTTCTTGGCGTCGGGTCCGGCCAGCGTGCCCGAGACCGACAGGCCGCCGTCGCCGCCGCCGCCGCCGAGGCTCTGGGCCTCCAGCGCGATCGAGTTGTCGCCGAAGGTGGAGATGGCGCCGTCGCTGAACACCACCACCTTGCCGCCGTCGTTGCCGCCGCCGCCGGAGCCGCCGATGGAGACCGAGATCTGCTTGGCGTTCGAGCTGGTGGCGATGTCGCCGCTGACGCTGAGCCCGCCGTCGCCGCCGCCGCCGCCGAGGCTCTGGGCGAAGATGCCGCGCGCCTCTGCGCCGTCGGTCTCGATCGCCGCGTGGTTGGTGACGTCGACCTCGCCGGAGAACCCGCCCGAACCGCCGTCGCCGCCGAGGGAGACCGAGGCGTTGACCGCGGTGTCGCCGGTGCTGAGGGTGGCGGCGAAGCTGAAGCCGCCGTCGCCGCCCTTGCCGCCGACGCTCTGGGCGAACAGACCGTTCGCGCCGACGCCGCCGGTGTAGATCTGGCCCACGGTGGTGACCTGGACCTGGCCGGACGAGCCGCCCACGCCGCCGGTCCCGCCCAGCGAGACGCCAAGGTTGGCGCCCGTGCCGGTGTCGATCGACACAGCGCCGGAGAAGCCGCCGGTCCCGCCGCCGCCGCCGAGGCTCTGGGCGAACACCGCGTGGGCGCCGTCGCCGAAGGTCGCCACCGTCCCGGTGCTGTTCAGGGTCACCGCGCCGCCGGTGTCGCCGACGCCGCCGGTCCCGCCGAGGGTGGCGCTGACGGTCGAGCCCTCGGCCGCGAACCCGCCCGACAGGCTGAAGCCGCCGTCGCCGCCGCCGCCGCCGATGCTTTCGGCCAGGATGCCATAGGCCAGCGCCCCGTGGGTGACCACATCGCCGGTCGAGTTCAGCACCACCACGCCGCCGGTTCCGCCGTTGGCGCCCGATCCGCCGAGACCGACGGTGACGTCGTTCTGCTGGCCGCCGGCCAGGCTGACCGAGAAGCCGCCGGAGCCGCCGCCGCCGCCGATGCTTTCGGCCAATATGCCGACCGCCCGGTCGCCCTGGGTGACGACGTCGCCGATGCTGGTCAGATCGACCTCGCCGGCGAACGCGCCCTTGCCGCCGCTGCCGCCCAGACTGACGCTGAGCGCCGAGCCGGACGCGGACGCCGCCAGCGAACCCGAGAAGCCGCCCTTGCCGCCGCCGCCGCCGATGCTCTGCGCCACCAGGCCGTCCGCGTCGGCTCCGGTGGTCGAGATCGCTCCCGTGGAGTTGAGGATCACCTGGGCCGCGTTCGCGCCGGGACCGCCGTCGCCGCCCAGCGAGACGCCGATGCCCGCCGCGCCGGTGGTGACCGCGCCCGACAGGCTGAAGCCGCCCGCGCCGCCGCCGCCGCCGATGCTCTGGGCGACGATGCCGTCGGCCGCGTCGCCGGTCGTGGTGACGGCGCCGACGCTGTTCAGGACGACCGTCCCGCCTGCGCCGCCGATGCCGCCCTTGCCGCCGAGGCCGAGCGAGCCGGCGAACTCGCCGCCCGCCGCCACCGATATGCTGTAGCCGCCGTCGCCGCCGCCGCCGCCGAGGCTCTGCGCCAATATGCCGTGCGCCTGCACGCCGGAGGTCTGGATGGTGGTCCAGCTGTCGACCTCGACGCCGCCGGCCGAGCCGCCAGGGCCGCCGCCGCCGCCGAGGGCCGCGGTCAGGGCCACGCCGTCCGACCCCGCGACGGCGATGGCGAAGCCGCCGTTGCCGCCGCCGCCGCCGATGCTCTGCGCGGCGAGGCCGACCGAGTTGTCGCCGGCGGTCATGATGACGCCGTTGTATCTGGCGGTGACCTGATCGGCCGAGCCGCCCGCTGCGCCCGAGCCGCCGATGGCCAGTGACGCCGAGAAGTCCGGTCCCACCGAGCCGGCGAAGGCGTAGCCGCCGTTGCCACCGCCGCCGCCGACGCTCTGCGCCAGTACGCCGTCGGAGCGGTCGCCGAAGGTGGCGATGCTGGTGGGCGTGCTCGTGGCCGTCACCAGGGCGTTGACGTTGACCGCGGCCGAAGAGCCGCCCGAAGCGCCGGAGCCGCCGATGGCCACGCTGGCGAACAGGCCGATACTGCCCGCATTGCCGCCATTGCCGCCGCCGCCGCCGATGCTCTGGGCCTCGAGGCCGGCCGAGTTGGCGCCGTAAGTGACCAGCGCGCCGGAGTTCGAGACATTGACCACCCCGCCCGTGCCGCCGTCGCCGCCGGAGCCGCCGATCGCGACCAGGCCGCCGGCGCTGCCGCCGTTGCCGCCGCCGCCGCCGATGCTCTGGGCGAAGATCGCCTGGGCGTTGTCGCCGTGGGTGGTCACCTGGCCCGAGTTGGTCAGGTCGGCCTCGCCGCCACCGCTGGTGCCGCTGCCGCCGCCGCCGATCGCCACCAGGCCGCCGCCGGAACCGCCGTCGCCGCCGCCGCCGCCGACGCTCTGCACGAACAGGCCAACCGCGCCCTGGCCGCTGGTCTGGATGGTTCCGCTGTTGCCGAGGGTGGCGAGTTCGCCGTCGGCGCCCGATGCGCCGCCCGAGCCCAGCGCCACCAGGCCGCCGCCCGATCCGCCCGACCCGCCGCCGCCGCCGACGCTCTGGGCGTAGATGCCGAACGCCCGGTCGCCGTGGGTGGTGATGTCGCCGCTGTTGTCGACCGACACCGTGCCGCCGGGACCGCCGGCCGCGCCGCCGCCGCCATAGGCGAACAGGCCGGCCGCCGATCCGCCCGATCCGCCATAGCCGCCGATGCTCTGGGCGAAGATGCCATCCGACGCCTTGCCCCAGGTCTCTATGGCGCCGGTGTTGTGCAGGTCGACCGAACCCGCCGCGCTGGTCGGGCTGCCCGAGCCGCCGCCGGACGCCAGGCCATGCCCATCGCCGCCATCGCCGCCGGTGCCGCCGACGCTTTGGCCGAACACGCCGACGGATTCGTCGCCCAGCGTGGTGATGGCGGCGCCGTTGTGGATGATCACCGCGCCGCCTGTGCCGCCCGCGGCGCCGTCGCCGCCAAAGCCGCCGGCGCCGTTGCCCGATCCGCCGCCCCCGCCGTTGCCGCCAGCCGCGAGGCCGTAGACGCCGTGCGCCTCCAGGCCGTTGGTGATGATGGTCCCGGCGGTGGTGATGGTGATCTGGCCGCCGTCTCCGCCCTGGCCGCCATTGCCGCCATAGCCGACCACGCCGGTACCAGAGCCGCCGCCGCCGCCGCCGCCGCCGCTGGAGATTCCGACGACGCCATAGGCGTTGGCGCCGCTGGTGACGATGGCGAACGACCCGGTGTCGACGTTCAGGACGCCGGTCAGGCCCTGCTGGCCCGGGTTGCCGCTGTCGCCGCTGCCCTTGAAGCCGCCGTGGCTGGACCCGCCGGACCCGGCCGCCCCGGTGTCGTCGAGCACGACGCCGGGCTGGCCCGGACCGCCGACGATATTCTGGGTGAAGCCATCGACCTGCAGGGCGGTGATCGGCGGCGTCCACTGTATGGGAAGGGTCGGATCCGTACAGTGTACGGAGGCTCCCGCGACCACGCAGCCGGCTAGGGCGGGGGAGGCCAGGGCGACGCTGACCGCGCCGGCCAGCATCACGCCGGCGATCCGCCGCAGCAGGGAGCGGGCGGTGGCGTGAAGCTGATCTGCGATGGCCAGGTCCGCGATACGGATCGCGTCGGCCAGAACGGGCGGGGCCGCGGCGAGCGCCGGCAGCGGGGTCGAAAGGGCCAGTTCAAGCCGGGCCAGCGCGACGGTCAGCGCGGCGAAACCCTCCATCCGGCGGCCGGAGCCGCGCAAACTCGCCGTCCGTTCGGCCGCCAGCCGCGCCGTCATGGCGATATCGGGCAGCGACGGCTCGAACCGGATCTGGATCGCCTGCCAGGCGATCAGGGCCCCCGGATCTGCGTCGACCGCCGCGG
>Ga0302314_10019651_pt1 | contig 11208 bp, 8 predicted proteins | sample III_Palsa_N2_3_FD_200533 | JGI IMG/M metagenome (GOLD analysis project Ga0302314, IMG submission 200533) | Peat permafrost microbial communities from Stordalen Mire near Abisko, Sweden - III_Palsa_N2_3 | ecosystem: Environmental > Terrestrial > Soil > Palsa > Peat permafrost | place: Sweden... | reverse complement strand
GTTTGCGCGCCGCCAATTCCGGGCAAATTGTCATCCCGGCCAAGCGATGTGTCAGCAGCGCGCAGGTCCATAGCGCAGCTATGGACGGACCCATTGGGCCGCTTGCACGATGGGTACCGGATCGGCGCTGCGCGCCGTCCGGGATGACATCTGCTCAAAAAAGAAAAGGGCCCGGTGCCGAAGCACCGAGCCCGCGTTCCGCAATTCGGGGGAGGAGCCGCGGAACGTTATTCCTTAGGCGGCGCGCTTCTGCACGACGTCGACCCAGGCCTGAACGCGGCTCTGGAGCGGCAGGATCGCCTCTTTGGTGGTCGAGGTGAAGATCTCGCCCAGGCGCGTCATCTGGCCGACATAGGCGTCGAAGGCGGTCTTGGCGAAGTCGGTCTGCAGCTCGAAAGCCTCATGGACCGACTTGGAGCCGAGAACGGCCTTGGTGGCGGCCAGCGACTCTTCGATCGACTGCTTGGAGAAGGCGTAGATCTCGCTGTGCAGGGTCTCGACGCCCTTGCCCGCGGCGTTCGCCGACTTCACATAGGCTTCGACCGTCTCCTTGCCGTAGCCCAGGAACTGGTCGTAATTCTTCACGGCCTTGTCGAAGCCCGTCTTCAGGGCGTGCGTGCCGTTCTTGATCGCCGCTTCGGCGCTGCCGTTGATCTTTTCGCCGGCCGTCTTGGTCTTTGCCATGGTCTTGTCCTCTTCGGTTGGGCACCGCTTTTCAGGGGCCAACGGCCATTGCTGCGATGCAACATATCCTATATGCGGTGCAACAACCTTGTTGTCAAGGGGAATTGCTGCAGTGCACCAAAATACTCGGCGGCGATCCGTTAACGCTTCGTAAACGCTGGAACCTTAAGGTGGATTTCGATTTTGGCTTGCGGGATGGGACACAATTTGGTCTCATTGCGCCGGGGTCGGGCGTTGTTTACCGAGGTGTCTGAATGGCGGGACGACCGCGAGCCTGGAGAGGCGCGATCGCGCGGGTGGCTATTGCCGCCGGCTTTGCGCTTGCCCTGGCCCCTGGCCCGGCTCTGGCCCGCCTGCACCACCATGTTTGGCATGGCGGCGTCACCGCCGTCGGCCTGACCGATCCCGATAAGGACGCCGCCCTGATCGTCGACGGGGCGACCGGCAACGTCCTGTATTCGCGAAACGCCGAGGCCCAGCGCCACCCCGCCTCCCTGACCAAGATGATGACGCTCTATCTGCTGTTCGAGCAGCTCAGGAGCGGTCAGATGACCATGGCGACCGAGATGCCGGTCTCCGAGCACGCGTCGGAGCAGCATCCGACCAAGCTCCATTTGCGGCCCGGCTCGTCGATTCCGGTGGACGTCGCGATCAAGGCGATCGTGGTGCGCTCGGCCAACGACGTGGCGGTGACCATCGCCGAATCGATCGGCGGAACGGAATCGCACTTCGCCGAGTTGATGACCGCCAAGGCGCATCAACTGGGCATGAGCCACACCTTCTACCACAACGCCTCGGGCCTGCCCGACGAGATGCAGGTCACCACGGCGAGCGACCTGGCCATCCTCGCCCACCATCTGGCCTACGACTTCCCGCAATATTTCGCCTATTTCGCCACGCCCTATTTCAGCTATCGCGGCGAGACCTATGTCACGCACGACAATCTGATCGGCAATTACGAAGGCGCCGACGGCATCAAGACCGGCTACACCGAGGCTTCCGGGTTCAATCTGGTGTCTTCCGTCGTGCGCGGCGGGGCCCATGTCATCGGCGTGGTGATGGGCGGACGCAGCGCTCACATGCGCGACCGCGAGATGGTCCGCCTGCTGGACAACACCTTCGCCCAGATCCAGCAGAATCCGCATCTGGTCGCGCGCGCCAACGTGCCGTGGCAGACCATCGCCGAGAATTCCCGCTCGGCGCCGGTGATGGCCGGGCTGCCGGTCGGCGGCGGCGCCGCTCCGCCGGGAGCAACCATGCGCATCGACACCAACGGCGAAGTCGACGACGAGGACAGCGCCGAGCAGCGCCGCGACCCCGACGACGACAACGCGCCGCTCAAATCCAACGTGATCGCGCCCCAGCCGCGGCCGCAGCCGGCGGTGTCGCAAAAGCCGGTGCTGCTCGCCTCGCTGACGCCGCAGCGCGCGCCCGCCATCCGGCCCACGCCGCGCGCCGCGGCGCTCGGCGAAGGCGACATCGACAGCGCGCCGGTCGCCATCCACCGCGGCGTGGCCCCGAAGCTCGGCCCCGGCGGCGACTGGACCATCCAGATCGGCGCCTTCGCCGATGCCGCCTCCGCCAAGGCGCAGCTTGCCTCCTACGCCGAGCATTCGATGGACGTGCTGGGGCAGGCCGCGCGCATCGTCGCCCCGTTCCAGTCGGTCGACGGCCACACCCTCTATCGCGCCCGCTTCGGCCCCTTCGTCGAAGCCGAAGCCCGCGCCGTCTGCCAACGTCTGACCGAACGCGGCCAGACCTGCTTCGCGGCGACGGTGGAGCGGTAGCTAAATCCCCGCCACCTTCGCACCCACGCCCGGCAGCTTGAGCGTCAGCAGTAATTCGCGCACTTCCTGGCGCGCCGCGACGTGCGACATCGACAGCGAAATCCCCAGCGCGGGCTGCGGCAGATCGAGCATCGTCAAGCCCATCGGGAACAATTCGCGGAAGATCACACGCTCGCCGAAGCCCGGCGCGATGCGGAAGCCGATGCGCTCGGCCAGCGTATCGAGCGCCTGCACGACGCGGCGGCGGTTGCGCGCCTCGGTCGAGGGGATGCGGTTGCGCATCACCACCCAGTCGAGCGCGGGCTTGCGCGCCATCAGCCGCTTCTTGCGGCAATCCCAGACAAAATCGCTGTACAGGCTCGGCCCCTTGATCTCGAAATTCGCCGGATCGATGCGCGCAAGCAGGTCGAAATCGACGAAGCTGTCGTTCATCGGCGTCACCAGCGTGTTGGCCGCGGCGTGGCCGGCGCGCGACAGATGCGTGTCGGCGCCGGGCGTGTCGATGACGACGAAATCGAAGCGCTCTTCCACATCGGCCAGAATATCGGTGAGCTGCTTCAACTCTTCTTCCGCCGCCGCGTCGAGCGACTTGGACGCGGAGCGCGCGAGCGTGAAATTCTGCGGCATCGCGATATCGGCGCCGTTCCTGGCGCGCCAATCCGCGCGGTTCTCGTGATGGCGCGAGAAGCTGCGCTGCCGGCTGTCGAGATCGATCGCCGCGACGCTTTTGCCCATCCGCGCCAGGGCGACGGCGACGTGCATCGCGGCGGTGGTCTTGCCGGATCCGCCTTTCTCGTTGCCGAAGACGATGATGTGCGCGGTCATGCGCGAATCATATCACGTCCCGTCGAGTGCGCCGGAAAGCAGGCTGGCATTGCCGCCGGCTGCGGTGGTGTTGACCGTATAGGTGCGCTCCAGCGCGAATCGCGGCAGGTAATGCGGCCCGCCCGCTTTCGGCCCGGTGCCGGACAATCCTTCGCCGCCGAAAGGCTGCACGCCGACCACCGCGCCGATCTGGTTGCGGTTCACATACATGTTGCCGGCATGGACGCGGGACCGCACGAACGCGGCCGTCTCCTCGATCCGACTATGGACGCCCAGCGTCAGGCCATAGCCGGTGGCATTGATCGAATCGCAGACCTCGCCAAGCTTGTCGGCCTGATAACGAACGATATGCAGCACCGGTCCGAACACCTCGCGCTTCAATTGCCCGATGGAATCGATCTCGAAGACATGCGGCGGGAAGAACACGCCATTCGCGAGTTCGGGTCCGACCGTCAGCTTGCGCAACAGCTTGGCCTTCGCCGTCATTTCGTCGGCATGGGATTGCAGGCTCCTGCGCGCGTCTTCGTCGATCACCGGGCCAATATCGGTATCGAGCAGCATCGGATCGCCGAGCTTCAATTCGTCCATCGCGCCGAGAATGAGCTCGATCATCTTGGGCGCGACGTCTTCCTGCAGGAACAGCACGCGCAACGCCGAGCAGCGCTGGCCGGCGCTGTCGAAGGCCGAGGCGAGCACGTCGCGGCAGACCTGTTCGGGCAAAGCGGTCGAATCCACGATCATCGCATTCTGCCCGCCGGTCTCGGCGATCAAGGTCGCGATGGGGCCTTGCCGCGCGGCCAGCGCGCGGTTGATGGCGTTGGCCGCGTCGGTCGAGCCGGTGAACGCCACGCCCGCCAATCTCGGATCGCCGAACAATGCGCTTCCGATGCGAGGGCCATCGCCGGGCAGCAGATGCAACACATCTACCGGAACACCCGCCTTGTGCAGGAGATCGACAGCGGCGGCTGCCATCAGAGGAGTCTGCTCGGCAGGTTTCGCCAGCACCGCGTTGCCCGCGGACAGCGCACCGGCAACCTGTCCGGTGAAGATCGCCAGCGGGAAATTCCACGGACTGATGCAGGCGAAGACGCCGCGGCCATGCAGCGCGAGCGAATTCTCCTCGCCCGTCGGCCCCGGCAGTTTCATCGGCGCTTCGAATTCGGCCCGCGCGCGGCCTGCGTAATAGCGCAGGAAATCCACCGCCTCGCGAACTTCGCCCAGCGCGTTGGGCAATGTCTTGCCGGCTTCGCGAACGGCCAGCGCCATCAGATGCGTGCTGTTCGCTTCGAACAGATCGGCGGCGCGCTCCAGAACCTTGCCGCGCGCGTCGCCGCCAAGCTTGTCCCAATCCTGATAGGCGCCGTGAGCAAGCGTCAAGGCGTCCATCGCATCGGTGGCGCTCGCCTCGAAAACGCCGCCAATCATGCGAGTACGGTCGGAAGGATCGAACATCTTCGCGGGAGTACCCGGCATCCGCTCTTCGCCTCCGACAATCGGCGTGGCGTGCTGCGGTGACCGAAGCGAAGCCTGCATTTCGGCGATGAGAGGTTCGGTGATCACGGGATCGCTCCACAGAAAGCCGGAGGAATTCTTGCGGTCCGGCAAAAGATCGGCGGGCAAGGGGATGCGCGGGTTGCGGCGCGGATGCTGGGCCGCGATATTCTCCACCGGATCGGCGACGATGTCGTCGATGGGCGCTTCGTCGTCGGCGAGGCGGTTGACGAAAGAGGTATTGGCGCCGTTCTCCAGCAATCTGCGCACGAGATAGGCGAGCAGGTCCTCATGCGTGCCGACCGGCGCATAGATGCGCGTGCCGCCGCCATGGTTCATCTCGCGATAGAGCGCATGCAGCGCCTCGCCCATGCCGTGCAGCCTCTGATATTCGAAATCGGTTCTGTCGCCGGCGAAAGTCTGGATCGCTGCCAGGGTGTGGGCGTTGTGGGTGGCGAATTGCGGATAGATCCCATCGCGCGCGGCCAGCAGCGCGCGTGCCGCCGCGAGATAGGACGTGTCGGTCGCGGCTTTGCGCGTGAAGGTCGGATAGTCCTTAAGGCCCAGCTCCTGCGCTCGCTTGATCTCGGTGTCCCAATAGGCGCCCTTGACCAGCCGCACCGGAATGCGGCGCTGCTGGCGGCGCGCCAGATCGGCGAGCCAATCCACCACCGGCAGAGCACGCTTGGAATAAGCCTGCACCGCGAGGCCGAGCCCGTTCCAGCCGGGCAGCGCTTCGCCCATGGCCGCGAAGATGTCGAGCATCAGGTCGAGGCGCTCGGCTTCCTCGGCATCGACGGTAAAGCCGAGATTGGCGGCGCGCGCTTCGCCCGCCAGCGAAACCAGCTGCGGCAGAAGCTCCGCCATCACCCGCTCGCGCTTGTTCCATTCGTAGCGCGGATGCAGCGCCGACAGTTTCACCGAAATGCTCGGACGCTCGAAAATCGAAGCGGTCAGATCGGGTTGCAGGCGCGCGATGGTGTGCAGCGCGTCGCGATAGGATTTGAAATAGCGCGCGGCGTCTTCGCGCGTGTAGGCGGCCTCGCCCAGCATGTCGAAGGAGAAACGGTAGCCTTGCGCGACGAGCCCGCGCGCCTCCTTGAACGCTTCCTCGATGCTGCGCCCGAGCACGAATTGCCGGCCCAGAATCCGCATCGCATAGGTCACGGCCTGGCGGATGACCGGCTCGCCGGAGCGCGAGACCAGCCGTTTCCAGATGCCCTCGAAATCCCATTTCGCGGCGTCGTCGAGCTTGACGATGCGCCCCGTGAGCATCAGCGCGAAGGTCGAGGCGTTGACGAACAGCGAATCCGACTTGCCCTTGTGGCGGCCCCAATCGCCGCTGCCGATCTTGTCGCGGATCAGCCGGTCGGCGGTCGCGGCGTCCGGCACGCGCAGCAAGGCCTCGGCCAGACACATCAGCACGACGCCCTCCTGGCTCGAGAGCGCATATTCCTGCATCAAGGCGTCGACGCTGCCATGCTCGCCGCGCGTCTCGCGGATCCGCTTGACGAGATCGCGCGCCAACGCCTCGGTCGCCGCGCGCTCGGACGGCGACAGGCGGGCCTTGGCGATCAGCGTGTCGACGACAGCCTCCTCCTCGGCGAGGAACGCGTCGGAAATGGCCTTGCGCAGCGGGGAAGATTCCATGGGCGGGGTATGGCGGAAAAGCGCGCCTATTTCTAGCGCGAAGAGCCAGCGCCGGGCTAATGTCCCCGCCATGAAACCGGAAATCGTCACCACCATCGCGGCGTTGCGCGCGCGGATCGCCGGATGGCGCGCGGGCGGCGCGCGTATTGGGCTGGTGCCGACCATGGGCGCATTGCATGAGGGCCATCTGTCGCTGGTGCGCGAGACGGCAAATCGCTGCGACAGGACCGTCGCGAGCATTTTCGTGAACCCGGCGCAGTTCGCGCCGCACGAGGATTTCGACCGCTATCCGCGTGCGCTCGACGCCGATTGCGCGAAGCTGGACGGCCTGGCCGATCTGGTCTTCGCGCCGCCGGTCCGGGAAATGTACCCGGACGGCGACGCGACCCGGATCGAGGTCGGCGGTCCGAGCGCCGGGCTGGAGACCGATTTCCGTCCCCATTTCTTTTCCGGCGTGGCGACGGTCGTGGCCAAGCTGCTGATCGCGGCGCTGCCGGATTACGCCATTTTCGGCGAGAAGGACTATCAGCAGCTCCTGGTCATCCGCCGCATGGTCGCCGATCTCGCGTTGCCGGTGGAGATCGCGGGCGGCGCGATCGTGCGCGAGGCCGACGGCCTGGCGATGTCGTCGCGCAATGCGTATCTCGCGCCGGACGAACGGCGGATCGCCGGGCGGCTCAATCTGATCCTGCGCGATACCGCCATCCGGCTGAAGCATGGCGATCCCGTGCGCATCGCGGAGGAATTCGGCCACAGCGCGCTGCTGGAAGCGGGTTTCCAGGCGGTGGATTACGTCGCGATCCGCGACGCGCGGACGCTGGAGCGGATCGACGCGCCCGCCGGCCCCACGCGCGTGCTGGCCGCGGCGAAAATCGGGGGCACGCGGTTGATCGATAATATGGCAGTATGACGCAAAGAGGGAGAATACCGTGAACAGACGAGACGTCCTGGCCGCCGCCGGCGCCTATGCCGCTTACGCCGCCATTGCACGCGCCGCCTCGGCGCAGGAGACCGACGCCGTGTCGTCGCAGGCGCGCGCGCTCTACGAGCGGGCCTTCGTATTCGACGCCAATCTCGATCCGCCCATGCAGGAGAAATTCCCCTTTCCCAAACCGATGCTCGACATGGTGCGCCAGTCCGGCGTCAACGCGGTCAAGACCTCGCTCGGCGGCTTCGACAACAATTTCGAGGACACGGTCGCCGAGATCGCGTTCTTCCAGCGCGTCTTCGAGGAATATCCGGACGTCTTCCTGCAGGTGCGCAAGCATTCCGATTTCGCGGACGCCAAGCGCAGCCAGCGGATGGGCGTGATCCTGTCCTTCGAGGCCGTGACGATGCATGACGGCAAGATCGACCGCATCGAGCTGTTCCGAGGGCTGGGCGTGCGCGTGATGCAGCTCACCTACAACAAGGCGACGCCGTTCGGCACCGGCGTGCTGGGCGATCCGCATGGCGGGTTGACGGAGCTGGGCGGCAAGGCGGTGGAGACGATGAACAAGCTCGGCGTCGCCATCGACATCAGCCATTCCAACGAGACGACGTCGTTCGATGTGCTCAAGGCGTCGGCGAAGCCTGCGATCATCACCCATGCTGGCTGCGCGGCCGTCTACCAGCATCCGCGCAACAAGAGCGACGCGCTTCTGCGCGCGGTGGCGCAAAAAGGCGGCGTGGTCGGCATCTTCGACCTGCCCTATCTGACGCCGAGCCCCAAGCAGCCCACGCTGGACGATTACATGGCGCACATGACCCATGCCCTGGACGTCTGCGGCGAGGATCATGTCGGAATCGGCAGCGACAGCGCGCTGGCCGCCTGGGACACTTCGCCCAAGGCGATGGCGGCGTTCCGGAAAGACGAAGCCGATCGCCAGAAGGCCGGCGTGGCCGCACCCGGCGAGGACGCAAGGCCGCTCTATGTCGTCGGCATGAACACGCCGCGCCGCTCCGAGGTGATCGCCAACGCGCTGCTCAAGCGCGGATACAAGCCGGGCGCCGTGGAGAAAGTGCTGGGCTCGAACTTCACCGACGCGCTGGGGCGCATCTGGCAGGACTGACCGTCAGAGCAGCCCCAGCGACACCAGTTCCGCCTGCAGTTTCTCGGGCAGCCCCGCGCCGCCCTTGCCGCCGCGCGCGTCCGGCGGCGCGTCTTCCGGCTTGAAATAACGCCAGCCCTGGAACGCGCGATGGGCGCGGCGCTGCACGGGCACGAGCTTGGGCTCATAGACCAGCCCGCAATGCGGCACGCCGTTCTTGGTCACCGGCTTGAGCGCGAGCAATTTCTGGCGCACCGCGATCTGGCCCTTGATCACCCAATAGAGCGAGCCGCCGTCGAGCAATTCGTCGGCGCGCTTGGGCGTCATGCGGGTGACGTGGATCAGCTCGGGCTTCTTGCCCTTTTTCTTTTGTTCCTTGATGCGGCCGGCCTGCCAGCGCGCGAGGTCCTCGATCGAATCCGCGCCGACGCACAGCTTGATGAGATTGAGCGTCATGCCGCTTCGCTCTTGGGCTTGGCGAAGCGCAGGATGATCGCGCCCTCGCCCACCTGGTCGCCGGCCGCGGCATCCACGGTCGCGACCAGCGCGTCGGCCGGCGCGGACAATGTGTGCTCCATCTTCATCGCTTCGAGCACGGCGAGCGGCTGGCCTTTTTTCACACTGTCGCCGGGGCGCACCAGAAGTTGCGCGATCTTGCCCGGCATGGGTGCCGTGATGCGATCCGACGCCGTGCCGACCGCGTCGGCCGCTTCGAACGGATCATATTGGCGCAAGACGAAAGTTTCGCCGGCGCGCATGACGGCGATCGCGCCGGAGGCGAGGCGCAACGCGTTTTCAGATCCGCCGCCGGCCGCTACGATGCGCCGCTTGCCATCAACGAGGAATTCCACCGCCGGTTTCACGGCGCCGCCGAGGCGGAAGCCGTCCGCCGCGTTCCACGGATCGACCGATTCGCGCGCCGTGGATTCCGCGACAACCAATTGCGCCGCGGCTTCCAGGATATCTTCGGGTGGTGGTGCCGCGGGCGGGACAAGTTGCGCCAGATGGCGCTCGATGAATCCGGTGTCGATATGCGCGCCGAGAAAATCGGGATGTTTCAGGATGCGAATGAGGAACGCATTGTTGGTCTGGAGACCCGCGATCTGTGTGGTTTCGAGCGCATCTGCGAGTTTCGCGGCCGCGCCTTCGCGTGTTTCGTCCCAAGCAATGACCTTCGCGATCATCGGATCGTAGAACGGCGAGACCGCGTCGCCCTCGCGCACGCCGGTATCGACGCGGACGCCCTCGCCCTGCGGCAGGCGCAAGCGTTCGAGGCGGCCGACCGACGGCAAGAAGCCTTTTTGCGGATCCTCGGCATAGAGCCGCACCTCGATGGCGTGACCCTTTGCGTGGATGTCTTTCTGCGTCTTGGGCAGCGGCTCGCCTGCCGCCACGCGTAATTGCCATTCGACGAGATCGAAGCCAGTGATCGCCTCCGTCACCGGATGCTCGACCTGCAGCCGCGTATTCATTTCCATGAACCAGAAACGGTCCGGCTTCAGCCCGTCCGATGCGTCGGCGATGAACTCGACAGTTCCGGCGCCGACGTAACCGACAGCCTTCGCCGCCTTCACCGCCGCTTCGCCCATCGCCTTGCGCATGGCCGGCGGCATTCCCGGCGCGGTCGCTTCCTCGATCACTTTCTGGTGGCGGCGCTGCAGCGAGCAATCGCGCTCGAACAGATGGATGCAGTTGCCATGCAGGTCTGCAAAGACCTGCATTTCAATATGCCGCGGGCTGGTGACATATTTCTCGATCAGCACGCGGTCGTCGCCGAAAGAGGATTTGGCTTCGCGCTTGGCGCCTTCGAGCGCGGCGGCGAAATCCTTCGCCGCATCCACTCGGCGCATGCCCTTGCCGCCGCCGCCGGCGACCGCCTTGATCAGAACCGGATAGCCGATCTTGGCCGCTTCTTCGGCCAGTTTCTTTGGCGCCTGATCCTCGCCGAGATAACCGGGGACGACGGCGACGCCGGCTTTCGCCATCAGCGCCTTGGCGCGATCTTTCAGACCCATTGCGCGGATCGCCGCCGGCGGCGGACCAACGAAGACGATGCCGGACGCAGCGCAGGCCTCCGCGAACTCCGCGTTCTCCGAAAGAAAGCCATAGCCGGGATGGATCGCCTGCGCGCCGGTCGCTTTCGCGGCGGCGAGGATCGCCGCGCCGTCGAGATAGCTCTCGCGCGCCGGCGGCGGGCCGATGCGCACCGCCTCGTCCGCCATCTCCACATGCAGCGCGCCGGCATCCGCGTCGGAATAGACCGCGACCGTGCGCACGCCCATGCGTTTGGCGGTACGGATCACGCGGCAAGCGATCTCGCCGCGATTGGCGATGAGCAGGGTGCTAAACATATGATGCATAACTAATTTTGTTGAAGCCCACGGGGCGAGATTCATCTTTGCGAAAGGGCGCCGTGAAAGGTTGGCTGGAGATTGAAAGCAGGCATTCCATGCGTCAGCTCGTTTATGTCAGTGCCGCGTCGCGCGCGCTCGCGCCTGCGGACCTCGATACCATCTTGACCTCGGCCCGGCGCGCCAATCCGCTGCACGACGTCACCGGCATGCTTCTTTATATCGACCTCGGCTTTCTGCAAGTCCTGGAAGGTCCCGCCGACGGCGTGGAGGCGATTTATCGGCGCATTCTGGGCGACCGACGCCACACCGCTCAGCGAATCCTGGTCGATCGCACGGCCGATGAAAGGCTGTTTGGCGGCTGGAGCATGGGCTTCGATCGGCCGTCGC
>Ga0302314_10019650_pt1 | contig 11208 bp, 10 predicted proteins | sample III_Palsa_N2_3_FD_200533 | JGI IMG/M metagenome (GOLD analysis project Ga0302314, IMG submission 200533) | Peat permafrost microbial communities from Stordalen Mire near Abisko, Sweden - III_Palsa_N2_3 | ecosystem: Environmental > Terrestrial > Soil > Palsa > Peat permafrost | place: Sweden... | reverse complement strand
GTCCTCGCCGTGCGTGGCTACCATGAGTAAGTTTTAATTACTTAACGTAACTTCGGTCCAGGATTGACGCGGGGGTGTCCCAGGGGGGAACTGCAGGCCAAGCACCTGCTCTCCGCGACGGTGACCGCGGTGGCGATCGCCGTCACGGCCAGCGCCATCCCGGCGTCCTGCTCGTCAGCCGGAGCCAGGTCACCGCCGGCCGCCGGTTCACGCTCGCCGCGCCAGCCGAAGTACATCACCAGGCCGAGCGCGAGTACCACCGACACGACCAGCGGCTGGCCGACAAGGAGCCCCAGCCACCCGGGGAGCGCCGCGGTCGTCGTCGCGGGGGTGAACAGCAGCCCGAGGCCGGCGATGACCGGCAGCCCGGCGGCGATCATGGTGTCCTGCGACCAGCGGACCCGCCCGAGGACCTCGAGCCCGCCCGCGAAGATCAGGCCGAACAAGACCGTCGTCGCGCCGGAAAGGACCGGTTCCGGTATGGCCACGAGCAGCGCGTCGAAGTACCCGAAGCCGCCGAGGATGACGAGGATGAGCCCGGTCGTGAAGGTGACCCAGCGGGAAGCGACCCGGGTGACCTTCAAGATCCCGACGTTGGCCGGGTAGGCCATGGCGGGCAGGCCGCCGAACAGCGCGCCCAGCGTTGACCCGAGCACCTCTCCGAATACGCCCTGCGCGACCCGGTGCGGCGGCAGTTCCTCGCCGGTCCAGTCGGCGATCAGGCCGTAGGTGGCGATCGTCTCCGAGATCGCCGGGAACCAGGCGACGAAGAAGATGACCACCGCCGTGCCGTTCACGCCGAAGCCGAACGGCATCCACCGGAGCCCCTCGAACGCGCTCGCGTGGGTCACGTTGCCCCACTGGGCGGGGGCCAGCAGCGTGTAGAGCACGGCGGCGACGATGACGCCCCAGAGCACCGCCCCGCGCCGGACGATCTTGTTCCGGCTGCGGATCCCGATGACGACGAGGACCAGCGCGACGACCGCGCAGAGCAGGTTGATCCAGGGGAAGGCGCTCGACGAGCCCGGCGTGCCGAAGTAGGAGGGCAGCACGATCGTGGCCAGCTGTGTGGAGATGACCAGCAAGATCACGCCGGACACGACCGGGTGGCCGATGCGCTGGGCCAGCCGGGCCACGATCGGCCAGCGTGTCAGCGGAACTGAGATGACCGTCCAGGCGAGTGAGGCGACGACCAGCGACCCGAAAGCCGTGCCCAGCCCGGTCTGGTGCCCCACCACCAGCAGGGCGGCGAAGATCCCGGCGAACGGCGCCTGCACCACCGGCAGCCGCAGCAGCCCCACCGCCTGCAAGATCACGACCACGCCGGAGGTGATGAAGGTGATCCCGTACAGGTAGGCGACCTGGTGGGACGGCAGGCTGAACGACCTGCCGACCAGGGCGGGGAACAGGAGCAGCCCGGCCAGCCCGAGGATGTGCTGGAACCCGAGGCCGATCGTGGTCAGCAGCCCCGGCCGCTCGTCGATCCCGATCTCGATGCCGGCCGCGTCGACCGTGCGGCCCCCGTCGGCCGCGGTCACGCGCGCGCTCCGGCGGCCGACAGGAACTCGGCCGTCATCGCGGCCAGGCCGGGATCTTCGACGAGCGACAGGTGCCGGAGGGCGGGCAGTATCCGCGCCGTGCCCCGCGGCACCCCGCCCGCGATGGCCTGGCCCATCGCGGGCGGGGTGGCGTAGTCCTCGGCGCCCGTCACGACCAGTGCCGGCGCGGTCAGCGCGGGCAGCAGGCCGCGGGAGTCCATGGTCCCGAGCGCGCGGCACGCGGCCGCGTGGGCGCGGCTGTCGGTGCGCAGGAAGATCCCGGCGACCCGCCGGACCTCCTCCGGCGAACGCTCGGCGAAGCCGGCCGTGAACCACCGGTCGACCTGGAAGGCCACCTGGTCCTCGCGCGGCTTGGCGGTCACGTCCCTGGCCCGCGCCGCCCAGGTCGCGGCGGCGTTGTCGCCGTACCAGGCGGTCGTGTCCGCGAGCACCAGGCCGTCGGCCCGGGCCGGGTACCGGGCGGCGAAGCTGATGGCGGTGCTGCCGCCCATCGACATCCCGGTGACGAACGCGGAGGCGAGCCCGAGCCCGTCGAGCAGCGCGGCCACGTCGTCGCCGAGGTCGTCGACGCCGAACGGCTCGCCGTCCCAGCCGCTGTGCCCGTGCCCGCGGGCGTCCGGGGCGATCACGTCGAACGACGCGGCCAGCCGCGCGCCGTACCCGCCCCAGACCTCGCCCGACAGGGCCAGCGGGTGCAGCAGCAGGAGCGGCGCTCCTGAGCCGGCCCGCCGGTAGGCGATGCGGCCGCCCGGGCCGTCGATGGACAGTTCAGGCATGGGCGCTCCTTGCGGCGGCGGGGAACAGCCGGCTGGCGTTGCCGCCGAGAACCGCGGCGGTGGCGGGGTCCCCGAGGCCGGCGGACCGCACGGTCCCGGCCGGGTCGGGGTCCCCGAGGGGGAAGGGGTAGTCGCTGCCGAGCAGGACGTGGCCCGGGCCGGCGGTCTCGGCCAGGAACCTGACCGCCGCCGCCCGTAGCGCGACGGTGTCGAAGAACAGGTCGCTGAGGTAGTCCGAGGGCCGGTCCCGCGCGATCCGGTAGCCCGACAGGGCGTCGGCCCGGTGCCCGCCGTCCAGCCGCATCGACTGGTAGGGGAGGAAACCGCCGCCGTGCACGACGACGAGCCGGAGCCGGGGGTGGCGGTCAAGCGCGCCCGACAGCAGCAGCTTCGTCACCGCGAAGGTCGTGTCGACCAGCCGGCAGTAGGTGTTGCCGAACTCGGCGCTGCCGGGCAGCGCCCGCGCCGGCCCGTCCGTCGGCGGGTGCAGGACGACGGGCACACCGAGCGCGGCGGCGGCCTCCCACAGCCCGTCGAGCACCGGGTCGGCCAGGTCGGCGGCCCCGGGCGGGCTGGTGGACAGGATGAGCCCCGCCATCCCGTCCTCCTCCACCGCCCGCCGCAGGTCATCGGGCGCGTGGCCGGTGACGGCGACGGTGGCCAGGGTCTGGTTGCCCGCCGGGTGCTCCTGCTCGGCGAGCGCGGCGTTGAGCCCGCGGGCCCAGTCGCGGGCCGCGCCCGCCGCCATCGCGGCGGTCGGCTGGGCGTCGAGCCACGGGGAGACCACCTGCGCGGTCAGCCCCTGTCCCGCCGCCCAGGCCGCTCGCCGTCCGGTGTCGGTCATCGGCGTCCGAACGAGCCGGGGCGACTCTTCGCCCGGAGCGCTGACGCGCCACCCGCCGTCGACCCGGTCCGCGGACCAGCCGTGCACCGCCCGCCTGGCGATCGCGCCGAGGAGAGCGGCGGGGAGGGCGTGCGCGTGAATGTCGATGACCAGCGGTGGTGAATCGCCGCTGTCAGTGAAAGAAAGACTCATTCCGCTCATCAGGGCACGATGATATTTACCGGAAATTAACAGTCACAAGAAAGGCTTTCTTATGGGCGGGTCATAGCGATCCTTGGGTTTTATTCTTCCGGTGCGCGCTGTAGCGTGTCCGCGGCGGCGCGCAGCACGTCGAGCAGGTCATCGACGGCCGGCGGCCGGGTCGCGGCCGGCCCGGCGAGCGCCGCGACCCGGCGCGAGAAGGCGGGCGCGGCCATCGGCACCGCGACGACGTCCTGGCGGCGCGGCGTCAGCGACAGCCGGGGCACGAGGCCGATCCCGGCCCCGGCGGCGACCAGCCCCTGAACGGCCTGGTAGTTGTCGGTGCGGAAGGCCACCTGGGGTTCGAACCCGGCGATCAGGCACATCTGCTCGAACGCCTGCCCGTACGGCGGGCGGTGCGCCCGGATGATCCACTGCTCGTGCGCGAGATCGCGCAGGGCGACCTCGCGCTCGCCCGCGGCCGGGTGCTCCGCGGGCAGCACGACGCGGAGCGGGTCGGCCAGCAGCTCGACGCGGTCGAAGGCCGGGTCGTGCGGCTGCGGCTCGAAGTCGTAGTCCCAGATCAGGCCGACGGAGATGCGCGCGCTGTGCAGCTGGGCGACGACGTCGTTGGCGTGGGCCGGCGTCAGCACGACCCGGATGTCCGGGTGGCGCTCCCGGTAGGCGCGGATGGCCAGCGGCACCAGGTCGGCGCCGGCCGTGGGGAAGGCGCCCAGGTGCACTTCCCGGGCGCCGGACCCGAACCGGCGCAGGTCGTCTTCCAGCTCGTCCATCTCGGTCAGCAGCCGGGCGGTCCGCTCGGCCAGCAGCTGGCCGGCGGCGGTGAGCCGGATGCCGCGGGGCACGCGCTCGAACAGCGGGACGCCCGCCTCCCGCTCCAGGATGGCCATCTGCTGGGAGACGGCCGGCTGGGTCAGGTAGAGGGCGGTGGCCGCGGCGGTGAAGGAACCGCTGTCGGCCACCGCCGCGTAGATCCGCAGGCGTCGCAGGTCAAGCATGGGAGCACGCTAGCGGAAGCCGAGGCGCTCCAGGAACTCGTGGTTGCTGTCGGCGTGCTCGAGCCGGCGGACCCGGGACGACGCGCGGAACATCATCGGCCGCAGCGGGATGCCGAGCGTGTCCGCCGTCGCCCCGGTCACGTCGAACGCGACGGCCGCGCGCCCGCTGCCGTCCTGAACCTCGGCGAACTCCCGGGTTCGCAGCCGCAGGTAGTGCGCGGCCCGCTCGCCGGTCACGACGAGCAGGGCCCGCCCGTCCCGGCGCAGGTTGGCGAGCGTGTGCCGGGCGCGCAGGACGCAGCCGACGGCGTCATCGGCGGCCGCGAGTTCGGCCCGTGATAGCAGGCACACCCGCGGGTACCGGTCGTCGTCGGTGGTCAGCAGCTGGGCGACGGGCTCCCACGCGTCGTCGTCCGGCTCCCCGGCCAGGAGCCGGACGACCTCAGCGGGCAGCACCGCCGCTCCTCGCGGCCGGGTCGGCCGCCTGGTCTCCGCCGGGGAATCCTTCCCACCGCCGGAACAGGTGATGCTCGATCCCGAACAGGTCGAGGACCTTGCCGGACAGGTGCTTGAGCAGGTCGTCGATCGTCTCCGGGCGGTGGTAGAACGCCGGGACCGGCGGCATGATCACCCCGCCGGCCAGGGTCACCGTCTCCATGTTCCTGATGTGGATGAGGTTCAGCGGCGTCTCTCTGGTCACCAGGACGAGCCTGCGCCGTTCCTTCAGGCAGACATCGGCGGCCCGGGTCAGCAGGTCGCCGGTGTTGCCGGTGGCGATGGCGGCCAGGCTCCGCATCGAGCACGGCGCGACGACCATGCCCGCGGTGCGGAACGAGCCGGACGCGATCGCCGCGGCCAGGTTGTCGGGCTGGTAGGTGACGTCGGCCAGCGCGGTGAACTCCCGTTCCGCCTCGTCGCCCATCTCGGCGGCGATGCTGCGGACCGCGCCGCGGGAGATGACCAGGTGGATCTCCAGGTCAGGGACCGTGCGCAGCGCGCTCAGGACGGCCAGCCCGAGCTGCGGCGCGCTCGAACCGGAGACGCCGACGATCAGGCGGTTCACGCGATCACCTGGGGAGCGCCGGACGGGACCGGGACGCTCGCCGCCACCGCGGGCTCCGCGGTGGCGGCGAACCTCGGCCGTATGACGTGGTTGACCAGCAAGTGGAGCAGCACGAGGAGGACGGGACCGTCGAGCAGCGGCTGGGAGAGGATCTGCCTGACGATCAGCGGGAATTCGGCGAGCGTGGCGGTGCTGATGAAAAGGCCGCCGATCGAGATCATGAAAGCCGGGCCGAGCACGAGGAAATTGAGCTGATCCCAGGCGACGCGGCTGAGCGATTCAACGGCGCTCATGGCCAGCACGCCGAAGAGAATGATGGCCGAGGCGGCGATGACATTACTGGGAATGCTGACGAATATCGCGTCGAATTTCAGGATGGAGCCGCCGACGATCATCACGATCCCGGTCGTGACCGTGACCCAGCGGCTGCCGACCCGGCTGGCCCGCACGATCGCGAGGTTGCTCGGGTAGGTGGTGGAGGAGAACGAGCCGAAGACCGAGGCGGCCACCGCGGCGACCGACTGCCCGAGGATGCCCCAGGCCATCCGCCGCCCGCCCAGTTCGGTGCCGCTCCACTCGCCGGTCACGTTGTACAGGGCCAGCGAGTTGGACACGCTGGTCATCAGCAGCAGGAAGAACAGCACGACCAGCACCGGGTTCACCGAGAAGCCGAACGGGAACAGGTGGAAGTCGAACAGCCAGGGCGACGTGCCGACCCGCGCGAAGCTCACGTGGCCGAGGAGGGCGTAGGCGATCACGCCCGCCGCGATCCCGCACAGCATCGCCACCGACCGGACCGGGCCGCGGGACAGGGCCAAGATGGCGAAGGTGACCACGAGGGCGATGCCGCCGCCGATCCAGGACGCCTTACCGAAGGCGGCGGTTCCCGGCGTGCCGATCCAGTTGACCACGGTCACGTCGGTGAGGCTGGTCATCAGGATGAGGATCACGCCGCCGTACAGGACCGGCGCGCGGAACAGCCGGCCGAGGGAGGCCACGACCGAGAAGCCGGCGAACGGGATCGACAGGACGACCCAGATCAGGCTGGCGACGAACATCGACCCGAAGGCGCCGCCGAGCCCGGCTATCTTGGCCCCGCTGATCAGCCCGCTGAGCATCGGCGCCCAGGGGCCGAGTACCACCGGGAGCCGCAGGCCGAAGGCGGAGTTGATCACCGTGCCGATGCCGGTGACGATGAACGTGGCCCCGTACAGCTCGGCCACGACCGACAGCGCCAGGTGCAGCGACGTCCCGAGCACGGCCGGGAACAGGAACATGCCGGTGACCGCGAAGATGTTCTGCACGGTCATCACCGAGAGCTGGAGCGGGGGAACCCGGCCGTCGAAACCGACCTTGAGTGCCGGGAGAGGGTCGGCCGGGGCCGGGAGGGGAACGGAACTGCCTTCTGGCGTCAGTGCCATGGGACCACCTTCTCGTGTCATTCGGTGAGCGACGGCCAGCGCTCGGCCACCCGCCGGAGGACCTCCGCGCTCGACTCGGCCACGGCCGGGAAGTCGGCCAGCCGCTCGAACGGACGGCAGGCGTCGATCAGCAGCCTGCTGTTGTAGGCCGGGTCGCCCGGCTTGCCCAGCGGGTCGACCCGGCTGCCCCAGGAGTAGCGCATGATGTCGACGTCCCGCTGCGGGTCGCACCGGGTGGACACCGCCCACATCACCTCGCCGAGATCACGGGGGTTGATGTCGGCGTCGACCGTCACGACCAGGCGGTTCATGTAGGCGGTGACCGGGTGCTGCGCGGCCAGGTAGCCGGCCTGCCTGCTGTGCCCCGCGTACCGCTGGTCGATCGCCACCGCGATGATCGACCGGCCGCCGCCGACCTCGTGCAGCCACACCCCGGCGACGCCGGGCAGGCCGGCCGAGATGAGGGCGTCGGTCGCCATCGCCGATTTCATGACCGACCGCATGTACGAGTAGTCGTGCGGCGGCTTGCCCGGGGGCGCCCCCAGGCTGACCGGGTCGTCGCGGTGGAAGTAGCCGGTCACGTCGGCGGTCAGCACCGGCGTCGTCCCGCCTGAGTAGTAGCCGGTCCACTCGCCGAAGGGGCCCTCGGGCCGCTTCCTGTCCGGGTACAGCCAGCCCTCGAAGGCCACTTCGCTCTCGGCCGGGACGGGCAGCCCGGTGTCGGGCAGGCGGACGACCGGGACACGCTCGCGCAGGATCGCTCCCGCGTAGTCGAACTCGGAGATGCCGAGCGGGACCTCGGTGCCGGCGACCATGAGGAACACCGGATGGTGCCCGAGCGAGGCCGCGACCGGCGCCCGGCCCTCCCGGTCGAACCACTGGCGGATGTGCTGGGCGCCGTGCTTGCCCGACTCGATGTTGATGCTCACCGCGGCGCCGTCGTCCTGGACCTGGATCCGGTAGGCGCCCACGTTGGGCGTGCCGGTCTCCGGGTCCACGGTCACCACGGCGCAGCCGGTCCCCACGTAGGGGCCGCCGTCCAGCTCGTGCCAGACCGGGCTGGGGAACGTCAGGAAGTTGATGTCCGCCTTGGCCAGGGTGTTCTCCAGCACCGGGCCGTCGCTGACCTCTGCGGCGGCCCACTGGGCGGCCTGCTCGCGCCACGCGTTCGGCCGGCCGCGGAGCGCCTGGACGAGCTCGGCGTCGGACAGCCCCGGGCCGAGGCCGAGCGACAGGCCCATGAGCGACGGGTTCGCCAGGCTGGACGTCAGCACCCGCTGGCCCGGCCGGTAGCCGGGGATGTCGTCGAACAGCAGCGCCCGCGGGTGCTTGCGCCGGTAGTTCAGCTGGCTGGCGGCGCCGATCTCCAGTGCCGCGCTCGCCCCCGACACGTGCTCAAGCTCGTGTGCCCGCTCCGCTGCCGTGATCCAGGAACGAAGATCGAAAACCGACAAGGAACTGCCCCCTTCGTTTACGAGGCGACCGCGAGCTGGGCGCGGGCGAACCAGAAGACCTGCTCGCCGAGCGTCGTCAGCTGTCCGGCGATCTTCGCGTCGGCCGGGGTCCCGTCCGGCCCGAAGGGACGGTCCGAGGAGTTGATCACCACCCCGAGCGGGGTCGGCCAGCCGCGCAGCGAGTGCACGGTCGCCCGCAGCGACGTCAGGGTGGTGCCCCCGGCCTGCCATCCGGACGCGGTCACCAGGCAGCCGACCGCCTTGCCGTCCAGGTACGGCGCCGGGTCGGCCGCCAGCTCCTGCAGGTAGTCGAGCGCGTTCTTCAGCAGGCCCGACGTCCCGCCGTGGTAGCCGGGCGTCGCGATGATGAGCCCGTCCGCGCGGCGCACGGCGTCGATGAACCGCTTCGCGGCCGGGTCAAGCGGCCCGTCGCCCGGGTCGTACATCGGGAAGTGCAGGTCGCGGGCGGTGAGGATCTCCGTGTCGGCACCGCGCTGGGCGGCGGCCGACAGCGCGATCCGCAGCGCCTGCTCCGAGGACGAGCCCGGGCGGAGCGTTCCGCCGATTCCCAGCACCGTCATCGCCGCCGCCGGCTCGCGCCCGGTCACGCTTCGACCAGGTCAGCGGGAGCGGGCAGCCCGAGGCTGGCCCGCAGCGTGTCGTGCTCGTACTCGGTGTGGAACAGGCCCCGGGACTGCAGCTCGGGTACCAGCAGCTCGGTGACCTGGTGGACGCCGGAGGGAAGCATGTCGATCATCAGGGTGAAGCCGTCGGCCGCCCCGGCCCGCAGCCACTCCTGCATCATGTCGGCGACCTGCCCGGGGGTGCCGACGATCTGCTGGTGGCCGCCGCCGTAGTTGGCCACCAGCTGCCGGACGGTCATGTTCTCCTTCACCGCCAGGCTGACGATGCTGCGGCGGAAGCCGATCGAGCCCTTGAATTCCTCGTCAGGACCCAGCAGGTGAACCGGGAACGGCTGGTCGAGATCCCGCAGCGCGTCCACCGGCAGGCCGACCCGGCGGGCGAGCTTTTCCAGGTGCGGGCCGGTGCCGAGGACGTCCTCGAGGTGCTGCTTGCGCTGCCTGGCCTCGGTCTCGGTCGCGCCCAGGATGATCGAGACGCCCGGGAGGACCTTGATGCTGTCGGGGTCGCGCCCGTAGGCCGCGGCCCGGCCGCGGATATCGGCCCGGAACTCCAGGCCGCCGTCGATCAGGTGCTGCGCGGTGAACACCGCGTCGGCGAACTTGGCCGCCTGGTCCCGGCCGCGCGGCGACGCGCCGGCCTGGAAGATGACCGGGCGTCCTTGCCGGCTCCGGGCGAACGGCAGGACGCTGCGCGTCCGGAAGTACTTGCCGTCGTAACGGACCTCGTGCACCATGTCCTCGCGGGCGAACAGCGCGTTGGCCTTGTCGCCGACGAGGGCGCCTTCTTCCCAGCTCTGCCAGAGCTGGATGACGATGTCGATGAACTCGTCGGCCCGCTCGTACCGGTCCTCGTGGTCCGGGTGCTCGCTGAGGCCGAAGACCCGGGCCACCGTGGGGTTCTGGGTGGCCACCGAGTTCCAGCCCACGCGGCCGCCGGACAGGTGGTCGAGCGTCTCGAACCGGCGGGCGACGTCGTACGGGTGGTTGTAGGTCGTCGACGCGGTGCCGACCAGGCCGATGCGGCTGGTCACCCCGGCCATCAGGGCGAGCACGGTCGCGGTGTCCAGGGTGCCCGCGGGGCGCTCGGTGCCCATCTCCTGGTTGGTGATCTGCTCGGCCAGGAACAGCGCGTGCAGCTTGCCGGCCTCGGCGGTCTGGGCGATGTCCTTGAAGAACGCCGCGGAGAGGTAGTCGGATGCCTCGCCGTCCCGGGCCATCCAGGCCCCGAGGTGCATGCCGAGGCCGTGCATGAGGGCCGCGGACAAGATCAGCTTCTGGTCATCATTGCTCATTGCGTACCTCCCGGTTGATCTTCGGCTAGCGTAAAAAGGGTCCTGAACAGGGACAAGAAACACTTTCTGGGCTCCCCTAACAGCCCGGCTTATAGCCGGACGTCGCCGCCGGGCAAAGCCGGAGAAAGAAAGGTGAGCACCGATGCTGGATTCGCGGCGCCTGCGCATCCTGCTGGCCGTCGCCGAGGAGAAGTCCTTCACCGCGGCCGCCCAGCGCCTGAGCCTGACCCAGTCCGCCGTCTCCCAGCAGATGGCGGCGCTGGAACGGGAAACCGGGGTCACGCTGCTGACCAGGACGCCCTACGGGGTATCGCTCACCGAGGCCGGCAGCATGCTGGCCGAGCGCTCGTACCGGCTGCTGGCCGAGGTCTCGGCGGTTGAGGCCGAGCTGCTCACCGTCGGGGACGCCAAGCCGCAGATCCGGCTGGGCGCCTTCAGCACCGCCGGCCTTGAGCTGCTGCCCAACGCGCTGCGGGCCTTCCGGGCCGCGCACCCCGACGTGCGCGTGTCCCTGGTCTCGCTGCCGTCCGGCGACATCACCGCGCCCCTGTGGGACGGCAGCATCCACGCCCTGCTGACCTGGGAGTACAGCTTCGCCCCGCAGCCGCTGAACCGGCGGCTGGCCCAGTTCCGGCTGCCCGACGACCCGCTGCTGGCCGTGCTGCCCGCGGATCACCCGCTGGCCGGGCGGACGGAGATCGCGCTGGCCGAGCTGGCTGACGAGCCCTGGATCGCCCGGGCGCACCGGGAGCCGAACGAGAACGCCTACGAGACGATGTGCCGCATCGCCGGGTTCGAGCCGGAGATCAGCTTCCGGGTCGACGACTACGAGACCCTGCAAGGGCTGGTCGCCGCGCGCCTCGGCGTCAGCATGGCCCCTGCCCTGTCCCTGGTCCAGCACCGGCCCGACATCGTCACCCGCCGCATCAGCAGGCCTGTGTTCACCCGCCAGGTCA
>Ga0302314_10019648_pt1 | contig 11209 bp, 10 predicted proteins | sample III_Palsa_N2_3_FD_200533 | JGI IMG/M metagenome (GOLD analysis project Ga0302314, IMG submission 200533) | Peat permafrost microbial communities from Stordalen Mire near Abisko, Sweden - III_Palsa_N2_3 | ecosystem: Environmental > Terrestrial > Soil > Palsa > Peat permafrost | place: Sweden... | reverse complement strand
TGGGCCGGGACCTTGTCGCGGCTCTTGAAGTGATTGACCAGTGGCTTGCCGCCGACATGCTTCCAGATCAGCTCGCGGAAACCGCCCGGTTCCTTTTCCTCGATCTCCAGCCACAATTTGGCGCCCTTGATCGTGGCCTCGATCTTGGCGCGGCTGCGGACGATGCCGTCATTCTTGAGCAGCCGGTCCAGGTCGCGCGCGCCATAACGCGCGATCTTGTGGGGATCGAAATTGTGGAAGGCTTTGCGGAAGTTTTCGCGCTTGCGCAGGATGGTGATCCAGGAGAGCCCGGCCTGGAAACCATCCAGCACCAGCTTTTCGTAAAGCGCGCGGGCGTCGTACTCAGGCACGCCCCATTCGGTGTCGTGATAAGACAGGTAAAGCGGGTCCTCGCCCGGCCACCAGCAGCGTGTCTTCTCATGCCCCATGTGCAGAAGCGAGCCACGCCGGACGCTTCAACGCAACAACAATTTCACCAACGCGGGTCTCGCCCTGGGCTTCGTCCAACCGGTCCAGGCGTACAAGCGCAAAGCCCCGCGTGCCATGGTTTGACACCAGTTCACCAATTTCGGTTTCGCCCCGCCGGATCGCGGTGCCGGCTGCGGGCAGGGGCCCATCCGCTGTCACGGTCAGGATGCGCTTTCTGGCCGTGGCGCGATGCTTCATGCGCGACGTCAATTCCTGGCCGATATAACAGCCCTTGGTGAAGGAGACGCCGTTCAGCTCTTCCAGCCCGGCATCCAGGGCGAATATCTTCTCAAAGCCGAAATCGCCGGCCTCCGGCACGCCCAGATCAAGCCGCGTCTCATGATACTGATGGGGACCGGAAAGATTGGCCGGCATCTCGGCATGCGCACCGATGCTGCGTATTCCAAGTGCTGCCAGCCTGGGATCGGCAAAGCTGATGGCGCGATCCGCGTAAGTGGTCGGCCGGTTGTCGGGATGGCCTTTCAGGTTGAAGTAAACGCCCAGCTGCGGCCGGGCCTCGATTTCGATCCTTGCGCGCAGCCGGTACAGTTTGAGCTTCTTCAGCAGCGCTTCTGAGGATTCTCGCGCCACATCCAAAAGCAGCGCGCCTTCACCCTCCGTGACCAGGAAATCGAACAGGATCTTGCCCTGGGGCGAGAGCAGGGCTGTATACAGTCCGCCGCCCGGCGCCAGACCGCCCGCAATGTCGTTGGTCACCAGGCCTTGCAGGAAATCCCGGGCGTCGGGCCCGGAAATGGCGATTACGGCGCGATCGTCGAGAACGGCAGGGTCCATCCCCTTCAATTAGGGCGGGCCGCCGTAGTTGCCAAGGGCGGGTTGCTGGGCTAACTGCCTTGCCGCATGAGGGAAAGTTTCGATCTTTTGATCCGTGGCGGGGTTGTCGCCACCCCCAATGGTATTGCCCCCGCCGACGTAGGGGTCATCGGCGGGCGTATCGCCGCTATCGGGTCTCTGGCGAGCGCCGCTGCTGAAGAGATCTTCGAAGCCAAGGGCCTGCATGTCTTGCCCGGGGTGATGGACACCCAGGTGCATTTCCGCGAGCCGGGCAATGCCCATAAGGAAGACCTGGCCAGCGGCAGCCTTGCCGCCATCCTGGGCGGGGTCACCGCGGTGTTCGAAATGCCCAACACCGCACCGCCCACCACCACCCGTGCGGCGATCGAAGACAAGCTTGCCCGCGCCCATGGCCGGATGCATTGCGACCATGCCTTTTATGTTGGCGCGACACCGCAGAATATCGGCGCTCTGGCCGAGCTGGAGCGCATGCCCGGCGTCTGTGGCATCAAGGCGTTTCTGGGCTCGTCCACCGGCACGCTGCTTCTGAACAAGGAAGAAGACATTCTCGCCATGCTCAAGGCGGGCAAGCGCCGGGTCGCGGTTCATTCCGAAGACGAAGACCGCATGATCGCGCGCAAAGCTTTCGCCGAACGCGGCAAGCCCGAAACCCATCCGGTCTGGCGCGACGCCGAGGCCGCGCGCATGTCCACCGAGCGCGTGATGCGCCTGGCCAAACAGGCCGGCCGCCGCCTGCATGTGCTGCACATCACCACCGGCGACGAAATTCCACTTCTGGCGGCGGGCAAGGATTTCTGCACCGCCGAGACCACGCCTCAGCATCTCACTCTGTCGGCGCCGGAGTGTTACGAGCGGCTGGGCACCTACGCTCAGATGAACCCGCCGATTCGCGATGAAAGCCATCGCCTGGCGCTGTGGGATGCGGTGACGCAAGGCGTCATTGACGTAATCGGTTCCGACCATGCCCCGCACACGCGTGAGGAAAAGGACAAGACTTATCCCGACACGCCTTCGGGCATGCCCGGCGTGCAGACCCTGGCCACCATTCTTCTGGACCATGTCAGCAAGGGCAACCTGACGCTTGAGCGTTTCATTGACCTGACCTCGGCGGGTCCGCAGCGCATCTTCGGCATCGCCGGCAAGGGCCGTATCGCCCGGGGTTATGACGCCGACTTCACCATCGTGGACTTGGGGCTCACGCGCACCATCGAGAACAGCTGGATCGCCTCGACCTGCGGCTGGACGCCGTTCGATGGCATGACCACCAAGGGCTGGCCGGTCGCCACCATCCTGCGCGGCGCCATCGTGATGCGCGATTTCGCAGCCACGGGCGCAGCCCAGGGCGCCCCGGTGCGGTTCGTGGAAACCCTGGAACCGGCATGACCTATCTTTACCTCGTCCTCTCCGGCGTGGTGATGGGGCTGATCGCGGCGGTGCCGATCGGTCCGGTGAACCTGATCTGCATCCGCCGCACTTTCGCTTTCGGGCCGCTCAACGGCTTCATGTCGGGTATCGGCGCGGCGCTGGGCGACGGCATCTTTGCCTGCATCACCGGTTTCGGCCTGACCTGGGTGGCGCAGCTGATCGAAGGCTATGCCACCGTCATCGAACTGATCGGCGGCGCCATGCTGGTCTATTTCGGCTGGCGCACCTTCACCGCCCCGCCCATTGTCCGCGCCTCGGAAGAGCGTGACGGCGACGGCGCCACCAATCTGGCGCGCGCCATGGTCTCGACCTTTGCGCTGACCGTCACCAATCCGGCCACGCTTCTGGCCTTCACCGCCATGTTCGCCTCCCTGGGCGGGCTGGCAGGCGGGGCGGGCAGCTATGCGGACGCGGGCTTTGTGGTGGCCGGCGTGGTCGGCGGCTCGGCCGGCTGGTGGCTGGCGCTGACCACGATCATCGGCCTGTTCCACACCCGCATTGACGAAAGGGCGATGCGGAACATCAACCGGGTCCTGGGCGCGCTGATCGCCATCTTCGGCCTGGTGGTGCTGGTCCACCTGGCCCTGAAAATTGCCTGACTTTTCAGTCATGCGCGGGTTCCGCGAAGGCTTTGGGCTTGGGTGGAGCGGTGGGCTGTTGCTATGATGGCCCCAGGGGCGTTCGGAGAGTGACATGAAGCGCAGAACGGCTGTGTTTGGGGCTTTGTTTGGCTTGGGCGGCGCGACCGTGCCGGGCCTGGCGTCTCGCGCCTTGGCGCTGGACGATGCCCTGAGCATCGAAAACAACGCGAAATTTCTTGCAGACTATAAAGCCAAGAATCAGAAGGGTTACGCTGTCGTCGTTCGCCCCAGCGGGCTGATGTTTCACATCATCCAGAACGGCTATGGCAAGCGGCCGGAGGCCACGGATTCGGTCAAGGTCTATTACACCGGCCGGCTGATCAACAATGTGATCTTCGACGGCACCTCTCCGGGATTGCCCGCCACCTTCAGGCTCAACAGCGTGATCCCGGGCTGGATCGAAGCCATGCAGCTGATGCGCGAGGGCGATCATTGGCAGGTCGTAATCCCGCCCAACCTTGGCTATGGCGTGCGCGGCTCGCCCGACGGTGGCCAGGCGGTTCCGCCCAACCAGGTTCTGGTGTTCGATCTCAAGCTGCTGGCGACCACGCCCGCGGCCAAGCGCGGCGAAAAGGGCTATGTCCCCGATCCCAGCGACAAGGAAGAACAAGATCAATAGTCTCCGGGCCTTTTTTGCCAGGCTGTGGGGCGCGCGCCATCTCGGCGGCGGACGGCTGCGCATTGTGGTGGCGCTCATCATGGTGGTGGGCGCCAGCGTGCTGTTCTGGACCAGCCGCGACTACACCGTCACGGCGCCGGAATGGGACGGGCAGGTGCGCGGCATCGCCTATAATCCCAGCCACATCTTCGCCGAACGCCAGGCCAAGGAGATTGCCCCCGACCGCATTGACGCCGACCTGGCCCAGCTCTCCAAGATCACCGGCCGCATCCGCACCTATACGGTGGATCACGGCATGGACAAGGTGCCGGAGATCGCGCGGCGCTATGGCATGACGGTGTCGCTGGGCATCTGGATCGACGCCGACCAGGAGCGCAGCGAAAAGGAATTCGAACTCGGCATCAAAACGGCGCTGGCCAACCGCACCGTCATTGACCGGGTGATCGTGGGCAACGAGACCCAGCTACGCGGCGATGTCTCGCCCGACCAGCTCAACAGCTATATCCGACGCGCCCGCGCAGCCCTTCCCGCCCGCATCAAGATCACCACCGCCGAGCCCTGGGCGACCTGGATGCTGACCCCGGAAGCCGGTCAGTATGTCGATGTGATCTTCGTCCATCTCCTGCCTTACTGGGAGAATGTCGACATCCGCGGCGCGCTGAAGACCGAGACCAATTTCTTCAACCACATCCAGGCGGAATTTCCCGACAAGCAGATCGTGGTGGGCGAAGCGGGCTGGCCGTCGGACGGGCGCACCCGCGGCGGCGCCGAAGCCTCGATCTCCAATGAGGCCCGCTTCATGCGCGCCTTTGTGCAATACGCGATGGAAAAGGGCTGGGACTATTATCTGCTGGAGGCTTACGACCAGCCCACCAAGCGCGCATCGGAAGAAGGTGCGGTGGGCGCCTATTGGGGCATGTTCGACGCCAACGGCCGGCCGAAATTCGCCTTCACCGGCCTGATCCGTACCTTCCCGGAATGGCGCGCCTATGCCCTGGTGGCGGCGGTGCTGAGCTTGTTGCTGGGTTTGCTAGTGCTGGGGCGGATGCCGCGGGTGCGCCAGACCGGCTATCTGATGATGGGCGGCATGATCGTGCTGGTTTCGACCGGCCTGCTGGCCCTGATAGACGCCACCGCCCTGGAATATATCGATCCCACCGATGTGGTGGCGATGGTGGCGATGTCGCCTTTGGTGGTCCTGGCCTGCGCCGTGATCCTGACCGAAGGCATCGAGATGGCGGCCAGCCTGTGGCGGGTCGAGCGCCGGGTGGTCAAGGTCGGCATTCCCGAACAGGCCCCGCGCGTCTCCATCCATCTGCCCACCTATAACGAACCGGCGCAGATGGTGATCGAGACGCTGAACGCGCTGGCGCGACTGGACTATGACAATTACGAAGTCATCGTGCTGGACAATAACACGCCCGAAGCTACGACCTGGCAGCCGGTCGAGGCCCATTGCCACACACTTGGCGCGAACTTCCGTTTTTTCCATTTCGACAACGTCAAGGGCTACAAGGGCGGGGCGCTGAACAAGGCGCTGGCGCTGACCGACCCCACGGCCGTCTATGTTGCGGTGATCGACAGCGACTATCAGGTCCAGCCTTTCTGGCTTCGGCGCGTCATTCCCTATTTCGCCTCGCCCGGCATCGCCCTGGTGCAGGGGCCGCAGGATTATCGCGATGCCCATCAAAGCCGCTTCAAGGCCATGGCCTATGAGGAATATCGCGGCTTCTTCCATATCGGCATGGTGGAGCGCAACGAACACAACGCCATCATCCAGCACGGCACCATGACCATCGTGCGCAAGGACGCGCTGGAAGAAGTGGATGGCTGGAGCGAATGGTGCATCACCGAAGACACCGAGCTTGGGCTCAAACTGTTCGAGGCCGGCTATGAGGCCGCTTACGTGCCCCAGAGCATGGGCTCCGGCCTGATGCCCGACACCTTGGAAGCCTTCATGACCCAGCGCTATCGCTGGGTCTATGGCGCCATGCAGATGCTGAAGCGCCATGCCCGCGCCATCTTCTTCGGCGGTTCGGCGCTCAGCTGGCCGCAGCGCTATCAGTTCCTGTCCGGCTGGCTGCCCTGGATCTCCGACGGGCTGGGCATGGTGGTTACCCTCATGGCGATCATCTGGACGGCGCTGATGTGGGTGGCGCCGATGTATATCGACGTGCCCATGCCGGCGCTGTCGGCCGCCGCCATGGCACTGTTCGCCACCAAGCTGATCAAGACCCTTTTGCTTTATCCGCCCAAGGTGGGTTCGGGCTTCAAGGGCGCCTTTGTCGCCTCGGTGGCGGGGCTGTCGCTCACCCATACGGTGGGCAAGGCGGTGTGGGCGGGCCTGCTCACTTCGGGCAAGCCGTTCCTGCGCACCCCCAAATGCGCCGACCCCGCCAGCTTCACCCAGGTTCTGCGGGTGGTGTGGCAGGAGGCCAGCTTGCTGACCCTGTTGCTGCTGGCGATGATCTCCATGGGCTTTGACCGTGGTTTCGAAGATCCGGCCGTATCGTTGTGGATGGTGATGCTGGGGGTCCAGAGCCTGCCGTATCTGGCCACCATGGTGACGGCGCGCATTTCCGCCCGTTCCAACCGCACCCCGGGGATGCTGCAGCCTCAGGGGGCGAAGTTGCCAGCGGCCGCTTAACCCGGAGAACGCTCCGCGGAACCTGAAAACTTACAATCGCATGACATACTCGCATGCTAGGGCAGGCGCCAAGACGGAGAGAAGCATGGCTGGCAGCCAGGATATTCAACACGAGCAATACGCATTTCCCTACCACTACCTGCCGTCACTGTCGCGCGGAGACACCAGCTTTTCCAGCTCGAGACGATGGGGGTTCAGCCTGTCCTATGTCACGGCGCTGCGACTGATTTTCGACACCTTCAAGGCGAATGAAACAATGGCGCATCTGGACATCGGATGCGGCGACGGCGCCTTGCTGCATCATCTGCGCAAGCGATATCCGCAAGCCAAGCTGTCCGGCATAGATTATGACGCCAATGCCATTGAATGGGCGCGGATGTTCAATGCGGACATCGAATTCTTCTGCGAGGACCTTCATACCGTGCAATTCACCACGGTATGGCAAAGCGCAAGCCTGATCGAAGTCATTGAACATATACCGCCCGACAGCCTGGATCATTTCATGGACGGGGTGCGCGGGCTTCTGCCCGCCGGCGCCTTGTTGGTCGTGACGGTGCCGCACAAGAACAGGCCGGTGGCGGAAAAACATTACCAGCATTTCGACTTTGCGCTGCTTCGCCGGACCCTGGAGCCGCGGTTCAAAATAGACGACATGTTCGGTTTTGATTTTCTGCCGTTGCCGGAGCGGCTTTATCGCAAATTTCTGACCAAGGACCGGCTTCATATCGAGTCATCGGTCATCAATCGCTTCCGGCTGGCACATCAGCTCGGCCGCAAGGACAGAAGCGAGAAGGATTGCGGGCGAATCTTCGCGGTCGCCCGCGCGCAATAAAGCCCAGGCCGGGCGCCCGGCGCAGGCGTCTGCCGCAGGCGGTCTGGAAGCGCCCCGAATTTGCGCTATATTGGGTGTAATGCCTGGAGACGCGCCATGATGACCTTTTTCCTTGCCCTGTTCGTGCTGTACTGGCTGCCGACCATCATCGCCATCGCGCGCCACACCCACTCGGCGCTGGGCGTTGCGGCGCTGAACTTCTTTCTGGGCTGGACCGGCCTGGGCTGGGTTCTGGCCCTGATGTGGGCGCTTGCCGCAAACCCGGCGCAGCAGATCATCGTGATCGAGAACGGCCGCGTCGTTCGCTAAAGCCGCAGCACCGGCGGGACCGTCTTGCCCGGATTGAGAATATTCTTCGGGTCGAAGGCGTGCTTCAGGGCGCGCATCGCGTCCAGCTCTTCATGGCTCTTATAGCGCGGCAGGCTCGCCACCTTCATCGCCCCGATGCCATGCTCGGCGCTGATCGAGCCGCCGAACTCCTTCACAATGTCATGCACCAGCTGTTGCACCTCATCCCATTGGGCGAGGAATGCCGCATCGTTGCCGGCGGCGGGCGAATTGAAATTGAAATGGATATTGCCGTCACCCAGATGGCCGAAGCTTACGGGACGCGCGCCTGGCAGCAGCGCCAGCACGGCCGGGGTGGCTTTGCTGAGGAAATCCGGGATGGCGGCCACCGGCACCGAGATGTCGTGCTTGATGGAGGCGCCTTCGCGCTTCTGACTTTCGGAAATGCTTTCGCGCAGCTTCCACAGCGCCGCGCCTTGCGCCTGGCTCGACGCCACCACGGCGTCCGAGACGATGCCGGATGTGATCGCCGCCGCCATGCCGTCCTCGAAACTGGCGGTGAGATTGGCGTGCCGGCCGCCGGTGGCTTCCGTCAGCACATACCAGGGCGAAGGCGCGGCAAGCGGATCGCGGGTGCCCGCGATGTGCCGGGTGACGAATTCCAGCGCTACCCGCGGGATCAGCTCAAAGGCCGACAGCATGCCCGAGGTGGCATGCTGCATCTCGCCCAACAGCTTCAGTGCCGCGGCGGGCGAGGGCACCGCGGCGAAAGCGGTGACGGCGACTTCCGGTTTTGGAAACAGCTTCAGGCTGGCCGCGGTGACCACACCCAAAGTGCCTTCGCTGCCGATGAATATCTGCTTCAGATCGTAACCGGAATTGTCCTTGGGTAACGCGCGCAGCATCTCCAACACGGCGCCGCCCGGCAGCACCACTTCCAGGCCCAGCACCAGCGCGCGGGTCATGCCATAGCGCAGCACATTGGTGCCGCCGGCATTGGTGGCGATGTTGCCGCCGATGGTGCAGCTTCCTTCCGAGGCCAGGCTCAAGGGAAACAGCAGGCCCTTGTCATCGGCGGCATGCTGGACTTCGGCCAGGGTGACGCCAGCCTCGATCGTCAAGGTCATGCCGCTTTGGTCCAGATGGCGGATGCGGTTCATACGCTTGGTCGAAAGCAGCACTTCGCCGTGCAGCGGAATTTGCCCACCCACCAGCCCGGTATTGCCGCCCTGGGTGACAAGCTTGGTATCGGTTTCCTGGCAGATGCCCAGCACGGCGGAGACCTGCGCCGTGGTCGAAGGCTTCAACAGCAGCGGAGTGTGGCCCCTGTACTTGCTGCGCCATTCTTCCAGATGGGGCGCGATCTCGCTCCCGTCTTCGGAAAAGCCTTGCACACCGACCGCTTCCTTAAGCCGGTCCAGCGTGCTCATCTGGGCGCGGCCGCGCGGCGCAGGCGGTCATTGATCGCTTCGCCGATGCCGGTGTCGGGAATGGGCGACACCGCGATCTGGCTGGCAACCTTGTCCAGCTCGCGCAGCATGGCGAAGAGATTGGCGGCGGCCTCGCGCAGGTCGCCTTTGGACGACAGGTTCATCTTGGCGCCTGCCACATCGCCAAAACCCAGCAGCACTTCACCGGATTCGATTTCGCCGGCATTTAATCGCAGGCCCGCGCGCGGCGCGTAATGGCTGGCGAGCTGGCCCGGCGACTGGATCAGGTTGCCGGGCGGGCCCAGCGGCCCCACCAGATCCTGGATTTCCTCGCGCGCTATCGCGCCCGGCCGCAGCAACAGCGGCCGGTCGCCGTCAAAACCGATCACGGTGGATTCAATGCCAAGCGTGGCGCTGCCGGCATCCAGGATCAGGTCCACCTTGCCGCCCAGGCTGTCGGCGACGTGAGCAGCTGTCGTCGCGGTGACCTGGCCCGACAGGTTGGCGGAGGGACCGGCAACGGGGCGGCCCGCTTCCTTCAAGAGCGCGATGGCGGCGGGATGTGACGGCGCGCGCAAGGCCACGCTGTCGAGGCCGGCGCTGACCAGAAGCGACAAGGGCGAATTCTTGCGCCGGGGCAGGACCAGGGTGAGGGGACCGGGCCAGAACTTCTCCGCCAGCGCGCTGGCGCGGGGCGAAAGTTCCACATGCCGGCGGGCTTCCTCGATGTCGGCGACATGCACGATCAGGGGATTGAACAGCGGCCGGCCCTTGGCGGCGAAGATCGCGGCCACCGCCTGGCCATTGGTGGCGTCGGCGCCCAGGCCATAGACCGTCTCGGTCGGGAAGGCGACAAGGCCGCCATCGCGCAACAGGCGGGCGGCTTCGGCAATGCCTTTTGCGTCGGCGGGCACGGTTTTGGTCAGGATGTCTACCATGGCAGAGGCAACTTAGCGGCTGGCGGCTTTTCATGCCATACGGTCATGCGGGAGGCTGACATGTCCTTGGCGGGAAAGACCCTGTTCATCACCGGCGCCAGCCGGGGCATAGGACTGGCGATTGCGCTCAGGGCCGCAGCCGACGGCGCCAATATCGCCATTGCCGCCAAGACCGATCAGCCCGATCCGCGGCTGCCGGGCACCATACATACCGCGGCCGAAGCGATCGAGCGCGCCGGCGGCAAGGCACTGGCGCTGGTCTGTGACATCCGTTTCGAGGATCAGGTGCGGGCGGCGGTAGAGGCTTGCGTGGCGCGGTTCGGCGGCCTGGACATCTGCGTCAACAATGCCAGCGCCATCGCGCTGTCGGGCACCGAGGCGACCGAGATGAAACGCTTCGACCTGATGCATCAGGTCAATGCCCGGGGCACCTTCCTGGTGTCCAAGAGCTGCATCCAGCATCTCAAGCGCGCCGAAAGTCCGCATGTGCTGATGCTGTCGCCGCCGCTCAGGCTTGACGCCCAATGGTTCGCGCCCCATCCCGCCTACACCATGGCCAAGTTCGGCATGAGCCTTTGTGTGCTGGCCATGGCGGAAGAGTTCAAGGGCCAGGTCGCGTTCAATGCGCTGTGGCCGCGTACGGCTATCGCTACCGCCGCCATGAAGAATGTGCTGACCGGCGAGGCGGGGCTTGTCCATTGCCGCAAGCCCGAGATCGTCGCCGATGCGGCCTGGCATATTTTCAACCGGCCAAAAAGCTTCAGCGGAAATTTCCTGATCGACGACAGCTTCCTGGCCGAAAACGGCGTCAGTGATTTCGACCAATACCGCGTTGACCCTACCTGCGACCTGTTGCCGGATTTCTTCGTGCCGGCCGACATGCCGCCGCCCCCCGGTGTCTAAGCCCTAGTTTGGTCTGTTGGCCTGGGTGTCGCGCTTGTCTTCGGCCGGCGGCGTCTCCGGTGGTATCCATGGCGCGACCGAAGGTGCGGGCACCGGGATCGGCGGTCCGAAACCGGCCTGGTTCAAGGTCTGGCGCACCAATATCTTGATCTCGGTTTCGGTGGGGATGAAGTCGTTGTTGGCGAGCCAGGCATGGACGTTC
>Ga0302314_10019645_pt1 | contig 11210 bp, 10 predicted proteins | sample III_Palsa_N2_3_FD_200533 | JGI IMG/M metagenome (GOLD analysis project Ga0302314, IMG submission 200533) | Peat permafrost microbial communities from Stordalen Mire near Abisko, Sweden - III_Palsa_N2_3 | ecosystem: Environmental > Terrestrial > Soil > Palsa > Peat permafrost | place: Sweden... | reverse complement strand
TTCAAAAAACAAGAATCCGAAAAAGGGAGATGCGCCATGGCTTCCACTTATACGCCTTCCGCTCCTGTGGCTTCTGCTGATACGGCCCGAACCGGATTCGGTGATTTGCCCCGTGAAAACCCCTGCGCCCAATGCGGGCGGCCGATCTCGATCCCGGAATGGATCGAAGCCGGGCAGCGCCGCACGTCCTATCTCTGGCATTGCTTTGCCTGCGACTACCGGTTCGAGGCGGTGGCCTTCGAGCCCGCGCAGGAGCCGCTCGCGGCCTGAAGTGGTTCAGGCGGCGGCGAGCCTAGTCTCCTGGCGAACCGGCAGTTCGATGCGCACGATCAGCCCGTGAGGCGCGCGGTCGTTGAGCGACAGCGCGCCGCGATGCGCCAGCACGATGGTGCGCGCGATCGACAGGCCGAGACCGAAGCCCGAGGCTTCGTCCATGTTGCGGGCATCGTCGCCGCGCACGAACGGCTCCAGCATGACATCCTTGCGCGAGTCGGAAATGCCGGGGCCATCGTCCTCGACCTCGATGGTCATGATGTCGGGCGATACGATGAGGCGGATCCTGGCCTCGGCGCCGAACCGGACCGCGTTCTCGACCAGATTGGTGACGCTGCGGTGCAGGTCGTCGGGCCGCACCGTGGCCATGGCGTGCTCCGGGCCCTCGTAGACGACCTTGTGTCCCATATCGGCGAATTGATCGGTGACGAGCTGCAGGGAGCTTGCGATATCGACCAGCGTCATGGATTCCAGTTTGCGGTCGTTGCGCAGGAACGACAGCACGGACTCCAGCATCGATCGCATCTGGTCGAGATCGCGCAGCATCCGGCTGCGATGGCCGTCGTCCTCGATGAATTCGGAGCGCAGCCGCATCCGGGTGATCGGCGTGCGCAGATCGTGGCTGATCGCGGCCAGCATCTTGGTGCGGTCGTCGATCAAGGCCGTGATCCGCTCGCGCATCCGGTTGAGCGCCTTGGCCACCGAGCGGATTTCCTCGGGGCCGCGTTCCGGCAGCGGCGCGGCGGCGCCGTTCAGGCTGAAATCTTCCGCCGCCTTGGCGAACGACGACAGCGGCGCGGTCAGGGCGCGGGCGGCCCACAGGCCGAGCAGGCTGACGCTGATGACCGCGAACAGCAGCGTCATCATCCACGGTCCGGTCCAGAACGGGCGTGGCCTCGGGTCCGGCAGCAATCGCGCCGAAATCATCGTGCCATCCGGCAGTTCGATGCCGATCTTGTGGGCATCGCCATCCGGCGCGAGCATAACGATCCGATAGCCGGCGCCGAGATGCCGATGCAGCATGCGCTTTTCGAAGCTCGGCGTATCGTTGGCCGATGCGACGTCCGAGCCCGGCGGCAGAGGTGCGATGTCGAGTTGCGGAAAGGCGCGGGCGATGTCGGCCAATAGCCGCGGTCGTTCCGCCGGCGAGGCTGAGCCCAGCAACTGGATCGAAGCCGCGATCTGGCTGTGGCCGTGGTCGATCGCGGGCTCGGCCTGGTCGGGCCGGTGGATCAGGAAGACGGCGGTGATGATCACATGCAGGGTCACGACCGACGCGAGCACCAGCGCTGCGATCTGTCCGCTGATTCCCCTGAGGTTGAAAAAGCCAGCCAGCTTCATGATTTGTCGCCGGTGGAAACCGCGACCGCTTCCACCGTCGGGGTGAACATGTAGCCGCCCGAGCGCACCGTCTTGATCATGGTGGCATCCTGCGGATCGGTTTCGATCTTGCGCCTGATACGGCTGACCAGCACGTCGATGCTGCGTTCGAACGAGCCGGAGCTTCGTCCCTGGGTCAGATCGAGCAGGCTGTCGCGCGACAGCACGCGGCCGGGCCGCTCGCAGAAGGTTCGCAGCAGGTCGAACTCGGCGCTCGTCATCGCCACCCGCGCGCCTTCCGGGTTGCGCAACTCGCGCAGCCTGAAATCGATCCGCCATCCGAGAAAGCCGAGGGTAGTCGCGCCATTGGTGGCGCTGATGGTCTGGGCGGCGGCCTGGCGGCGAAGCACGGCGTTGATCCGGGCCAGCAGCTCGCGCGGATTGAACGGCTTGGCGAGATAGTCGTCGGCGCCCATCTCCAATCCCAGGATACGATCGAGATCCTCGCCGCGCGCGGTGAGCATGATGATCGGCACCTGCGATTCGGTCCGCACCTTGCGGCACAGGCTGAGGCCATCCTCGCCGGGCAGCATCACGTCGAGGATCAGGAGGTCGACCCGCTGGTCGGCCATCGCGCGCGCCATTTCGCGTCCGTCGGACGCCGCCGCCACGTTGCAACCATTGCCACGCAGATATTTGGCGATGAGCGACCGCGTCTCGCGGTCGTCCTCTACTACAAGGATGTTCGGTGATGCCGTGGCCATGCGGACCTTTGACTGTGATGCGGGGAGAAATGACGAAAGGTTTTTGTTTCCGGATATTTCTGACGCGTTCGGCGTAACCTCAGGCAACATCATTGTAGGGCGATAAAAAGGTCTCGTTAAGGGGCCTAACCTTACCGTTGCGTTATCTTAGAAGAACCTTTGGAGCCATCATGACCTCAATTTCTGCGACCTCCAGCAGTAATTACCAGTCGCCTCTCCAGCTGCTGCAGGCCGAGCTGCAATCGGAAGTCAATTCCGGCGCCGTCAGTTCGTCCGACCAGAGCGCGCTGTCTTCGGCACTGACCGACATCAACTCCTCGCTACAGGGCGGAGCCTCAAGTAGCTCGAGCAGCACCAGCACGACATCTCCCGGCGATATCCAGTCCAAGATCAACAGCCTGATCCAGGGCGAAGTCACGAGCGGCAAGCTGACATCAGCGCAAGCCACCGAGCTGCAGGGCGTCTTCCAGAATGCGTTCGCCAACGGCCCCGGCAGCACCGGATCGACCGGCAGCACCGCGGATGCTTCCGCCACAGCCGCGCTTGCCGGCGCGTCTGGCGGACCGGGCGGTGCGGGTGGACCGCCCCCGGGTGGTCCCGGCGGCGCGGGCGGCGCTCACCATGGCCATCACGGTGGCCACGGCGGCGCGTCATCCGCGAGCAGTTCGTCGTCCACGAGCAGCAGCTCGTCATCGACCAGCTCAAGCAGCTCATCGGACACCAGTTCGGCGACATCGGCGCTTGAGCAGTTTCTCCAGTCCTTGCAGGATTCGCTGTCGTCCTCGTCATCGACCTCCTACAACGCGACCGGGAGCTCCACTTCCGCCAGCGACGGCAGTTCGTCGTTTTCGGCGCTGCTGATCAATTACCAAACCTGACCTCAAGCCAGTTTCCCCGCCGACGCACACACGGCGCACAAGGCGATTATTCTTCCCAGAAAGGGAAGGATGATTGTCGTTATTCGGCCTAGGTTTGCTGGAACCCGGTTGCGATTGGCACGTTAGTCCGGTCCATCAACCCGTCGGGGAGGATGATGATGACCGACGTCATGACCAGGCCACATCAGTTGATTGCCAGCGATCGGGTCGAAGGCACCGCGGTGCGGCGGCCGAACGGCGACAAGATCGGCCACATCGAACGGCTGATGATCGACAAGATCAGCGGCAAGGTGTCCTACGCGATCCTGAGCTTCGGTGGCTTCCTCGGCATGGGAACTAATTTGTTGCCGCTGCCGTGGGCGCGGCTGAGCTACAATCCGCGCTTCGAGGCTTACCAGCTCGACATCGATGACGACGAACTCAGGCGTGCCCCGTCATTCCGTGCCGACAAGGATTTCGACTGGGGTGATCGCTCGCAGGAAACCGAATTGCATCGCTACTACGGAATTCCGCCGTACTGGGGCGGCTTCTGACCGCGCGTTCGGGCAAGACGCCACGGGCATTGTGTAGGCGGCGATAACGCCGTGCGCGACGAACGCGATGTTCCGCGGAACTTTCGAAAATAATTCACATCGCGAATTCTGAAAATGCGATTCCGTGACCGGAACGGCCACGGTGCCAGCGTGTTTTCTTAGGACCATTTCATCTCAAGGGAGAGACATCATGTTTACTAAATCTGTTGCGGCCGGTTTGGCCGGTACCGCGTTGTTTGCCACGGTTGCGTTCGCACAGACTTCGACGACAACGACCGATCGCGCCAATATGACGCCGGCGGCGGCATCGCATTCGTCGTTCCAGGGTGATTGGCGTACCTCGAAAGTCGTTGGCCTCAGCGTCTATAACGACAACAACGAGAATGTCGGCTCGATCAATGATCTCTTGACCGACAGAAGCGGTAATATCAAGGCGGCGGTGATCAGCGCCGGCGGCGTGCTCGGTGTCGGCGCGCACCTCGTCGCGGTCCCCTTCGACAAGGTAAAATTCGTCAACGAGCCGGTGGCCAATACCGGCACCGCGGGTGCGACCAACACCGTGGGAACCAAGCCGACAGCGTCGTCGACGACAACCACGGGTGCGGCCACCGGTAACGACGCCGCCACCGCGCCCCAGCGCAATCCCTGGTACCCCGATCACGCGGTGTACAACGCGACCAAGGATGAGCTGAAGGCGATGCCTGAGTTCAAATATTCGACCGAATAAATTCGGATTAGCCGTTGAAAGCGATGCTCAAATGAAGCGCCCGGCTTTGCCGGGCGCGTTTCATTTGTATCGATGCAGCAGCGCTCGTGCGTGCTTAAGCCGATGACCAAGTTTGGCCGCGGGCTCACCGCGACCTGACGCGCTTCCAATCGGCTGCAACGCGGGCTAACGCCTGAAAGACCCGTAATATCAATTCCCAGCTAAACGCAGGCGAAAATATGATGAGTGAATCCGCGAATCTCCGATTAATCAGACTTGCGGTACCGGTATCGGTCGCATTGCTCGTGCTGGCTGCCATCTTGACGCTATGGAACTTCGCTTCTTCGGCGGCGGATCGAGCTCGAATTGCCGCTGAGAACCGGGTGGTGCTTTCACTTGAGCGGCTTTTGTCCGCGACGCTGGATATTGAAACAGGTAGTCGAGGATATGCTCTGGCGGGCCAGGACGAATTTCTGGAACCGTACCGCTCTTCGCTGGCCACGCTGACAGAGGTCGAAACTAACGCGAAAGCCTCCTGGACATTGAGTGATCGGGAAGCCAGCAAGCTGAATGCCCCGTTCAGTATGATTGACCAAGAGCGGCTCTCGGCCGCGCGGATAGTGGCGATCCGCGACAGCGGCGGCATTGCCGCTGCGCAGCAGCTTGCTCCGCTCGAACAGGGCAAGACGAACATGGATGCCATTCGCGCATCGATTCTAGGGTTGCAAAATCAGGCAAACGATAGCGGCCTGGAAGTCGAACGGAGAGAGCGACGTCGTTCCCTGCTGCTGACGCTCATCGCCTCCCTTACGGCGTTCGCGGCTTGCGGCTGTCTTGGGTGGCTGGCATGGGTCCGTCGGCAGCAGGCGGCGACCGTCTCGTACGAGCTCGAGGGAATGGGCGACCGTTTTCGGACCTTGGCGGATAACATGCCGCAATTGGCCTGGATGGCGGACAAATCAGGGCAGATTTATTGGTATAACAGGCGCTGGTACGACTACACAGGCCTGTCCGATGCCGATCTGCGGAAAGACGGCTGGAAGAAGGCTCACGATCCCGAGATGGTCGAAGGCGTTTCCGAGCGGTTCGTCACCGCGATCAAGACCGGCGAGGACTGGCAGGATACCTTTCCGCTGCGCCGTCACGACGGCGAGTATCGCTGGTTTCTGTCCCTGGCGGAGCCGATCCGGGACGCGAAAGGAGACATCGTTCGCTGGTTTGGCACCAACACCGATGTGACTGAACAGCGTCTGCAACGCGAGGAACTGGCGGAAGCCCGCGATACCGCCGAGGAAGCCAACAGGGCCAAGAGCCAGTTTCTGGCCAATATGAGTCACGAACTTCGTACACCGCTAAGCGCGGTTATTGGTTACAGCGAGATGCTCGAAGAAGAGGTCGAGGAAATGGGTCAACAGCATCTGTTGGCCGACCTTTCGAAAATTAAGTCGAACGCGCGGCATCTTCTTAGCTTGATCAATGACGTACTCGATATCTCGAAGATCGAAGCCAACAAGATGGAGATTTACAGCGAAACATTCGACGTCGCCCACATGACCAGGAACGTTGCCGCAACAGTAGGATCGCTGATGGGAAAAAAGCAGAATGCATTCGTTTTGAATGTCTCCGAAGATCTCGGAACGATGCACAGTGACGTCGTGAAAATCAGGCAAGTGCTCATCAACCTTCTGAGCAATGCCGCCAAATTCACCGAGAACGGCGAGGTCGGTCTCGAGGTGCGACGGCAGGTCCAGGCTGACGGCGATCTGATGGTTTTTGCCGTGCGCGACACCGGCCTTGGAATGACCGAGGAGCAGGTCGCAAAATTGTTTCAACGTTTTACCCAAGCCGACGTGTCGACTACCCGGCGGTTTGGCGGAACTGGTCTCGGTCTCGCGATCACGAAGGCATTCACCGACATGCTCGGCGGCCAGATTTCGATTGCGAGCCAGCCCGGAAAAGGTTCCCGTTTCGAAGTTGCGTTTCCGGTCGATGCGACACTTTCGACCGCCGATACATCCGATGTCAGTTCCGCACCGGCGCACGGCGGCGGAGGCGATCTCGTGCTGGTGATCGACGACGATCATGCGACACGTGATCTTCTCTCGCGGTTTTTGTCGAAGGAAGGTTTCGCCGTTCGCGTGGCCGAGGATGGCCGGTCCGGTCTGGCGCTTGCGAAAGAGCTCAAGCCCGGTGTTATCCTGCTAGACGTGACGATGCCGCGCATGGACGGATGGTCGGTGCTGCGCAGCCTGAAGGAAGATCCCCATCTGTCGGCGATTCCCGTCGTGATGTGCACGATCATCGACGAGCAAAATCTTGGTTTTTCGCTGGGAGCATCGGACTATATTTTGAAGCCGGTCAACTGGGAGCATTTGAAAGAGGTGCTCGCGCGCGTGCAAAAAGATGCCGCGAAGGGCGATGTTCTCGTCGTGGAAGACGACGAGGATACGAGATCGCGGATTCGGGGCCTGCTGGCCAAAGACGGCTGGACCGTCACCGAAGCGGAGAATGGCCGCGCGGCACTGCAAGCAGTGGCCAATCACATGCCGTCCGTGGTGCTGCTCGATCTCAATATGCCCGAAATGGACGGTTTTACCTTTCTGCGGCAGTTTCGGGCTTCCACACACTACGCCGCGATACCTGTGATCGTGATGACCGCCCGCGATCTGTCGGTCGGCGAACGGGCTGAGTTGAAGGGCGGCGGGGCCCGTATCCTTCAAAAAGGCAAGGTGGGAATGCGCGAACTGGTCGAGCAGCTTCGGGCAGTGTCTTCACCCAAGTCCGTACCCGAGTCCGTCTCGTCCAGCGCGACAGCTGGCTGATCCGATGGATATCAAGATCGACCGGCAACTCAGGCGCAGCTTGCCTCTCTTCATTGCGCTGGCGGGCGTGTTGCTGATCCTGGCGGCAGCTACCATCCTTCGGCTTGGAAGAGATGTGTTTGTGCCCGTGGCGCTTGCGGTGTTGCTCAGCTTTGTGCTGGCGCCGGGAGTTCGTCAATTGCAACGGCTCGCTGTGCCACAGGGCATCGCAGTTCTGACCACGGTCGTACTCGCCTTTGCGCTGATCGCCGGCCTGATGGTTGTCGCCGGCAACCAGCTTGCAGGTCTGGGGGCCGAGTTGCCCCGCTACCAAACGACCGTTCGCGAAAAGATCGGCAGGCTGGGCGGAGCAGGTGCTTCCAGCGGCACCATCAACCGGGCATTCGAGGCTTTCGAGGAAACTGGCAATGAGCTGAGAAATCTGGGCGGATCGGCCGTTACCGATGCGAACTCGTCAAATGACCCGGCGCGGAAGCCGATGACTGTCATCGTTCAAGATGGCAACGGATTGTTTGGCACGCTTGGCCTGGTGATTTCGCCGTTATTGCATCCGCTGACTACCGCCGCCCTCGTACTCTTGCTGGTCGTTTTCGTTTTGGCTTCACGCGAGGATCTTCGAAACCGGCTGGTGCGGCTGGTCGGTACCGACGATATTCAACGGACCACAGTCGTGATCGACGATGCCGCGGCACGGTTGAGCCGTCTGTTCCTCGCGCAGATGCTGCTGAATACCGGCTTTGGAATTGTGGTGGCCGCCGGCCTCTGGCTGATCGGAATCCCAAGTCCGGTGCTGTGGGGAATTTTTGCCGGCATCATGCGCTTTATCCCCTATGTCGGCGGAATCGCGGGTGTGATCCCGCCGCTGCTGCTGGGTCTCGCGGTCGATCCGACATGGTCGATGTTTTTGTGGACCTTGACACTGTTTCTTATCATCCAGCCGCTGAGTGGCCAGGTCATCGAACCGCTGCTGATTGGTCGGCGTACCGGGCTGGCGCCGATTGCGATCGTTTTATCCGCGACGATTTGGACGTTTCTCTGGGGCCCCATCGGCCTGATCTTGTCGACACCATTGACGGTGTGCCTCGTTGTATTGGGACGTCATATCGGCAATCTTGAATTTCTGGACATTATGCTCGGCGACCGTCCGGCATTGTCGCCGCCACAGCTTTTCTATCAACGCATGTTGGCCGGAGATCCTATCGAAGCGGTCATCAAGGCGAAAGAATTCTTGCGTGAACGCGCCCTCGCCACCTACTACGACGAGGTCGCGCTGGAGGGCCTCCGCCTTGCCCATCAGGATATCGCTCGTGGACGAATCTTGCCGGAGCGGCAGAAGCGCCTGCTTCACACCACCGAAAGGCTGATCGCCCAATTGGAAACCGTTCGCGACCCCCGGCCCAAGGGTGGTCAGGTCAGCGCGGAAGCAGAAGCGGCGGTCATCGCCGCGGGACCCGACCAGGCGGCCGCCACGCAGGTGCTTTCACGCCTCGACCTGGTCGCGGATTGGCAGGGCGACATCCCGGTGGTGTGCTTCGCCAAGCCGAATACGCTGGATGAGGTGATCGGCAAAATGCTGGCGCAAGTATTGAAGAAACACGGGATCAATGCCGTTACCGTATCGAGCGCGCAAGGGCTCGATCAGATGCAGGGGGCTGCGGCCGGCGTGCGCATGATATTCCTGTCGTTTGTCGACCCGTTGAGTACGCTTCACCTGCGCCACGCCGTTCGCCTGGCTCGCCGGCAGTTCCCCGGCGCGGTGGTGGCGCTTGGAATCTGGCGGGAACGAGATGTTGTGATGGGTCGACAACTCTCGCGCGTTGCGCGATGCGACGTATTGGCACCGACGATAGGCGTTGCGTTGTCCGCGGTTATCCATGCTGCTCGTTCACCAAGCACACTTCAGAATGCCGCCGTGCCGATCCGTAATATAGCTTAGTGGATCGATTCCATAAAACCGGTCTGTTCACACTCGAACTTGGTGCGCTGCTCCTCAGGATGAAGAAGAAGCGTTCTGATATGATCCAAAACGTCTAAAGCGCAGATCTGGATACTAGGCCGCGGCGCCCGCCGTTAAGAGTGCTTCGATCTGCGTTAAAAGCTTGGCGAAGTCTATCGGCTTGGGATGGTAGTCGTCGCATCCAGCGGCGAGTGCTTTTTCCTTGTCGCCTGACATGGCATGAGCCGTGAGCGCAATGATCGGCACCCGTGCCGATTCAGCCGCCGATTTGATCATGCCCGCTGCCGTCCAGCCATCCAGGATCGGCAGGTTCATGTCCAGCAAAATGATGTCCGGCCGCTCGGCGCGGGCCTTTTCCACCCCCTGTTGCCCGTCCGTCGCTACGACGACGTCGTAGCCACGCCTTTTCAGGCGCCGGGACAGAAAGTCCCAGATTTCCTCGTGGTCTTCCACGAGCAGCACCCGTTTCATTTGGACCTCCAAGTGAGAACCCTGCAGCGTCCCAAATTGCTGCCGTGCCGTTCCAACTGAACGGCCGTCACATAGTTCCGAGATGCCGGATTTTGCTCCGTACCACCCCACTGGGTGAAAACGTCGCGTTCGATCAATGATCTCTTGACCGACAGAAGCGGGAATACCGAGGCGGCGGTGATCAGCGCGGGCGGCGTGCTCGGTGTCGGCGCGCACCTCGTTGCGGTCCCCTTCGACAAGGTCAAATTCGTCAACGAACCAGTGGCGACCGAATAAGGCTGCGCTCTAACGTCGCAAGCCGACGCTCTAGCATTGGTACAGATCCTGGATAGCCGGACGGGGCGCTCCCGTTCGGCTATTTGCGTGAAGCGATGCCTCATCCGGCGAAATCCGCAACATGCTGCGCCGCATCCTATCGGCGCCGAACGCCTGATGTTAGGCTGGCGCGCGGCAGGAGCACCTGCGTCCTGCCCCAGGGAGGACGACATGAGCGAGAGCGTCTACAAGGTTATCGAGTTGATCGGGACCAGTGAAGAGTCCTGGGAAAAGGCCGCCAAGGCGGCCATCGACAGAGCCGGAAAATCCCTTCGCGATCTTCGTGTCGCCGAGGTCGTCAAGCTCGACTTGCAACTCGACGCCAAGGGCAAGATCGAGGCCTACCGCGCCAAGCTGAATGTCTCGTTCAAGTTCGAGGATTAGCAGACGCGCACAGTTACTGAAGTAATCGAGCAGGCCGCGCGGGATGCAAAGTAACATCGAAGGCGGCAAGATGAGGGATTGCTGATAGGGCGCCCGTCGGGGTGTGATCAGATCGAACGGCGCAGCGTGATCCGGGTCAACTCCGACGGGCGTCCGAGCCGCAGCGCAAAGCCAGGCCAAAGCGCGGTGCCGTTGTTCACATACAAAGTCATTCCATCGACGTCGTACCGGCCCGAGACGTATCCGGCGTTGGCACGCGCCGTCAACCGATCTAATCCGACGACCATGCCGCCGTGGGTATGGCCGGAAAGCTGCAACGCCACGCCGGAAGCAGCGGAACGCCGCGCTTCTCTCGGCTGATGATCGAGCAAGATGACTGGCGCACCTGGCGGCGCGCCCTTCAGGGCGGCGGCGAGATCCGGAGCGGGGTGGCCGGAATGCAACGCCGACAGATCGGTGACGCCGGCCAGCACCAGCTTGCCGCCCGCGCGGTCGAGTACAGCGTGATCGTTCTCGAGCACGCGCATCCCCATCGCGGCGTAGTGCGCCATCCACTCCTGGTAGCTGAAGAAGTATTCGTGATTGCCGGGTATGACGTATACGCCGTCTGGTGCGCGCAACTCACGCAGCGGCTCGATGTCCGCACGCCGCGCCGCCAGAGAGCCGTCGATCAGATCACCGGTCACCACGATGAGGCTTGCGCCCAGGCTGTTCGCGCGCTTCACGACGGCACGCGCCCATTTGGCGGGGAAGAGGCGACTGATGTGGAGGTCCGTCAGTTGAAGCA
>Ga0302314_10019644_pt1 | contig 11210 bp, 8 predicted proteins | sample III_Palsa_N2_3_FD_200533 | JGI IMG/M metagenome (GOLD analysis project Ga0302314, IMG submission 200533) | Peat permafrost microbial communities from Stordalen Mire near Abisko, Sweden - III_Palsa_N2_3 | ecosystem: Environmental > Terrestrial > Soil > Palsa > Peat permafrost | place: Sweden... | reverse complement strand
GGCAAACGCAGCGAGGCCTTCACTGCCACGGAGGTCGCCGACGAGGAGAAGGCGCCGGTGCTGCGCGCGTATCTGAAGCGCTGGAAGTTCGAGGTGGGCGTGTTCTTCGACGGGGTCGGACCCGATTCCTCGGAGGATGAGCTGCGCGGCGCGGCGCCGAAGCACCCGGTGTTCCGGTTAGACACATCGCCGCGCGCGCCCAACGGTTAGCCTTCCCGGCCTGATGACGAGTTCTGGGCGCGCGCCTATTGGGGTGATCGGTACCGGCTATGTCGGGCTGGTGACCGCTGCTGGCTTTGCTGAGCTTGGTAGTGAGGTGTATTGCGTGGACATCGATGCGGAGAAGATTGAGCGGTTGCGCCGTGGCGAGGTGCCGATCTATGAGCCGGGTTTGGAGCAGTTGCTGGCGCGTAACAAGGATCGGCTGCATTTCTCGACTGATCTCGCGGGGGCGTTGGAGCATGCAAGGTTGCTGTTTGTGGCGGTGGGGACGCCGCCGACGTATTCGGGTGATGCTGATCTGTCCGCGGTGCATGCGGTGGTGGATGCGATCCCTGCCTCGGATCGGCATGCGTTGGTGATGAAGTCGACGGTGCCGTGTGGCACGGGTGCGGCGATCCGGCGTGGGTTCGGGGAGCGCGGCAAGGACGGGCTGCGCTATGTGTCTTGCCCTGAGTTTTTGAAGGAGGGCTCGGCCGTGGAGGACTTCCTGCACCCCGATCGGGTGGTCGTGGGTGATGAGGGTGACTGGGCGGGGGATGCGGTGGTCGAGTTGTATGAGCCGCTGCGGGCGCCGTTGGTGCGTACGGATATCGCGAGTGCGGAGATGGTCAAGCTCGCCTCGAATGCGTTCCTGGCGACGAAGATCTCGTTCATCAATGAGATCGCGAACGTTTGCGAGGAGACCGGGGCGGATGTGGTCGAGGTCGCGCGTGGGATGGGCTTGGACGACAGGATCGGGCCGAAGTTCCTGCAGGCCGGGATCGGCTTCGGCGGGAGCTGTTTCCCGAAGGATGTGGATGCGCTGAAGCAGCTCGCGGGTAACAGTGGCTATCACTTTCAGCTGTTGACGGCGGTGATCGAGGTCAACGAGCTGCAGAAGCGAAGGGTGATCGGGAAGCTGCACAAGCACTTGGGTGGCTTGGTCGGTAAGCGCGTGGCGTTGCTCGGGTTGGCGTTCAAGCCGAACACCGATGACATGCGTGAGGCTTCCTCGCTGGTGCTCTCCGCACGGCTAAACGCGGACGGCGCGACGGTCACCGCGTGTGATCCCGTCGCTGAGGAGCAGGCGCGTAAGCTCGTCAGCGGCATCAGCTTCGCCGACTCTCCACTGGACGCGGTCGCCGATGCGGACGCTGTGGTCTTGGTCACCGAGTGGCCCGAATTCATCGACCTGGACTGGCAGACGGTCGCACAGGCGATGCGGGGCACGCTCGTGATCGACGGACGCAACGCCCTGAACGCCGACGCCGTACGCGATGCTGGCCTGACCTACGAGGGAATCGGTCGACGCTGATGCAAGCCGTAATCCTCGTCGGCGGAGAGGGCACGCGTCTGCGTCCCCTGACATCGACCGTGCCCAAGCCGGTTGTGCCGCTGGTCGACCGGCCGTTCATCTCGTTTATGCTCGAGTGGCTACAGGGACATGGAATCGACGACGTGATCATGTCGTGTGGTTTCCTCGCCACGAGCGTGCGTAACGTGCTCGGCGACGGCTCGGGAATGGGGATCAAACTGCGCTTCGTCGAGGAGCCCGACCCGCGCGGCACCGCGGGCGCGCTCAAGTTCGCCGAGTCGCTGCTGGACGAGCGCTTTCTGATGCTCAACGGCGACGTGCTGACCGACATCGACCTGACGGGACAGATCGCCCAGCACGAGCGCACCGGTGCGAAGGCGACGCTTGCACTGGCGCCCGTCGCCGACCCGAGCGCCTACGGGCTGGTGCACCTCAACGAGGACCGCTCTGTCAAGGACTTCGTCGAGAAGCCGAGCTCCGACAGGATCGACACGAACCTGATCTCAGCCGGCGCCTACGTACTGGAGCGCGAGATCCTCGAGCTCGTCCCGCCGAATCGCAACGTCTCGATCGAGCGCGAGGTGTGGCCGGCGCTGATCGGCGCCGGGCTGTACGGCTTCCCGGCAGACGCCTACTGGCTGGACATCGGCACGCCCGAGCGCTATCTGCAGGGCACGTTCGACATCATCGAGGGCAACGTCGACACGGCGGTGCGCGCGCGGCTCGGCGAGAGCTGGCTGGCAGTCGCCCAGGACACGGAGGTCCACGGCCGCGTGATCCCCCCCGCGGTGATCGAGCGCGGCGTGCACATCGCCCCGGGAGCCCACGTCGGCAGCCTGGTCGTGCTCGGCGAGAACGTACGCGTTGGTCCTGGCAGCACGGTCGAGCGCTCGGTGATCCTCAGCGGCGCGGAGATCGGGGCAAATTGCACGCTGCGCGACTGCATCATCGCGGCGGGTTGCCGTGTCGGCGATGGCAGTCGTATCGAAGGCGGTGCGGTACTCGGCGAGGGCGTAACGGTGGGGGCGGACAACACGATCGCCCACGGTGCGCGTATCTTCCCGGGCGTGACTTTGCCCGACAGCGCGATCAAGTTCTAATGAGCACACCGCAGACCACCCCTCCCGACGCGGCGCCGACTCCTGGCTCAGGAGCCCTCTCGCGCGAGGCGATCGCCGAGGTGGACACGACGGGTCAGCTGGGCGACGTGCTCGCGCTGCCAGAGCATTTGCGCGACGCCCTGTGGCGCGTGGAGTCGGCGATCATGCAGGACTGGGACACCTCGGCGGGGCTGGTCGTGGCGGGGATGGGCGGCTCGGCGATCGGCGGCGCGCTCGCCCGCGCGGCGCTGGGGGACCACGCCTCGCGGCCGATCTTCGTGACCCGCGCCTACGGCCTGCCGCCGTGGACGACGCCGGACACGATGGTGCTGTGCGCGAGCTACTCGGGCGATACCGAGGAGACGCTCGCCTGCTACGAGTCGGCGGGAGCGCTCGGCGCGCGGCGCATGGTCGTGACGACGGGCGGGCGCCTGGCGGAGATGGCGCGCGAGGACGGCGTGCCAGTGATCCCGCTGCCCGGCGGCTTTCAGCCGCGCGCGGCGGTCGCCTACATGACGGTCGCGGCGCTCGAGGTGGCGGCGCTGTGCGGCGCCGGGCCGCGGCTGACCTCGGAGATCGACGTGGCCGCATCGCACACCGAGCAACTGGTGGCCGAGTGGGGGCCCGATGCGGGCGAGGACTCGCTCGCGAAGACGCTCGCCCGCGGCCTGCACGGCACGATCCCCGTCGTCGCTGGGGCCGGCCTGACGACGCCGATCGCCTACCGCTGGAAGACGCAGATCAACGAGAACGCCAAGCAGCCGTGCTTCTCGCACGAGCTGCCGGAGCTCGACCACAACGAGCTCGTCGGCTGGGAAGGCGCCGGTGAGCTCGGCCGCCTCTCAGCTGTATTTCTCGACGATTCCGACGCGCATCCGCGCGTGAAGGAGCGGATGGCGCTGACCGAGCGGCTGATCGCCCCCAACGCCGCGGCGAGCTTTCATCTGGAGACGCGCGGGGAGACCACGATCGAGCGCGTGATCTCGCTCGTGTTGCTCGGCGATCTCGTCTCGATCTACCTCGCTGCGCTGCGTGGTGTGGATCCGGGCCCGGTGCGTCTGATCGAGCAGCTCAAGTCCGAGCTCGCGGCGGGCTGAAAACACGCCTGGCCGCGGCGGCGTGTGCTAGCGTCCCCGGCGGCCGAGGAGCGCTGCGACGGGCTGCTTTCCGCCACGCTCGGCCTCCCTCTTGCAGCAAGGGCGCTCGTCTGACCTACAGGAGAATTTTGTCATGTCAGTAATGACTCCCCCCGCTGTTGCCACAGACACCGACTTCAAGGTCGCCGACCTTTCGCTCGCCGCCTTCGGGCGCAAGGAGATCACGCTCGCCGAGCACGAGATGCCGGGCCTGATGGCGATCCGGCGCGAGTTCGCCGCCGAGCAGCCGCTACAGGGCGCGCGGATCATGGGCTCGCTGCACATGACGATCCAGACCGCCGTCCTGATCGAGACGCTGACGGCGCTCGGCGCCGAGGTGCGCTGGTGCAGCTGCAACATCTTCTCGACCCAGGATCATGCGGCCGCGGCGGTCGCGGTCGGGCCCGAGGGCACGCCGGAGGATCCTCAGGGAATCCCCGTGTTTGCCTGGAAGGGTGAGACGCTCGAGGAGTACTGGTGGTGCACCGAACAGGCAATTCTGTGGCCGGGAGAGAGCGGCCCCAACATGATCCTGGACGACGGCGGCGACGCGACGCTGCTCGTGCACAAGGGCACCGAGTACGAGGCGGCCGGCGCCGTGCCCGATCCGGCGGGCGGGGAGGCGGGTGGGAATCCATACTCCGAGGAGCTCGGCGTGATCCTCTCGCTGCTGACCCGGTCGCTGACCGAGGACCCGCAGCGCTGGACGAAGCTTGGCGAGGGCGTCAAAGGCGTGACCGAGGAGACGACGACGGGCGTGCACCGGCTCTACCAGATGGTCGAGTCGGGCGAGCTGCTGTTCCCGGCGATCAACGTGAACGACTCGGTGACGAAGTCGAAGTTCGACAACCTCTACGGCTGCCGGCACTCGCTGATCGACGGCATCAACCGCGCGACCGACGTGATGATCGGCGGCAAGGTCGCCGTGATCTGCGGCTTCGGCGACGTCGGCAAGGGCTGCGCGGAATCGCTGCGCGGCCAGGGTGCGCGCGTGGTGATCACGGAGATCGACCCGATCTGCGCGCTGCAGGCGGCGATGCAGGGCTATGAGGTCAAGACGCTTGCGGAAGTGGTCGACAGCGCGGACATCTTCGTGACGACGACCGGCAACAAGGACATCATCACTGCCGCCGACATGGCCAAGATGAAGCACCAGGCGATCGTCGGCAACATCGGGCACTTCGACAACGAGATCGACATCGCGGGGCTAACACAGACCGACGGGATCGAGCGCGTTAACATCAAGCCGCAGGTCGACAAGTGGGTCTTCCCCGACGGGCACGCAATCATCATGCTCTCCGAGGGACGCCTGCTGAACCTGGGCAACGCCACGGGGCACCCGAGCTTCGTGATGTCCAATTCGTTCACGAACCAGACGATTGCCCAGATCGAGCTGTTCACGAAGAACGGCGAGTACTCCAAGAAGGTCTACGTGCTGCCGAAGCACCTCGATGAGAAGGTCGCTCACCTGCACCTCGATGCGCTCGGCGTGAAGCTGACAAAGCTGACCGACGAGCAGGCCGCCTACATCGGCGTCCCGGTCGACGGGCCGTACAAGGCCGATCACTACAGGTATTAGTCGCGTTATGAAGGCGATGGTCCTCGCAGCCGGGCTCGGCACCCGGCTGCGCCCGCTGACGTACGAGATCACCAAGCCGATGGTGCCGGTGCTCGACCGGCCGGTGATGGCGCACATCCTCGATCTGCTCGACCGGCATTCCTTCGAGGATGTGATCGCCAACCTGCATTACTTCCCCGAGACGATCCGCGAGCACTTCGGCGATCGTCTGGAGTACCGGTTCGAGCCCGAGCTGCTCGGCACCGCCGGGGGCGTGCGCGCCTGCGCTGAGTTCTTCGGCGAGGAGCCGTTCCTCGTGATCTCCGGCGACGCGCTCACCGACATCGACCTTGGCGCGTTCGTCGCCCGGCACAAGGCGAGCGGCGGGATCGCGACGCTCGCGGTCAAGCGGGTGGACGACACGCGCGAGTTCGGGGTCGTGCTGCACGACCGCGAGGGGCGGATCACGGGTTTTCAGGAGAAGCCGACACCCGAGGAGGCACTCTCAGACCTCGGCAACTGCGGCATCTACATCTTCGATCCGCGGATCTTCGACTACTTCCCCGAGCGGCCGTTCGTCGACTGGGCCCAGGACGTGTTCCCGGCGCTGCTCGAGAACGACGTGCCGTTCCACATCCACGAGGTCGGCGAGTACTGGAACGATGTTGGGTCCTTGAGCGAGCTGCGTCAAGGCACGTTTGACGCGCTCGAGGGCAAGCTGCATCTGGAGATGGCGGGGAAGGAGGTCAGCCCCGGCGTGATCCTCGCCGGCGAGCGGGCCCTGCCACAGGATCTCGAGATACAGGGCCCCATGTGGATCGGCCACGACGTCTCGATCGGCGCGGGCGTGCGCCTGATGGGGCCGGTCGTGCTCGGCGACGACGCGCGCGTCGGCGCTAAGGCGCAGCTGCGGGAAAGCATCGTCTTCCCCGGCACCGAGGTCGCTGAGGAGTCGATCCTGATCGGCGCGATCGCTGGGCACAGCGGCATCCTGCAGAGCATGCGTTCGCCCGCTAAAGCGAACTGAAGAAACAATGGACATCCGCCTCCGGCAGGCGTAGCATCGGTGACCATCTCCAAAACCAGCCGACGAAGGAGCCGTGATGCAGATTGACATCAAGGGTCGCAACGTTCCGGTCACCGACGAGATTCGCGAGCACGCGAAACGTCGCTTGGATAAGGTCGCGCGTCAGGTCTCAGACCTCGCCCGCCTGGAGATTGAGATCTTCGAGGAGCGCAACCCCTCGATTGCGGAGCGTGAGGTCGTGGAGGCGACGCTGTACCTGAAGGGCGTGACGCTGCGCGCGCACGACGCTTCGCGCGAGATGGGGCACTCGCTGAACCTCGTGGTCGACGAGCTGGCGCGCCAGGTCAAGCGTCATCGGGACAAGCGTCGCAAGCGCCGCGAGGCGCACGCGATGGCGACCCAGCTGAAGTCTGCTCGCGCGGCGCTGTAGACGCGGCTCCTCACGCGCCTGAAACGCTAATCTGGGGATGTGTCCCCATCTCTGCTCGATCGCGCGCTGAACGTCGGCGAGGCGAAGAAGTTCAAGTCCTACCAGAAGCGTGTTGCGCTGATCAACGCGTTCGAGGGCGAGGTCGAACACGACTCTGACGCGGAGCTGCGCGAGCGGATGGACGCGATGCGCGCGCGCGCGGCCGAAGGCGAGTCGCTCGACGATCTGCTGCCGGAGTGCTTTGCGGTCGTGCGCGAGACGGGCAAGCGAACGATGGGGATGCGCCACTTCGACGTGCAGATGATCGGCGGGATGGTGCTGAACGACGGCGGTATCGCGGAGATGAAGACGGGCGAGGGCAAGACGCTCACGGCGACGCTCGCAGTGGTGCTGAACTCGCTGGCGGTGCGCGATCGCGCACCTCTCCACAAAGACTCCGCTGACCCAGACTTTCCGGACTACCCCGACCTCGTCGACCCCGACGTCGCGATCGATCCGGCGACCGTTGAAGAGTCGGAGTTCAACGGCTCCGGTGTCGCCGAGGGCTCGGACCGCAACGGTTCGGGTGCCGCCGGGCAAGACTCCACACAGGCGGCCTCCTCTGATCCGAACGCCGCAGCGAACGGGGCGCTCACCCGCAGGGGTGTGCACGTGGTCACCGTCAACGACTATCTCGCACGGCGCGACGCGGAATGGATGAAACCGATCTACGACGCGCTTGGCGTGAGCATCGGCGTGCTGCAGAACATGCAGCCGTACGACGAGAAGCAGCGCGCGTACGCGTGCGACGTGATCTACGGGACGAACTCCGAGCTGGGCTTCGACTACCTGCGCGACAACATGGCGAAGGACCTCTCCGAAAAGGTTCAGCGCGGGCACTACTTCGCGGTTGTGGACGAGGTCGACAACATCCTGATCGACGAGGCGCGCACGCCGCTGATCATCTCCGGTGCGCCCGAACAGGCGGCCGACCTGTACGTGAAGTTCGCGCGCTTGGCGCCGCGGATGACCGTGGGCAAGACGCCAGAAGGCATGGACCCGCGCGCGAAGAAGGGCTTTCTCGCGGACTTCGACTTCGAGATCGACGAGAAGCACAAGAGCGTCTCGATTACCGAGCAGGGCGTCGCGAAGGCCGAGAAATTCCTCGGCATCGACCATCTCTACCGCGCCGAGAACGGGCATCTGGTCAACCATCTGATCCAGTCGCTGCGGGCCGAGGCGCTATACAAGCGCGACGTCGACTATGCGGTGGTCGAGGGCGAGGTGAAGATCATCGACGAGTTCACCGGGCGGATCCTCGACGGGAGGCGCTGGTCGGAGGGGCTGCACCAGGCGATCGAGGCGAAGGAGGGCGTGAACGTCCAGGAGGAGAACCAGACGCTCGCGACGATCACCTACCAGAACTACTTCCGGCTGTACGACAAGCTCGCGGGCATGACCGGCACGGCGCTGACGGAGGCGACCGAGTTCATGAAGATCTACGAGCTGCCGGTCGTGCAGGTCCCGACGAACATGCCGATGGTCCGCGAGGACCGCAACGATCAGGTTTACAAGACCAAAGAGGGCAAGTGGAATGCTGTCGTCAACGAGATCGCTGCGCGCCACGAGAACAGCCAGCCCGTGCTCGTCGGCACGATCTCCGTGGAGGTCTCGGAGTTGCTATCCGAGCGATTGAAGAAGCGCGGGATCGAGCACGCGGTGCTGAACGCCAAGCCCGAGTACGCCGCGCGTGAGGCCGAGACCGTCGCCGAGGCGGGCCAGCCGGGCGCGGTGACGATCGCGACGAACATGGCGGGCCGCGGCGTTGACATCAAGCTCGGCGGCAACCCTGAGCACCTCGCCGGTCTGGAGCTCGCCAAGCAGGGGATCGGCCCTGAGCACGAGGAGCACGAGCCGCGCATGGCAGAGCTGCTGCCGGAGCTCGAGCAGCGCGTGGCCGAGGGCCGGGAACGCGTGATGGCGGCCGGCGGGCTGTTCATCTGCGGCACCGAGCGTCACGAGTCCAGGCGGATCGACAACCAGCTGCGGGGGCGCGCCGGGCGCCAGGGCGACCCGGGCGAGTCGCGGTTCTTCCTGTCGGCCGAGGACGACCTCGTGCGGCTGTTCGCGGGCGACCGCATCTACCGGATTCTCGACAAACTGGGTGGTGTCGACGAGGAGGGCAACGAGGAACCGATCGAGGCCGGGATGCTGTCGAAGCAGATCGAAAAAGCCCAGAAGAAGGTCGAGGAGCAGAACTTCCTACAGCGCAAACACGTGCTCGAGTACGACGACGTCGCCAACGAGCAGCGCCGCGTGATCTACGCCTACCGCGACGAGGTGCTCGAGGGCAAGCCGATCGGCGAGGAGGCGCGCCGCGAGGTCGTGAACACGATCGAGCGCACGATCGAGCAGTACACGCCCGGGGACTTCATGGAGGACTGGGACCTCGACGGCCTGTTCACGGCGCTCGGGCAGTTCTTCCCGCTCGACCTCTCAGACGAGGATCTCGACCCCGAGAAGGTCGACCGGATCTCGTTGACAGACCGTGTCACCGAGCTGGCGATCGAGCGCTACAACGCGCGCGAGCGAGAGCTCGGCGAGGAGTTGATGGGCGCGCTCGAGCGGTTCTTGCTGCTGGAGATCATCGACGAGCGCTGGCGCGAGCACCTGTTCGACATGGACTACCTGCGCGAGGGCATCCACCTGCGCGGCTTCGCCCAGCTCGACCCGTTGGTGGCGTACAAGAACGAGGCGTTCACGCTGTTCGGCGACCTGATGGGCAGCGTGTGGGCCGACTACACGAGGATGATCTTCAACGCGCAGGTCAACGTCGAAGGCCAGAACGGCGGCGGACAGGGCCAGCAGCCGGGCGGGCGGGATCCAATCCCCGCGTTTGCTCCTGGTGGCAGCTCAACCCGCGCGGGCCGGGTCTCATACTCTGGCGGGCAGAGCGCGATGGGCGCCGGTGCGATCGCGGCAGCCGCCGCGGCGGGTGGGGTGCAGGGCGGCGCGCAGGCCTACGCGGAGAACGGCGGCGAAGCCGAAGCGCTGCCTGTGGTCGAGCAGCGTGTTGTCGACCACGAGCATGAGGTCGGTCGCAACGACCCTTGCTGGTGCGGGTCGGGCAAGAAGTTCAAGAAGTGTCACGGAACCTAATGACGACCGCGCCCACCGAATCCACGCCCCAGCGCCTTGCCGCGATACGCGAGCAGCTGAAGCTGCTCGCGGACTATCTTTGACCCGCAAGAGCTGAAGGACCGCGCGGAGGCGCTCGAAGCGCAGATGGGGGCGCCGGGCTTCTGGGACGACGCCGAGGCCGCCGGGCTCCTCGGCGCTGAGCATTCGCGGGCGACGAAGCGGCTGGAGGAGTTCACATCGCTACAGAGCGACGTCGAGGATCTCGACGGTCTGATCGAGATGGCCGACGAGGACGCGTCTTTGCAGGGCGAAATCGACGAGCAGTTCGCCTCGGTCGAGGAGCGCCTAGCCGCGCTCGAGGAGCAGCGACTGTTCTCCGGCCGCTACGACCAGGGCGACGCGCTCGTGAGCGTGAACGCGGGCGCGGGGGGGACCGACGCGCAGGACTGGGCCGAGATGGTGCTGCGGATGGAGATGCGCTGGGCCGAGCGGCGCGGCTTCGAGGTCGAGCTGCTGGAGGCGAGCGCGGGCGAGGAAGCGGGGATCAAGTCGGCGACGTTCCAGGTGAAGGGCGAGAACGCCTACGGCCTGTTCGGCGCCGAGCGCGGCGTGCATCGCCTGGTGCGTCTGTCCCCGTTCGACTCCGCGCACCGCCGCCAGACGAGCTTCGCGGGGGTGGAGGTCGCGCCTGTGGTGAAGGACACGGGCGAGATCGAGATCAACGACGACGACCTGCAGGTGGATACCTACCGCGCGTCAGGCGCGGGCGGGCAACACGTGAACAAGACCGACTCGGCGGTGCGGATCACACACAGACCGACGGGGATCGTCGTGCAGTGCCAGAACGAGCGCTCGCAGTCGTCGAACCGCGCGACCGCGATGGTCGTGCTGCGGGCGAAGCTGCTGGAGCGCAAGGAGCGCGAACGCCAGGAGGAGATCGCACGCGAGAAGGGGGAGGTCCAGGACGTCAACTTCGGCTCGCAGATTCGCTCATATGTGACGCATCCATACACGATGGTCAAGGACCACCGGACGAGCTACGAAATGGGGGACGTGCAGCGAGCCTTGGATGGGGATCTGGATGATTTTGTACGAGCTTTCCTGCTCTCAAACGCGTCGTCAGGCGAATAGTGGTGGGTGGACTCAACAGGTTGGTCCTCATTGCGCTCAGTGAGGACGTGGGCTCCGGGGATGTAACGACGGGCGCCACCGTCCCCGAGGATGCGCGCGCGAGAGCGCGGATTGTGCAGAAGGCGCCGGGGACGATCTATGGGTTCGACGCGGCCGAGGCGGTCTTCACGCAGCTCGACCCCGACGCGCGCT